>LNAP01000236.1_pt1 | contig 106627 bp, 102 predicted proteins | sample 602601 | NCBI WGS metagenome assembly LNAP01 (sample SAMN02440304, study PRJNA202911) | soil metagenome | biome: Subtropical and temperate rainforests or woodlands; isolation source: soil samples (1 kg each in a 20% v/v slurry with milli Q water) were... ... | reverse complement strand
ACATACAAGTATCCTACTAAAGTGACGGTGACTTATGATCCGCCAGCAACAGCGGATCTTGTCCCGGTGAGTATCTCCCCCGGAGCCTCTTGTGTTGCCGTTAATGCAAGTACGTCTTTGAATTTTAGTATTCGAAATGCTGGCGGGGCATCTTCCGGGGCTTCTACAGCCAAAGTCACCTTCAACGGAAGTTCGGGTACGACGACGGATACGATTAATGTCGGTGCATTGGCTGCGGGACAAACCACTTGGGGTACGCTATCGAAGACGTTCACTTCATCTGGCGCCCATAACATCACATTCAAGGTGGATTCCGATGGAGTGATAGCCGAAGGGTCTTCAGGCGAGGGGAACAATCAATTCTCGACTTCGGTATTGGTTGAAGCTTCTTGTGGTGGTCCATCCGGAGGGCTTGACGGAGATTTTGAAATCTTGCCGGGTACCATTAATTGGCGGGATTCCTTTACGTTAAAGCCGAAACCTTTTAAGATCCCGCCAGGTTGTACTTATGAATGGCACAATTATAGGTTCAAAAGAGGATCGGTTTTCTCTTACAGCCCGAACATTACAAGTCAATCCCAATCTACTACGATAAGTTATTCTCAATATCCTAGTGCCCTTTCAATCGGTATGAATGATATTTCCATAAAAATTAAAGCTGATTGCGGTACGACTGACTACATCAAAGAAAAACCCTTAGAAATCATCGGTTCACCTAATGAGCCGCCAGTATTTCAGGCTGCTTGGTTCGAAGAAGGCGAAAAAGAAATAACCCGTGAAAATGAAGTGAATTGGTTAGTTATTGGCGAAGAATATGATCTTGCCATTGTTAAGGAGCCGAATGCTGACCCGAACAAGGAATTGCCTAGAGATCCAGACGGAGATATGCCTTTGTATTATACTTGGCATTTTCAGAGCAGCGATAGTCCGTTCATCCGAAGTCTTCATAGTAAATTCCTTGGTAGTGTGGACCGAGAAAGGTACAAAAGCATAAAGGTGCCTGACGACGAATCGCTTGTCAACACTCTTCAAAGGGTTGTTGTCACCGCAAGGGACAGTGGAAATCCTCCTGCATCTACGGATCGTACCGTTGATATTTTCATTGTTCGGCCTAATCCGGTGGCCGACTGTGATGGTATTGTCTCCGTGAAGTCTCGTCGGACTTTTGTCAACACCTTCGATACTTCCGATAGCTTCTCGCCGCTTGACCGGGCCGTAAGGGTAAGCCATTGGGAAGGAATTGAAACTCCTTTCATCAACGACACGGATTCACCGATTACCAAACACATTTACGTGTGGGTGGTAGACAGCGCAGGATTGATGTCCGAGGATTCCGCTAAATGTGACGTTCAAGTTCTTCCGGACAAGCCTCCGATTGGACAAACTTCGGTTCCTTCCGTTGCGATCCGTGGCGAGGCGCTGAATATCTTTAATCAGTCCTATTCTATTGACGGTGATGTTATTGCTTCCGTGCAATATCGATATAAGTACGATGCCGATAACGATGGCAACTTTGACGAAGAAGCCTGGACGAATGTTCCCGGTACTTTGGAGAAAGCCGTATTTACCCCAAACAAGGTTGGGAAATATTTGTTTGATGTTATAGCGACGGAGGATTATGGAAAAACTTCTGTGGTCACAAACCCGGCTCAGAATTTAAGAATCTTGGATGTTCGGAACAATGGGCCGGAAGTCAGTTTCAAAGTCATAGGTGAGAATAATCAACCGCAACTAGAGAGCGCAACGTATTATCCTGCCACTGACATCCTCAATACGTGGAGTCATGTTCGAACTGGAACGGGCGCTGCGATTACGGAAAGCGCAAAATTGAACCGTTGGAAGGTTGATAATGGGAAATTAGTGGCAATGTGGGGAAGTGATCTTCACAATGGAAATGTTCCTATTGAATATGATATAACGTCAAGCGGTTCACCAAGTTATGACCGTATAATAGCGCCTATTGATTCAGGTTATGGACATAACCGCTTAACTCCATATCGTGCGCCAAAGGGCAACACTACAGCGAATTATCTTATTAATGATAATTTTGATGTAAACGTTTGGATAGGAGCAAATTATGTGGTATCGAAAACGCATCTATATTTTATCGAGGAAGGTAGTTCCTATTCAGCAGATCGTATCGTTGCGGTCAATAAGAACGATATGAAAAGTCAATCGACTTATAAGCATGAATGGACGATTACTGGAAATCGTTCACCTTATGAAGTAAATGATGATGGTTATATTTATACAGCTTATAAATATCAAAAGTTCTCCAAATTAGTGCTTGTGGAAGATGAATTATGGGCGTTTACTTATGGGCTAGATAATGGTTATGAAGCAGAAGCATATGACCCCATGAGTGGAGCATTTTTGAGATCGGTTGACATTCCGGCAATTAATAATCAAAGCGTTTCTCAAAATGTACACGTATTGACAGGCAAAGGCGAAATTGTGTTGGAGAATAACGACGGACTAATAAAAATCAATAAATACGGTCAAGAGCTTGGCCGATTCTATACAGATCAAAATGGTCTTCCTGCTAAAAGTAGTGGTTCTTGTGATGTGAGCACGTATTTCCCTGTACATACGGGTGATAACTATAGAGATACGGGAAATAACCTTTATCGTTACGAGTATCGCGGGTCTTGTCCTGAAGCGAATTTCCTTTATCCACCGCAATATTATGCGAGTGTAGTGAAGATTAACCTTGACACCATGTCTTATGTATGGAGAACCGATTTAAAATACGACAGAACATATTCACAAAAAACAAGCAACCTTAACCGATATAAAGTCCAACAAAATCCGGTTCTATTTGTGAATGCTCCTTTAAATGTGATCTATGCGAAATCTTTTTCCGATACAGACTTTGATCCAGTATCGGTACAGACGTTGGATGCAAATACAGGGGCTATTTTAAACACACAAGATTGGGGATCTGTTCCTTCGTGGTGGTTTTGGGAGAACCCCTTCAATTTTGGAATGGATTGGAGTGGTAACTTAATCAACGCAGCAGGTTCTAGCGGTCTGAGTGCAGATGGTAAATATGTCAATCAATTTGCCGGATTCATTGCAAATCCTGACGGTTCACAATACGGGAATATAACAATACCCACACCGCCGAAAAGTGGTTCAAAATCAGCAAAAAATATGACAGTTACAAAAGGAGAACTAATTGGTGACGGCTTATTTTTGTACAAATTGGAATGGGACTACGGAAGTTTTCTCCAATCTTCTTATGCAGTTAGCTATGGCGCGCCATCAACTACAGAACCGCTTGTGATTGAACCGTTCTACCTTGGACAATTCATCTCTCCTTCGACTTATGGGGATATGGAATATGGAGTAACTTTGAATATGCGTGGTGTCGCATATGACAGTCAACTTGCCGGATTGTCATTTCGAATGCAGGATATCGGGAATCGGTATGCGGTTGAAACAGACGGAACTACGGCATATTTGACTAAATATGTTGGCGGGGTTCGAACGGTCTTGGTATCGATTCCGTACCCTTTCGAGGACTGGAAAGATTATACGATTAGAGTAACCGCGCAAGCGAATGTATTGAATGTTTGGATCAACGGGGTTCCATTCTTTAGTGATGTTGTGGACAACACGTTTGCATCGGGTAAATTTGGTCCATTCACCGAGAAACCTTTAGTGCATTTTGCGAAAGTGTATACCAAAGAGCCGCCCGGTATGATCAAAAGCTTAATTCCCAATTATGCAATTTGGGAAAGCGGTAGTGCGACGGCCAAGGTTGAATACAGGGATATTACATTCACAGATCCCGAGAATGACCCGAGAGCCGGTACCTACAGTTGGTCTTATGCGCACACACCAAAATTCATCGCTAATCAAGGGATATCAGCGTATAACGGTAATACGTATCCTAATGGTGTACTGAATTTTGACAAGATCGGGGAATACATCATCAACCTGGCTGCTAATGACGACCCGCATCTGAATTACTTGCATCCGAGCATGGTCTTTGATGCCTATCGGAAGAAGTCGAATCCATTTGCTCAAAAAATGGTGGTTCATCGTCGGCCCGTAGCAAGTGCGACCGTCTCGCAAAATGCCACAACAGGCGTTGTCAGTTGGACAGATGCCAGTTATGACCCGGATCGTTGGGTCAATTCCACAACATATTCGGGGCCGGAAACTCCTGGTATGAATTATGGTGTGGATCGGGGCATCAAGCAATGGCGATATTTCTACATTACGCCAAGCGGTTCGACGGTTGAAGCGAAGCTGACGCATCCGACAGAAATAGGCACGTATGAGGTTCATCTTCAAGTTATGGACGAATATGGGGCGTTGTCTTATCCGTGGTCGGGTGTGGTCCAATCTTTAGTGCTGCCTCCGCCGAACGCCCCTCCGGGGGCGACGTTGACATTCCCGAGCGGCACTCAAGCGAGCCCATCGAGCGTAACCACGCAGCCAACGATGGTGTGGAACCAGTGGGATGCCGATGCGGGAACCGTGTTCACCGCCTTTGATCTGATGATCAAAGACGAGGACGGGACGGTTGTCCCCGGACAAAACGTAACCGATCAAGGGATGAACACCACGCTGGGAAGCTGGTCATGGACAGTGGATTCGCCTTTGCAGGCCGGACGGATCTACCAGGTTCAAGTCAGGGTGAGCGACGGTCAAGCGTGGTCGGCATGGAGCAACATCGGGTGGATGATCACCAACAGTCCGCCGACGGCTGTGATGACGAATCCGTGGGGAACTCATGCGAGTCCGACGATTTTCAGCACGCTGCGGCCAACGCTTCAATGGAGTCAAACGGACCCGGATCCCGGTACAACGTTTACGTACTTCCAAGCTCAAATCACGAATGAAGCGAACAATGGGATGATTTTGGATTCAGGGCAATATTGGCAGGGAAACTCTTCGTCTGCGGGCAGTTGGAACGTACCCGCAAATTTACCGGCGGGACAGAAGCTCAGGGCGCGGGTCCGCGTCTTTGACGGTATTGTATGGTCAAGCTATTCCGCTCAAACGTGGATGTTTATCAATCGGGTGCCGGTTGCGGCCTTTGATTGGACCCCAAAACCGGTTTGGGAAGGGGATACGGTTGCGCTTTTGGATCAATCGACAGATCCTGACGGGGATGCTTTGACTTATGCTTGGAGGGTTGTGAAGCCTGACAGCAGCATCGTTTTGTTTACGGCGCGTCCGGCAAGTATTGTTTTCGATCAAGTCGGCGACTATCGAGTCAGTTTGACCGTTTCGGATGGAAGAGCGGCAACGAGCGTAAGCAGGACGATCACAGCAAATCCGCTCACCATCGCTTCTGAAGTCCTTCATACTCCTCTGTGGCTGGAGCAGCATGAGAAAGCAGGTCACAATACGGTCCAAGTGCCGAAGGATTTTTATTCGGGTGAGATTCTGGTCGTTGGAACGAGAAGTTCTCCTGCTCCGGTAAGCGAGGTAAAAGCCTGGTTGGACACGACGGGCATTGACGGCGGGAGCTTGTATCTGTCTGTCGATTTATCGGTTGACGACAATGACGCTGCCCTTTTCCACGGGGAACTGTTTGACCTTAAACTGCAATCCATGACCGAAGGGTTGCCAGTCGGCTTACTGACGATTCACTTTCAGGTCCGCTACGGCAATGGCGTTATCAAAACGGAGGATGTACCCGTCAACATTATCGGAAATGTCCTCAAGTCTGTAGGCGTCCACCGGGTCCAATAACGTAGAATGGCTGCAACCCTGCTGCAGGGCGGCTGTCTTTGTATTCGAAAGGAGCAGGAGAGAATGACTTACAAGCTTCGGTTGAACATTTACCCTGAATGCTCATAATCTGGGAGCAATTCGGACAATCTAGAGGGGAGTTGACCAAAAGCGAGGAGGCGTGCCGTCGATGTCCAGTATCGTGCTGAGACCTGATCTGAAAACCGCAGGTGGAGAAGTCAATGATATTCTAAGAAATGAAGCTTTTATCGGCACATTAACGCTGGTATACAGAGAATCGGATCGAATCTCGGGCGCCATACAGCTCGAGAAAGATTCGTTATCCGCCTCGGACAAGCAGGAGGTTCTCTCTTTTTTGCAAAGCCATGTGCAGAATTTGATTGATGCTTTACACATCCGGAATTGTGAAGTTGTCGTTACTTTCAGCCCATTCGATCATATCATCGATACGTCAGATGATCGGGAGTACGCACCCCGGTCTCCAGGAGAGCACGTGTATACGGACCGCATACTTGATTTCTCCGATGACGACGATGCCGAGTGGGTTCAGGACGGCTGCCGGTTCGATGATATCGATCCTGACGGCCGGGATGAAGTGAGGATGCAATCTGACGATCAAGAGGCCGAGATAGGTTATGAGTTGGTCATCGTCGAAGAGAAACGAAACGGTGTGAAGTACCATGTGTATGACATGAATTCGGAATTGATAGCTGAAGCTTCTATGAAAATTTACGGCACGGACGTTATCGGTTCGATCGAATGGAAGCTGGATCCGCTTGAAGAAGAGATGGATGAAGTCTCGGAGCTGATTGTTTCGGATTTTAACGAGGAAGAAGTGGATACGTTTATTCTGAATATGAAAGTTGAAGGCGAAATTGTGGAAACGATCGAGCTGACGCATGAGGAATTGTTGGCGGATGCCGAAGAACCGGAGTCGGACATGATGCCGGACCGCGACGATTATTCGATTGTGCTTGCCAGGGATGACGGCGACACGTTAACCTATGAGCTGTACCAGCAGTCCTATGGCGGCCTTCCGATTGGCACTGCAACGATTGACATCAGCCATCGACAACTGACAGGCTTCATCGATTTTCGCGAGCCCGGCAGCCCGGATGATCGGGAATTGATAGCAACGCTGCTGCTGGAGGAATTGGATAAGGAGAAAGATTACGAAACGGTCAATCTGTCCATGCTGTACAGAAACAAGCTGATTGATGAAATTTTGTTTGAAAACGATCAGATTCATTAAAAAAGATAAGGCATGCGCTCCAATTCCGGAGGCATGCCTTATTTCCTAGGCCTGCGATATAAGGCCGTTTTAGCTATGCTGAGCGACGGCTTGCTGCAGCACCTGCAGCGGTTGAACGCCTACGAAGGTTTGAACATCTTTCCCGTTTTTAAAAAGCTTCAGTGTGGGAATACTCATGATGCCGAATTTCGCTGTTGTTTCCGGATTATCGTCAACATTTAATTTGGCGATGGTCAGAGGATGCCCGGCGGTTGCATCGAGTTCATCAAGAATGGGGGCTACCATTTTGCAAGGACCGCACCAAGGGGCCCAGAAATCAACGAGCACTACTCCATCATTGGCAGCTATCGTTTCTTGAAACGTTTGATCGGAAATCGTTTGAATCGCCATAACTAATCACTCCTCTAGATTTAGTTAAAATGTATTTTTAACGGTTACCTGCTCTACGGAAAGACGTGCAGCCGGGCGAGCCGGATTTGCCGCAAGCCCTACCGCAATGAGCATAACCGGAACATAACGTTCGGGAACCTTAAATTCTTGCACGAATTGCGCTGCGTCGAAGCCGCCCATGGGACAAGAATCGTAGCCCATCGCTTTGGCGGCCAGCATCAACTGCATAGCAGCTAACGAAGCATTACGTATGGCTTCGTCGCGAGCCACTTGCTTGTTTTGGTAGACGGACTCGATTTGCGACGCCAGGACATCCTTCGTTTCCTTCGGCAGAAGGCCTTTCTCGACCAATGGACCGAAGACGGGCTCAATGTTGAGGTTAGCCTCCAAATCCCCAAGCACGGCGACAACTGCTGAGCTTTCTACAATCTGCTTCTGTCCATAAGCGACAGGCTGCAGTTTTTCTTTATAAGCATCGTCTTCAATCACAAGAAATTTCCAATGCTGCAGGTTCCATGCGGATGGAGCGAGCGTCGTCGAACGAAGCAGCTGCTCTAATTCCTCTTTCTTCAGCTTATGGCCTTTTTGGAAATCCTTCACCGCATGTCTCTCTTCAATGACTTTAAAAACCTCGGATTGCATTTGATTCAGCATGAATTTTTCCTCCACTTTTTCTGTTTATTAAGATATGACAAGAAAAAAGTTCTCTTCCGAAGCTTTTGCAGCAGACGGAAGTTCTACTCACATCTTAACTGTAAATTTTGTAATTACAATTTATACTATAATATAAAATATTACAGATACTTTTGTCAAGCGCTTCTTTTCACCTTTGTCGAAATATCCGATAATAAGCGTAAAGGGGAGTGGACCCATGAAAATGACGCAAAAGGAACTGAGCCATCTCATCTTTTTATCCGAAGTGGTTATCTCCGGAAAGAAAAAGAGCCTCATGGACGAGACTCTGCAGTGCTTGCTCTATATTGTGAAATCCTTGGAGGAAGTCGATTTGCCGGACAATGTAGTGGATCAGATCGAGCGTCTGACCGGTTTGATCGAAGCCGATCTGCGAAACGAAAACGAGCGGATGCAGGAAATTCACAGCCATTTGGACTGGCCTCGGAGAGGGCAGCGAAAGACGTTGGAGTGACGGTCGCTGAAATGGTTCAATGAGGTTGGCGAAGGCCTTTGGGATAATGATTTTTGAGCTGTCCCGAGCTTTCTTTGCCCCAGCCCAGCGGGAAGCCGTCTACAGAGACGACCGTCCAACCGTTAACGGAACGATCCGTTGTCAGAGCCTCTCCGCGAAGATAGGCGTATGCTTGCGGTGAGTCCGCTGTTAACTCATAAAACAAGCTTGCATATTTTTCGACATTAGGAAGCGCTAAGGCAAGCGCATGAGCAGGCTCGAAGCGCTTCTTCTTAAGCTCGCCGAGGTGGAGGCCGGGGCGGGGACTTCGGAGGCCGTGCAAAATGACGCTGCCGAAGGAGCAGCCTTCCGCGTGCGGCAGCCAGTACAGCTGATCGCCGAACAGCAGCGGTTCGCCCGGACCCAGGGTGAAACCGGCCAGCGTTTCGCTGCGAAAAGCTTCGAACAGCGCCAAGGCCCCGGACAGCGCTTTATTCGCTTTTTCCCCTTTGGCAGGGCTCCTGGTCTGATATCGGTTTTTCTCCATATCCATATCCTGATCCCTCTCGCGGTCCCCCTCTGACCCGTGCTTTTCCAGCACGGCTGCAAAATGCCCTTCTCCTTTGTGCCGATGCGGCCATATTCTTTCCATTGCAATAAGCTTGAATTGTCCTGATAATTGTTTTTGCAGCTCTGCGATCGTTAATTCATTCTCTTCCTCATTAAAGGTGCAGGTAGAGTAAGTCAAACGTCCTCCAGGCTTTAACAGTTTCACCGCTTCCAGCAAAATGTCCAACTGCCTCGCGGCGCACATGCGGACGTGATTCACCGACCATTCGCCGACCGCGTCCGGATCTTTACGGAACATGCCTTCGCCGGAGCATGGGGCATCGAACATGATTTTATCGAAATAAACGGGAAAGCGCTGCGACAGCTGATCAGGGGCTGCGTTCAGAACTACGGCATTGGCAATACCTGATCTTTCTATATTTTCCGCCAATATCTTGGCGCGTCCGGCGTGTATTTCATTGGCTATGAGCAGACCTTGTCCCCGCAGCTTGCCTGCAATTTGCGTTGATTTGCCGCCTGGCGCGGCGGCCAGATCGAGGACGATATCGCCTGGCTGCGGCTGCAGCAGCTCCACGGCGGACATCGCGGAAGGCTCCTGAATGTAGTAGAGCCCCGCTGCATGCCAGGGATGTTTACCAGGCCGCGTCGTTTCCTCATAATAGAAGCCCGTGGGGCACCAGGAGACGGGGTCAAGTTGGAATGCCGCGGCCAGCTTTTGGAAATGGGCGTGCCCGGCACATAGTTTAAGAGGATTGAGACGCAAGCCTTGCGTTCGCAGTTCCTTGTAGCTTTGCAGGAAAGCATCGGCTTCTTGACCGAGCATGCTCTGCATGCGATCTATAAATTCGGGCGGCAGGTGGACCAGGGACATGTAAATGGCGCTCTCCTTTTATAAGTGCGGAACTTGATTCGGGTCTATTATACCCTGTTTGCCGGCATTGTGAGAAGTCAGGGGAGCGTGATATAATGAAGAGTGTTTTTTCTGTGGAAGAGGTGTATGATATGGGCTACAAAATCCCGACCGACGTGCAAGTATTGGGGCGTGACATCCGAGAAGATCAGCTCCGGTATCATCACAAATCCGTTCTCGTTTCCAAGGAGTTTACGTTCGATAGTGCGCACCATCTGCATGGCTACGAAGGGAAATGTAAAAATCTGCACGGGCATACATACAAGCTGCAGGTAATGATGCGCGGCAGGGTGGACGCCCGGGGGATCGCGATAGATTTTGGAGATATCAAAAGAATTGCCAAGGACCGTGTCATCGACAGGCTGGATCATCAATATTTGAATGAGATCTTGCCGCCGATGAACACGACTGCGGAAAATATGGTAGTCTGGATGTATGAGGAAATTCATGCGGCGCTGGTGGAAGAAGGATTGCACCCTGACATCAAGCTGGAGGAAGTGCGCCTTTGGGAGACGCCGACCAGCTATGCGGCCGTAACTCGCTCCATGATGGAGGAGGAAGATTGATGAGGGACGCCCGCATACCTATGGTGGAAATTTTTGAGACGGTGGAAGGCGAAGGGACTCGTGCCGGGTTTCCGACGGTTTTCGTCCGTCTTTTTGGCTGCAATCTGCGATGCTCCTGGTGCGACACGAAATACAGCTATCCGCCGGTAGAGGCTGAAAGCGTTATGACGATCGAGGAGATCGTACAGGCTGTGCAGGGCTTTCGCTCGAGGAACATTTGCCTGACGGGCGGGGAGCCTCTGTTATACGGCGAGAAGTCGCTCGCTCTGGCGCAAGCGCTGGCTGAGCTCGGGCAGGTGGACGACCTGCATATCGAGACGAATGGAGCGATCGACCTGACGATGTTCCTGTCGGGCATCGATTCGCCGAAGGTTCGGTACATCATGGATTTTAAGCTGCCGGACTCCGGCGAAATGGACAAGATGATCGTTTCCAATCTGGGCAAGCTAAGAAAACAGGACGAACTCAAGTTTGTCATCGGCAGCGAGGAGGATTTCCGCGTTGCGGTTGAAGTGCTGCGCAGCCACCCTACGGAGGCGCTGCCGCTTTTCAGTCCGGTGTGGGAAACAATGCCGCCGCGGCGGCTGGTCGAGCTGATGCTCGGAAGCGGGCTCTCCGGCGTCAAGCTGAACATGCAGCTGCACAAAATCATTTGGGACCCTGCCATGCGCGGAGTCTGAGGGCGGTTTAAGGATATTCCGGCAATCAACGATCAATTACAAAGCAGGTGTAAATAAATGAACAAGTTAACGAAAAAAGCTGTCGTCATCCTGAGCGGCGGCTTGGATAGCACGACATGTATGGGAATTGCCAAGGAAGAAGGGTACGAGCTGTACCCGATTACATTTGATTATGGGCAGCGGCATCGCATCGAAATTGAAAATGCCAAGCAAGTGGCTGATCATTACGGTGTGAGCGAGCGGCAGAAGGTGATCAAGCTGGACTTTCTGAGAGATTTCGGCGGGAGCGCGCTGACGGATGATTCAATTGAAGTGCCTAATGTTATGAATAAGGCAACGGGTACGGACTCTGCTCCGCGTGAAGCGGAAGCATCCGAAATTCCTGTCACGTATGTACCTGGCAGAAACCTGCTCTTCCTCTCCATCGCCACCTCCTACGCGGAAGTGACGGGAGCGGAGGCGATCTATATCGGTGTAAATGCGCTCGATTACAGCGGGTACCCGGACTGTAGGCCTGAGTTTATTCACAAGGTGGAAGAGGTGATCTCGCTGGCAACGAAGGTAGGCGCAGAGGGTAAATCGATTGCCGTCCGCACTCCGCTTATCCATTGGACCAAAGGCGATATCATTCGCGAGGGCAGCCGTCTTGAAGTCCCTTACCATCTTACAACCTCATGCTATAACGGAAAAACAGAGGCGTGCGGTGAATGCGACAGCTGCCGTCTGCGTTTGAAGGGCTTCGAAGAAGCCGGCTTCAGGGATCCTATTGCCTACATGAAATGAGGCTTCGCCGTTCCCATTAAATAAACAGGAAGCCCGGAGTAATGCTCTAGGCTTCCTGTTTATTGTGCCGTTCCTTCCAAAATAATGCGGTCAACACCCGCTCGATCCATTCCTTATCCTCGTCCGTGAGCACAACTCCGTCGAAGATCAATTCATTTTCACGCAAGAACCGGCGTAAATTAACCGGAGTCCGCTTTTCATCATTTTCGCTGTGCCCGGTTCCCTCTAAGTATCCGGCAATCTCCATCAGATCCGAGTAGGAAGAATTGAGACCCTCCGAAAGCTTCAAAAGCACTTCAGGCGAAGGAACTCCCCGGTTGCCGTTCTCCAGCTGTGAAATGTACGCAGCCGACACGCCGGACCGGTCCGCCAACTCACGAATTGTGAATCCATTCAGCTTGCGCAAATCCCGTAATTTATCATAGAAATACATCGGTTATCCACCCACATTTTTAAGATAGTAAACAAAAGTTAACAATTATATGATAACAGTTTACTAAAGTGATGGCAATGCATGAGAAGTGCTTTCATGGGAAGAAGTTTTACTCAAACAAATCCCTCTCTCCTGCAGTATGAGGCTGATGGCCCTGGATGAAATACTCGATGCGGCCGAAGCTGGCGAGCGCCTTGCGGTCCGGCTCCCACAGCCAGGCGTTCATTTCGGATTGAGAGCGGTGACAGCGGAATGCGCGCATTTTCTCCTGGAGGCTGCCGCTGATATCGATAGCTGTAATCTGGGCGGATGAGAAGCCGTAACGCTCCGGCCGTTTTTTCATTGAGTTGCCGTAGCTGACATCATATAGCCGATTTGAAGAGAATGGCGCCAAGCCCGGAGTCTCGAAGCTCGTTAGGCCGGACCGTTCAAAAGCAAGCGTCGCAGCTTTGCCAATGGCGCAATGGTCGGGGTGGCCTCCTATCCGCTCGTTAAAGGTCATTACGACCTCTGGCTTAATCTCGCGAATCACCGCCGCGATCCTATTCGCCAAAACATTCAAATCTTCGAATTCCACCCATTTGTCGCGAATTCCCATGAATCGGAGATTCTGGACGCCAAGTTCCCGGCACGCATTGCGCAGTTCATTCTCTCAAAGACGAGGCATCGTCTCCCGGTTGACGAAAGGGGGGGTTCCCATTCTCCTGCCCATTGCCCCTTTAGTTGCGCAGAGCAAGGTTATTTCTACGCCTAACTTGGCATACCTCGCCAATGTTCCGCCGCAAATGAACGTCTCATCGTCGGGATGCGCAAATACGGCTAACAGTTTTCTCTGATTGTTCATACCGGTCTCCTCATTTTATTCAAAAGATTGCCCGCTGATCACTGTTTTTACTATAACCTTGCCAACCTGACAAGAGCAAATTATGATAGCTATATACATAAATATTACAACAGGCAGGACGTGAGAAGATGGAAGCCAAATTTTGTTTGCAATGCGGCAGCCTTTTAGAAATGCGCTCAATCCATGGAGTGGGGCGTTTAGCTTGCACTTCCTGCAGTTATGTTCACTGGGGCAACTACAGTGTGGGCGTTGGAGCGCTGATATTGCGAGAGGACAAGGTGCTGCTGGTGCGCAGGGCGCAGGACCCGGGAAAAGGCTACTGGACTAATCCGGGAGGTTATATCGAGCAGCATGAACCGATTGAAGAAACCGTCGTACGCGAGGTTCTGGAAGAAACAGGAGTCAGAGCCACGATGAAGGGGATCGTAGCATTGAGGGATTTGCCCCGTGCCATCCATAACGTATATATTGCTTTTGCTATGGATTACGCAGGCGGTGAGCCGGAGGCGGACGGAGTTGAGGTGGATGATGCGGGCTTTTTTACTTTTGAGGAGACGCAGGCCATGAACGTGGCCGGATTTACCAAGTGGTTGTTGGATGTAGCTTTTCAAAGTGATTCCAAGGGCTTATTCAAGGATTTCAATGAAATCGCCACAGGGAGCGCGAACGGTTTCTTTCGCGTCTAGCCCGAGCATACTCGAAATAAGTGATATTTAAGGAAAATGGAGTGCCATAACTGGTGACAGTTTGCACTCCATTTCGCATGTCACTATATGGTGGCGTTCCAATGGTCCCGATCCCTCCTTATAGCCGTTCAGATTATTTAACTTAAGTAAACATAAATAGTTGCAATAGTAAAATAAAATGCTATAATGGAAACAAGGGAACAAAATGAGAACGGGGTGGGGGCCATTGAGGAAAATTGTGGCAAAATCGGATGTGTTTATGATGACAAGAATCATTAACGGATATTCCCAAAGAGAATTAGCGAAGCGCTCCGGCCTGAGCCATGCGTACATCAGTATGCTTGAACGATCTATAAAGCCCGTTGGCCCTGCCACAGCTAAGAAGCTGAGCGATTTGCTCGGCAAGCCTGTAGAGGAGTTGTTTATGATTACTTTAGAGTAGAATTATGCTGCCCGTAACCGGCTGTTCATCCGAGACATCAGCGGCCGCCTTTGGTATAATGAAAGGCAATGTGAGTGAAAAGAGGTCTGTTACGTGATTAAGTTGGTATGTTTCGATGTGGATGGGACGCTCCGGGAGCGGGATTTCTTGCCGGATTCCACCAAGCTGGCGATTGATGAATTGAAGGCGCATGGCGTACTGCCGGTACTCTGTACAGGACGAAGCGAGTATGAGATAGCCACGCTGCGCGAGGAGCTCGGCATCGATTGGGCTATTACGTGCAACGGTTCGCATATTGGCTTTCAAGGGGGGACTGTCTTCGGTAAAGCGTTCGACCGATCTATGGTTTTGGACTGGATCGCGACAGCGGAGCGTAAAGGGCACACGCTGTTGTTTTACGGCGCGGAGAAGATGTTTATCAATCGTCCGGACTGTCGCTATTTTCGTCAGGCGCAAGCGGAAATTGGTTTTCTTGAACCGTTCCCCCTGCCGCCAAGGGACGAGATGCCGGATCTTTATCAATGCATTGCCTTTTGCAGCGAAGAGGAAGAAGCGTACTACACGGGCCCGGAGCGTAACTCATTGTATCTCCACCGCTGGAGACCGTGGGCGCTGGACATCAATCCAGAAGGCATGAACAAGTCGGTAGGAATCAGAAAGCTTCTTAGCCATTTCGGCTGCTCGCCGGACGAGGCGGCCGCCTTCGGTGACGGGCTGAACGATTTGGAAATGATCTCCTTTGTGGGTACAGGCATCGCCATGGGAAATTCCAGCCGGGAACTTCTGGAAAGCACTCCATATGTAACGCGAACGCTGCGTGAAGACGGCATTCTGCATGGCGTTCGGAAGTTTATTTTGAATAATACGATTAACGGATGATCGAGAGCATCTGGTATACTTCCCGTCCGTCGCCTTCCAGTTTCTTCTGAGCGGGGCCGCCAGCCCGTCTCTTCGCCAAGCTTCATGCTGACACCGCCTTGCGCCCAGTAGCGGCTGCGGTCAGTCACGGCCAAGCGGTTGGCGTGATCCGTGACTTGAATGGAAAACTGCCGGACGGCTCTGTCCCATACCAACGTTCCGCGAGGCCGGTCAATGTTGGATCATCCGGTACCGTAATCATGCGGCGCTCCCTTAATCGGAAGGTCGTCCATAACCGCAATACTGAGCAAATCCCCATTGTAGAAAAACCCCCCGTTTATGCCGTACAAACCGGTATCCGCCACATTTTGATTGATCGCCTTCAGTGCAATGTTGTCGGGCAGGGTAAACAATTTGACGCCGTTTGATGCTTTCAGCCTGGTCAAGCTGTATTGGTGAGGCTTTGCTTGGACAGCGTGGGCTAAAGGATACACGATAGCGGCAATCAGAAGACCTATTACCGGCACGATCAGCCAAACGAAGAGCTCGCGCGGCAGCTCTTTACGTTCCATAGCGCATCACCTTGTTTTTGCCTGTCTTCTTAGCCGTGTACATGGCCTCATCGGCTTGTCTAATCAGTTGTTCAGCGGTAAGTCCGCTTTTCCATTTGCAATAGCCAAGACTCACTGTGACGTTGGTCTCTTCTTCAACCCGTTTTCGGATTCGCTCCGCGAAATCGTCCATTTTCACTGAAGGATCCGTCACCAGCACGACCATTTCCTCGCCGCCGTAACGTCCGGCAATTCCACAATCCTCACTCTCATCCTTCAAAATTTGCGCCACCTGCTTCAACGTCTCATCGCCCATTTGATGACCCTTCATATCGTTCAGCTTTTTGAAATTATCGATGTCGCTGAACAGCACGGAAACAGGCAGATGCTGCTGTACACATTGAGAAACGCTGTTGTAAAAGTATTTGCGGTTGTATAATCGGGTCAGCCCGTCCGTGATGGATGAGTTGTAGATGGCCTGAATCAGCTCGACAACTCTCTCGAAAAGCAGCAAAAACAGCAGGAAATAAAAGGCTATCGGCAGCACATTTTCCAACAACGATAAGAGCGTCTTCGTCCCCGCAAACATATACACATTCAAAATATGGGCAATCTGATTGCAAAAATACAGCGTTAGCGCCAACTGATACTTGCCATGCTGTGCGATTCGCGGAGGAATCATATAGAAGAAAAGAAAGATGAGCACAAATGGATAAAGCTCTAGCCCCAAATCCTGAAGAAGCTTGACTTGCTGGGCAGTGCCCTGATATAGAACAGGAATATAAAAATGCAGAAGCGAGATCAGCAAACCGAGCGCGATTAACCCGTAGAAAAAAAAGTAATGCCGACGCTTGGTACGATTGTAAAGCTGATAGATGCCCATATTGACAAGGACAAAAGAAACAGTTCGCAGCAGCAGCGTAATGTAAGAGGCGGAGCTATGTTCAATGGGGCTTTCTTCAAAATAAATTAACAGTCCGTAATGAATAATTAGAATGACAAGAGAGATCGTCATGGAGAAATAGGCCTTTTTCCGCCGATCCAAAAACAAACGCAGCGAAACGACAAACATCAGCAGCAGGATGACAAGGACAATCGTATACGAGAAAAAAGGGGCAAGCTGGCCGAATATGAGGTCTGAATGCTTCATGTGTCCCTCCGGTTGCTGATTTCTAAAAAGGTAAAATTCAAGCCGCGATCCTACATGAATCTTGTCTATTATACCAAAAATAGGCGAAAAAGGTGAGAGATTTGTCCCGCAGCGGCGTTTTTTGCTGTTCTCTTTCCTATTCCCCCCACACCAGTTACAATAGTAAAGAAAGCGTTTAGCGGATACATACGAAGCAAGCTTTCCACAGGAAAGCTCAGCATATTCTTACGAAGCAAGCTTTCCTAACGGAAAGCTCAGCAAATTCTTACGAAGCAAGCTTTCCTAACGGAAAGCTCTTAGGAGGGCCCCATCTATGAACATCTTGCAAGCTTTGTTTTTTCCACCGGAGCAGCCTGGCGGGGTTTCGTCCATGGTCCCCTACATTCTGGATCGATTCAACAAAAAAGGATGGGATATGGAGCTTTTTTCCTTGCCCAAGCGGATCCGTGTTAAAGGGACAGAGGAGGTCGAGTTTACTACATTTGATTGGCGGCCCTATGGCGGTAACGAAATTGTCGATAAATATATTCAAACCTATAAAGATTACGTATGGTGGACTAAACTTCGGCTTCGCAAAACCTACGATCTTATTCATGCGCACCATCCGATTGCCGCACTTGTCATGAAGCAGCTGTATCCGGAAACTCCGGTGATCATGACGGTACATTCCAGTTTTGAAAGAGAACTGGTGCTTAATGGACGCATTCGCGAGAATGGGCCGGAGCATACGTTTCTGACTTCATTGTATGGGGAACTGGAGGAGCGTGTCGACCAGATCATTACGGTTTCCAATTCATTCAAGCACTATCTGTCCGAATATTTGCAGGATGCAGAGCGGGTAGGGGTCATTCCCAACGGGTTCGATGAAAAAAGGTTCCGGCCGATTTCTCATGAAAATCAGGTGCCGCAGCTTATTTCCGTCTGCCGTCTCATCCCCGCCAAAGGGCTGGATACGCTGCTTCTTGCCTGCGGCGAGCTGAAGCAGCGCGGACATTCATTTGTCCTCCATATCATCGGAGACGGTCCCATCCGATCGGAGCTTGAGCAGCTTGCCATCGAGCAGAATATTTATGAGGACACGATATTTTATGGATACATGCTGCATCCGGAGGAGTTCATGCCTTTTTTTGACATCTTTGTGCTGCCTTCCCGCGCGGAAGCTTTCGGGTCGGTGTTTGCGGAAGCCGCTCTTTGTTGGCTTGCGCTCATCGGCACCAACGTTGGCGGCATCGCGGAGCAAATCGAGCATGGCAGCAACGGGCTGTTGGTTCCCGTGGGAGACGCCCACGCGCTCAGCCTGGCTTTGGAAAAGGTTATCATCGATCCCTCCTTCCGCTACAACCTCGCCCGCACCGCTTGGGAAAAGGCGAAGAAAACATACTCGCTGAACCGCGTTATTCACCAGTTGAAAACTGTGTATGAGGGGTATAAAAAGACAGGCGGGGTTTAGGGATGCACGCACATATTGTAAAAGGAGGGGGACTGTTGCAGCCTTTACGGTTTTTGCATGCGGCAGATTTGCATCTGGATAGTCCGTTCAAAGGGATGTCCGTTATGCCGGAATCGCTTCGCGAGCGAGTGAGGGAATCGACCTTTCTGGCTCTGCAGCGTCTCGTTCGGCTGGCGGTGGAGGAACGGGTTGATTTTGCCCTCATCAGCGGGGACGTATACGACTTGGCGGATCGCTCGCTGCGGGCGCAAATTCGCTTCCAGAAAGCGATGGAGCAGCTGGCGGAGCATGACATTCCCGTTTTTATCATTCATGGCAATCACGATCCGGAGGATGGACGCGCGGCAAGGCTGAATTGGCCTGAAACGGTTCATTTTTTTGCTTCCGATCGCGTAGAAACGGTTGATGTGGAGAAGCCGGGACGGGGGATCATCGCGCAAATTCACGGCATTTCTTATCGGACGTCGGCTGTAACCGAAAATTTGGCGCTTCAATTTCATGCAGGCGATTCTGCCGTCTGCCAAATCGGCTTGCTGCACACCAATGTGGACGGAGACCCGGCTCATGATAACTACGCGCCCTGTTCCAAAGCGGATTTGCTGCAAACGGGCATGCATTATTGGGCGCTCGGCCATGTACATACGAGAAAGGTCGTTCATACCGAACCGGTTATCGCATATCCGGGCAACATTCAGGGGAGAAGCATTCGGGAGTGCGGCCCCAGAGGCTGTTACATCGTGGACGTTCATACCGCGGGGGAGGCGGACCTTGCCTTTCATGCGCTGGATAGTCTCCGCTGGTTTCAGGAACGGGTAAGCATTCATGGACTTCAATCGGAGCAGGAGCTGCGAGAACTGCTTGAGCAGCGCATGGAGGAAATCCGTCAAGCTGCGGACGGACGGGCTTCAATCGTGCGTTTTACGCTGGAGGGGCGCGGAGCGCTGTACCGTCGTCTGAAGCAGGGCAAAGCGCTGGAGGAGCTGTGTTCGTTGATGCGGGACGAGGAGATGGAGCGCATCGGAGGCAGAGGCGGCGGTGCGGGAGCGCTCGCCGGCGTAAGAGGCTTTGACGAAGAGGCCGTCGGCCGCATGGGACATGCGGACCCGGCCGACTTCGTCTGGATCGAGTCGATCGAGGACCGGACAGGTCTGGAGATCGACCGCGAGGCGCTGCTGCAGCAGAGGAGCTATATCGGCGACCTGCTGCGCCTCGCACAAGCGCTGCGGCTTGACGACGCAGCGCTTGCCGCCTTCGCGGGCGAGGCCCTCGCCGCGCTGCAGGCCCAGCCGCAAGCCGCGAAGCTGGCTGCGGCAGAGCCTGAGCAGCTGCGCGAGTGGCTGCGCGCTGCGGAAGAGCTGGCCGCGGGCCTGTTGGCCGCGGACGGGGGGTGGAGCGGATGAGGATCACCTCCATCCGCATCGAGGGCTTCGGTGTCCTCCGGGAGAGGACACTGCAGCTGTACGGCCCGCTTGCGCTGTGCTATGGCGCCAACGAAGCGGGCAAAAGCACGCTCATGGGCTTCATCCGCGCGGTGCTGTTCGGATTTCCGCCGCGCAACGCGCCGACGGAACGCTACGAACCGCACCGGGGCGGCGCCCATGGGGGGGCCTTGACCCTGCTGGATGAGCAGGGTCAGCACATTCTCGTCGAGCGCTACGACGGCTCGGCGTCAGGCCGCGGACGATCCTCGGCGGGGATCGTCAAGGTCACCCTCGGCGACGGCTCCACCGGGGGCGAGGAGTTGCTGCGAACGCTGCTGGGCGGCCTGTCGGCCGACCTCTTCCGCAGTCTGTTCGCGTTCGGTCTTACCGAGCTGCAGGAGCTTCGCACCCTGCAGAGCGAAGAAATCGGCGGCTACCTATACAGCGCCGGATTAGGCGTTAGCGGAAACACCATCATGGAAGCGGAAAGGAAGCTCAGCCAGCAAATTGACGGCTTATATAAACCGAGAGGGCGAAACCAGGAGATAAATAAGCTACTCAAGGAGAAGGAGGAGCTCGACCGCAGCGTACGCCTCGGCAAAGAACGAATGGCCGACTACGATCGGCTCTCCGAGGAGCGGCAGAGGACGGAGCGGCGAATTGTCCGGCTCGATCAGCTTAAGCGGGAGCTGCGCGCGGAGCTGGATCAGCTTCAGGCGGCGAGCAGCGCGCGAGCGCCGTGGATCCGCTTAAAGCAAATAGAAGCCGAGCTTAACGATCTGGAAGAACGGGCGGATTTCCCTGATCATGCCGTAACCCGGTACGAGGAGCTGGAGAAAGAGGTTGAAAGACGGACGGCGGAGAGATCGGCTCTCGAGCTTCAACTGGAGCAAGCGCGACTGGCACTTGCGGACCTGGAGCCGAACGAAGAGCTGCTGCGTCACCGGACCGAGCTGGACGATCTCATGGAACGGATTCCTTTCTACCTGGACGGGGAGCGCTCCCTCTTGGAGTTAGAGGTCGAGTATAGCCATGTCCAGCAGCAGCTGGACAAGCTGCTGCGACAGCTTGACGAGCGCTGGGAGGAAGCTACCCTCGCCTCGTTTCCAGTGTCGATAGCCCTCAGGGAACAGATTCGCTCATACCGCCAAACGTTCACCCGACTTTCTGGCGAGGCCGAGCGTCTAGACGCAGAAATGCAGCGTCTGCGTCTTCAGCTCTCACGGACTGAGGAGGAGCTCGAAGCTCTGGAGCAAGAGCTGCATGTTGGAGGAGCCGTCTTGTCGCCGACAAACGAATCGGATCCGACCTTCTTCGCTCGAGTAAAAGAGCCTGACCGTGCCTTACAGCAAATCGCCAAGGAATACGCCCAGTGGCAGCTGCTGCACAGCGAGCGTGAGCATCTTAGCGAACGGGAGCAGCTTGCTGGGCATCATCTGGAGCAGCTTGCCGAAGCGGACCGGAACAAACGTCGCCATACTGGAAAAATAGGCAAACAACTGGCTTTGCTTACTGCTGGAGCAGGGATCGCGTCAGCCGTCTGGCTGCTGATGGAAGGTGAACCGGTTATTGCGGGAACCTTGCTGATTGTCTCAGAGGCAGCAGCTTGGGTTATTTTCCGGGCGACTCGCTTTCGCGATTCCGCCAGAGGCTCGCGGGGCGCCTATCTCTCTGTAACGGCAATAACTGCCCAAGAGCCGGAATCAAACCGAAAAAATCAGCTGGATAGCCGGATAGAGGAATTGGAACGCAGCCTTTCGAAACAGGTTGCAGGTTTTCTTCCCCCGCAGGAGGAGGCAGCCGCCGCCTTTGAACACAATCGCGGCCGCCGGTCGGCCAGCTCTTTTCACGGACAAAAGGAAAACCCATGGGCAACCGCGCGGAAATGGCTGGATTCCGAGCTGGAAGCTTGGCAGCAAGAGATTGATTGTTGGCGAATACAGCAGGCACAGCATCGCAGGCAGCTTGAAAAGCGCGAGGATTCGTTAAGATTGCAGCAATCCTTGCTTCGTCAGGAAGAGCAGTTCAAAGCTCAAAGCAAGGAACTGGAAGCAGAAATCCAGTCGCATCGCTTGGAATGGAGCCGCTGGTTAGGGAGCCTGCATCTGAGTGATGCTCTTACGCCTGACGCTGCGCTAGAAAGTCTGCAGCTTGTTGAGCAGGGTCATCACCTGCTGCAGCAAAAGCATAAGCTGCAGGCCAAGCTGGTCTCCATTCGCGATAAAACCGCTGAATTCAAGCTTAGCGCTGCGGCTTATCTTGGAGCTGCCGCGGCAGAAGACCCCGTTCTCAGTCTTAAGCAGTGGAAGAAAGAGTTTTCCAACCAACTTCGGATCCTGCAGGAGAAGGACCGGCTCGAACATCAAGTCGAAGAGCTTCTCCAGTCTCTTCAGCTCCTTCATGGACAACTTCTCCGCGCCCGGCAGCGCATGGATTCCCTGCTTCAGGAGGCGAAATCGTCGGATGGGGAGCAGCTTCGGCTTTTTGCCGCCGGACAGGAGCGGAGAAAAAAGCTTTTAGAGGAACGGAGCTTCCTGGAAGGCACGTTAGAGGCTCTAGTCGGAGCAGCTCAGCTGCCTTCCCTTCGCATCCTGCTTGAAGAGTCCGGCGAAGAAGCGTTAAGCCGGAGGAAACAGGAGGGTGATGCAAGGCTCGCCGAGTTGGAAGAAGAATCTAACCAACTCAGGGAGTTAACCGGGAGATTAACGGGCGAGATAGAAAAGCTGGAGTTAGGAAGCGAACATGCGGACCGGCTTCAGCTTGCAGAGGAGCAGCGAGCCTCCTTGCAGCGGTTGACGGATCAATACGCCGTGCTTTCTTTTACCGCTGCGTTAATGAAGAAGGCCAGAGATGTATATGAGCGGGAAAGGCAGCCGGAGGTGCTCAAGCGGGCATCCTCATATTTCTCCGCCATGACCCGGGGCCGTTTTACGCAAATTATGGCTCCATTCGGCGAGCAGCGGCTCGTTGCCATCCGAGCGGGCGGAGCGTCGGTAGATACCGGATTTCTCAGCAGGGGAACAGCTGAGCAATTGTACCTGGCGATGCGATTCTCCCTAGCTGAGGAGCATGCCGCAAAAATCGCCCTGCCCCTGGTCATGGACGACATTTTGGTCAATTTCGACCAAGAGCGTATGGAGAGCACGCTGCAGGTTATATCGGAGCTCAGCCGTAAGCATCAGATTTTGCTGTTTACCTGTCATCGGCATGTGCGCGACGCCGCTGCCAAGCTGATTCCCGGGTATCAATACGTGGAGCTGTGAGCTCTGATTGGCGATTATGCCCGGAGCAGCCAGAACGTCAGGAAGCCCGCCGGCGCCAAACCATAAGCACGAGCCAGGCCATGCTTATCAAGCCGAATACGGGATACAGAGCTGATAATAAAGCTTTGAAGCCGATTTGACTGATCGGATAGCTTAATCCCAGAATAACGAAAATGATCACTTTCGGATGCAATTTGGTCCGCTGCTGCAGCTGGAGCGCCAGTCCGTAGGCGTCGGCAATGTACGTCGTGAAAATTTCGCCATAAATCACAAGCAAATAGGCGGTCTGCGGAACGGCTCCCAGCCGGGTGATGATATGGCCCATCGGGATTTCGTATTGCGAGATGCCCGGCATCTGAGCCGACAAGGCATAATGCGTCGAAAGCAGCAGCAAGCCTATGCCGACGCCTCCGATAAGACCGCCCCACACCAACACGGATTTCTCCTTCATGGCGGCCCCGACGGGCACTAGAACGGCTTGGGCCATTGCTAGATTAAAGGCTGTGTACAGAAACGGCGCCATCCAAATTTTTACCCATGATGAATCGCTTGAAATCGTAGTCCAATTGCCTGAGCTTGGCGAATTCCATGTGAAGATGACGATAGCCAGGCTAAACAGCATCATGATCGGTACGACGATAGAGTTTACGGTCATAATCGCTTTGATGCCTCGTGATAATACCAGATAAGCCAAAAACAAAGTTACTAAAAGCCCTGTTTGGTAAGAAAAATGCAGCTGTTCCTCAAAAACGGTCCCGCCTCCTGCTAACATGACCGTCGTAATCCCGAACAGAACGAGCAGGGTAAACAGGCTGACTGCTTTACCGATTTGTTCTCCGAACAGCACGCGATTCAGATCCTCATATGAAGCGGCCTTCAGGTTGTGCGCCATAAGCATCAGCTTGATGCCGAGCCAGACGAACAGCATGCTGGAAAGCGCGATCGTCAGCGTGGCCATCCAGCCATATTGGGTAAAAAATTGCAAAATCTCCTGCCCGGAAGCAAAGCCGGCTCCGACAATGGTGCCAATGTAGGTAAAAGCAACTTGAAGAATCCGCCCCCATCTCTTCATCATTGCCCCACTCCCTTTGGTTTGGTATAGTACAAGGTATGTCACTCTGGACAAGTGCATGACAGCAACTTGAACGCAATGCAAAAAGACCACGGACCTCCCGCTCGGGGCATCCATGGTCTTCTAGATTCCTTTATTAACGTTCCGCAAAAAGCTTAATTGATTGAATGGTATTTTGCTTCGGATCGATATCTATTTTCAGCACGGTGCCCTGTGCTTTATATGAAAGCACATAGGTGGTGTTCTGATCCGGCTTGCCCAGGATTGCGACGGCGTCTTCGGTTTTTTGTCCGAGGCGCAGTCCGCCGAGTCCGGGATCAATATCGGGTGAATGCACATCTACGAATTCAAGCTTATTTCCGGCATTGAACCCGATGGAGAAATCGGCGTATTCATACACGGTTATAGTTTCCTCGTCTTCATCCATGATGAACTGATTTTTATATGTGCCGAACTTAGCCAGCGCAATGGTCTTGTCCGCTCCTATCGACAGCCCCATAAGAGTGGGCTTTTCTTCCTTGTAGGCGTCTTTGGCGTCCACTTTGGGCTTATTGTTCGGTTTGATGGTTGCGCTCGGCGCTTGCCCTCCGGGCGACGCGTCGGTTTTAGGCGAATTCGCAGACACTTGAGCGGCATGCTCATCTTCAGGAATTGGCGAGGCGCTGGCCTCCGGTCCTGCTTGTGCATTCGGGCTGCTTTCAGTTTGAAGAGTTACAGTATGATTAGAGGGTATCGGCGGCTCTGATGTTGGCTGTGCGGAAGGTGCTGCTTCCTTCTCGCAGCCAAAAAGGAGCATGGTCAAAAGAAGCGGCGGGAGGCAGGTCGATCCGAATAGTTTCCAGGATTTATTCATACACGATCGTTCCTTTCCGCATGAATTTTGAACAGTATATATGCAACATTACTTATCATAAGGCTTTTGGGCTGTCACCTACAAAGGCGATTTAAACGCAAAATAACGCATATTTTATAGAAATAGCCTGTTTTCAATTTCAAAACGCCCCGTTCACGGCTAGGGTAATTGTTTCTGCTTCTTTCTTCTATATTGACGGTAATTGTGTTCCAAAGGTTTCGGTTTTTTTGAAATAGATACGAATTGGAACTTGAAACCTGGTTCATTGATATGGTAATTTCATCATAATACATTGGCGTGGAGGTTGGAATATGGAAATACTGAAGCAGCGAATCTTAGAAGTAGGCGTTGTCATCTCCGATCAAGTGGTGAAGCTGGATGCGATTCTGAATCATCAGGTGGATCCGGCGCTCATTATGGAGCTTGGCAAGGAATTCGCCCGCCGGTTTGCGGAGACGAAGCCTACCAAGGTGCTGACCGTCGAGTCATCCGGCATTCCAATCGCCTTCACGACGGCGTTGGAGCTTGGGATCCCGATGGTTTTCGCCAGACGCAAAAAAACCCTGACCATGGACCAGGATACATACAGCGAAAGGGTCCCATCTTTTACGAAGGGCATTGTGACCGACATTATGGTGTCTTCCAACTATTTGGGACCTAAGGACCGCATCCTGCTCATTGACGATTTCATCGCCAACGGAGACGCCGCAAGGGCTCTTATTCGAATTATTGAAAAAGCCGGAGCTGAGCTTACCGGAGTTGGAATTGTTATTGAGAAGTTATTCCAGTCGGGTGGAAGCTCCATCCGGGAACGGGGCATTCGTGTTGAATCCTTAGCGCGGATTTCCTCTTTGGCAGGCGGTCGTATCCAATTTGAGTAATGTCTGATTTTTCAAACTTTATTTAGCCTTCCCTGAAAGCGATTTTTCCTTTATAATGATTACAAGGTAAGCGAGAGGAGGAAGAAATCTATGGGAAACGAGAACTTTTCGGCAGAGTATTTCATGACCAAGTTGTCCGAAGCCAGAAATCATTTTGAACGTGCTCTCGATTGTAAACATACGGAGTTTGACGATCTGTATCCCTATATGATTGAACACCCTCAATTCTTCTGGTACAAACGATATGTAGCTTGGTCCGAGCTGCTGACAGTAGTGAAGCTTTGCGGTGAATTGTCCATTGAATGGGAGCAAGAATTTTCCCAGCAGCAGGTGGAATACATCAAGAAGCGTGTCATGTCCAGCAAAGTCCTTGATTACTGGTTTGAAACAAATGATTCCAAAGAACACGTCAGCTAAATGAAAGAACACAACTGAGCCAATCGTATGTATATCCAGACCTACCCATCCTGCTGAGGAGGGTAGGTCTTTTTTGCGTTGCTGCCGCCGGAGAATTATAATTAGAAGTAGAAAAGGAGGTAATCACCATGATCTCGGATGAGCAATTGGATGAATACCGGGTGCATAACACCGTAGTTCGTGTAATTCGGGATGTGAATCCGGCCAATGACGTCAAAGGCATCGTTGTCGCTTGGAACGACGATCAAGTGTTGATCCGCAAGCAAAACCGCAGAGTGGTACAGCTTGAAAGAAGCTATATATACCAGCCATTTACCGAGGCCAGACCGCCTGAATTCACGCTGCCGCATGGACTGGAGCAAGGATAGAGGGAACTGCCTGGAGCCGGAATTACTCTAGATTTATGTTCTTTTGTACAAGCCCAATAGGCCCGCAGTCGGAAGATCGTCGAGAATGCCCTTCGGTCCGCCTTCTTCCCCCTTGTAATTGGGGTCTGCCTTAATTGCCGTGGCTTCGCCTTCCGTCAAATCCCTTTGATTGCCTGTATATTTAGGCTCCAAAGCATCAATTTCTTTGTGCTCCATCATCCTCATCTCCTTGAGAATAAGGTGCGCCGGCGGATATAATCTTATGCGCTAATCTACCTGAAATAATGTTTGACTTCGCCTTTTGCCCGTGGTATATTATTTTTTGTCGCCACCGGAAGGAAACAGTATTCGGGGGGAACACTATGCGGTCGTGGCGGAATTGGCAGACGCGCTAGATTCAGGTTCTAGTGGTGTAACAGCCGTGGAGGTTCGAGTCCTCTCGACCGCATCATTATGGAGAAAAAACACCTCCATTTGTTTTTCACAAAACAAATGGAGGTGTTTTTTTATTGATTAATTTGCAATCAAAGATTTTATCGCTGACAGGTTTGCATGAAATTATCGCAAACACGTTTTGCTTCAGCATTTATCACGATTTCCATCATATGTTATAATGATGTCAAAAAAGGACAATATGTGACAAAAGTCGTGATCCAAAAGAACTATTTTTCCGTAACTAGGTATATGGCTGCAACGGAATAGAGGGGGTTAGGATATGGAGTACAAAAATGGCATTGTGTATTCATCCTTTGAGGATGAGTTGAATCGTCTTGAGGAGATCTATTCCTTTCGTTTGTTAAATCCTGAACAAGAAGAGTCCTTGGATCGAATTACCCGTTTGGTTGCGGATATATTTCAGATGCCTGTTACGCTAATCTCTATAGTTACATCGGATCGGCAGTGGTTCAAGTCATATGTCGGCTTGGAAGGAGAATTGCTGGAGCAACGCGGCTCGGAGCGGGAAGCTTCCTTTTGCCAATACGTGGTGGCCCATAAAGAGCCGCTTGTCATTCAGGACGCTTCCGTTGACGACAGGTTTAAAGATAACCGTTTGGTTACCGGGGAAGAAGAAATCCGCTTTTATGCGGGTGTGCCTTTAAAAACGGAAAAAGGCAGTTTCCTTGGTACGCTTTGCGTCATCGACAACAAGCCACGCGACTTTGCGGCCTCGGATCTGCAAAGATTAAAGGACTTTTCTAACATTGTCATGACGGAAATTGCGCTTCGTCAGAAAATTCGCATGAAAGATGAAGTCATCAGGATGATTAAAGACAGCGAAGAGAGTTACAAGAGGCTGGTGGATTTGTCTCCTGAAACGGTGATCGTTGTTCAGAAGCAGAAGATTGTTTATATAAACCCTGCCGGCTGCCAAATCATGGGCATAGATGATCCCAGTATTTTGACACACACTCCGATCGATGCTCTCATTCATCCGGATTCCTTAGAGGAAGCTACGGTAATCATTAATGAAATTCTGGAGAAGAAAACTTCGCGCAATGTGGAATGGCGCATAATGACGAATAAAGGTATAACCCAGTTGCTTGAAATTAAAGCAACATATTTCTCCTTGCAGGGAGTTCCTTCCGTTCTTGCTATAGCCAGAGATATTTCAGCTCAAAAGGAAGCGGAGAAAAAGCTGCTCGAGGTTAACGAGATGCTGGTGCAAATGTCCACCCTGGACGGTTTGACGGGAATTTCCAACCGCCGCCGGCTGGAGGAATACCTGGAGCTGGAATGGAATCGCTCTAAGCGCAACATTACGCCCATCTCCTTATTGATGCTGGATATCGATTACTTCAAGGCATATAACGATACGTTCGGACATTTGGCGGGAGATGAAGTCCTGAAGGCAGTGGCGAACTCTGTAAAGCAAACGCTATTTCGCTCAGCGGATTTGTTGGCTCGTTTCGGCGGGGAAGAATTTGCTATCGTGCTTCCGCAGACGGATGAACAGGGCGCAGGCATCGTCGCTGAGAATGTGCTAAGCGCCGTTCTCGCGCTGCAAATTCCTCATCCTGCCTCATTGACAAGTCCGAATATCACAGTCAGCATCGGTGTTGCGACTTTGATTGGTAATCCGCTCATGGACTATCGCCATTTAATTGATATGGCGGATAAAGCGCTGTATGAATCGAAAACGAAAGGCCGAAATCAAATGAATGTATTCCAGTGGCGCAGAAAAGATAACTAAAACAGCCCGTCCGTTCGTCTGGACATGAAAGTTAGCAATTGTGCATAGAATAAGATTGTATCAGTCCTATAACTAGCTCGAAAAGCTCGGATTCGCCAAGCAGAAGAGCGCGATTACAATAATAGAATCACTGTAACCCGCCGTCATTAAAGAAAAAAACTTGTCATAAACATGCAATCTGATTTTCATCTGTCTTTAAGGTTCGGGAATTATACTAATCCTTGACCCCCCTTTATATAGATTGGCTTGAAGGCCTGCAGCCCTTACCGGCTGACAGGCCTTCTCTTTTTATTGCCTTATGAAGTCACAAACTCGCGCCGAACCTCATACACTTTACTGAGAATTAGTTAAAGGAGGCGTTTGCAAATGGCGGTATGCGGTACGTGGACCTATAGGAACGTCACGACATCAGTATTCAAGTCATTGCAAAATGCGGGGAGGAAGCAGGGGTTTACAATCCCTACTGCGCCTTCGGGCAAGTTTGCGATTTCAGTGGCTTCATTTAATGTAGGCTTCAGCTACGCTTGGGATCATGGAAGCGGTACGCTGCAGCTCCGATGCGAATCGAAGCCCGTGCTGCTCGGATGTTCAACCATTAAATCTTTTGCCGATAAAATCGTCGTGGAGAGCGGTGGAAGAGTAGGGTAAATACGGTTTATGCGATCTTCAATTGGTTAAAATAGGTGGGAAGGGAGGTGGAGGTATGGCGAAGGGAAAAGAACTGGTCAAGTTCATCACGGAGCAGGTTGTGACCTACATCGAGACCCCCCGCGAGGCTCGCAAGCTGGCGAAGATAAGCAGCAAGGAGCAGAGAGAGAATTGGCGCACCCGCTGGTTCGGTATGCTGCCGCTCTCAATCCACATGTACGTCAAACAAAACCGGCGTAAAAAAACAGCACCTCCGGATTGACTGTCGTTTGAGAGATTGCAGCTCATGATAGAACCACTGCGAGCGGCTGACGCAATCAAAGGAAAGGCTTCTAAGGCAGCATGTCGGTTGTCCGCAATCTCCGAAGCTGTCTGATAGAAGCCTTTCGCATTAAGAGGGGAGAATAATTGATAGGAAGTATGTTCGAGCTTAGCGCTTATGGGTAGAATCGGCCAAGGTGAACGGCTGTCGCGAATGGGACATATCGCGGACCGTCCTGATCCAGCACAAGATAAGGCCGACCGCCGCCCCATTGTTGATAGCCGAGAACGGCAAGCGGTATCGTGACTTTGTCCTCATAGGGCTCGGACACATAGGTTAGCTTGGAATGCCGCTGCAGTTCGTTTTTGAATTCGCCGATTTCGTCAATCTGTTGAATGGGGACAGGATCACCTTGAACCCATGACAATCGCTCATACGGATCGAAGGAGGGGACGAGCCATTGCTCCATGCGACCCGTTAAGGGGTTTTCATCAGCTTCGGAAGACGCTGCTGTATCGGAAGACGGGAGGTCTTCGATAGGCAGAAGTTCACCCGTTTTTGCGTCTAAAAAGTAGTCGGAAGCATCCATCGTCACTTTCCATATGGCTTGAAGGGGGTTATAATACCATCTTTGTTTGACAATAATCTTGGTGTTCACGAACTGGGCGTAATTTATCGAAGAAGGGATAAGTTCCTGCTGTACCAGGGAGCGATACAGCGTATACATGCTGAATAGCGGGCTGGCGCCGGTTCCGTATTCGGTAAGCTTCAATCCGCCGCCTGGTGCGGAATGAACGATCATATAACCTATCTCTTTCCCGTCTTTATATAGAAGGATTGCCCATCCATGGGTGCCGGGTCCAAGCGGATAGCTATTCCAGACAGCGTACTGCCAGCTTTCAAATCCTATTTCCTTGGACAGGCTGGCTTTCCACTGCTCTACTGTTTCATCCAGCACGGACGGACTTTTGGCTGGGGCTGACTGCCGGGAAACAGACTTTGTTTCGGCGGTAGCGGGTGAGTCTGAGGAGTCGATATTCGGCGTATTTGAGACGGTTGATGTCCGCGCTTCTACGTTCAGGGATTGTGCATGGACTTCTTGTGGCGGGCTTGTCCGCTGTTGTTTTTCCAATGCGGAAGTTTGCAAGGGATCGTGTAGGTACAAACCTGCGGCAACTATCGCTATCGTTATGTATAAGCTTCGCTTTATCATGGATCTCACCTGCCTTTACCTATCGATATATGCTTCCATTGTAAGCGTTATGCTTTGAAAAGAATGTTGGTTTGTGTATTACTGAAATTGCGGAGTTTTAGCGACTCGAGTCAGCTTCTGTTCGCACCTCCCGAGCTTAGGTGAAAAAGTCCGCAATTGATGGCCGTTACCTGGATGCGCGGACGGTACTGCCAGTTGATTTCCTCCTTGCGGTTGCGCAGCTGGGCTTCGACTTCATTCCGTTTGTCCGGCTCTGCCGTTTGAAGGAGGCCCTCGTAGTAGGTTTCTACCCTTGCCAGCTCCTCAAAAAGCTGCTCGATGGCTTCTTGCGCCCAACGGTGGTCGTAGCGGCCGATTTTGTGCTCAAGCAGCATCTCGAGCGCGGAGACGGCTCGCTGCAGCGGTATTTTATCCGGGAGCACCTGGAAATTGGCGGGAAGGCGCGGGGACATGCTCTTGGTCAGCAGCTGCTGATGGAAGTTCTCGCGGATTTCGCCCGAGTTCAGCTGTATGGCGACGGAGTGAAGCTCGCTTCGCTTCCGGTCGCAGGCAAGCTCGACCTTATAGTTGATGCACAGCCATGTGTCGTATATGAGCGCACGCGGATTGGACTGGAGCTGGAACGGTTCCTCGAACAGGTGCACGAAGCGGCCACGCGCTTTTACAATCCCGAACAGCTGCTCCAGGCGGCGGCTGCCGAAGGTGACATCGTCCCGCGGAATGCGGGTCGTCACCGCTGTCGGCACGAAGCCGAAGTAGCGGCCGAGGATGCTGTCGGCTCCGCCGACCGCTCCAGTACCGCCCGGCTGCGCAGCAGAGCCCGGGGCGGCTTCGGCTGCTTGCGTACCGATGGTCCCGCCCGCCGCCTGACCGTTATTGCCGGGCTTCGCTCCCGTCTTCGGCTCCGCCTTCATCTGCTCGGGGTCGAGCACGAGCGTGTAGGTCATCGTCTCGGAAGGGGCTCCGGTTCGCTCGACAAAGCTCCAATAATAAGGCCGCCCGGTCATTTCCTTGTCGGCCTCGGGAGAGAGCTTGACGGTGACATAGGCTGGCGTTTTTTCAACCACATTGCAGTTGTAGGCCTCAAGGAAGCGCGTAACAAAGGTATGAATCTGTCTTTTGTTCATAGCCGAACCTCGACGTTCTGTCCGCCAACGCCATTCAGAATAGACCCGATCCTGCCTGCCCTGTCTGTTCCTTCATTCAGCTCGGAGCGGATTTCATGGAAAGATTCTCCCAGCTCACTCAGCTGTCGGCGGATCTCTTCGTCCGAGCCGGATTCCATAACCATTTTGAACAAGGAGGCTTCCAGCGAGCCCTTCTTCTCAAAACGCTCCAAAATCGTATCCAGCTCGCCGATGACCATCTCGAACATGTTGATTTTCTCATGCAGCAAGGAGAGGATGTATTCCTCAATCGTATTCCGGGTCGATAGATTGTAGATGTTAACATCATGCGACTGACCGAGGCGATGAACGCGCCCGATTCGCTGCTCGACCCTCATTGGATTCCACGGCAGATCGAAATTGATCATATTATGGCAAAACTGCAGATTGATTCCCTCGCCCCCCGCTTCGGTAGCCACGAGCACTTGAGCCCGGTTGCGGAACAGATCCATCATCCAATCCTTTTTGCCCCGGTTCATGCCTCCGCGGTAGGGTACTGCAATGATTTTGCGCTCCTTGAGATAGTTCAGCAAATATTCCTGGGAAGCCCGATACTCCGTGAAAATAATCACTTTATCGTTAATGTCGTGCACGAGCTCCATCGCTTTTTCCGCTTTCGTATTGGCCTGGATGCTGCGAATCAGCTCGACAAGCTCCCAGATGCGCGCGCGTATGGGCGAGCCTTCCTCGGTTTTTTTGAACAAGTTAACCAATGTAATGAAAACGGCGTCCCGCGAACTGCAAACCTCCCGCTGCAGGGTGATCAGAGACAGCATGCTGGTGAAATCGCCCTTGTTTTCCCGATAGCGGGTCCTTACAAAATCGGTCACGCCATCGTACAGCGCTTGCTCCTCGGTAGAGAGGTTGAGCGGAATATTCCGCACAACTCGCTTTGTAAAAGACAGCCCGTCATCCCCACGGCGGTTGCGTATCATGACCTTAGAGAGCTCATTTTGCAGCTTGCCCTCGTTTTTCGGGGTTCTTTTGCCCACGACAAAATTGGCCTTAAAGTTTCCCTGCACCCCCAATTGGCCCGGCTTCAGCAGTGTGATCAGGTTGTAGAGCTCCTTCAGGTCGTTCTGTACGGGGGTGGCTGTGAGAAGCAGGCAATATTTTTTGCGCAGCTCGTTGACGAACTGGTAGTTGGTCGTTTTCTTGTTCTTGAGCTTGTGCGCCTCGTCGACAATTAGCATGTCGTATTCGAGCCCCAGCACAATATCGCGGTGCGGATCGCGCTTGGCCGTGTCCATCGAGGCGACGATTACATCGCATTGCGTCCACATGTAGGCTTTCTTTTGCGCGGTCGCCGGGATGCCGAATTTCTGGTTCAGCTCCCGGACCCATTGCAGCACGAGGGAAGCGGGCACGAGGATGAGTGTCCGGCGGACGAGCCCGCGCACCATATATTCCTTGAGGATGAGCCCGGCTTCGATCGTCTTCCCCAGTCCTACCTCATCGGCGAGAATTGCGCGGCCGCGCATCTCGTTGAGCACTTTTTTGGCGGTATCGATCTGATGGGGCATCGGCTCGAGCTCTCCAAGGTGCGAGATGCACTGCAGCTCGTCAAAACTGTGAATCAATGCGGATTCCTCCGCCTCATAAGCAAGCTGATAGAGCGTCCAGTCGTCCCAGGGGCCACCGCCGGTTACACGGGCATCGAAGTCGGCGAGCCATTCCCTGTCGTAATGAATATGAAGCTGATCATGAATGGGGCGGATGTTCTCCTGCAGTTCGTTTTGTCGCATGCGGCGTGCCTCCTCCTGACCATTCCATAATATTCGATAGGAATCGATATACCGTTTAGTATGTACCAAAAGAAGGACATTCATAACTTGGGGCAGCGTTTGTGGTATGATAGGAGGAAAGAGGAGGGAGCGAACATGCCAGCTTGGCGTTTTTTACATACCGGACACAGGTCTCCGGCGGAAAATATGGCGATTGACGAGGCGATTCTTACTGCTCACAGCGAGGGCGCGTCACCGCCTACGGTACGGTTTTACGGATGGAATCCGGCAACGCTTTCGATCGGGTATTTTCAGAAAGCGCAGGAGGTGAACTTTGATCGTCTTCGCAGCGAGAACATCGGCTTTGTCCGCCGGCCAACGGGCGGCAGAGCGGTGCTGCATGACAAGGAACTGACCTACAGCATCATCGTGTCCGAGGATTATCCGGGCATTCCGCGGCAGGTGACAGAAGCCTATCGCGTACTTAGCGAGGGATTGCTGCTCGGGTTCAGGGCGCTCGGGCTCAACGCCGAAATGGTGCAGCTGGCGACGGAGGAGGAGAAGGAAAAGTACGCCTCCGCCGGCTCAGCCGCCTGTTTCGATTCGCCGTCGTGGTACGAGCTTGTGGTCGAAGGCCGCAAGGTGGCCGGAAGCGCGCAGGTAAGGCAAAAGAACGTGGTGCTGCAGCACGGCTCCATTCTCCTCGATTTGGATACGGACCAGCTGTTTCGGCTGCTGGTGTTTTCAAACGAAAAGGTTGCCGAGCGAATGAAGCAAAGCTTCTTGAAAAAAGCGGTGGCGATCAATGATCTGCTGCGCATGCAAGGAAGGCAGCCTGTTATGCTGGCGGAAGTGGAAGCGTCGTTCCGCGAGGGCATTGCCCGCGGCTTGGATATTCAACTTGAAGAGCAGCCGTTATGCGCCTATGAGGTGGAGTTGGCGGAACGCCTCGTACGTGAGAAGTACGGCAACGACGAATGGAATTTGAAACGATAAGATAAGGACCCGGCCCAACGAATTTCTGGACCGGGTCCTTATCTTATGCCCTCATCGAACTTTTTGGCGGGTTTTGGGGTCTAATGGTTAATCGTGACCCAGTTCTTATCCGGCACAAATTTCATGTTTGAATGAAGGAGGGCATTTGCATGCAAGAACTGTGGTCAGACAAGTTAACGTCCGGTCCCTTGCGGGGGAGAGGCTTCTCTGCATCGTTGTTGCAGCGGATTGAGGACCGAATTTCTTCAGAAGAAAGGTCTGTGCGCCGCCAGAACTTGATATCATGGATAATCGTCGGCGCTATCATTCTCGCCCTGTGCTTGCTGCTTCTTGTTTCACTTGTTTAGCCCAAGATCGCCTTATCGAATGACGTCTGCAGCCGGCGCGTGATCCGGCCGGGTTGACCGCTAGCGACAGGCTTGCCGTCGATTTCAATAACCGGTGTAATTTCCACCGTCGTTCCTGTAATAAAGACTTCGTCGGCCTCGCCGAGCGCTTGCGTTGTGAAAGGCGTCTCTTCCACCGCGATTCCGGCGGCCTTGGCCAGCCTCAGCACAACGGCGCGGGTCACGCCGTGAAGAATCAAATGGTTGGCCGGATGGGTGTACAAAACGCCGTCCTTCACCATCATCAGGTTGGAGGCGCTGCATTCCGTAACCAGATCGCCGCGGTGCAAAATTACTTCCGCTGCGCCCCGGTCGAGCGCTGTCTGCTTGGCGAGTACGTTAGGCAGCAGATTCAGCGTCTTGATATCGCAGCGCAGCCAACGGATATCCTCGTATGTAATAACCCGGATGCCGCTGGTTATCGTGGAGATCGGCCTGCTGACTTCGGTGCAGTAGGCAAGCAGAATCGGCTTTGCGTCCGCAGGGAAAGGATGCGCCCGCGGCGCTGCGCCCCTTGTAATCTGCAGGTACAGCGTCCCGTCGACTGTGCCTTCCGTCAGAATGAGCTTCCTGATGATATCGTCTATTTCTTGAATAGAATAAGGAAGGTCGATTCGCACTTCCCGAGCGCTGCGTTCCAATCTTCGCAAATGCGCTTCTTTTTCAAAAATGCTGCCTCCGTAGATGCGAAACACTTCATACACACCATCGCCGAAATAGTATCCGCGGTCATCCGGTGACAGATGAACCTCTTCTTTAGCAACGAACCGATCCTGGTAAAACATCATGGCGAACTCCTCCTAATATGCCTTACTACCTATATGATAACAGAGATCGAAAAGCACTTTCAAAATGAAATTCCTCACCCCGCAAGGATTATTCAATTCGGCAGAATCATTCATCAAAATTCGACTAGGACCTCAGTCATAATTGTCGAATAGTGTCATTTTAAATCATATTATCACGTTTGAAAAAGAGAGAATGGACAAGGAAATCGAAGCTTTTGCCGCCTAGACTTGTCTAAATCCTGAAATTTGGTTGATCATCTATTAGAAGCACAACATATAGTATTGTATAATGAATTTCGCATACCATATATTGTGCTTCTACATATTCTTTATTTTTTTGAAACACGTGTATTTGAAGCCTACTGAGAGGGTGTTGTCGTTGAAAACGATGCAGCAAAAAAACAAACTGGAAGGATTAAGCGAGAAAATCTTCTTGGATCGCTATGCATTGAAAAATGCGGATACCAGCCATACCAAGGTCGGGGACACCGTATTGGTTCTGACGAAGGACGACCCCAAGTTTCCTGCCAAGGAAGTAGGCGAGGTCATCAGCCGCCAAGGCAATCATGTAACGATCCGGCTCCGCAGCGGGGAAACCTTTGAGTCCACCGTTGAGAAGCTCACTTTGAATATAGAAAAAACACCGGAAGAATTGTGGGATCGTCTCGCTGGGGCGATGGCCTCCGTAGAATCCACTCCTGAAAAGAAACAAGAATGGGCCGAGAAATTCAGATATGTGCTTGACGATTGGAAGCTTGTTCCGGGCGGACGTATTGCCGCCGGCGCGGATGCAAGCGACGAATTGACCTTGTTCAACTGTTATGTCATTCCTTCCCCGCATGACAGCCGCGGCGGCATCATGAGCACGCTCAGCGAAATGACCGAAATCATGTCCCGCGGGGGCGGGGTAGGAATCAATCTGTCCTCGCTGCGTCCTCGTCGTTCCGTGGTGAAGGGCGTTAACGGTTCCTCCAGCGGCGCCGTATCCTGGGGCGGATTGTTCAGTTATACGACCGGCTTGATCGAGCAGGGCGGAAGCCGCCGCGGCGCGCTGATGCTGATGATCAACGATTGGCATCCGGATTTGCTTGATTTTATTACGGTTAAATCCACAATGGGCCAAATTACAAACGCCAACCTTTCGGTTTGCGTCAGCAACGGGTTTATGAAAGCCGTGAAGGAAGACCTCAATTGGGAGCTTGTCTTCCCGGATACTACCGATCCGGAGTACAACGAAAAGTGGGACGGTAACCTGGATGCATGGAAGCAAATGGGCAAAGCCGTGAAGCCTTACCGTACGGTTAAAGCTCGCGACGTGTGGCACTCGATTATCGAATCCGCCTGGAAATCCGCAGAACCGGGCGTAGTGTTCATGGAGTACTACAACCAAATGTCCAACAGCTGGTACTTCAACCCGATCATCTGCACCAATCCTTGCGGCGAGCAAGGCCTGCCCGCATGGGGCGTTTGTAACCTGTCGGCGATCAACCTTTCCAAGTTCTATGACGAGGAAAAGCATGATGTGGCTTGGGAGGAGCTTGGCAAAGTCGTTCGCTATTCCACGCGTTTCCTGGATAACGTTATTGACAAGACACCTTATCACTTTGAGGAAAACCGCGAGAACCAGCAAGGGGAGCGCCGCGTGGGCTTAGGCACCATGGGTCTTGCGGAGCTGATGATCAAGCTGCAGATTCGTTACGGCAGCCCGGAATCCCTGGAGTTTTTGGATAAAATCTACGGATTTATGGCCAAAGAAGCATATTTGATGTCAGCCGATATCGCAGAGGAGAAAGGTTCGTTCAAGCACTTCGTGGCGGATAAATTCCTGCAAAGCGGATTCATGAAAAACATGACCAGCGTGTTCCCGGAAGTGGGCGCAGCGATTAAGAAGAAGGGCATGCGCAACGTTACGGTCATCACTCAAGCCCCTACCGGCAGCACCGGCACTATGGTCGGCACGTCAACCGGTATCGAGCCTTACTTCGCTTTTGAATATTTCCGTCAAAGCCGCCTCGGCTTTGACAAGCAATATGTGCCGATCGCCCAAGAGTGGAAGGACAAGAATCCGCACGCGGAGCTTCCGGATTACTTCGTGACCGCGATGTCGCTTAGTGCGGAAGACCATATCCGGGTACAAGCCGCGATTCAGAAGTGGGTAGACAGCTCGATCTCCAAGACGGCGAATTGCCCGTCTGACTTCACTGTCGAAGAAACGAAGAAGCTGTATGAATTGGCGTTCGATCTCGGCTGTAAGGGCGTTACGATCTACCGCGACGGCAGCCGCGACGTTCAAGTACTCAGCACAGAGAAGAAGGAAGAGTCCGTACCGGCGGCGGCAGCTCCTGAAGCCGAGAAAGCTCCAAAAGCCGCAGAGGCTGAATCCTTCGCAAGCTTGTCCAACAACCTTGCGGTAGATGTTGACGCTAAGACCGAGCAGGTCTTCGACAAGCAATACAAACGCCGTCCGCAAATTCTGCGCGGCGCAACCTATAAAGTCAACACGCCGTTCGGCATGGCATATATTACGATCAACGACATGAACGGATCGCCTAGCGAGATCTTCCTGAACGTTGGCAAAGCCGGCTCCGACGTCTTCGCAATGTCCGAAGCGCTCGGCCGTGTCTGCTCCTTGTTCTTGCGCTACGGCGACCACGGCGACAAGGTGAAGCTGCTCGTCAAGCACCTCAAAGGCATCGGCGGCTCCGGCGCTATCGGCTTCGGAACAAACCGCGTTGAATCCATCGCCGACGCCGTCGCCAAAGCCCTTGAGCAGCACAGCGAAGCCGCTTCCGACTTAGGCAGCGCGGAAGACTACGTCACCGCGACCAGCGAAGTGATCGAAGCCCCGGCTCCGGCTGCCGCCAGCAGCCACGGCCACGCGCACGGCGGCGCAGTAGCGTCGAAGGACCTGTGCCCATCCTGCGGATCGGCCGCACTGGTCAACAGCGAAGGCTGCAAGAACTGCACGAATTGTGGTTACAGCAGGTGTTCGTAAGAGTAATTTCTTATTATTAAGCGGGATCATTGTTTGTGGTTGATCACGAAAGCTGCGAAACCGTCCATAACAGTTGACTCAAGTGTCTCGCAAAAGTTGAAAAAAAACACCATTATTCTTCGAAATGAATAACTATACGGTTAGAATATTTATTCAAGTTAATGATTAAAGATGCAGAAGGCTATTTATATTAGGTCTACAGTTATTTAACAGCTGTAGACCTTTATTTTTGAATTATTGGTGACGACTTTTAATGAATAAATCAAACTAATATTCTTCGTTACCAGGGGATGTAGAGATAGACTGCTTTCCAGATCCTAAAGCTAACTGAAAGATTGGAGGGGGAGGAATAGAAGATAATCGCAAGTCAAATTAACGAATTTCTCCAACAAAGATTCATAAGGGACGTGACGGAGTAAAATGTAGGGATGTATTTATGAGATGGTTTTTGATCTATACGACGCGGTAGCAAAAGTGCTTATTATTATGAAACCGGTTCCTCCCGATTGGAAAAACATCCCATAATATCATAGCATAAAGCGACCCTGCCGGACATGTTTCTGCTGTTTGTTATATTTTTGCACCGGCTTGAGTTTATAATTTGTTAATAGTTTATTTAGATAGATTCAATAAGCCCCGATTATAATGAAAGGTAAGGAAACGTTTCCCCAATATGAAATAAAGGAGATCCGAAATGAAACTTAGTAAAAAAACGATTACCGTCCTCTCATTTACGATCGGAGCGTGTGTCTTTGTATCCACAGCCTTTGCCGATATGATGCTTGGCTCAGGCTATGACTGGTTAAAGGGTTCCGCAAAAAATACCGCCGCGCAGATGGAGAAGGGATTGAACAACTATACGATCGAGGCGCTGTTCACCTTGAAGGATAACGATCAAACCTTGCTTCAGGCCTCCACCTTTAATAAAATCGATACTGAAAAGCAGGCGTCTGAAAACTCTACTGTAACTCAAAAATCAAATGGCGAGATCACTACCCAATACTCGTATTCCGACAAAAAGCTTTCGATTTGGAAAAGCGGAACGGACGACAAATATTATGTGACGGAATACCCCGACGATATAGACTGGGGTAACGGGAACAGGTTTGCAAACCCTTTTAACGAGAAGGGGGCGCCGGAGATCGAAAAGATCGTTGACGCATTGGTTGGCAATCTGAAAGACTATGTGCAGGTTGAAGAAGGACCCGAGGGCGGACGAGTTTACTCGGGAAGCTTGTCTGAGGCGCAAGTGCCTGCCGTAGTAAATGCCGTCTCTTCCTTCGGTATAAAGCAGTTGCTTAGCGACCAAAGCCGCATGGAAAGAAATTCGAAGCTGCCGGAAATTGAAAGTGATATTTTTGTTAAAAAGGTATCGGGCACAGCAGTTGAAAACAAAGAGAGATTATTGCAAAATGTGACGGGTGATGTAATTCTCTCCGGGAAAGACAAAAGCGGAGTACAGCATGATTTATCGCTGAATGTGGTTCTCAAGCTTTCCGACATTGGAAATACGAAGATTACAAAGCCTGACCTGACAGGCGCAAACGTCGAGAAGGTAAGCCAGTCTGGCGGCTTTAGCAGCAAGTTTGCGGGGAAATATAAAAATAACATCGTTATCGAGAAAGACGGTAAATTCGTGAAAATCGGCGAGAGAATCATTGAAATCACGAGCGTGGAAAATAATAAAGTGGCAGGCAAGTATTACGAAACTGTGAAGCCCGGATTCGAAGCCGAATATCCCGATAAATATAACTTTAATTTTGAATATAATCCGAACAATTCAAAGCCTATGTCTTTCTTTACTTATACAAATTCTAAAGGCGAGCAGGAAAATGGGCAGCTTCATCCGAGCGGCTCCGGAAAAATTTATCTCGACCTGAACATTGAGATTTTGGACAATAACTCGTATAGATCCAACACAAATCACCAATATTTCGATGGGGAATTCAGCCGCGTATTTGAAGAGTAAGGCACCCCCATAGTCCTGCTGGAATAGTCACAGCACTAAGGACAAAGGGGAGCACCTTTACATTTTTGTAATGACAAAGAAAGGCTGTCCCTCAAGTGAACCTTCACTTTAGGGACAGCCATGTCATATTTATTGGGGGATGTTATCATTGACGAATAAAGCTATTGAAATAACCGGTTTAACCAAGGTCTATAAAAACGGCCGGGGAATCAGCGATTTGAATTTGGAAGTAGATCAAGGCGATATATTCGGTTTTTTGGGGCCAAATGGCGCCGGAAAGACGACCGCTATGAAAATGATGGCGGGACTCATGAAACCGGACCGTGGCGATGTGAAGATTTTTGGCGTCAGCATTTTAGAGGACTATGTTAATGCCATGAAGCATGTGGGCTGTATTATCGAGACAGCGGAGTCGTATCCTTATTTAACGGCAAACGAAAACCTGAAGCTGTTTGCCAGGTTTTACCCGCAGGTTGACCAGCAAAGAATCGACGAATGTCTTGAAATCACCGGCATGTTGAAATATAAAAATGAAAAATCAAGAAAGTTCTCGCTTGGGATGAAGCAAAGGCTAGGGGTAGCGGCAGCGATCCTGTCAAAACCAAAGCTGTTAATTTTGGACGAGCCTTTGAACGGACTTGATGTCGAGGGTATGTTGGATATGCGGAAGCTGATTAAACGGCTTGCCAAGGAAGAAGGCACGACGTTCTTTATTTCCAGCCACCTGATTCATGATGTGGAGCTTACCTGCACCAGAATAGGAGTTGTTTACGGCGGAAAGCTTGTCAATGTGGATTATACCCAAAACATTCTTTCCAATTATTCTTCGCTTGAAAATTATTTTGTTAGTGAGGTGGAGCGAAATGGCAGGGTTTAAGGCTGCATTTTTAAATGAAGCCGTCAAGCTGTTGAAAAAGAAAAAAATAATTGCGGCCGCCATTTTGTCCATTCTTGCCATTTTGATCGGACAAATTGCCGTAACGGCGATTAAGCATGGCCTTGGATTAAGAGTTGTAGGCAGCACCGAATTTCCTTTAGTGGTTCTATCGATGTTTACTTACACGATCCTGCCTCTTTTTGCAACCTTTGTAGCCATCGATATGTTTAACGGCGAATTTTCGTCAAATACAATGAAAATAACGCTTATAAGGCCTGTTTCCAGATTCGGCGTATTTAGCGCGAAGGTTTTGAATTTAGCCTTGTTCATTTTTGGGAACCTGCTGTTTGTCATGATTCTTTCTTTACTGGCCGGGCTTATATTTAATCCTTCGTCCGCCAGCTTGATAGGGATCGCAAGGGTCGTTTTGTCATATGCCGCAACGTTTTTTCCTGTTTTTGTGTTTGCCCTTCTCGTTGTATTGCTGTCAAATATAATTCGGGGAGGACTGGCTGTTTTTTTTCTCTCGATTATTGTTTTTATCGGGTTTAACTTTTTAGGCATCGTTTTTTCCAATTATTCGAGTTTTTTTATCACATCTATGTTTGACTGGTACACGCTCTGGATTTCGGAAACCGTCAATGTATTTAAAATTTTTCGCCAGATCTTAATCATATCGGGCTGTGGTATCATGTTATTTACAGCGGGTTATTATTTGTTTGACCGCAAGGACATATAGAAAGGTAATCCAAATGCAATTAACCAAACGCTTTTTTACGATGAATGCGTTGGCCGTGCTGGTTTCCATTGCGTTAACGGTTTTAGCTGTCATTATATTTGTTGCCGCTTATACGAAAGTGTTTGGCCCGAAAGCGGATATCAACGATTTGAAAAGGATCTTTGAAGTCAGGTCAGGGATCGGTGAGATCAAGAGGGCAGCGCTGACCTTCGAGTTCGAACAGCTGCTTGATAAACAATATCAGCAGGAGCTGTCCGATCGGGTTAAGGCTTTGGGAGCTAATGCCGTTATTTTGAAAAACAGAGAGGTTTTATATTCCACAAAAAAGTTTAATGAAATCGATATTGAAAAAAGTTTGATGTTATCCGACAATGCGCCTAATCTTGATACGTTAGAGCTGGATGGCAGAACCTTTATGTTTGCCAGAGCGGACTATAGCCTTCATTCGGGAGATGAGGGCGTTTTGCTGCTGCTTGCGCCGATCAAGCTGAAAACGGGCTTTTACCTGTTTCTTGGCATTTTTACGGTCAGCTTTTTTATCCTTTCTTTTTTGATCATGAACTTTTGGGTTTCCTACCGGTTCTCACGAGGCATCATTACACCTGTTTCCAGGCTGAAGGATGCCGCTGTTAAAATTAGTGAAGGCGATTTAAGCTGCGGGATTGCGGAGGAAGGTGAAGGAGAGGTCAGGGAACTGTGCAGGACGCTGGAGCTCATGAGGATTAAGCTGAAGGAGTCTATTTATCTGCAGCAGAAATACGATGAAAACAGGAAGTTTTTGGTATCCAGCATCTCTCACGACTTAAAGACCCCTGTTACTTCCATTAAAGGATATATCGAAGGCATTATCGACGGGGTAGCCAAAACACCGGAAAAAATGGAGGAATACCTGGAAACGGCACGATCAAAGGCGATTCTGGTGAACGCCATGATTGATGATCTTCTTTTGTACTCCAAGCTGGATTTGAACCAAATCCCTTATCATTTTGAGAAAACGGATCTGGGGCAATACTTCGGGGATTGCGTTTCTGACCATCGCTATGAATATGAAAAGGCTAATATAAAGCTGGCGCTGATCAGTGAAATGAAGGAGACCGTCTTTGTTTTAATCGATAGAGAAAGGTTAAAACGGGTCATTCAAAACATTCTTGATAATGCCAAGAAGTACATGGAGAAGGCTGACGGACAGGTTGATATTATATTAAGGGAAACCCGGACATCCGCTATAATAGAAATCAGGGACAATGGAAAAGGAATACCCGAGAACGACCTTCCCCATATTTTTGAAAGATTTTATCGTGCGGATCCGTCAAGAAAGAGTGCGGACGGCAGCGGCCTTGGGCTAGCTATTGCCAAACAAATTGTGGAAGGTCACGAAGGAAAAATTTGGGTTAGAAGTACAGTTGGGGAAGGAACCCGCATGATGATATCTCTGAAAAAGTTTTAGCATTTTTGGAGGTTATGATGAAAAAGATACTGATTGTTGAGGACGATCAAAGTATAGCAAATCTGCAAAAGGATTATCTTGAGCTGAGCGGCTTTTCAGTTAAGATCGTGAATAGCGGAACAGACGGTTTGACAGCCCTTGAGGAGGAAACGTTTGACCTCATTATTCTGGACATTATGCTGCCGGGGATGGACGGATTTGAGGTTTTGAAAACGATCCGCGAGAAGGAGGACATTCCCGTGCTTCTTGTATCGGCCAGGGCGGAGGAAATTTATAAAATTAACGGTCTCGGCCTCGGTGCGGATGACTATATTACAAAGCCTTTCAGCTCCGGTGAACTGGTAGCCCGGGTTAACGCTCATCTGAACAAGTTTGAGCGGATGAAGGAACGGTTTGGTAAGGTTGATGAAGGCAGCAAGATCCGGGTCAGGGGACTAGAGATCCAAAAAGATTCCAGAAGGGTTTTTGTGAACGGGAATGAGGTAGCGTTGGCGCATAAGGAATTCGACCTGCTTCTGTTTCTTTTGCAAAATGCCAATTGGGTATTCGGCAAGGAAGAGCTTTTTGAACGGATTTGGGGGATGGATGCGCTTGGAGATGCGATCGCCCGGATCAGGGAGAAAATCGAGGAGAACCCGTCCAAGCCTCAATATATAGGTACGGTCTGGGGATCCGGGTACAGGTTTATGGTTTGACAACGATGTTAATCAGGATGCGTTACGGTCATCACTCATGTAAAAACCTAACCCAAACGATCCAAAGAGAGCCTGTCCAGGTACGGTTTTCGCCTTGACAGGCGGCAATGATTCTGAAATGTGAATGGTAATGCCTCGCGAAGGTGATTTTGATCCCTATCTGGCCCAGGCTCTTGGCAACCGCTGTGATCTGTCGGCTTGTTTTGGCACTGTTTATACATCGTCTGCAAGGGCTGGATACCGGCGTGTTGATTGGGCTGTTAATCATCTGCTTGGGCTTTCCGATAGGGAGGTCCGACATGATCGCTACGAGCGATCCCGAAGAGTCAAGGAGTTCCCCATGATAATCAAGATGAACGAACCGTCCATGATGGAGATCTATGTCTTGAAATCAATAGAATATTAGGTAACTCATTATAATTGATTATAGTAGGCAAGTACCGTGCCCTCACTTTAACCTCCTCCATAGACTAATGTTGTATAAACTATAGCACAAAAAGAGGATTCTTATTTTAAGAATCAATATCGGAAATGGTATTGTAAGAATAGATAAATTCCCCCGTTAATAATTAATTAGTTTAGAAGAAGCCCCGGAATCCTCTTCTGAAAAATGGGGACTCAAACTCAAATTCGAATGGGCTGAATGGTACTGGAGAGTGGTACAAACAAATTTGATCACTTTGCGGTCCAGTGTATTGAGTTTGCCCTCCTTGAGTTCCACCGTAGGGGAAGACCCAGAGTAGTAGTGCGAATACGTTGTCGTTAGATACTGACCAAATTGAGCGGGAAACGTCTTCCCAAACGGTGTAAGATTTGAAGATTTCGTCAGTAGAGCTGGGAGGTCTGTTTGGCGTACAGCTGCGTGAGGAGGAAAGCCAGTGAGCGAAGTTGTGGCGGTTGTCGGAGAAGGGCTGCTGTCGGATTTCGTGTGTGATGAACTGTTTGGCAAATACGAAGTCATTCGCCAAACCGATTTCAAGGCAGACGCAATGAAAGCAGCGAAACTGGTTTTGGTACTGAAGGATGATTGGCGTCCATCCTATTATCTGAAAGCGGAAGAGGTGCTGCGAGAGGCAGGTTTACCGTGGCTGAGCGGCTTCGTTTTGTTTGACGAGGGCGTGGTCGGACCATTGGTTCGACCGGGTACGCCTGGATGTTCCCAATGTGCGGATACGAGGCGTATTATGGCAGGACGCGTCCATGAGAATACAGGGGAACTGCAAATGAGACTTTGGAAGGACGGTGCTATACCGCGTGCTTCGTCGGCCTCTTGGTTGGGACTTTTGCAGATGGGTTGCCTGATTGTAGCAGAGACACAAAAAGTGCTTGAGGGCAAGCCGGCACACTCGGAGGGACGGGTGTATATAGTCGACTTGAAAACGCTGAAAAGCTCCCTTCACACGTTTTTACCTGATCCTTTGTGTTCGATTTGCGGTGGATTACCCGACGATTCCCAAATGAATGCCCGAATTTCGCTAAAGCCAAGTCCTAAGATCAACCCCGAAACTTATCGTTGTAAATCGATGGACAAATTGACGGAAGTTTTGGTCAAAGACTATTTGGATGATCGCATAGGCTTATTGAATGAGAAAACGGATGACCCCTTGTCGCTTTTTTCCGATGTGATTGTAAATCTGCCGTCTTTCATTGGGAATGTGAGGGCTGCAGGCCGGAGTCAATCCTATTTGGAAAGTGAGCGAACTGCCATTTTGGAGGGCCTGGAACGATACTGCGGGATATCGCCTCGCGGCAAACGAACCGTGATCTGCGACAGTTTCCGGAATCTGGCTCATCAAGCACTCGATCCTGTCAAGGTCGGGGTATACTCAGCGGAACAATATGCACTGCCTGGTTTCCTGTTCGAGCCGTTTGATCCTGACAAATCGATGGATTGGGTGTGGGCTTATTCCTTTTTGCAGAAGCGTCCGATTCTGGTTCCAGAGCAACTCGCTTATTACAGCGTAGGTTTCGGAGGCAATTTTGTCCATGAAGGCTCTAATGGCTGCGCATTGGGTGGAACTATGGAGGAAGCTATATTCTACGGCATTTTGGAAGTGGTGGAGCGTGATTCGTTTTTAATGACCTGGTATGCGCAGCTCAGTCTCCCTCGTCTTGATCCTTATTCCGCCAATGACAAAGAATTGCAGCTCATGGTTGACCGTTTACTGGTGGTGGCAGGCTATGATGTCTCCCTTTTTAACGCGACCATGGAGAATGGGATTCCCAGCATTTGGGCGATGGCAAAAAACAGGAATAGGACGGGGGCAAATCTCATCTGTGCTGCAGGCGCTCATGTGGATCCGATAAGGGCCGCGAAAAGTGCGATTTATGAGTTGGCTGGCAATATGATGTTCCTCAATGAGAGGTTTGAGTCGAACCGGGAGGAGTATGACCGAATGTTCGTTGATCCATTTATGGTGAGGCGGATGGAGGATCATTCCTTGTTGTACTGTGTCCCTCAAGCGGAGGAGCGCTTGCAGTTTTTACTGGACCCAAATCGTCCACTCCAAGCATTTGACGAAGAATTCAAGCAGGGGCCACGACATGCTGATCTTACCGAAGATTTGAAGGATATTCTTCATGAGTTTCATCGATTGAAGCTAAATGTATTGGTGATAGACCAAACAACACCGGAAACATTACGGAACGGACTGTATTGCGTGAAAGTTTTGATCCCGGGGATGCTGCCGATAACGTTCGGACATCATCTTACCCGCTTGACGGGTCTAGATAGGGTATTGCGAGTGCCCATGGAACTTGGGTATGAAAAGCAGTGTCTGACGCTTGAAAGACTCAATCCACATCCACATCCGTTTCCATAGCCATGAAAATAACCTAGTTGCCACTTGCCATTTACTGAAGAGATAAAATTATTGCAGCAAGAGAGTTTACACGGGATAAGCCAATAAATTAGATAAAAACACATAAGGACATGATGGATCTGATTGTTCACAGCAATCAGATTCCAGTTCACATCCTATGTGTTTACCCATCACATTCTGACAAAAGATATTATCTAAAATAGCAAGTTACGCCGAGGGATATCTAACTACGCGTTTCTTTTAGCAACAAAAGATTAGGATTCTGCCCTAAGGTATAGGAATGAAATGCAAGGTGAAAAGAATCAGATTCCAAATGTACGTGAAATGATGACTAACAAGATAAACAGAACAAGAATTATACCTGTGCTTGTGAAACCGCCTCCGTAGCCAGCACATGAGCATGAGCCTGTATATGCCATGGTTATATCCTCCTTTCGCATTCAATAAAATATTTTATGCTTTTGCCAGAAAAAATGTTTGGACGAAGACCCCACAATGTATAATTCAAACACTGCCTATAATCGTGCTTAATTGTCTTATATGTTAAGATTCATTTTTCTGTAATAAAATATTGACTCAAAGTTTAATGATTACTTATCAGAAATTTCGGCTAAATTGTCAACCTGAAAAAACTTGTGTGGATCTAATTATGTATAGGAGAGTACTGGGAACGGATGAATATCTTGAGTAGCCAGTATGTGGCTGCCCAGTCCGTGCTCGCAGCTTCCGGAACCACCATGAAAGGTTAAAAAGACACTGATTTCATGAGATACGTGAAAACACGACCGATCCCTCAAGGTTCTCAGTAACATCTATCAAAAGATGGTATTTCTTTCGCGAAGTAGTGCATCGACTTTTTTAAAATCTCATTTTCACGGCAAGCGCTGAAAACGATCTTTTCTCCGTTCGTGTCTTTGTTCCGGAGCAAGTTGAAACGAATGTGGCTTTTACGATTGATGCTGAATTAAAGAATGAGGCTAAACGGACAATCGCGATCATGAGTGGGGAACCCGTGTTTTATTATGTGATACGAGACAGTACCTGGCAGCCGATTAACATGATTGCAAGAACGGATGTTGGGGTTGTTCGTCCAATGGCAGAGAAAGAGGTTATTTCAGAAAAGCATCCCTATCAGTTTAAAAAGCCTGGCGTATATGATGTTTCGGCAATCGCAGAATTTACGCTTCAGGAAGGAGACAACAGTAAGGTCTACAAATTGGAAACGGATCGGAAGCAGATCGAGGTTGTTGAATAATTGGAGTACCTGTTTTCTGAAAGTCGAATGCTTCACCAGACCCTCTACGAAGCTTTGCCTGAGCCGAGCCGCTAGTCGAAAGCGAAGCAGCTCCGAACGAAATGTCGGAGCTGCTTCGCTTACCGTATATGGGAGGGGGAGGACCTTAACTTATCCAAGTGTCGTCGGATTTGGACACTTGCCATTCCCCACCCCGATTTTCGACAACGACTTCTTTGCCGATCCCACCCTTGGCGGATTTATAAATGGAACCCTTGAGTGATACCTTCGTTTCGGTGACTTCTACGCTTTCTACTATAATTAATACACCTTCAAGGGAACCAGCCTTACCTAATTTCCCTTCTTGTTTCAATTCGCCTAATGTGGTATCCATGACAGGTACACCGTATTTGCCGAAGTCGTTCAGCACTTCTTCTTTTTCTGCTGGCGAAATGTTCGGAATATTGCTCAATTCAATTGCAATATATTTCATATTCCGCATAAGGCCTTCATCAGACGATGACAGGAACGCATCTAAAGCGAGACTATAGGCTTTGCCCATGTTTGGCTGCGAAAGGTTTACCGTCTCTATAGCAACCTTCTTTGCAGACGTATCAATATTTACTTGTCCTCCGTTCGTCTGCACTTCCCCGTCTTTTGCTGAACAAGCTGTGAGCAGGACGACGAACAACATAACAGCAGTCACCTTGAGTTTCATGACACCGTACTCCTTTCTAAAAATGTATTTCTTACTTTTCAAACGGTAAGTAAAGCCCCAATGTTGCATTATTTCTCCAAAGTCTCAGCATATCGAGGAATAGAAGCCAGAGCCATGCAGATAGCGTTGGTTAATGACAATCTACAGTTCCTGTGGACAGTCTCAGAAGTTGCAAAAATTTTTTAATGAAACGTTAGAAAACAGGGAGAAGTTACGTTTATTGGGTATGAGGAAAAAATTTGAAGGAGGTAGAGTTTTGAAAGTAAAGTCGACTTATTTCCTAAGCCTTATCTTGTCACTGTTCCTTGTCGCTCTACATCTGTTTCTCCCGGTGGCCGTGCCGAAAACTTGGGCGGCTGAAGCTGAAGCGAAAACACCGCCGCCCGCGGCCGACTTCTCAGTCCGTACGATCTTTGATCCGAATTACAGTTATCTGGAAAGAGGACAAGGCTATCTCACCTATGAAGGCGATGAACAAGTCAATATATTGGGCGAAACTTTCGGCACGATTCGGACAGATAAAATCGGCGTGAAGCTTACCTTGCAGCGCTGGACGGGAAGTACCTGGGTCGATGTCTATTACGGAGCCAGCGTGGAAGAAACCAACGCAGCGTATGCGTATTTGTCCATCAGCAATGTGCCGGTGGAATCGGGCTATTACTATCGGACGGAATCGTATCATTGGATTCAAGAAGGGGGGGTGTCGAATCCGGCTACCGGTATTCTTCCTCCTATTTGATTCCTTAATCACGTAGCGGACGGGCTTTCCGTCCGCTCGTTTTTTAGCGCAGCGATTCAGCTACCTGCTTTATCTCATGTTCATTCAACTTTCCGGAAAAGGACAGTTTCACGTCGTTGTCCAACCATTCCAGGTAGGAAAAGCCATCTGGCAACACCACGAGAACGGCGGGCAGGCCGTTGACGATTGTTTCTGTAATCGTGCCTGCATCCGTGGCAATATCGCTCTTTACATCCGTTGAAGTATGAGCGGAAAGGTCAGCTTGGCCATAGCATCATCTAGCGTCGTTTCTTCCGGAACGTCATGGCCGTGGCAAAAAGCATACTGATGATTGGACAGAAAAGAAGGTAGATCAAAGAAAACTATTTTGACGCGTGTATACTAGGAGGACAACAACATGAAAACGCAAGGTACTTATGCGGGGATCAATGACAGCGAGGGCGGAAAGCGAGTTCCGTCTTGATAGAATGGACATTGGAATTGAATCGATCACATTAGATATTTACCAACAGCTTCAATCGGGAGAAAAGAAATTAATAATTTAATAAGTTGAGGCAATCCATTAGCGGCAAAATATTTTACGAAATGTCAGACAGCTTGTATAATAATCACAGTAAAAGTTATTTCGCCGAGAAGGGATCGCAGAGCATGGAGAAAAAGCCGTTATACATTCAAATCAAAGATGAAATTGAAAGAAGTATTCGGGAAAAAGACTTAACGCCGGGAGAAAGGCTTCCTTCGGAACCGATGCTGGCTAAAAAATATAATGTGAGCCGCCCCACGCTTCGGGAAGCTTTAAAAATGCTTCAGCGGGAAGGTGTACTCATCAGTAAAAACGGTGTCGGCACCTACGTCAACAATCGACCGGATTTTATCATCCATCCGTTGAACAAGCTGCAAAGTCTTGGTGAAATGATCAAAAATGTAGGCTTTAAGGAAAGCGAGTCCGACGTTAAAATCTATACACGGGAACCGAATGATGAATGGAAGGATAAATTGCCCATTCCCGAACAGGAACAGGTGACTGTCTTAGAGCGGACACGAACGGCGGATGGGAGCAAGGTCGCTTTTTATTATAATATTTTTCCGCAAAATCTTGTTGACGAACACTTAACTGAGGGCTTCTCCGGAGCGATATTCGACTTTTTGGAAAATAAAGCAAGCATCAAGGTTGCGTATGCGATTACGGAAATCTGTGCGATCAACCATACCATTGAAATGGACCAAAAGGCGATTAAAATGCTGGGCAATGAAATTATTTTATTAAAGCAGCTTCACTTTGACAAAGCTGACAAGCCGATTTTTTATTCTCTTGATTATCTGAAAAACAGCGTGTTTAAATTATTTTTAAAACGCGAATAGTTCCGCAGCCGCATATCGATATGCGGTTTTTTTGTACGCTCTTACAACCGTAGAAAACGGCATGTCGAATTTACGAAAAATTAAAATGGCGCTTACACCCAGTTAATAATCAAGCTCTATATTTATAGATGTCAGACAGCTTATTGAAAATAATAAGGAGGCTCGAACATGTTTAGGAAATGGAGCATGAGTTTGTTGGCGATAGTTATCATCAGCGTTGCGGTTTTAACCGGATGCGGCGCCGGCAACGGCAATCAGACAACGAAAGCGGCGAATACTACGGAAAGCAACGCAAATGGCACGCAAAAAAAAGAAGAGACAGCATCTAAGAAATTGGTCGTTTACGCTGCGCTTAACGAGGATGATATCGTCCAAATCCAAAAGAAATTTAAGGAAGATACAGGTATTGAGATCGAATACATACGTTTAAGCGGCGCCGGGGAAGCCAGCACCCGTATCCAAGCTGAAAAAGCTTCGCCGAAAGCAGACATTTTTGTAGGCGGATCGGTAGAGTTTTATGAGCCTCTCGCGCAGCAGGGATTACTTGAGAAGTATACTTCTCCCAATGCGAAGGAAATCGACAAGCAATTCAACGATCCGAAAGGCTACTGGCAAGGATGGTACATGGGTGTGCTCGGTATCGTGCTGAACAAGGACCGATTCAAAAAAGAGCTTGAACCGAAAGGTGTTAAGGAGCCAAAAACATGGGACGATTTGCTCGATCCGAATTATAAAGGCTTATTTGTCACTTCCAATCCCGCGACTGCGGGAGGCGGATATATCTTCGTTGCGGATCAATTGTTCCGTTTAGGCGAGGAAAAAGGCTGGGATTATTTGAAAAAGCTGCACGCCAACGTTCATCATTATACGCCTGGCGCAGTGGACGGCATTAGTTTAACGGCTACCGGCGAATTTGCTGCGGCAATGTCTTGGGCACACGATATCGTCAAGTCTGCGAAACAAGGCTATCCGATAAAGGTTATCGTTCCGGAGCAAACCGCGTACGAAATCGGCGGAGCCGGGATTGTCAAAGGCGGAGCCAATCCAGAGAACGCCAAGAAGTTTATTGACTGGCTGCTCACCAAACCGGTAGGGGAAATGAATACGAAGCTTTCGAACCGTTATTCGGTGAGAAAGGATGTTGCACCGCCGGAAGGAATGATCAAAATTGAAGACGTGAAGCTCGTCAATTATGACCGAGACAAAGCCGCCCAGATGAAGGCGGATGTCGTGAAGAAGTTTACAGACATGATCGGCAAATAATCTGTAACGTCTACACTAATTCTCATAATGCGGAGCACCTCCTTTTCCTTGCGTAAAGTGGGTGCTCTAATCATCCGAAAGGTGTGGAACGGTTTGACTTCATTGGCTGTCAAAGAAGCGTTGGCGGAAGCGAAAAGATTAAAAAATGAACCGTTATTGGCCGTGATCATAGTCGCGATCGTTTTGATCACATCGTATTTCGTCATTTGGCCGATCATTAAAGTGGTCAGCTTCGTTACATTGGACGATTATCTCAAATTATTTACAAACACGCGTTGGTTCCACGCCGCCTTAAACAGTTTGTTTATGACGGTTGTATCAACCCTATCTTGCACGGTTCTCGCCTTTATTTTTGCCTATACGATTGCCAGACTCGATATACCCTTAAAAGGGTTGTTCAAATTCATTACCGTTTTGCCTATTGTTTCTCCGCCTTTTATTGTCGCCTTGTCCTATATTCTACTATTTGGAAGACAAGGGATGATAACGAAAAATGTTCTTCATATGAATTTCGATATTTATGGCTGGCATGGTCTTTGGCTGGTTCAGACGATCACCTTTTTTCCGTATGCGTATGCCGTCATTTACGGGGTATTGAAATCGAACTCGATGAGTTTGGAATATGCGGCCTATAATTTGGGCGCATCGCATTGGCAAGTGTTTAAAAACATCACCTTTCCTTTATGCCGGCCCGGGATCGCGGGCGGGGCGCTCATAGCTGCCATGAATGTTTTGGCCGATTTCGGAAATCCGATCATTATTGCGGGAAACTTTACGGTGCTTCCGACCGAAGCCTATATGCAAATGGTCGGTTGGTTTGATTTGCCTGCGGCGGCGGTGTTGTCCACCGCGTTATTGGTTCCGGCGCTTGTTCTGTTTATTTTGAATAGAAATTGGGTCGGGAAACGCTCTTATACGACCGTCACCGGTAAAGAAACGTATGCAGAGCCGTATCCTATTCCCTTTTACATAAAATGGGGGCTGTTTGCTTTTTGTTTGTTCATGACTGCGGGGATCCTTTTGATTTATGGGGTGCTGTTTTATGGAGCCTTCACGAAGACTTGGGGGTATGACTGGACCTTTACATTAACGAATATGGATTATGTCTTCGCCAAAGGCAGAGAGCTGTTCAACAGCATTAAGTTTGCATTTTTGTCTTCACTGGCCGCCGGGCTATTCGCTATGCCTTTGGCGTACATCGTACAACGGAAGCAGATCGGGATCAATCGCTTCCTTGATTTCCTTGCCATCCTGCCCGGGGCGGTGCCGGGTGTATTCCTGGGACTGGGTTTCGCGATGGCTTTTAATGAGAAGCCGTTCCTGCTGACCGGCACATCGGCCATCATGGTGTTGGCATTAATGTTCTGGAACTTGCCTACCTGTTATAGCGCAAGCCTCGCCGGGCTTCAGCAGATCGGCGGTTCGTTGGAAGAAGCATCGCATAATTTGGGCGCTGGCAGCTTTAAAACGTTTCGCCATATTTTGCTTCCTCTATTGAAAGGCCCTTTTATTTCAGGCATCGTTGTTTCTTTTTTAAGATCGGTGACCTGTCTAAGCGTAATTATTTTTATTTATTCCACGAACACCTCGGTAGGCACCGTATCCATCTTGGGATTGGTGCAAAACGGCGCTTGGGGGAAGGCGTCGGCTTTTACCGTTGTGCTCATTTCCATCGCTTTTACCGTTTTGGGGGCAACCCGGTACTTATTTAAAAAACAAGGAAAGTCCATCGAATGGTAAACGGAGGTTATTATGAACGCTGAAGAAACGATGATCAAAATTGAAAACGTGTCGAAATCGTTCGGGGATTTCACGGCCCTCCATCATATAAGTCTGGATATTCCGAAAGGCAGCTTTACAACGCTTCTCGGACCTAGCGGTTGCGGGAAAACGACGCTGATGAGGCTAATCGCCGGTTTTTACGAACCGACCGCCGGCCATATTTATATGGAGGGGAACAAGGTCAATGGGCTGCCGCCTTTCAAACGGAATACCCCGCTCGTGTTCCAGGAGTACGCACTGTTTCCGCACATGACCGTTTATGAAAATATTTCCTACGGGCTTAGGTTAAACAAGACTCCCCGGCAACAAATAAACGAGCGAGTCCAATCCATGCTTGATTTGTTTGGTCTGCAAGGGCTGGAAAGCCGATTTCCCAAACAGCTAAGCGGGGGGCAGCAGCAAAGAGTCGCATTTGCCAGGGCGTTGATTATGGGACAAAACATTTTATTGATGGATGAACCTCTAAGCAACCTCGACGCCAAAATGCGGGTTGAAGTGAGAAATGAGCTTCGCGAGCTGCAACAGCGTCTCGGTTTCACCGCCGTATTCGTCACCCACGATCAGGACGAGGCGATGGCCATTTCGGACAGGATTGCCGTGTTTGACAAAGGGCGCATTTGTCAGGTTGGCACGCCCTGGGACATTTATTTCAAACCGGAAAGCAAATTTGTCGCCGATTTTGTAGGAACGGCCAATTTTCTCGATGGTGAGGTTGTCGGCATGGACAATCATCAACTCGCTGTAAAGTGCAACCATCTTGTCATTCGAGCTGACAAAGGAGAGCGCGCGGTGGAAATCGGCGATCGGGTAACGCTGGTCATCCGACCGGAATGTATAGCCATTTCACCGGAAGCCGTGGATTATAGAGCCGGCGGTAATGTTTGGAGCGGCAAGATTGCAAGAAGCAGCTTCCTGGGACGAATGATCCGATATTGGGTGCAGGCCGGTCCGATGCAATGGATCGTTGACGATTCCAGTCCAAGTGTCCGGGACATCCTGCAAGGCCAAATCACGATTACGTTAGACCCTAAAAAGATACAAATATTACATGAGACCGGGCAAACGACCATACAAAAGAAGGTGACATCGGCTTGAAAGCGAATGTTCAATTTCTCAATGTCGGGTGGGGAGACGCTCACCTCATTCGACTCCCCTCCGGCTCGGTCACCCTGATTGACGGGGGAGACGGCAGCACAACGGACAGTCAGGATCATCCATTGGATTGGATGAACAGAAAAGGTATAGATCAATTGGATTGGATGATTTTGACCCATATCCATGAAGACCATGTAAACGGTCTGTTGGATATCGCCAAGCACAAAAAGGTAGTCAAGGCGGTTGTGCCTTACGAGCCATTCGAGCTTCCACCGTTTGAGCTTGTTCAGCAGTACGGAACTGCATTGACGGCCAGAGTTTATCATATGCTGGATCAATATTTGGAGCTAGCGCGCCTTCTGATAAAACAAGGAACGGAAATCATATGGCGAAATGCCTATGCTAACGATGATCGTTCCGTCATCTGGTCGGAAGAAGGATTTGTTTTGACTCATCTATATCCTTGGGAAAACGATCCTTTGCCGGCTTATGACTTGCTGTTAAAAGCAATTTCGGAAAGTCAACATTCTTCGAACACGAGGATCGGGACACTGGAGCGTTTCTTTGATTTATCGAACCACGACAGCTCCGTCTATCTCCTTTCCGTTGCTCAGCATCCGGAAGAGTGTATTCTTTTTGGCGGAGATCAGCTGGAGCCGGGATGGGAACGATTGTCCCTGCGTACCGAATTAAAAAGTCGAGTGTGGAAAGTGTCTCATCACGGGTTGGATGACGGTTTCAATGTCCGCATTTTATCGTGGATCCGCCCGGAGCACTGCATCATCCCTATTAGTGTAGAGAAGTCACATGGTTTGCAATCGCATTGGGATGCGCTTCGTTCTTTGACAGCGACCGCTTTCCATTTGACAGGTGATGTTTCTAAGGGGAAGCACGTCTTGTTTACGAAAATAATTGGATTGACGTTCAAATTGGAGCGAAACCATGAAAGGATACGCCATCAACGTCCTGCTAGCCTTTTCGGCAGGCTTGTTGGGAGTGATGCAGGGAGCGATCAATGCTTATGTTGGAAAATCCCAAGGCCAATATGGGATGATTATCGGCGTTTCCGCGGCGCAAATTATTGTTGCCGCCTTGATTTTATGGCGCATGAAACCTGTTCCTTTACATGCAAGCTTCATTCCGTGGATGTTGGCCGCCGGTTTCTTGGGAGTCGGCATCATGTTTGGCGTTTCGTTTGCCACGGGATCGATCGGCGCGCTGCCAGTTTTTATTGCCATCATGGCGGGACAAATCATCGCTTCGGCGATCATGGATCATTTTGGACTTCTCGGACTCGCGCGGTCTCCTTTTACCGTGCAAAAGTTAGGCAGTATTCTGCTCATTCTACTGGGTGTACTGTGGTTGATGAAATCGTCAAAATAAAAACGTACCGGCTTGCAAGAGAGGTGAGATTATGAAAGAACAACCGGCAAACGAGATGGCCATGCTGAACTCGGCAATAAGCTATGTCCAGGAAGTTGGTAAATTGATTGTCGACCGCATGAAAATGCCGTTACGCATAAATGAAAAAATAAATCATTCCGACCTGGTGACGGAAGTGGACCTGTATAGCGAGAGTTTCCTTCGCGAACGGATTAAACGGGATTATCCGGATCACTGGATTTTGTCGGAAGAAGCCAATACCGATACAGACGCTTATTCTATTATGAAACAGCCTCCCGAGGGCTACGGTTGGATTATTGATCCAATCGACGGGACAACGAATTTTATTCACGGCATCCCCCATTTTGCAATCTCGATAGGCATGGTGAACAACGGAATTCCGATATGCGGGGTCGTTTATAACCCCATGACGGAGGATCTCTATTTTGCCCAAAGTGAAGGCGGCGCCTTTTTAAACAGCCAGCCGATTCAGGTAGGGCCGGCAAAAGAAATGAGCGAGGCATTGCTGGCTACCGGGTTCCAGGCAACCGACTGGAAACCCGATTCGGTTGTATTAGAGCAAATCGGCAAAATTGCAGGCATAGCAAGAAATGTGAGAATTATCGGATCCGCAAGTCTTGATTTATGTTTAGTCGCATCTGGGCAGTTGACCGGCTTTTGGCATGATGGGCTTTACCCCTGGGATGTCGCCGCCGGATTAATTATCATTCAAGAGGCCGGTGGAAAGGTGACGAATCGTGAGGGAAAACCGTTTTGCTTAAGCGACAATACGCTGGTCGCATCGAACTCCTTCATTCATCCGGCATTATTGTCCATATTAAAATAATATTTTCCTGAATTTGGTAACCGCAATTGTTTGGCTTGGATACGCAATTATGTCTTCTGTGAACCACGCAAGTCAAAAACACACCGATAAAAATCAGTGACGTAACTCGCGGATAACTAATAAGATTAAGCCTTAGGTAGTCGCCAAAGCACCAATGTTTGTGTCGTCGGACAGGCGTCTGAGGACACAAACATTAACGTATTGAGATCCCTTAACATGGGATTTTTTTTATTTAATACGCGATGGTTTTTAATTGAACCTGTTCCGCCTTTCCTTCGCCTATGAAGAGGCACATGAAACGCATTATACTGGCACTGGCACTATTTCTTATAGTCCGTACGGAAGCATCCGAAGCTATCGAGTGGCCGGCAACTCCGATTTACTATAAAGACAAAGAGATAGTGCTGGTATACCATGATATTAAAGATCAGCTTGAACTCGGTGACTCGAGTCAGGCGACCAAACGGTGCCGCCCAACGCGATTGTCCTCACTTTTGACGACGGTTACGAATCTTTTTATTCTAAAGCTTACCCGGTATTGAAACAGCATGAGGCGGTCGCGTGCAACTTTGCGATTGGAACTTCGTCGGATTTATACAACCCCGAGGCGGAGCCTCGTCTTAGCTGGCGAATTGCAAGCGACCTGATATTCATGGAAAAGCGTTTGGACCTAGAGCTTGGCGAACAACCGGGATTATTGGCGTTCCCTTTCGGAGCGTATAACCAGGTGGTTATGGAGGAAGCAAGGAATGCGGGAATCGAATTGTTTTTTACTACCGAGGAAGGCATGAATGAAGCCGGAACCCGGCTCGTGCGCCGGATTAATGCCGGTGAACCTTACATGACCGCCGACTTGTTATGGGATCATATGAATAAATTTTTCTAGAAACCGCCGAACCAGCGACCGGCTTCCTTCGCCTATATCATGAAGACAAAATATAAATAGACATTATTTTAAGCGGGTGATGATATTGGAGACAGCAGAAATATTAATGAGGCATTGCCGACAAGGGAATAAAGACGCTTTTTTTGAACTCGTACAACCGTTGTTGCAGCGCGCCTACAGCACTTCCGCTGCCATTTTGCGTTCTGCGCATGCGGCAGAAGAGGCTGTGCAGAACTCGCTGGTAGAAGCATATTCGGCCATTCTAAGGGAGAAGGAAATACGGAACTTTACAAGCTGGTTCAATCATTTGGTTGCATGCCGCGCCTTGGATTTGGCGAGACAGCGATCAAAGTACGGCAGCCGCATCGAGGATATGGATCAAGATAGCATTTTGGATGAAGGTGATTCACCCTTTGAGACAGTGTTCAAGAAGGAGCAAGGATCCGAGCTGTTAAAGTCCGTAATGGCGCTCGATATTCATCATCGGATGGTCATTATTTTATATTATTACCAGGAGCTATCGATAGATGAAATCGCCCAAGTGTTGGACATCAAGAAGGGCACTGTCAAATCAAGACTTCATGCGGCGCGTCTGAAGCTAAGTCAGATCGTACCGCAACATTTTCGAAAGCAGGTGATGGAATGCTGAATTGGAATGAAAAGCGGCAGTTCAAGAAAGACCTGACGGATGCGATGAATGAGATTCCTGTTCCCGATTCACTCATTGATTTTGCGAAGCAGGTTCCTTATCGATCTCCAGATGTTCAACCTATAACAGTTGTTCCTAAAAAGAAACGAGTATTTCCTAAAATAGCCGCAGCCTGCGTCATCGCAATTTCAGTCTCAATTGGCGCCGCTCAATTGTCTCCGGCATTCGCTCAATTTTTTAAAGGAATACCCGGCTTCTCCATTGCCGCAAGCTGGCTGGATGAGATTAGAGGATATGACGGGGTCAATCATGCGCAGTCCAACGGATATACACCGATCCCGCCGGTCGTCCAGCAGAAAGGCGATTTGACCGTCAGCATCAGCGATATTTATCTTACGAGCGATAAGCTGACATTTAAAACATTCATTAAGTCCGACGATATTAAACAAAACGTATTTAAGAGAGAAGACGGCCTGCTGGACATCAATTGGAGAAAAGCGAATAGGTATAGGGTTGATCCTCTGGATTTTGATCATTCCGATGGAAGCGGATCGGGTGGTACCATCGAATCGAATGACGAAACTAAAGAACCGGTAGTCGTTCAAACGAACACCTTTCAAGTGGGACGAGAAAAGGTCGACAAATTTCTACGTAACAACCCCCGCGAGTTGCGGTTTGAATTGACGATTTGGAACCCAAATTCAGGGGGGACGTTGGATAAAATCATTCTCACGACTCCGTTTGACAAGTCCAAACTATTGGAGGACCGGATTATTCCGTTGCAGCAAAAGGTTGAAGTCGCGCAAGACGATCCTGATATCCGGGAATTCACGTTTGACCATATCATAATTACGCCGACGAACACGTTTATCGATGTCAACATTGCTAAAGACGCCAACTATTATGTGAACTTTATGCATTTCGGACAGGACACCGCCAAACTGTCGCCATATTTGACGGATGACAAAGGAAACCGCTATCCGCTGCACTTGGATGAACCGAAAAATTATTTGCAGCCGAATCCGGATTATTACCGCAGGGGAGACGGAAATCTCTTAACGTTCACTGCTTCACCGTATTTCGAACAGCAGGTCGATAAGCTGTATATGCATATCAACAGTATTCACATCACGGAAAAAACGCCGAGCTCAACGTTTACCGTTTCGCCGGGCGAGAAGCTGCCGAAAACGATCCAATTTAAAAACAAGCAGTTCACAGTCATCGATGCACAATACCAGGAAGGATATTTGCATCTGAAAATCAAAAAAGATCAGCCGGAGGCTGAGGTTTTGGAGGGAATTGCATTTTATATTCCGTCCTATCACGAAATCGTATCGAAGTCCGAGGAACTGAAACAGTTTTACGATAATCATAATATTGAAGGAACGGGAAGAGCGGCTGCTAAAGATAAAGATGCCGATTACTACGATCTGTATATTATTGCTCCAAAGCAGGACAGCTATGAAATATCGCTGCTTCGCAATTTTGACATGATTCCGATCAACAAAGATATTCCGATTAATTTGAAATAATTCAGTTGTTGTGAGGAGGAGGTGCGGAGTCGTCCGCCAATAACCGAAACGGAATTTTCTGACAACTAAGATGATTTGTTTGTGAGTTATGTCGGCAGTTAGTGCCGAAGCCACATCAACTGCTGAAGTATCGTACTTTTCAGCGAGTTGGACGACATATAACTGGAGACCAGGTACATTCGCAACCGGCTATTTGTGACCAGTCGGAGCATATCCGAGAATTTGGCGGGAGGAGATTGTTTCAGATCATAACCTGAAATAAGAAGACCAGCGAGAGGGCGCTAATGGCAAGGGCAAGAAGCGCCCATTTCCCTGTATTTAGAGTTTCTTTTTGAATAGACGCTGACTGCGCAAATGAATGGTTCATGATATCCTCCTAATTATAAGTTAAGTGAACTGCAGTACACTTTACATTTGGTGTCTGGGTGTTATTATAGTTGCATACGAACTTATTGATAAGTATGTCGAGCTGGAACAGGACGGAGTGGTGAAAAGAACAAGTTACGACTCCGAAAGTCGTTTACTCGTTAACAGACTATGGTTGGTCCCTCAAACCAATTCTCGATGCAATGTGCGCTTGGGGGGAGCAGCATATTAAATAAACATACAGAGATTGCAGGAGGTATTTGCTTTGAAGATCATGATTTCAACTTCGGAAGCAATGGAAAAAGGGGTATGGAATGAGATACTTCGTCTCTTCGGCAGAGATGAAGACGAGGAATTTTGGCCTCAGGAGGAATTTATATTAACGGAGGAGCAAGCGCTTAACTTGAATCTTATAAAAAAATAATCAAGACCATATGACTTTGCTTCAGATTCCCGCCCGGTACTTCAAAAGGGAAATAGGAGCCGCCGGGGGCAAGCTCCTTAGTGTTTTTATGAGTATGCAGGATCCTAGTCTAGGTTGCTTTACAAGGTAATGATTTGAAATCCGCTCCTTAGTGTTTTTATGAGTATGCAGGATCCTAGTCTAGGTTGCTTTACAAGGTAATGATTTGAAATCCCTCACCAATCAAGGTCGAAATGCTGGCATGCCCGTCTTTATCATTGTCACGTGAAAAAGAAATACTGGACTGCTCGGTGCTTTCTTTCACCCCAAACGAATTCGCACAATGCTCACACGCTTCGATGACGCCAAGTTTTTTCACAGCTTTATAAAGCGGATTAGCGGTATGGCTTTGATCTTCGAATTGCTTAATCCATAGAACACCTTGCCCGTCAAATATCAATTTAACTTGATGACCGGCTTCGTGAAGTTCTTGGGTATAGACAAGCGAATGAAGTGCTCTGCCTAATTCATCTTCGGTTGCATGTACAAAAATCGCGATTTTACTCAACTAGACTCACTCCTATTGTTTCGTTTTCAGTTTATGATCACCTTTTTTTTATAAATTCATTCAGTCAAGTGACAATATCACAGTTCAACAACAGGAGCCGGGCAGAGCATTGACGATTTGGGGAAAAGCCCATATAATACAAGACGAAGCAATTTATTGAGAATTGTTCTCATTTTCTTGGGGAAGAAGAGCTTCTTGTGATGAAATCCATACAATTGTTGATTCGAACGATGGGTGTTATTTTTGTCATTGTTTTTCTGTTTCTTACTTGGAATTGGTTTAATAAGGAAGAGCTGGTAAGTCACCTGCGGACATTGGCGCATCATCCGATGTGGCTTATATTTATGTTTGCTGTGTATTACTTTTCTTTTGTGTTGAAAGCAGCAGCCTGGAGGATGTATGAAGGAACGGGTGAACGCTTGCAGCTGTATATTCATGGCATGATGTACAGTCTGTTGGTGAATCATGTGTCTCCATTGAAGATTGGAGATATCGTTCGAGCGGGCTTCATGATGAAAACTGCTCGAAAATCATGGGATCAGGCATTTCACTCCGTAGCTGTCATGCGCCTATTGGATTTGCTTGTGTTAGGAGTGTTTGCGGGTGTAGGCATATTGTGGATTGGACTGTCTTCCTCTTGGCTTTGGATGTCCGTGATAACCGCCGCCGCTTTACTGCTATTCATAGGCTACAGGATTCCGGCAGTAAAGAGATGGCCCTTTATCCGGAAGCATTTGACAACCATCAACGCTGTAATGCTTTCGCCTAAAGGTTATTTTATTGTGGCTCTAATCACCGCCAGTTGGATTCTGGAAGCCGCTGTCATCTATGGAGTCGCACATATTCTTTCCATTCAAATTGGGATTGCATCCCTTGTTTGGGCGAACAGTATAACAATTGCCGGACAGGTGTTTCATATAACTCCAGGGGGTATCGGTACCTATGAAAGCACTTTAAGCGGCTCGCTCTATTTGTTGGGTGTCTCCTGGAAAGAAGCCTATGCAGCGGCATTTTTGTCACACACATTTAAGTTCGCATTCTCGTATGCCGCGGGGGGTTATTCGTTAATACGCATGCCGATTCGTCTTCGGGAAATAAAAACATGGATTACACAAAGAAAACTGCCGGAGAAGGGAATGGAGCATTCATGAAAAAAGCGTCAGCTTTTGAAATTGTGGCAGCCAGATGCTGGAATATGCTGAATGAAGGAAAGCCGTTTACACCCATCTTTACGGTCGGCACTTTTTTGCTCTATCGTTTAAGCGAGTGGTCTCATGCGCAATTTTGGAGTTCTGCCGGCCTTGCGCTGCTAGTTGTTTTACCTCTTTTCGTTATTTATTACATCTATGATTTTCCATTGCTGCTCCGCAATTATTTGTGGCTGCCGCTTGTAGCGGCGCTGCTCCTTTGGAATCAGCAGAACTTTATGCTGTACATGCTGGCGCTTGGTTTATTTTACTTTTTCACCGTCTATTTCTGGGGGACGTTTTACTATCATATGCGGATTGGCACCTCATGGTGGAATTTTAAAAGGTTTTGGAAGCTGGTGCTCAAGAACAGTGATTCGACCAGCGGCAACGCGCAGGAGCAGATGCCCAAATTTCTGCTTTTGCTTTTCATTTGGAATCATTTCTATCATGTATTCTACTCTTCCGAATCACTTCAGGTTGTAATTGCTTCTGCTTATGAACATTTGCTCCCATTGGCTGTATTTACATGCTGCTTATGGCTGTACAGCTACGTGCTTCATGTCAATTTATTCGATTGGAAGCCTTCGGAGAAAGCTCCGTTTACCGACAAGGAGCATGAGTCTAAGACAGCGCTGAATGAGAAGGTCATTGTCATTGTCATCGATGGGATGCGCAAAGAACGCTTTGAAGAGGCGGAAGCGCCGTTTCTGAAAAAGCTTCGGGCCGAAGGGACGGAGTATGCTCAGATGGAGACCGTTTATCCTGCGCGCACTGTAGTGTGTTTTTCCTCCATGTTTACCGGCACTTATCCGCGAGAGCACGGGATACGCTCGAATATGGTTTGGAGGCTGGGGATCAAGGTTGAAAGTATATTTGATTCACTCCGTAAAGTAAGGAAAACAGGCAGATTGCTCGGCATTGCGCATTTGATAGACTCCATGGGCGACGATGTGGAGAGTGTGACCGCGGTTATGCATAATGATATAGCGGATCGCAACATTATTGAGCGGGCGAAGAAGATTATGGAGGAGCAAAATCCCGATCTGCTTGTTGCACAGCTGATTGGCGTGGATCAGACCGGGCACAGCATGGGTGTTCTTTATGATGAATATTTGCGAAAAATCGCAGAAGCTGACAAGTTGGTTGAACACTTTGTAGGCTGGTTGGAAGAGAAGGGCATGATGAGCAACACAACGCTGATCATCTGTGCAGATCATGGACAAGCCGATGGAATTGGCGGTCACGGACATTTGGATGAAGGAGAGCGGTATGTGCCGTTTTTCCTTCATGGCCCAGCTATCCGGAAAGGAGTGCGAGTCGAAGAGAAGCAGTCGCTGATCTCGGTCGCGCCTACACTCGCTTATTTATTGGGTGCTCCTTTCCCTAGTCATAGCCGTGGACGTGTTTTGAAGGAGGCACTGAATGCGGAAAGTTGAGCTTTAGAACTTGAAAGCCCCAAAAGGTAAGCATATGCTTGAAGCAATTAGCAGCCATCGGAACACCGTTTCACTTATCGATCCAGTAACTACAGCTAAAAATTTAGGGAGTACCCGAACCTTTATTTTAATAGGCCACAATAGTTGAACCCCTTTTTCATTGAGTAAATCGATAAGAGGGTGTGAGGCATATGCAATGACAAAAGTCCAGAAAAACAAAGCGGGCAAAGGAGATGCCAATATCATTAATAGGAAGATAAAGAGCAGTGAATGTGTCACTGACCTGTGGCGCACGTTTAGAATCTGGAGCAGCGCGGATAAAGGAAAAAGCACCTTGGCCATAGTGGATCCCTGTTTGTCTACGTCCGCCAATGTCCCTGCTACACAACCCAGCAAAAGAGCCCCGGCAGCCTCCAAGGAAAAAAAGGTCGCATTTTGATATAAGAGTACGATCTCAGCAGATATGAATCCGGCAACGCTGTGTGTTTTTTGCAGCATATCATTCACCTTACCCGTTCAAGTTTTGAGTACAACTGTATAGTATTCGAACGATATTTAAAAAATGAGACGTAGAATTCCGCAACTCATTAGTCGCTGTGTTTGAATTGTTAGTCCCGATGAGGCCAATAACCATGGTCCATCGGGACTTTGTGTTTTGTCCGCTCCTATAATTTTTATTGCATAGCGGTTTGGTGTGCATGCATATCATAATTTGAAAGCATAACAAAGAATAGCCTGGCGTTATTCAGTTGCTTTCCATATTTTAAATTGTAAGAAGGAGAGGATGAATAGTGGTTAAAACAATGAGGGCGGCTCGCATACATTCTCTTAGACAACCTTTATTCGTAGAAGATGTGCCTGTTCCGGAGTTGGGTGATGAAGATGTACTCATTGAAGTCAAAGCTGTTCATATTGCGCAATACCACACAGCTGCATTGTTAAGAGTAGAACACAGCTTGCACATTTATCCGCCCGCTTTTCCGGCGATCCTGGGAATGGGTGGCGCCGGTGTCATTGCCAAAGTCGGCTCAAATGTAAACGGATTTCAAGAAGGTGAACGGGTCGTTATCAATCCGATACTTACCTGCGGGACTTGCGAGTATTGTATGGAGAATAAACCCGGACTTTGCGAGATGTGGGTGTTGCATGGATATTATGCCCTTTACAAACCGAATGGAGTTCCGTTGCTGGAAAAGTATCCGGGTGGATTTGCCCAATACGTGAAGGTACCCGCCAGAAATGTTGTACACCTTCATGAAAACGTTCCATACGAGCAAGCGGCCCGCTTTAATTATACGGGAGTATCATATGAAGCTCTCAAGAATGGCGGTTTTCGTCCCGGCATGACTGTATTGATCAATGGCGCCACAGGAGTTTTAGGGACGGAAGGAGTCCTTTTAGCCCTTGCGATGGGTGCGGCAAAAGTCATCGCAACGGGGCGCAATCGCGAGCGTTTAATGAAAATTAAGGAGTTAAACCCTGAACGTGTTTTTACAATCCTTATTTCGGAGGAATCTATTATACCTCGCATCAATGAATTGACGGATGGCAAAGGCGTTCATCTGTATTTAGACACGATGGGCTCTGTCGAAGGTCAGGATTCCCCTATTCAATCTGTTCATGATTGTCTTCAGGGCTTAAGAAAAGGCGGGACAGCCGTATTTATAGGTTCTATGCAAAATCATGATATCAAATATAACTATGAATATTATATCGGTAATGCAGTGAGGTTGATGGGATCCGTCTGGTATAACAACAATTCTCTCAGTGAGCTGGTGGATATGGCTGCAGGCGGCACATTGAAATTGAGCAGCTATGACACGAAAGCTTTCTCCCTGGATCAAATCAATGAAGCTTTTGACTTCGCCGACCAACGATTGGGTGGTTTTAATAATGTCATTGTAGCTCTGTAGTTCTTGGCTGATTTTTAATTCGTCACAAAAATTGGAGGTTAAGAAGGATGGCTATAAAGATTGATCCGTCAAAAACTGCTGTTTTATCTTTACATATGTTGAATGATGTCGTTCTAAAGAAAGGTAAGTTTGGACAAATTTTCGGCGAACAGGCGGAAGCTCGCAAAGTGATTGAAAAAGGAAAACAATTGCTTGAAATCGCGAGAGCCTCTCAAATTCCCGTTATTCATATAGCCGTAAGGTTTCAGCCCGGGTATCCTGATTTAGTTGCAAACAGTCCGCTTCTTTCCATGGTAAAGGAAATGAATGCCCTTGTGGAAGGAACATGGGGAGGCGATTTTGTAGAAGGATTACAGCCTCTTGATCATGAGGTCGTTATTTCGCACCAACGAATCGGCCCTTTTCAGGAAACTGAATTGGGAAATATATTAAAAAACCTTGGCGTTGAATCGGTCATTGTGTTTGGAGTTGCAACAAACATTAGTGTTGAACAAACGGTAAGAAATGCTTGCGATCGCAATTTTCAAGTTTTAGTTGTAGAAGATTGTTGTTCAGCGGCAACACTAGAGGCGCATCAATCATCAATAGAAACACTAGGATTGCTGTCAACTATCCTTACGCTAAATGATGTCAAGGAGTGAAAGAAATGAGTAAATTGGAATTTTCAACTTGGGACATTTTGAATTGGCCGCATAAAGGAGTTCCAGTAGAAGGAGAAGCACAAGTCAAAGTCTATCAAGATCATATGGAAGAATGGGTGTATGCGGAAGAATTAGGCTTTGATGCGGTGTGGTTAACCGAACATCACTTTACGGATTATAACTTGCTTCCTTCTCCTAATATTATGCTGGCAGCGCTGGCACAAAATACGAAGAAGATCAAAATCGGAAATATGATTAATGCTCTAAACTTCAATGATCCTTGGAGACTGGCCGAAGAATTTGCTATGCTTGATGTATTGTCCAATGGAAGACTTCTCATTGGGTTAGGCAGAAGTGCGGATATTCTAGAGTACGACAAGTATGGAATGCCAATGTCCGAAGGAAGACCGCGCTTCCAGGAAGGATTAGACTTAATTAGAAAAGCGTTTACCGAAGATGTTGTGAGCTTCGAAGGTGAATTCTACCGTATGTATGGGGGCTCCCTGGTGCCACGTCCTATTCAAAAACCTTATCCAAGGATTCATGCAACAGTATTAAGTCCTGAAACCCATTCATGGGCTGCAAAAGAAGGTTTAGCCATTTCCACTATTTTCCTGCCAACTAGTACAATGGTGGAAAGATTCAAGTTATACATGTCCGAGTGTGAAAAGTTTGGGAGGGAGGCTGATCCAAGCAACTTTTTATTGTGCAGACACATTTATGTGGCCGAAAGCAAAGAACAGGCCATTGAAGAAGCCAAAGAGCCTATGCTTGATTTCTTAAGATTATTCCGCAGTCATGCAGTACCTGCAAGAAAGGACCAACTAGATTCATTCCCCGAAAACTTTCAGTACTTCACTCAATTTTACGCTCCGTTCTTCGGAGGGGCTTTAACTTATGAAAGTTTTATTGAAAGCGGAATGCTTATTGTCGGGGATCCGCAATCAGTAGCTGAACAAATTAACTACCAACAACAAGAAATTGGTATAACCCGATTAATGTGCGGCATGTCATTCGGGAATTTTTCCCATGAAAAAGTAATGAAATCCATGAAGTTGTTCGGTGAAAAGGTAATGCCGAATTTTAAATAGGGGAAAAGCGGTAAAATATTCATAATAAAGTGATGGTATGGCAGCCGAGAAATTCAAAGAGACTACCCATGCCATCACTTTATTTACTTTAATGACCGATATATTTAGCATACAAGGATTTGGCCATGGTGACGTCCTGGGTGCCTTGAACCAGAACACGACCATCCTGAAACAGGACTAGCGTGTAATCGTCGACGTGAAACCGAAGGAGAAAAGCGTTCTGTTCTACCTTTCCAATCCTGCGAAACACTTTCGCTTCCTCTTCCAGGTTAACGAGTGTCCCGTTTCTCGGAGTGATTTGGACTGAATCCCTGCCGCATAGTGCTGTAAAAGCCTCTTGATTTTCCGCATCCGGATTTAGAAAATCGAATTCACCTCTGCCGCAGGCTGGGCAATCGGGGTGTTTTCCTTGACTGATGTCCATCTGCATATGCAGGTTTGTCCATACTTCGAATTGTTCCAGGTTAGAGTTGTAGTGATTCTCTGCGCCAAGCATGAGCTTTAAAGCTTCCGTAGCTTGATAAGAGGCAACGATATGAATGATAGGTCCAATGACTCCTACCGTATCGCAGGTTTCGCCTCTGCCGGAAGGGGGATCGGGGAACAGACAACGGTAACAAGGGGTTTCGAAGGGCCTGATGGCCGCAAACATTCCTTTTGAGCTTACCGCACCGCCATAAATCCATGGAATTCGGTGCTTGACCGCGACATCATTAATTAGGTAGCGAATCTGAAAATTATCGGTTCCATCCAGAATAAGATCAACATCGCAGAGCAGCTTCTCCGCATTATAGGAATGAACATCCCCGATGACCGGTTCGATGACAACCGACGAATTCACCTTTTTCAATTTGTCCGCGGCGGCTACGGCTTTAGGCATATGCTTCGCGGCATCCTCTTCGTCATAGAGCATTTGCCTTTGAAGGTTGCTTTCCTCTACGAAATCGCGGTCGATGAACCGCATATACCCGACTCCGCTGCGAACCATATGGTTCGCAAGCACCGTACCGAGCGCCCCTAATCCGACGATCGCAACTCGGCTATTCGTTAGCTTCTCCTGGCCCGTTTGACCGATAGGAGGAAAAAGAATTTGTCGGGAGTAGCGAGCGTTTCGATTCGGTTCCATAGGCTCCTCCTTCTATTTTTCAAACTTAATAGATCATTTTGCCGCTAATAAAATCCTGCAGGGCTTCACTATGAGGGGATTCGAAGAAAGCTTCTGTATCGCTCCGTTCGACGATTTGTCCTTGGTAAAGGAACAGACATTGATCGGATAATCGCCTGGCTTGCTGCAAATGGTGGGTGACCATCAGAACAATCATTGAGCTTTCTTTGCGAATTCGGGATATGATTTGTTCGATGATATATACGTTCGTCGGGTCCATATTCGAGGTCGGTTCATCCAAAAGGAGAAGCTTCGGTTCCAATACGAGCGCTCGCGCAAGGGCAATTCTCTGCGCTTCTCCCCCTGAGAGAGAGGTCGCTTTACGCTCCGATACAGCCTCAAGGCCGACAAGATCCAATGCTTCCTTCACCAGCTTTACCTTTTTGGCATGGGGAACTCCACGAAAAGAAAGCCCCAAAGCTACATTTTCAAAAACGGTAGTCTGGAACATCACGGGCTTTTGCGAGACAAAAGCCATTTGCCTTTGTAAATGGAGGCCCTTCAAATAGGAAAGAGAGGCTAAATCTACCCTTTGTCCCAACAACGATAAACTTCCCGAATGGGGCCGCTCTAAGAAGTTCAATACTCTTAGAAAGGTGCTTTTTCCGGCTCCGCTAGGTCCCACAATTCCATACATACGGCCTTCGTCAAAGGATGCCGAGGGGATTGATAAAAGGACACGGTCGTTGGAGGCGACGGTAAGGTTTTCAACCAATAAAGGTTTCACCGCGAGTTGTTCCTCCCGTCATTCAGGTTTCGTACGGCGCCCGCTACGAGAAAACTGTTAAAAATAAAGCTGATGAGAAGAAGGACCAATCCGATTTGCAGAGCGGTATCGAAGTTACCTTTACGGGTCTCCAGGATAATGGCGGTTGTCATGACCCGAGTCTCATGCTCGATATTTCCGCCGACGAGCATGACCGCTCCGACTTCCGATATCGCACGGCCGTATGCCGTGGAAATCCCGGACCAAATTCCGCCTCTGGCTTCCTTTAGGATCGTCCGTACAAGCTGAAAGGGAGTAGCGCCAAGACTTTTGGCCGTTTCCCAATACGTTCTTTCCCGCGCTTGAACAGCAGACAACGTAAGGCCTGTAATAATAGGGGTAACCAGGATGCTCTGCGCGATGATCATGGCCTCGGGGGTGAACAACAGCTGGAAAAAGCCGAGCATTCCGTATCTGGACAGTAACATATAAACGATAACGCCAATGAGAACGGGCGGGAGTCCCATGAAAGTAAAGACTAGAATGATGATCGGGCGCTTTCCGGGGAAGGAATATAGACCCAGAAAAGCGCCGCACGGGATGCCGATTAGCACCCCGAATATGATAGCTGTTGTAGAAACTTGTATGGATAACCCTATAATCTCGATGACATCTAAGCTAAGGATCCTTTACACGCCCTTTAATTATCTTTTTTTGGCATTAGGGATAAATAAGCCTTTCCCATATTTATCCTTTCCAAACTCTCCGATCAGCTTCTGACCTTCCTCGCCAATCAGAAACCGGGTAAATTTCTCTACATCCTCTGCTTTGCCGGTAGATTTCACTTGTATGACCCCATATGGATTGAGCAGGGTAGAATCCCCCTCTTTCAAAATGACAAGACTCCCTCTTGCGGTTAAGTATGTCGCCTCGTCTGTCAGGGTATATGCGCTTTTTTCGTCCGCCATTTGCAGAGTGGCCCCCATACCCTGACCGGCTGAAAGATACCAGGAGCCCTCAGGTTTGAGGCCTGCGTTTTTCCAAATAGCCAGTTCCTTCTTATGAGTCCCCGAATCATCCCCGCGAGAGATGAAATTAGCCTTTTTCGCAGCGATGGCTTTCAAAGCGTCCGATGCGGACGCCAATCCTTTTATCCCGGCAGGGTCGTCCTTCGGTCCGACAATCAGAAATTGGTTGAACATCACATCATAAGCATTCGCGCCGAAACCGGAAGCGACAAATTCATCCTCATCCTTTCTGGAATGAACGAGGAGGACATCGGCGTTTCCATCCTTTCCTGTTTGGATGGCTTGTCCGGTGCCGACAGCAACGACCTTTACTTGAATGCCGGATTTCTTTTCAAAAGCAGGAAGAATGGAGTCCAATAGACCTGAGTCTTGAGTACTTGTCGTCGTTGCCAGTATGATGGATTTTCTTTCTCCCGAGCTTGCGTTGTTTCCCTGTACAGGGCTGCTGCAGCCTGTTATTACGCTATACAGAAATAGGAAGCCTAAGAGATTAGCGATAACTTGATCTCTTCTGCTAAAAATCATATCGTGATCCTCCCCGGCTGGTTTTTTCAAAAAATCGTTTCCAGTAATAATGTATTATGAATTTCCTTACTTGGCAATATTTTTAAAAATATTTTAAACCAATGGTTAGAAAAACAGGAATTATTCATGATATGTCGAAATACAATAATTATAATGATTACTTGCTTCATATAAAGAGCGGGAGGCGGGTTGTATGAATTTAGGCGGCTTTAAGAACAAAGAAATCGTTGTTGATTTGACTTCAGGGGAAATTAGCTACAGAGGGATTAACGAGGATCTGGCGAAAAAATATATTGGCGGTCGGGGCCTTGGGGTAAAGTATCTATTAGATAACGGACCCGATGTGGAAGCGCTTTCCCCCGAGAATATGCTTTGTATTATGACCGGTCCTGTAACCGGCTCGAGAACCGTAATGAGCGGGCGTTTATGCGTGGTTACTAAATCTCCGCTTACAGGCACCGTTACCGATTCCCATATGGGAGGATGGACAGCGGCGAGACTGAAATGGTCGGGCGTTGACAATATCATCTTCACAGGCAAGAGCGACAAGCCTGTTTATCTTTATATTGAGAAAGGGCAGGCAGAGCTTCGAGATGCCAGCGATTTATGGGGACAAGGGACACGCTCCACCATACAAGCAATGAAAGACCGCTACGGGAAAGAAAATCTTAGCGTGATGACCATAGGACAAGCTGGAGAAAACCTGGTTCGCTACGCCGGCTTTATGAACGAAAACGACCGTGCGGCGGGACGCGGAGGAACTGGGGCGGTCGCGGGCTACAAAAATCTAAAAGCAATTGTTATCAAAGCAGAGCAAAAAGGAAACATGCCGGTTCCTGCCAAAGACGAAGACTATAAGAAAGCGAACCAAAACGGACTTAAGGCTGTTATGGAAGGCGGGCTTACCGCTCCCAAGAAGGGCGGACTATCCGTGTACGGCACAAACGTCCTTACCAGTCTTATTAATGAAGTCGGAGCTTTGCCGACCATGAACTCCAAATATACGAATTGGGACGCTGCGGAAGGCCATAGCGGGGAGACTGTCAACGCTACTCTACTGGTTGCCGACAATACTTGTCACGCCTGCCCTGTAGCCTGTAAGAAGGAAGTCGAAGTCAAGGAAGGCAAGTACAAAACAAAGGTCGAAAGCTTCGAATATGAATCGGGTTGGTCGCTGGGCGCGAACTGCGGATTAAGCGATGGAGCCGCAATCTCTTATATGATCAATCTCTGTAATGAGTATGGCATGGATACCATTGAACTGGGTAATACCCTCTCCGTTACGATGGAAGCAGTGGAAAGAGGGCTCATCTCCGAGAACCTCGCATGGGGCGATGCGGACCGTATGATCGAATTGATCGAGCAGATGGTGTTCCGCCAAGGAATTGGAGATATACTGGCAGAAGGACCGGCACGCGCAGCCGCCAGGTACGGGGATCCGAATCTGGCTATGACGGTGAAGGGACAGTCGATTCCTGCTTATGATCCTCGCGGTATTCAAGGGATCGGTCTTGGTTTTGCGACAAGCAATCGTGGAGCCTGTCACCTTCGCGGATATACTGTAGCCAGTGAGATCGCGGGTATTCCTGAGCCTACAGACCGTCTTAAGGCTGAGGGAAAAGGAGCTTTGCTGAAAATATTCCAGGATCTTCACTCCTTCTCCGATTCGATGAACATATGCAAGTTCTCTTCTTTCTCCGAAAATGCCGATCACTATGCGGAGCAGTACTCTACGATGACAGGTGTGGAGGTTACCGGTGAAGATGTGTTGAAAATCGGGGAGAGAATTTATAATCTGGAGCGTTACTATAACAATCTGGCCGGTTTTGACAAACGTGAGGACGATTACTTGCCTAAACGCTTCACGGAAGAGCCTGCTACCGGGAACAGCGCAGGACATGTGAGTCGGATGGATATCATGCTCGATGAATATTATGACGCTCGCGGTTGGGTGGATGGCGTCGTTCCCCAGGAAAAATTGAAAGAACTGGAAATCGTCTAAATAAAGGAACATAGGAAAAAAGGTGGAATCTAGATTCCGCCTTTTTCTACCCTCCAGCCCTAAACGTTTTTCTGCGGTAGGCCGTAATTACATCTTGGAGTACCGCTTCGGTTGAAGCTTCAAAACGAATAAAAACCGCGTTAACAACAAATATGGGCGTAAACCGGACCTCATCCTCGCTAATGATTTTAGCGTGCCAATCAGGTCCTTCGAAGACAAATGGAAATTTAAAGGTTTGCTGTACGGCCTTTAAATCCTTGAGATAATCCATCAGATGCTCTAATCGGATACCTCGGAATTCCAGCAGTTGCTCCGTCATCTTTAGATTATCCTCCAGCTACCGGGGGGAAGAGGGCGAACTGGTCCTGTCCGCTTACCAAAGTGTTCAATCCATCCGCATGAATGATATTTCTTCCGTTTATAAACACATGGACGAAGGGCTTCAGTTTCCGCTCGCTATTAAATACTTCCTCTTCCAAGGCGGGATAAAGCTTGATTAAATCCTCGAGCACTTCAATGACGGAACTTCCGTCAGGGGAAGGAACTTCAACGGCTTTATCCAAGCAAATATCACGGAAATTAGCAAATAGTTTGACTCTCATATAGGCAGCCCCCTTCTTCGTTGTAATCTATTATAATAAATTTATTTTCTTTTTGTGTAGAATTGTTAGAATTTTTAGTTTCAGGAGGGAGGAGGGCAGCATGAAATTCTTTAATGTAAAAACCGTTGATGAAACGATGGTCCTGATCGAAGAGCAGTTTGCCCCCCTTCATGAACCTGTTCGGATTTCGATTAAAGAAGCGGTGGACCGCATCCTTGCGGAGGGAGTAATTTCCAGGGAACAGGTTCCGTCATTTTCAAGATCTACGGTAGACGGTTATGCGGTACAGGCGAGAACAACCTACGGCGCATCCGAGTCCATGCCGGCTTTTATTAACATTACTGGAAAAATTCACATGGGCAAAGGGGCGGAGCTTCCGCTCCTTGAGGGAGAGGCTCAATACATTCCTACGGGGGGCATGCTGCCGGATGGCGCCGATAGCGTCGTGATGATCGAGCACGTTGAAGAGGTGGGTGAACTGCTTAATGTGTATCGTCAGGTCGCTCCTGGCGAAAATGTGGTCCGCGCCGGCGATGACGTAGGGATCGGGGATCATATCATGGGAAAAGGGAGCAGGCTCCGTCCACAGGATTTAGGTGTATTGGCGGCTATTGGCGTGACGGAGGTTGCGGTATACCCGGTTCCTGTCGTTGGTATTCTTTCTACCGGGGATGAAATTGTTCCACCTGAAAAATCGGAGCTGTCCCCGGGAGAGATTCGTGATATTAATAGCATCATGATCGGCTCCCGATTGGAGCAGCTTGGAGCAAAAGTGATTTATGGCGGCATCGTTCAAGATGAGTACGGGGAGTTTTTAGCCCGGGCAAAAGCGCTGTTCGAAAAGGTGGATCTTCTTCTTCTGTCAGGAGGAAGTTCGGTGGGGACGCGAGACTTTACAGTTCAAGTACTCGGGGCGCTCGGTGAACCAGGGGTGCTGGTACACGGTGTGGCGACGAAGCCAGGCAAACCGACGATTATCGGCAAATCCCAGGGGAAACCCGTCATGGGGCTGCCCGGACATCCGGTATCAGCTCTGATCATGTTCGATTTAATGGGCGTTCCAATTCTGAGGCGGCTTCAGGGCGAATCGAAAGATGTCCTTGATAAGAGGATCAGGGCGAATTTATCGCGCAATGTTCCTTCGGCCGTAGGACGAAGCGATTATATTCGGGTTCGTCTGGAAGAGCGCGAGGATGAACTGTGGGCTGTCCCCGTGTTTGGAAAATCGGGTCTGGTTACTACTTTGGTTGAAAGCGACGGCATTGTGGAAATCTCAGCGAACAAAGAAGGCATTTTAGAAGGGGAACAAGTGAAGATCAAGCTGTTTGGCAAGGAACTCTAATTATAAATACATACACTAAATAGAATAAATTGAAAATATTAGAAGGGATACACCATGCGAAAAATCTATCTGGAAGACACTCCGCTGCAGGATGCCCAACGCAAATTTTTAAAGAAGATCACGTTCGAGAGAAAGGCAGAGCGGATCCGAACGAGCGAGGCTTTGGGCAGAGTCACGGCTGAGCCTGTTTTGGCCAAGGTGTCGATGCCGAATTATCATGCCTCCGCAATGGATGGAGTCGCCGTTCTGGCGGCTAAGACGTATGGGGCTGATGAAAAAAATCCTGTTCGTCTTAAGCGTGCCGTTGATTACAAAGTCGTGGATACAGGCGACCCGATCCCTCCAGGGTTCGATGCCGTCATCATGATCGAGCATATCCATCAAGTGGACGAGGATACGATTGAGATTCTGGAATCGGTAGCGCCTTGGCAGCATATCCGACCCATTGGAGAGGACGTAGTCGCGGGGGAGATGATCGTTCCGGCCTATCATGCCCTGCGAGCGGTGGACTTAGGGGCGCTTCTGGCAGGCGGAAGGATTGAGGTTTCCGTCTTATGCAAGCCGAAGGTTGCGATCATTCCTACGGGCAGTGAGCTCATCGAGCCGTCCGAAGCCGTAGAAAGCGGAGAGATCATAGAGTTTAACGGCACCGTATTTGCCGCGTATCTGAAGGAATGGGGAGCAGAGCCGATCTACTTCGGTATCGTTAAAGACGACTATTCTATCATTAAAGAAAAGCTGTTGGAAGCGACACGGATAGCCGATATAGTTATTCTTAATGCAGGTTCTTCCGCAGGAACGGAAGATTTTACGGTTCATGTCATAAGCGAATTAGGCGAAGTATTTACCCATGGAGTGGCAACCCGACCGGGAAAGCCCTCAATTACGGGTGTGGTGAATGAAACGCCGGTCATCGGATTGCCGGGGTATCCCGTTTCGGCCTATCTTGCATTGGAATGGTTTGCACGGCCTTTGGTCTGTCATTATTACGGTCTTATCGAGCCCAAGCGAAACACGCTTCCGGTTAAGTTGGGGAGAAGAGTGGTATCTGACGTAGGGGCGGAAGATTTCGTGCGGATGACGATCGGCTGTATGGATGGAACCTATGTAGCCAACCCGTTGACCCGCGCTGCTGGAGTCACGATGTCCCTGGTGCGTGCGGACGGCTTGCTTCGAATTCCGGCAGGGCATATGGGTTACGAACAAGGAGAAGTGGTAGAACTAGAGCTTTATCGCCCAAAAGAGCAGATTGATCGTACGACGGTAATTACCGGAAGCCATGACCTGTCTGTGGACGTTCTGCACACTCTGCTGCGAAAAGAACATCCCGACCGTTTCCTGGTATCCTCTCATGTTGGAAGTATGAGCGGAATCCTCGCCATCCAGAAAGAGGAGGCCCATGCGGCCGGCATCCATTTATTCGACGAGGAGACGGGAACCTACAACGTCCCCTATATGGAAAAATACTTAAAAGGACTTGACATTGTTCTGATTCAATTGGTTTATCGTGAGCAAGGCTGGATCGTTCCTAAAGGGAATCCCTTGGGAGTAAGCTCTGTTGCGGATATCAGTAAGCCTCACGTGACTTTTATCAACCGTCAGCGGGGGGCTGGGACGAGGTTGTTATTGGATTATCTGCTAAAAAAAGAAGGCATCGATCGAAATTCGATTTACGGATACGACCGGGAAGCCGTCACTCACCTTAGCGTTGCCGCGGCTGTGGCGGGCGGCACGGCCGACGTCGGACTAGGTATTTATTCAGCTGCCCGAACGATGGGCCTTGGTTTTATTCCTGTAGCGGAAGAACGTTACGATCTCTTGATGAACAGGCGTTTTTACGATAGTCTGGAAGGGCAGACCCTTTTAAGTGTGATTCGTTCCGAGTCGTTCAAGACGGAGATGGAAGCTTTAGGGGGGTATAGCTGTCGGGAGTCCGGCCAAATCGTTTTTGAAAAATAATTTCGATCATTGGAGAGTGATTAGCCTATGCATGATCCAACCCATCAAATTGTTGACAAGCTACAACGCCCTCTCCGTGATTTGCGTATTTCCGTTACGGACCAATGTAATTTCCGCTGCCGGTATTGCATGCCGGAAGAAATATTCGGGGCAGATTATAAGTTCCTTCCCAAGGAAAAGCTTCTTACCTTCGAGGAGCTGACTCGTATTACCCGGATATTTGTTTCTTTGGGTATGGAGAAAGTGCGCATAACCGGCGGGGAGCCGCTCATGCGCAGAGAACTTCCCAAGCTAATTCGCATGATCCATGGAATCGATGGAGTCAAGGATATTGCCATGACGACCAATGGCTCTTTACTGGCTAAGAACGCGCAAGCCCTAAAGGAAGTGGGACTGCACCGTGTAACGGTGAGTCTCGATAGTTTGGATGACAGCCGGTTTGGTAAGATGAACGGCCGCGGTTTTAAGGTATCCCATGTTCTTGAAGGAATTGAAGCAGCTGCAGCGGCAGGACTGAAGGTGAAAGTGAATATGGTGGTTCAGAAGGGAATGAACGACGAGGATGTGCTTCCTATGGCCAAGTATTTTCGTGAACAAGGGCACATCCTGCGTTTTATTGAATATATGGACGTGGGCAATTCCAATGGATGGAAACTGGATCAAGTGCTTCCCGGCCAAGAACTTGTAGAGCGAATCCATCGTGAGACGCCGATTGAACCGCTTGAGCCTAATCATTATGGAGAGGTGGCCTCGCGATATCGCTATGTAGGGGAGGAGCGGGAGATCGGCTTGATCTCCTCTGTCACTCAGGCGTTTTGTTCTACATGTACCAGGGCAAGACTTTCAGCGGAGGGGCAGCTGTACAGCTGTTTGTTCGCCTCTGCCGGAACCGATCTGCGCAGCCCTTTGCGCGAAGGTTGGAGCGATACGGAGATCCGGGAATTCATCGTCAATTTCTGGAGTCATAGAGAAGATCGTTATTCCGAAGAAAGGCTTTCCAACACTCCCGGACTCAAGAAAAAGAAAATTGAGATGTCTCATATCGGCGGGTGACGGGAAGCCCGCCGAAGTATTTGACTTTGCAAAGCACCCAAGGCCGCTTTTTCATTGCTGGCCGGGGTGCTTTGTGTTTGATTCACGTTTCATAATCCTATCTGTGCAAGCCACGGAAAAGAACCCATCTTCACGTTTTCAACTGTAAATATTGTTTAAGTAGACTGGATTCGGTATTCAAACGTTTGCCCAAATTGAAGCTGCTCGTTCCGACAGGATTGAGAAATGCCTCCGTTGATCTTACTTCCGCCGCCAAGCACGGAGTTGTCGTTTGCGGAACAGCGGGAGCCGGGGAAGGTACGACTGAGTAGGCACTCCGAACCTTTTTTTTGCATAGCTTGTAACCAATTTGGTTATAGTATTCTTTATGCTATTATTACGGAAAGGAGATAGTTATGAATAAATGGATAACCACAAAGGATATTCACGTAAATGGAGTTGGCCCAAGGGATGTGGTGCAAAATTTACGACCCTTGGGTTTTTCTTGGATTTCTAGCCGCGCGTACGAAAAAAAATTGCCTATCTTTAACTTAAAATACGGACGGCGTCCTGCCGAAGAAGTAATTTCAGAATTAGGCGAAGAAGTGGTTCCGCACTTTTCAGCGATTCATTAATAAGGAGGAGATCATTTTGGATATTTTTGAACTCAGAGACTTGATTAAGGATGAACGCGGTAATTATTACATCGCAGTAAAAATAAGCGGGAAAGAATTGACGCTGGTAAACGCGTTTGTCGAATTATCATTTAAAACAACTTTAAAATTCAACGATGATTTCAAAAAAGAGTTTGAAAATTATGAGCATCAATTTATGGGAAAAATTCCAATGGACGCTCTAAGGCATAATTATATGTATTTATTAAATAAAAAAATACCCGGGAATATTTATAGTCTTGATGAAGTAACCAAAGAATACGATGTAAGCTTCATCGATACGATGGAATTTTACAGAAATCCCAAAATCAAATGATTTTCACAATAATAAATTTCGTTGTGCTGAGTAGTACATTATGCCTATTGCTCTCTATGACTTTTGCGTCCAGTTGTAAAAGATGGAATTATTTTCGACATTCGATATATCATCATTTTTTTTGTTTATTTTGTATCTGTATGATGCGGATTATGTCTCCGAGAACCTTGCATTTCATATCCTTGTGATTCCGGTTCAAAACTCGACTGGCATCTGGCTGCTGATTTCTTTGTTTAATAAGTCTGTTTCGGACAAGGAGTTATTTATTAATTACGCACAAAATGAAAAAATGAAGGCAATTAGCCATGTAGCCGCTTCGCTTGTTCATGAAGTACGCAATCCGCTACGTCGGTAAAGGGGTTTTTAACATTGATTCGTGAGAGGCCTCTGGATCGAAACAAGGTAGAACAGTACATTGATATCACTATCGATGAGATTCAACGTTGAATAGCATGAATTTATTTTACTCACTGGAAATATTTCCTTTATTGTGTTATATAATGAATAATAATATAGTAATCGTCATGCATACGAATAGAAAGAGGATTTGAAATGGAGCTATACAAACAATTTCAATTACAACGCTCCCCCATTATGAAGTCTTTGTCGGTTTATGAACAGATGAAAAGAGACCTTATCAATGGATACTGGAGATTTGGAGAAAAAATTTTCGTCAATGATTTAATCGAAAGATTTAATGTCTCAAGAAGACCCGTCATGGACGCGATGAAAATTTTGGAAAGCGATGGTTTCATAGAAATCATTCCGCAGTCCGGCTGTAAGGTTGTCGATTATTTCAAGAAAAGCGCTATCGATCAGTTACTTCTCAGCTCCGCGATGGAATCGTTGTCAGCCGAGCTCGCCGCTGAATACCACACAAGTGAGGAAATTGAAGCACTCGAGCTATATCAAAGCGAATTCATGAAAAATCCGGAAAAATTTAATGACAGGGATTATTATTTCAATTATAATCGCGAATTTCACTTTCATATCACTTCCATGACGCATTCAAGCCGGATCCAAAAATATGCTATGCAACTATGGGATCTAAACGATTTTTATCTCAATAACTTATTTGAAAATTACAGTGTTATTGTCTTCGAACCACTCGATTATCATGGAAAGATAATCGAAGCTATTAAGCTTAGAGACAGCGTTCGTGCAAAAAAAATGATGGAAGAGCATTTGAAAAAATACGTTGAAAAGTTGTCGGAACAGCTTCCATAACCTGCCTCAAACTAACATATTAGTATGTTACAGCAGCGACGATAACGCCCTGGCAGTCTAACTGAAAGGAAGGATGTTTATGCGTAAACCCGTGCTGTGGCACCGAGATTTTCTTTTTATTTGGGCAGGGAATTTTTTTCTTTTTACTACTTTCTATGCTTTGATTGCAACTCTTCCCGTATACGTGGAAGAGGTTTTGTTAGGCGATGAACGACAAATTGGACTTGTTTTAACAACCTTTCTCGTTGCTGCTGTATGTCTCCGTCTTTTTGCAGGTAAATGGCTGGATGAGTTCGGCAGGCGGAAGGTATTATTTGCAGCATTGGTTTTGTTTCTAGTTTCCAGTGTGCTGTATTTGTGGGTCAGCAGCTTGATCGTTCTTATCATACTGCGCATTATACACGGAGCAAGCTTCGGGCTCGGTTCTACCGCAACCGGGACAATAGCAGCGGACATTATTCCGGAACAGCGGAAGGGCGAAGGGATCGGATATTATGCTTTGTCCTATAACATGGCCATGCTTATCGGTCCGTTTTTAGGTATTACTGTTATGGAGCATTACGATTTTACAGTTTTATTTATCGTTCTTTCAGTCATATCCTTGTTTTCATTATTGTTCGGAAGCCTTGTTCGAATTCCCGCTCAAACATCAATAAAAGTGAAGGCGGAGAAAGAAAAATTATTGCAATGGTCAAATTTTATTGAAGCCAAGGCGATTCCCGCATCGGTAACCGGTATATTCCTTTCCTTTTCTTTCAGCGGATTCCTGACTTTCATTCCCGTTTACGCTAAAGAATTGGGACTGGTATCATACGCAAGCTATTTTTTTGTGGTTTATGCGTTAATCATGGTGATATCGCGTCCGTTCACAGGGAAATTGTTTGACCGATACAATGAACATATTGTGATTTATCCTTGCATTGCTCTATATGCGCTGGGTCTGATCTGTTTGAGCCAAGCGGATTCCTTGTGGTTATTTTTGACCTCAGCCGCTTTGATCGGAGTAGGTTTCGGGACCTTGAGCCCATGTCTTCAGTCGATCGCTATCAAATCATCGCCCTCAAACAGAAGAGGTGCGGCAACTGGAACTTTCCTTTCTTTTTTCGATACTGGCATAGGATTAGGATCTATCACCTTGGGAAGTATTGCCGCTGAGATGAATTTTGGAATTATGTTTCTAGTCTCATCCTTTATGGTGACTTTATCCGCCGCTGTTTACTTTTTGATATACCACCGTAAAATGCTTCAAGGTAAGAAGACGAAATTTGTTAATTCAAAAGAGACTTTGTCGAATGGGGAATAATGTTCTTAAAACTGCTTGACATTAAAAAAGGATATATTAGAATTTTGTGTAAGACATCCTCTATGACCAGATCGTACATACGAAAACGGTCTCCCTCACTCTACTTTTAGGCAGCCTGCAAACTTCCCGGCCACTTCCCTACATAATCGTTGGATAAATTATGAAGACAAACAAATTTTTAACAATAAATCCTCTTGACAATGAAAAATTAATATATTAGAATTTCAGTATTCCAAATATTTCCTGCCTACCATCATAGATCAGCCAAATAGAAAATAATTCTCTTTAATTCGAGGAAAGAGAGGTCGAGGATATCGCTTATTGTAAACGGTTACAAAAGACTGAAAAATGAAAAAATAAGGAAGGGTGAGTGTATTGGCTCTTGAAATCGATCGATCCCGCACGGCAGTCCTTGGGCTGCACTGGATGAATGATGTAGTAAAGCCGTCTGGAGCTTTTGGAGCTTTTTTCGGCCCACAGGTAGAAAAACATCAGATGATTCCCCGAACTGCAAAGGTTTTTGACTCGGCCCGAGCGGCCCAAATTCCGGTAATCTATACCCGCGTAGTGTTCGCGAGCGGTTATTCGGATCTGATTGCCAATGTGCCTTTGCTTGACGGTGTTAAACAGATGAACTGTCTGGTCAACGGCACGCCGGGGGCGGAGATAATCCCTGAACTCGAACCCCAGCCCGGCGATCTGGTGGTAGATCACTGCCGGATTTCCGGATTTTACGGCAGCAGCCTCAAGACCCTGATCGTTAAACACAAGGTTAGCACCCTGGTCTTTACCGGCGTGGCCACCAACATTACAGTGGAAAGCACGCTTCGCAGCGCCATCGACGAGGGTTATCGTGTCATCCTGCTGAAGGACTGCTGCACCGCTGCTTCGGATGAGATACATGAGAGTGCTCTTCGCAATCTTGAACTTTTGGCTGCTGAGATAACCACGGCCGACGAATTCATTCAAGCTATTTATTAGAGTTTGATCTGCGATAATGGAGGGATGAAAGATGAAGAAACGTCTGGGAGTTTTTTTACTGCCAAGTGCCTCAGCCGAGCCTGCGGAATTCCACAAAGGGCATGCAGGGAAGAATCCGAACTATTACCAGAAAGCTCTGAAGGAGAACAGCGAATTGATTAAGCAGGCAGAAGACCTGGGATTCGACTTTGTGGCCTACTCCGAGCATCACTTCCATGTGGAAGGGCTGGAGATGTCCAATAACCCGGTTTTGCTAGGATCCTGGGCTGCAGGATTTACCAAACGGATCCGCATCGGACAGATGGGCAACGTCTTGCCTGCCCGCAATCCTATTCTTCTTGCGGAAGACTTGGCCATGCTGGATCATTTTTCCGGCGGGCGCATGTTCGCCGGATTTGCCCGGGGCTACCAATCCCGCCATGTCATGACGGTGGGGCAGAAATTCAATGCCATCGCCACCACGGCTACGGATCCTGAATATAAGGAGCATGACCTGATCAACCGTGAGCTGTTTAACGAGCACTATAAGATCATAAAGGGGTTGTGGGAGAACCCGCTGTTCTCCCATGAAGGAAAGCATTGGACGATCCCGCCGGCCAACGTTCCGTGGGGGCACCCGGGTACGCTCAAGATGGCTGCAGGCATGACCGATGAGGAGGGCATCCTCCGTAAAATCGGTATCGCCCCGACTACCTTGCAGGATCCGAGGCACATCGAGATCATGATACCTTTCACCTTAAGTCCGAATACGATCAAGTGGGCTGCCGGGGAGGGCGCCTGGCCGATCATCTTTACGCCGATCCACGAAAACATCGTTCAATCGCTAAACGCTTACCATGAGGCTGCGCTAGCCGCGAACCGGAATATCAAGTGGGGGGAGAACGTCGGCCATTTCCGGGAAGTTATAGTCGCAGATACGGATGAGGAAGCTTTCGAGATCGGATCGCGTGCCCTGGGCCACATCTGGACAGAGTGGCATGACTGGTTCGGCTTCAACGAGGCCTTGCGGTATCCGGGCGAAACGGGCGCTATTGAGAACAACTATAAGACCATGGTGGATCGCGGTTATTCCATCGTAGGCTCCGTAGACACCGTGGCCAGAAAGCTTGAAGCATTTTTCAATAATTACAACTCCGATATGCTGGTTCTCTGGATTGGCAGCGGCCCTGGTGAGCACGAAAAGCTGATGCGCTCGAATGAGCTGCTTGTGGAAAAAGTGCTGCCAAAGCTCGGGATTACCCTGGACACGTTCAAACCGACACTGCGGAGCGAATTCCAAGGAGCGAAATGGACTGACTGAAGGCTCAAGGCCAAGCCCTGGGCATATACATCGGAGTTTCACGGGACATGAGCGAATGCCAGGCATCTGCCGGATGTAAGCTCAGCTATGCATAGGGTGCAGGATCCCTGGTTCATGGTCCCGTGAGCCTCCAATATATCTGTTTAAAAACTGATATATTAGAATATCATTTTTTACTTCAAATTCATCTTTGGAAGGAGTATTTATTATGCCTGCTCGAAAGGGTAGTGATTACATTTATCGTCTTAAGAATCATCCGCCTGAGACTTGGATTGGCGGCGAAAAGGTGTTGGATCCTACTACTCATCCTCTTGTTGCGCCGGCAGTTCGAGCAACCTCTCGTCTCTATGATATTCAGTGGGAAGAAGATAAAAGGGATTATATGCTTTTTCAGGATCCTGATTCCAAGGAATGGGTCGGTACGCAGTTTCTGATTCCGAGGTCAAAGGATGATTTAATGACGCGCCGTTCCATGCATAAGGAATGGGCTGATGCCTCCTTCGGTCTGATGGGGCGCTCCAGCGATTTTATGACAGCTATGTTGAGCGCATGGTATGTAAGCGCCGACTACTTTGGGGAATATGCGGAAAATGTAAAAAACTATTTTAAATTTGTCAGAGATAACGATTTGTTTTTGACGCATGTATTAATCAATCCGCAAGTGGATAGAAGCCAGCCTCCATCCAAGCAGCCTGACGAGTTTACTTACCTGGGGGTGGTGAAAGAGACAGATCAGGGAATCATTGTCCGTGGCGCCAAGATGCTGGCAACTGCAGGGCCATACACGGACGAGGTGCTTGTCTGGCCATTCACCAACCAGAAGGTTACTGAGGAAGATTTGAAATATTCCATTTCATTTGCTGTTCCGATGTCTACGCCCGGGTTAAGACTGATTGCCAGAGAGCCGTATACACGCGCATCGAAATTTGACCACCCATTAGCCAGTCAATTTGATGAGTTGGACGGAGTTTTGGTATTCGATGATGTGTTGGTGCCTTGGGAAAGAGTGTTCATATACAAGGACATGAATCGAGTGAATAACGTCCAGTCGATAACCAGCGCCTTTACCGGCCACCAGTCCTCTGTACGTCTATTGTCCAAGATGCAGTTCGTTGCTGGTATCGCAATGAGGGCCACAGAGTTGATAAACGTAAATCAATTCCTGCATGTTCAGGACATGATTGGCGAGATTACAACGTATATTGAATTATGTAGCGCCGCCATTATTTCTGCGGAAGTTACGGCGGCGCCGAATGCGCAAGGTTTATATATCCCCAATATGAAACCGCTTAGCGCAATAAGAAATTCCGGGAATAGATGGTACCCGAGGATCAGAGAAATCATCCAGTTGATTCTTGCCGGAGGACTGATGTATCAGCCCGCATCTGTCGATGTTTTTAATAGCCCAATCAAGGGGGATATTGAGAAATATTTCAGGGGTGCGGATGTTTCGGCCCAAGAGAAAATTAAAATTTTTAAATTGGCCGCCGATATTGCTGTTTCTGATTTTGGTTCCAGGCATGAGCTTTACGAAAGATTTTATGCCGGCGATCCTCTATTTTTGCGCAGCGGGACTCAGTATAAAAACTACAACAAAGAAGAGTGTTTGTCATTGGTGAAGAGACTGACGGACAGTTATGGTATTTGAAGTTCAAAAACTTAAGAATGGAGATGTAAAGATGATACTGCGATTAGGGCATGCCGAGCTTTTTGTTACAGACCTGCAGAAGTCGCGTGAATTCTATGTGGATGTTCTGGGGTTTATCGAAGTCGGGTTTGAAGCGGGAAGTTTATATCTCCGCGGGGCGGATGAATTTGATAAATGCACATTAATATTGAAAGAAAACACCTATACCGCTCTGGGTCATTTCGGTTTTCGCGTATCAACTCCGGAGTATTTGGAGGAACTGAAGCGAAAGCATGCCGAGTTGGGAATTAAATCGGAGTTTGTCAAGGAAAGCGCACATTTGGGCCAAGGCAGTTCGCTGAGGGTTACTACTCCTTCCGGACACCCCGTCGAGTTTTACCATCATATGGATCAATTGAATCTTTATGATCAAGGCGGGCATGTAACCGCTTTGCCCATGAGGGCGGCCAATCAGCGGGGCATTCCCCCGTTAAGCATCGATCATGTCAATCTGAGGGTAACGAATGTGGAGCAAGCGATAGAATATTGGAGTAAGTTGGATTTTAGCATTTCGGAATATGTCGAGCAATCGGATGGGAGCAAATTTGCAGTTTGGATGCGCAGAAAGACGAGTACACACGATCTCGCTATTGTGAAGTCAGATCGCAATTCCTGCCATCATATAGCTTATCGCGTAGAAGGTATTGCTGCTGTTGTTAAAACTGCTGATTTATTGGCGGATGCCGGATACAGAGACTCGATTGAGTATGGTCCCGGGAGACACGGCGTTACTAATGCGTTTTTCCTCTATATTCGAGACCCGGACGGACATCGGATGGAACTTTATACCAGTGATTACAATAGGGATTTAGACCAGCCTCCGATTCGTTGGTCCAAGGACGCATACGATAAACACGGAAGGCTTTGGTGGGGATCTGTCGTGCCGGAACGGTTTTTTGAATCATCCTCTTTAAATAATGATTGGGTGAAATAAAGGAGGTTCTTATGAGTGACCAGGCTCGGATCCAAGAAGCTTATCAACATTTACTTCGCGCGGAAGCAGAGCATCAAGCTATTACCCCGCTTACAGAGTTGTATCCGGATTTAACAGTGGATGAAGCATACCAAGTGCAACTGCTGACTATAAGCCAAAGAGTCAAGGATGGTCAACCTATAATTGGCAAAAAGATAGGTCTTACATCGGTCCCGATGCAACAGATGTTTGGGGTCGATCAGCCGGATTACGGACATCTTTTAAGCAGCATGCAGATTCAGAACAAAGGAATTATTCGGGCAGACAGACTTTTCCAACCCAAGGTCGAAGCGGAAATTGCGTTTGTTCTGAAAAAAGATCTTCATGGTCCTAATGTGACTTTGGAAGATGTGCTACATGCAACAGACTACGTCGTAGCTGCGCTTGAGATCGTGGACAGCAGAATTAAGGACTGGAAAATAAAGCTGCAGGACACCATTGCGGATAATGCTTCATCCGGTCTGTTTGTATTGGGTGACGAAAGGTTTTCTGCAGCTGATATCGATTTGACGAAAGAAGAAATGAAGCTGTATCGGAATGGAGAATATGTGAATACAGGATCCGGTTCGGCAGTCCTGGGTCATCCGGCGACATGTGCGGCTTGGTTGGCAAACAAACTTTATGAGTATAACGTCAACCTTAAGGCAGGAGAAGTCATTTTGTCGGGAGCTCTTTCTGCAGCGGTAAATGCTTATCAGGGGGATCGTGTTACCGCCGAGTTTATTAACTTGGGCAAAGTCGAAGTTGCATTTACCTAAAGGAAGATCATTTAGTACTTCGAATAGGGAGGATTACGATGCCAAAGGTAAAAACCGCCATCCTCGGTTCGGGAAATATTGGTACGGATTTATTGATGAAATTAAGGCGTTCCCATCATTTGGAACTCACTGCTGTGATTGGGATTGATCCGGAATCTGATGGATTGCAGCGTGCTAGAAAGTATGGATACCAGACTTTTGACAATGGAATCAAAGGGTTTCTTGAGAGACCTGATCTTGCCGACATTATTTTTGACGCGACCTCCGCAAAAACTCATATTCGCCATGCCAAGCTTTTAAGAGAAGCGGGAAAGAAAGTGATAGATTTAACCCCTGCTGCGGTCGGTCCCTTTGTAGTGCCGTCGGTAAATTTAGGAAGCAAATTGGACGCAGACAATATTAACCTGATAACTTGCGGCGGCCAAGCGACGATTCCTATCGTACATGCGATTAATCGCGTAAGCTCTGTGAGTTATGCAGAAATTGTAGCTACCATTTCAAGTCAGAGCGCCGGACCTGGAACCCGGGCCAACATTGATGAATTCACTGAAACAACAAAACGGGGGCTTGAAGAGGTTGGAGGGGCAAGGGCGGCAAAGGCGATTATTATTCTCAACCCCGCTGATCCCCCCATACTGATGAGGGATACGATACATGCTTTAGTGGATGAGAGAACGATGAATGCGCATGAAATTTCCCGTTCGGTTCAAGCAATGGTTCAGTCCGTTCAATCCTATGTGCCCGGCTATCGGTTGCGGACCGAACCTATTTTTGACGGTAATAAGGTGACTGTCTTTATTGAAGTGGAAGGAGCGGGCGATTACTTGCCCCAATATTCCGGAAACCTCGATATCATGACAGCAGCAGCAGTTAAAGTGGCTGAAGAAGTTGCCAAAAGTTTAATGCACGGATGAGAGGAGAGCCGATTTATGAGTGAAAAACGGGACTTGCTTGTAACAGAGGTGGCGCTTCGAGACGGAAGCCATGCAATTGCCCATCAATATACAGTAGATCAGGTGCTAAGGGTGGCTAAGGCTTTAGATGAAGCGAATGTCCCCTATATTGAGGTAAGTCACGGAGATGGCTTGGCCGGGTCATCGCTGCAATACGGGTTATCTCTCACAGACGAAATGAAACTTGTTGAGGCCGCGATTTCAGTATGCCAACAAGCAAAGGTTGCTGTTTTGCTTATACCGGGAATTGGAACAATCAAGGAATTGAAACAGGCGGCAAGCCTGGGTGCAAAGATGGTGCGTATTGCCACCCATGTTACGGAAGCAGATGTATCTGCCCAACATATTTCCAAAGCGAAAGAGCTTGGAATGGAGACCGTAGGATTTCTCATGATGGCTCACTCGGCGCCTGTTGGAAAATTGGTGGAGCAAGCAAAGCTGATGGAAAGCTACGGGGCGGATGTCGTGTATGTGGTGGATTCGGCGGGCGCCTTACTCCCTCATCAGGTTAAAGAACGCATTAGCGCGCTAAAAGCCAGTCTGGGCGTTGATATTGGATTTCATGCTCATAACAACCTGTCTTTAGCTATGGCTAACACATTGATAGCCATTGAAGAAGGGGCAAAGCGAATTGACGGGAGTGTTCGCTGCCTTGGAGCAGGAGCAGGCAATGCACAAACGGAGGTACTGGTAGCCGTTCTTGAGCTTATGGGCGTACAAACGGGAATAGACCTGTATAAGATGATGGATTTGGCAGAGGAAATTGTAGCTCCGATTCTCACAATACCTCAAGAAATCACAAGGGACAGCCTGGTTCTAGGCTATGCCGGGGTATATTCCAGTTTTATGCTCCATGCCCAACGGGCCGCTAAACAGTTCAACATTGATTCTAGAGACATTCTTATAGAGCTAGGAAAGCGTAAGGTGGTCGGCGGTCAAGAGGATATGATCGTTGATGTTGCTGCGGAAATTTCTAAAAAAAGATAAGGGAAGAAGGAATGAGTCATGTTCATTATTCAACTTACTTATTTGGTTCCCCACAGCCGGATTGAAGAATTGGTGGAGGAGCATAGGGAGTTCCTGAGGAAATATTATAGCTTGGGGAATTTTCTGATGTCGGGCCCCCGGATTCCCCGCGAAGGCGGAGTTATCCTTGCCCACGCCGATTCGCTTGAGGAAATGAAAGAGATTCTTGCCGAGGATTCGTTTTGGCGGGAAGGCGCAGCGCGATTCGATATCACTGAGTTTACTCCTACCCTGTATAGTCAGGATTTAAAGGCTTTAATGGAAGAGAAACTGGGGAAATGATGTGTTTTAAACACAAATATGCTGAGGGAGGTACATATGGATACCGTATGGACAAATTTGAGTAACAGCAATTTCAAACTTCATTTCGTGGATGCCAAAGGCATAAAAACCCGTTGTTTAGAAGCGGGATCTGGCGAACCCTTGATCCTGTTGCATGGTACGGGCGGACATTTGGAGGCGTACTGCAGAAATATCGTGGAGCACGCCAAGCATTTTCATGTTTACGCGATCGATATGATCGGTCACGGTTTTACGGATAAACCTGACGACGAAGATTATGAACTGCCGGTCTATACGAAGCACTTAAAGGACTTCATGGATGCAGCCGGAATTGAAAGCGCTTATGTTTCCGGAGAATCGCTGGGGGGATGGGTGGCTGCGTGGTTTGCGTGGGAATATCCGGACAGAGTGAGTAAAATCATTTTGAATACGTCCGGAGGTCTGTCTATGTATCCGGAAGTGATGGACAGAATCCGCACGTTAACGATGGCGGCCGTACAAAATCCGACGAAAGAAGTTGTGCGCAAACGTTTGGAATTTTTAATGCTGGACCCTCAGGATGTCACCGATGAATTAGTGGAAATACGCCGGTCCATTTACCTTCAACCGAATTTCGATAAAGTGATGGAGCGTATTCTTTGTCTGCAAGTACCCGAAATACGCAAACGGAACATGTTTACAGATGAGCAGCTTCGTTCGATCAAAGCGCCTGCATGTGTAGTCTGGACAACACACGACCCAACAGCTCCCAAAGAAATCGGACTGAAATTTGCCGAGCTGATTCCACAAAGCGAATTTCATTTGATGGAAGATTGCGCACACTGGCCGCAGTACGAACAGGCCGAGATTTTTAATAGGTTGCAAATCGATTTCCTCAAAAAATAAGCTACAGTATAGGGGTTTCGACTATGTTAGCAATTGCGCAACTGAAGGTTTATTATAATCAATCCATTATGGCGCTTCATCACGTCGATTTGATGGTTCCGGTCGGTAAAACGGTTTGTATTCTAGGGCCTAACGGAGCGGGAAAAACTACGCTGTTGCGGGCGATTGTCGGAATGCTGCCGTTTCATCACGGCCATATAGCAGAGGGGGAAATAAGAATAAACGGGGAAACGGTAAACAGATTGAAGCCTGAATACCTGGTTAATAAAGGCGTTTCCCTCGTCCCGCAAGGGCGGCTTGTTTTTCGTGAAATGACAGTCATGGAGAATTTGATGCTAGGAGCTTACACGTCTACGTCCAAGGTGCAGACGGAGAGTGATTTGGAATTTGTATTGGAGCTGTTTCCACGTTTGGAAGAACGGTTGAAACAGACAGCCGGCTATTTGAGCGGTGGGGAACAACAAATGCTGAGCATTGCCACCGCGCTGATGGCTCATCCGATGTTTTTAATTCTGGATGAACCATCCCTGGGGTTGGCGCCTATTATTGTCCAAACGATATTCAAAACAATTCGGCAAATTAATGAACAATTAAACACGTCGATTCTAATTGCCGAGCAAAATGCGCACATGGCCTTATCGCATTCCGACTTTGGATACGTGCTGGAAAACGGAGAAGTGATTATTTCAGGCAGGAGTAGTGATTTACTGAAAGATGCCCGTGTTCAAAACATTTATCTGGGAATGGGGCAGTAATATGGAAGAAAAAGCGATCTTGCAGATGGAGCGGCTATCCTTGAATTTTGGGGGATTGCAGGTATTGTCCGATATTGACTTGACTGTTAAAGAGGGTTCCATTCACAGCATTATCGGACCCAATGGCGCCGGTAAATCGAGCTTGTTGAACTGTATCAACGGTTTTTACCCTCATTATCAAGGTACCGTGTTGTTCCAAGGCCGTCCCGTTCCGAGGGGAAAACCGCATCAGGTAGCTTCATTAGGTATGGCCAGGGTTTTTCAGGAGGTGGAGCTGTTCATGGAATTAACGGTCCTTGATAACATCCTGCTCGGCAGGCACTCCTCTTTTTCGTATCATATTTTGAACGCGCTGATCTATGTGGGCAAGACCAAAAAGCAAGAAGATGAGCATCGAAGTTTTTGTGAAGCGCTCGCGATCAAAATTGGTCTTGGCGATGAGCTTTATCGTCCTGTTGAAGAGTTATCGTACGGGATTCAAAAAAAAGTGGAATTGGCGCGCGCGCTGGCGTTGGAGCCAAAAGTTCTGCTGCTGGATGAGCCGATGGCAGGCATGACCAGGGAGGAAAAGAACGAGGTGATTCGGGTTTTGCAGGATATCCGAAGAGACATGACGATCACTATGGTAGTGATCGAGCACGACCTCAACGTGGTGATGCGCATATCGGACAGAGTGAGCGTGTTGAATTTCGGAGAAAAAGTAGCCGAAGGAACTCCAATTGAGGTTCAAAATGATCGGCGCGTAATTGAAGCGTATATCGGTATTGATCAAAAATTGGAGCAGCTCGCTTAATAAACGAAAAAGATGAGAAGAAAAGAGGGGAGGGAAGCGGTTGGATTTCTTGCAGCTTATTACCAGCGGGTTATCATTGGGAAGTTTATATGCTTTGATTGGGTTGGCCTTCGTATTGATTTACCGTGCAAGCGGAGTAGTTAATTTTGCTCAGGGCGAATTTATGATGATCGGCGGTTTAATCGGTTTCAGTTTCATTTCTTTTCTTCACGTGCCTTTTTTTGTCGCTTATTTTATTGCCGTGTTAGTGCTGTTTTTTTTCGGATTTTTTATCGAGCGTTATGTGTTTAGACGGATGAGGACCGGAAAAGTTTTCTCGGCGGTTATGGTTACAATCGGTGTATCTTCTATTCTGCAAGGGCTGTCGGCCCTGACTTGGGGTCATGAGATACGAAATGTTCCGTTTCCCGTAGAAATGGGTGTCATCAATATAGGCGGAATAAGCCTGTACAAACTGGATCTGTACGCGGTAGCAACTACCCTCATTATTCTCATTCTATTCTCCGTGTTTATTCATCGGCACAAATTGGGCAGGGCGATCAAGGCGACAGCAAGTGATTTGGAAGCTTCTTATCTGATCGGTATTCCCGTCGATTTCATTCATGGCTTATCCTGGGGGATGTCTTCCGCGGTATCGGTCATTGCAGGGATCTTTATCGGTTCGCTGGTTTTTCTGGAACCGACCATGGGCTTATTCGCCTTGACGGCTTTTCCCGCGATTATCCTTGGCGGTCTTAACAGCCTGCTGGGTGCGGTAGTCGGAGGGTTCGCCATGGGGATTATCGTTAACCTGGCGGGCGGTTATTTAGACGCCTATATTCCGGGCGGTACCAAGGAAGTCGTCACTTATTTGGTATTGCTGCTTGTTCTATTGTTTCGACCTTACGGCTTATTCGGTCAAAAACAAATCAGAAGAATGTGAGATGGGAGGGGGGCTTTTTGAAGCAGCATCGCGGTCTCGTACTATGGGCTGTGTTTATTGCCCTGTTGCTTGTTGTACCTCTATTCGCCGGTTCTTATTTTCTTTCCATTATCATTTTGATTGCGATTTCAATCGTCGGTGCAACCGGACTTAACATGCTGACCGGATACACGGGTGAGATTTCGTTGGGACAGGGGGCATTTCTGGCCATCGGTGCGTACTCCACTGCTTTATACGGCAACCATTTGTCGCTTCCTTTTTGGTTGACGCTGCCCATGGCCGGACTGACGGTCGCGATTGTTGGCTTGATTATCGCTATACCGGCGATAAGGCTTCGCGGGCTATACCTGGCAATTGCAACCTTTTCTCTGCAAATGCTCGTTGAGCACGTTGTTCGTAACTGGTCTTTAACGGGAAAGAGCAATGGAATTACAGCGCCGGCTGCATCTTTCGGACAGTTCGAGATCGTTGGCGAACACCGTTTTTTTTACCTTGCCGTAATCGTTTCGGGACTTATGGTTTTATTCGCCTGGAATGTGACGAGGAGTCGGGTCGGGCGGGCGTGGCTGGCGATTCGGGAAAAAGATTTGGCCGCTGCCGCTCTCGGGATTCCGGTAACTTTTTACAAAATTCAAGCCTATATGCTTAGTTCCTTCTTTGCGGGTATCGCCGGCGGATTGATGGCTTACTATTATGGTTATGTGGCTCCCGACTTTTTTACGCTTGCCGTTTCGGTTCAATACCTGAGCATGATTTTAGTAGGAGGAATGGGGACTATATATGGCAGTGTGATGGGGGCATGCTTTGTAGTGTTGATTCCCGAAGCGTTAAGGCTGGCTGCAAACATTATGCCTAAAGGGTTGTCTGTCAATTTGCTGGAATTGCAGCAGGTGATTTACGGTTTATTAATTGTAATGGTCATTCTTTTTGCCAATAAAGGACTTGCCGGTTTATGGAAGGCTATATCCCATCGTGTCATGCATCGAAGCGCTTATGGAAAGTTAAAGGTTGACAATTAGAACGGAGGGACAAAGATGAATAAAAGGGGTTTATTATGTTGCTTCGTCATGCTCGCGCTCGTGTTGAGTGCGTGTTCGCAGTCATCGTCGCCGGCGTCTTCATCAGGTCAGACGGGGCAAGCCGGAACTCAGAAGCAAGAGGCAAATACGCCCGGTGTGACCGCCGATAAGATCCGTATCGCTGATGTCGACGCGCTGAGCGGGCCCGCCTCTTATGTTGGGACAGCTTCTACGGCCGGTTTTCATGATTATATGAGCATTGTCAATCAAAATGGCGGGGTAAAAGGGCGAAAAATCGAAATTGTCGATCTGGACCATGCGGGCGATCCCGGAAAGGCGGTGGCCGCTGTGAATCAGGTGCTTAATCGTGAGGATGTCTTTACAATGTGGGTTGGAACCTCTACGGCAGCGGTGGCGGTAGCCGATCTTGTCGAAAGGGAAAAGATGCCGACCATGGTTATTTCACCGACAACTACCATCTACGATCCTCCAAGACGCTACATGTTTACCGTTGGCGCTCCATATACCATCGAGGCGGCAAGAGCTGTCGATTTTCTGGTTAAGGAATTAATTAAAAACAAGCCTGATGCGAAAATTGCCTGGATCGGTATGGACGAGGTGACGGGCCAAACGATGAACGAAGGGGCAAAAAAAGCTTTGGAAGCTTACGGGTATAAGTTTGCGACAGAACAGCTTATCAAGCGGGGGGGAACGGATGTCTCTTCGCAACTGCTTAATATCAAACGTTCGGGCGCCGAGTACGTGATGATGGGAACGCTGACCAAAGAAGGGACGGCCGTGTTAAAAGAAGCGGAAAAAATTGGGCTGGATGCAACGTTTATAGGCAGTTCATTTATTACTACCGATGTTGAAATGTTTAAGCTGGCCGGTGATCATTATTTGGGAAAATTCTATGGTGTTTGGCCAATCAACTTCTGGGACGATAACGATCCCGTTATTCAAAAAGTAACGGAAGCCGCCAAGGCCAACGGCAATGGCAAGTTCGTTGAAATGAAGAGTCCTTATTATCTGTTCGGCGCTTTGACAGCTAATATCATGGCGAAGGCAATTGAACTATCCGATGATTTGACTCGCGAAGGATTGATTGCAGGTTATGAAAAGTTGAACAACCATAAACTGGGCGGATTCGTAGACTCCATTACTTATTCCCCGAAGCAGCGCATACCCATGACCAAAGAGCGGGTGGTCAAAGCAGTCAAACAAGGGGAAAGTTACACGCTTGCTCAAGTGGCCGAATTTAAGGAACCGGAGCATATCGGCAAGTTGGGACTGCCTTGGATGAAATGAAGCGCAAAAACGGAGTCATGCTGGAGATAGCAACCGGGACGTCGTGGGGATAACTTTGAGGCGATGACCGGTTCTTTTTTTAAGATGGATCAAAGGATGGGGGCAAGAGAATGGTGTATCATCCTTTATTTACGCAGCAGCACGTGGCGCTGGTAACAGGCGGGTCAAGGGGGATAGGGCAAGAAACCGTCAAAGGTTTGGCGGCATCAAATGTCAAAGTGGCCTTTACCTACCACCGCCATAAGGAAGAAGCCGAGATGACATGCGGCTTGCTTGTCGACTCAGGCATTGACAGAGAGCGAATTTTGCCGCTTTTCATGGATTTACATAAGCCGGAGAGTGTACAGGAAGCCGTAGATACGGTTGTGAGACAATGGGGGTATATTGACATTCTGGTGAATAATGCGGTTCCGCCGGGATGGTTAAGTTTCGATCTATTGTCTGACCCGCCGGAGAAATGGCATGAGATGATTGATGGAGGATTAACCGGTGTATATTATACTTGTCGGGCAGCCATACCCTCGATGATCAAGCGGTCTTGGGGACGTATTGTTACGGTTACTTCAACCATTGCGCTGCGGGGGAAACCGAAAAGCAGCCACTACGCTGCCGCTAAGGCAGGATTGATTGGATTTACTTATTCTCTAGCGCAAGAGTACAGCAGGTACCATATATTGTCGAATCTTGTAGCTCCCGGGCTTGTCCGGACAGAAAGGGTGCTGGAGCAAAGCGGAGAGGATTATATTCGCGCCTATGAAGAACGCAATCCCAGCGGGCGTTCCGCCCGACCGGAAGATGTGGCTCATGCGATCCTCTATTTAAGCTCGGAAAATAATAGTTTTATTAACGGACAGACAATTACGGTTGACGGCGGAATGAATCCCAAATAAAAAAACCGATTCTTATAATCAAGGAAGGATGATTGGCTTGGGTACACGCAACGGGAAACAATATATTGAAGGATTGAAGAAACAACCGCGGGAAGTCTGGTTATCAGGTGCAAGGGTTGAAGATGTTACCACTCACCCTAATTTAAAAAATTCAGTAGAAACTATAGCTCATCTCTACGATCTGCAGCATCAAGAAGAATTAAAAAATATAATGACCTACACGTCGCCATTATCGGGAGACCCGGTAGGTTTATCTTTCTTGGCCCCTCAAAGCTACGAAGATTTGGTAGCCCGGCGGAAAATGATGCAAGTTTGGGCCAACGCAACGTTTGGTTTGATGGGGAGATCACCCGATTTTTTAAACGTAACCGTAACCGCTTTTTATGAAGCTAGGGATTTCTTTGCCAAATTTGATCAAAAGTATGCGGATAACATTACCAAGTATTACGAATATGTACGTGAGAACGATTTGTTTCTGACGCATGCTCTAATTGATCCCCAGGTAGACCGGTCGAAACCGGCTTCACAGCAGGATGATCCTTATACTTGTTTAGGCATTGTCCGGGAAACCAGCGACGGCATTATAGTCCGAGGGGCCAAAATGCTGGCCACGTTAGCCCCGATTACCGATGAACTTATTGTATATAATGTCTGGAAATTAAGTGTAGGCGAAGAAAAATATGCTCTTGCTTTTGCCATACCTGTCTCGGCGCCGGGTCTTAAGTTTTTATGTCGCGAACCCCTTGATTTGGGCAGAAATCAATTTGACCACCCTTTAGGTTCCCGTTTTGAAGAGATGGACGCCATTTGTGTTTTTGAAGATGTTCTTGTTCCTTGGGAACGGGTATTTATGGCAGGAAACTTGGAAATGAACAACAGATTTTATACGGAAACTAATTTACGAAATCATTCAGGGCATCAAACGGCTGTACGTGCAGTGGCGAAGGCCGAATTTGCTACTGCAGTGGCCATGAGTATCGCCGAGACGATCGGTATTCAACAATTTCTGCACGTCCAGGAAAAACTGGGCGAAATGGTAGGGAATATAGAGTTAATCCATAGTGCTTTATTAGCCTCTGAAATTCAATATGAAAAAACGATGTACAATACCGTGATGCCTGCATTCAACCCATTACAAGCCACTCGCACGCAATTTCCCAAAATGTATGTTCGTATGATTGAAATCATTCAACTTCTGGGGGCGGGCGGGTTAATGGCTAGCCCGACCCAATCTGATATAGAAAGTGAACAGATTGGCGGTCTGATTGCCAAATATTATAAAGGAGCAAATGTAGAAGCAAAAGATCGAATACAGTTATTTAAATTAGCATGGGATTTAGCAGGTGACGGTTTCGGACAACGAACCCTTCTGTACGAGAGATATTATGCGGGAGATCCGGTAAGAATTACTGCCGGACATTATTTGGGTTACAACCGCAGACCGGAACTGATTCAAAGGGTAAAAGATTTCATGAAACAAGACGCGTTGTAACGAAATGTTACAACCACAAGCAGCGGCACTGCGTATTTACAACACGCTTCATGACATTCAACAAATCCATCAAGCAAATGTAAGTGGTATTGTGAAGGGGGTGAAGCCCAATGTAGTATGTCTTTGAAACGCTAATAAAAAGGAAAGCAAGTTTGAAAAATTGAAAATCAGGAGGAAATTGTACATGGCTCAAACGATGAAAGCTGCCCGTTTGCTGAAATTAAGAGAATACTTAGTTGTTGAAGAGGGAATACCTGTCCCGGAATTAAGCAGCGAAGATCTACTCATTGAGGTAAAGGCTGTCCATATTGCACAATATCATAAATCCGCTCTTATTGATGGAGAGCACTCCTACCCGTTTTATCCAAGTTCTCTGCCGGCGATATTGGGCATGGCGGGGGCGGGTGTTATTGCAAAAGTCGGAAGCAACTTATTCGGATTTAGCGAAGGCGAACGCATCTATGTGAATCCGATCCTTTCCTGCGGATATTGCGAATACTGCATTGAAGGAAATCCCGGACTTTGCGATTTGTGGGTGCTTCAGGGTTATTTTGCGCTTTTTACACCCCATGGAATTCCATTGCTGGAAAGGTATCCGGGCGGCTTTGCCCAATATATGAAAGTCCCTGCAAGAAGTGTAGTACGAATTCCGGATGAAGTTTCTTTCGAACATGCAGTCCGTTTTAATTACGTTGGAACATCTTATGAAGGACTTAAGAAAGGAGATCTTCGCGCCGGGAATACGGTGCTCATTAATGGAGCTACGGGTACGCTGGGAACGGACGCAGCATTAGTGTCTCTGGCCATGGGTGCTGCTAAAATCATTGCGGTCGGCCGTAATTCCGAGCGGTTGGAGAAACTTAAGCAACTTAACCCGGAACGGATATTTACCATCAATACATCGGAGGAATCGATTGGTGAAAGAATCAAAGAGATTACAGGAGGGAAAGGCGCGCATGTTTATTTGGACGCTCTTGGTTTTTCTGCCGGTCAGACTCCTCCCATTGATTCTGTTATGGAATGTCTTGGCGGCTTGAGGAAAAATGGAACTGCCGTATTCATAGGGGCATTGGCGGGTCATAAGATCCATTATGATTATGGGGCATTTGTCGGGTCGAATATTAAAATTACAGGTTCGTGCTGGTACAATACCGAATCTGTACAGGAGTTAATGAATATGGCTGCAAGCGGTATATTAAAATTCGATGATTATCATACGCATATTTTCCCTTTGGATCAAGTTAATGAGGCTCTTGACTTTGCTGCCCAAAGATCGGGCGGCTTGAATAATGTTGTTGTAAGGCCATAAATTTATTTGTAATATTATGGGTGTAGCCAATAAACTGCACCCATTTTTAAATTTGCTATTCGACATATTGAAAAATATCCGGAATTCGCTTCGGAATAGTCAAAGTTCAAAACCTGGAGGTTTTTGCTATGAGCTGTAAAGAACCGGATCCAATTCAACAAGCGTCTGAGCATCTAATTCGTGCGGCATATAAGCAACAGGAAATCACAACGCTGACTGATTTATATCCAAATTTGTCCGTGGAAGAAGCTTACCAGGTACAGCTGCATACAGTTCGTCGAAAAGTGCAGGACGGCTATCAAATCATTGGTAAGAAAATTGGTTTAACTTCCACAACGATGCAGCGACTGTTCGGAACCAATCATCCGGAATACGGCCATCTCTTAAATGGAATGCAGATACCCAACCGGGGGAGTATCCTTGTAGATCATTTGTTTCGACCGAAAGTGGAAACCCACATAGCTTTTGTTTTGAAGAGAGATTTATCAGGGCCTCATGTTACGATCGATGAAGTATGGGATGCAACGGAATTCATAATACCTTCTATTGAGATTACAGACAGCCGAATGAACGATAGGAGCAATAAGCTGCAGGATTTAATTGCCGACAATGCTTCTTCCGGATTTTTTGTTTTGGGAAATAAAAGGGTATGGCATGAATTCGATTTGTCCAGGGTTAAAGTCAAAGTGTTTAAAAACGGAAGCTGGATTACCGATGGCTTGGGATCTGCGGTTTGGAGCGATCCTGCAACCTGCGTGGCATGGCTTGCGAACAGGCTGCATCAATACGGGGGGAAATTGGAGGAAGGCGAAATCATACTTTCCGGAGCCTTATCGGAAACCGTAATTGCAAATAAAGGAGACCGTTTCACCGCAGATTTTGCTCATCTCGGCCAAGTGGAGCTTACGTTTACATAAAGAAAGGTTAAATAAATAATATGAAGTGCGATGCGGACGTTTTGGTCATAGGCGGAGGCCAGGCTGCTCTGAGAAGTGCGATTGAAGCAAGAGAACTAGGCGCTTCTGTAATTATCGTAACAAAAGGGAAGGCCGGCGGAGGGGGATCCTCGGTCATTTCGGATGGGGTTCACTCTGCTATTTTCAGTCAAGGGGATTCCCCGGAAAGCTTTTACGAAGACATGATGCGTGGAGGTAAAGGCATCAATGACTCTTGCCTTGTTAGGATATTAGCCGAAGAGTGTACAGTGCGAGTGAAGGAGCTAAGTGAAAAGTTCGGTATAGAAACGTACAATGAAAAAGTAGTGGCCACTCCCGGACACAGCTATCCCAGGCGATGCTACGCAGATAATGGAACAGGAAAAACGGTAACTCTCAAAATGCGCGAATACGCTGAGCAAATAGGAATTACATGTATTGAAAACACCTGGATCGTAGATTTGATCCGGAACGATCGGATTGAAGGCGCCATAGGCATACATGACCATGATTGGGTGCAGATTTTTGCAGGCAGCACCATCCTCGCTACCGGTGGAATCGGAGGCCTGTACGAGCAGTCCGACAATCCGATTGATGTATCCGGAGAGGGTATAGGCATAGCCTGGAGACACGGGGCCTTTCTTCAGGATATGGAGTTTATCCAATTTTATCCTTACCGTTTGATCGAGCCAATCAACATCGATTTATTCACAAAGATTTTTGCAAAAGGGGCCAAAATGCTCAATGCGGCAGGCGAGCGGTTCATGGAGGCTTTCCCGAGAAAGGAAATGGAAACACGCGATGTGCTGTGTTATGAAATGTATAAACAAGGTCTGGTTTATCTGGATCTAGGCGAAGTTAATCCAACTGAATTGAATGCGAGCAGTCCCAAACTGGCAGGGTTGATGAAAAAAGGGTATAAGGGCCCTTTGCGGATAGAACCTGAACGGAGCCGGCAAATCGACCCTGATGAAAATCTTGTTCGGTCTGGAAGCTCCGACAGGCGGAACGATCAAGTACAAGGGCCAGAACGTCAGCTTTCAGGGCCCGAGAGACGCCATCAAGTACGGCATGGGCATGGTGCATCAGCATTTTATGCTCGCTCCGTCTCTGACGGTGTCGGAAAATATCGTGCTCGGTGAAGAGCCGAAGAAAGGCGTGTTATCCCTGTTTAGGGACCGCGCCAAAGAACGCAGGGAAGTTGACCGTCTGATCGAGACTTATGGCCTCAAGGTGAAGCCTCAAGCCAGAGTCGAGACGATACCTGTCGGACAGAAGCAGCGGGTCGAAATTCTGAAGGTTCTCTATCGGGGCGCCAAGCTGATCATTCTTGACGAACCCACGGCCGTGCTGACGCCGCAGGAGACGGACGAATTGTTCGCATCCATCAAAGCGCTGGTCAGCCAAGGCCATACGATCATTTTCATCACGCACAAGCTGCGCGAGGTTATGCAAATTTCCAACCGGGTTACCGTGCTGAGGGCAGGCAAATCGATTGCCACTCTGATCACGAAGGACACCAATCAGGAAGAAATATCGCGGCTCATAGTTGGGCGGGATGTCTTGTTCCGAGTCAATAAGATCCCCGCGGAACCGAAAAAAACGGTGCTGTCGGTCCGCAATCTCGGCGCTCTGGACGACAAAGGCTCTCCTGCTCTGCACGACGTTTCCTTCGACATACGGGCAGGTGAAATTCTTGGCATCGCCGGCGTGGAAGGCAACGGCCAGACGGAGCTCGTGGAGACGATTACCGGACTTCGTAAATCGAGCTCAGGCGTAATCAGCTACCTCGACAAGAATTTGATCGGCAAGAGCGTCGCCCAGATTCGCGCTCTGAAAATCGGACACATTCCGGAAGACCGCCAAACCTCGGGAGCTTGCCTGACTTCCACGATCGCCGAAAATTTAATTTTGGATCATTATCGGAATCCGGAGTTCAAACGGGGCCCATTTCTAAATATAAAGAAGATCAAGCAGTTCGCCAAAATGATGATGGATATGTTCGATATTCGCGCGCAGAACGAGGATACGATGGCGGGCTCCTTATCGGGAGGCAATCTCCAGAAGGTGGTCGTGGCTCGGGAGCTGTCTAAAAATCCGAAGCTGCTCATCGCTTCGCAGCCCACCCGCGGGGTCGATATAGGAGCGATCGAATTCATCCACAGCGAAGTGATCAAGCGGCGTGACGGAGGAGCCGCCGTGCTGCTCATCTCGGCCGAGTTGTCGGAAGTCATGGATCTCAGCGACCGGATTGCCGTCATCTATAATGGAGAAATCGTGGCCGTTCTGGACAATACGGCCGATCTGACGGAACAGGAAATAGGCTACTATATGCTGGGCATCAAGAAACAGGGACAGGAGGTGGCGCAGTGAAAACGTCCAAGGCTCTTTATCTGGAAATCGGCGGCATTGCGGCTGCCGTCCTGATGGCGCTGTTCTGCGGAGTTATCGTCATCCTGCTGATCAGCAATGAACCTCTGACCGCCATCAGCGCCCTGCTTGTCGATCCGGTGGCCAATGCGTTCAACATCGGAACCATCCTGAACAAAGCGGTGCCGCTCATTTTGACAGGTCTGGCCTTATCGTTCGTCTTCCAATCCGGCGTGTTCAGCATGGGGGCAGAGGGACAGCTCTACATCGGCGGTTTCATGGGTGCATTGGTTGCCGTGTACATGCCGGGACTAACCCCGTGGATTCATCTTCCGTTGGTCCTGATTTGCGCAATTGCGGGCGGGGCGTTATTCGGGGCGATTCCCGGCATCTTGAAAGCGTATTTGAACGCGAACGAAGTCGTGACGACGCTGATGCTCAACTTTGTGGCCATCCTGACCACGTCGTATCTGGTGAACAACCCCTTTAAGGCCCCGGATGCCGGAGGATATGCGAGGATGTCGTTTATTAGCAAGGACATTCAACTTGGCAAAATCATTCCCGGCTTCTCCGCGCATACTGGAATCTTTATTGCGCTTGCGGCGGTTGTGGCGGTTTTCTTGCTGCTGTACAAAACATCCATCGGCTATGAGCTGCGGCTTGTCGGGAAAAACGGCCATTTTGCCAGGTACGGCGGCATCGCGAATCGCAAAGTAGTCGTTTTCAGCGTCATGATCAGCGGCGGGCTGGCCGGATTGGCGGGCATCGTAGAGATCCTCGGCATTCATCAGACTTTTAAAGACAGCTTCTCGGCAGGGCTTGGTTTTGACGGCATCATTATCGCGCTTCTCGCCCGCAACCATCCGATCGGCGTTCTGATTGCCGCCCTGTTCTATGCCTACATCCAGGTCGGGGCGCAAACGATGCAGATCGGAAGCGACATGCCTCGCGAGGTCGCAGTCATCATTCAGGTCATGCTCGTCTTGCTCGTATCTTCCCAAGCAATATTCAATTATCTCAAGCAAAAATACGCCTTATCCGGGCCAAAGGTGGTGAAGTAAATGGTATGGCAGACGATTTGGAGCCAAATCATAGATTTATCGCTGATTGCCGTGCTGCTTCGCTTGATGACGCCGATCCTGCTAGCCGCACTCGGCGGCTTGATTTCGGATATCGGTGGCGTTATGAATATCGGGCTGGAGGGCCTGATGCTGTTGTCGGCTTTTACTTCGATTGCCGTCGGATCGGGAACGGGCAGCTGGCTGTTAGGCGTATTGGCAGGCGTTGCGGTCTCCGTTCTCGTCAGTTATGGCATAGGCTTTTTCTCCATTAAGCTGAAGGTCGATGTTATTATCGCGGGTTTCGCTGTGAACATTTTCGGCTCCGGATTCACAATCTTGCTGATGAGCAAACTTTACGGACTGACCGGAAACTACAATCCGGCCGGGGCGCAGAGCATTCCCATTATCAAAATCCCCTTCATTCATGATGTGCCGATACTGGGTAAACTGCTCAGCGGTCACAGCCTGATGGTGTGGATTGCGTTATTGTCCGTTATCTTCTGCGTAATCCTCATTTATCGCACACCGTACGGCATCCATCTCCGTTCGGTCGGGGAAGCGCCTCATGCTGCCAACTCGCTTGGTATTTCCGTCGAGCGGATCCAATATTTCGCGCTTGCGTGGAGCGGGGCATTCGCCGGTTTGGCCGGGGCTTTTCTATCCAATGGGTTAACGAATATGTTCGTGAAGGACATGACGGCAGGAACCGGATTTCTGGCATTGGCTGTCGTGCTGCTCGGCAACCGAAATCCCATTGGCATTCTGATCGGCTCTTTCATTTTTGGCCTGGCCAGCACCTTGACGACGATCGTGCAGACGATCCCAGGCGAACCGGTCCCGAGCCAGTTTATTCAAATGATCCCGTATATCGTCACGATTGCCGCTCTTGTATTATTCGCTTTGCAGAACAAGAGAAGACTTGCCAACCTGGCGTAATGCACACGAGGCGATTGCTTAGCTTTGTGAAATAGAAACTACAAGGAGGGGTTAACGGTTGAGAAGATTTATTATTGACACTGACACTGCATCTGACGACGCAGTAGCTCTCATTATGGCGTTAAGAGAGGAAAGTATACGCGTAGAAGCGATTACCGTTGTTGCCGGAAATATGGGGATCGACTTGGCTGTGAAAAATGCGTTAATTTCCGTAGCGCAAGCAAATACCTACGCAGCGCCTGTTTACAGGGGGCTATCGAAACCTATATTAAGAGATTTATTTACCGCTGAATTCGCACATGGTTCGGATGGAATGGGAGAAATGAATTTGCCTGAGCCCTCATTGGCGGAAGAAGACGGTAACGCTGTTGATGCGATCATTGATCTGATTATGAAAAATCCGAAAGAAATTGAACTGGTCACCCTGGGTCCGCTTACGAATATCGCAGTTGCTTATTTAAAAGAGCCTCGAATCGCTCAAAATGTAAAAAACGTAACCATTATGGGTACGGGAGGATTGGGTCAAGGAAACATTACTCCGGCTGCGGAGTTCAATATCTACGTCGATGCCGAAGCGGCAAGCATCGTATTTCAATCCGGAATGCCCATCACGGTCGTAGGCTGGGATGCAAGCATGGGCACCGCTTTTATTCATCAAGAGGACATCGATTACCTGTTGTCGCAAAATTCCTCCATCGCAAATTTTTGTGTACGATGCAATGAAACGCATAAAAAGTGGACCTATGAAACATCCGGGAAGATCGGTTTCGATATAGCGGATGCTACCACAATGGCGGTCGCCATTCATCCTGAAATAGGCACAGAATATATAAATGTATACGCTTATGTTGAAACCAAAAGTGAAGTCATGTATGGACATGTTATGATGGATGTACTGAATGTATCACGGAAACCGGCTAATATAAGATTGTGCAAAAGCTTGGATGGGAAAAAATATAAAGACTATTTGTTTAAGCAAATTATATAAATTGATGAGTTGACCCGTTCAAACTGGTCCCTCAGCCTGTTGAGAAACCTCAACAGGCTTTCTTTTTGTCTAATATCTTTAACAATTCGCAATCCTGATCCCGCTGATTATGAGATTCGTGAAGCGATTTCGGGTAAATTGTACATATTCAAAGTTTGGGGATTCTTAGGAGGCCGTTCTGAATTTACATAATGGAACGTCGTTCCTAAAATTTCATATGGGTGCGTATTGTTAGGCCGCGGTATAATGGCATTGACGGGCACCCCATTTTATTTGATGCTGAGCTTTATAAAGAATTTCAGGACATACAAGGGGATGAAGGCGGGAGATCCGTGCTTAAGTCATATGCCCGGGAAGATCTGGCAACGATAATAAGCTGTTTCCAATAAATGAACAAGAGACCAGGTTTGCGCGGTCTCTTTTATTGTT
>LNAP01000054.1_pt1 | contig 107156 bp, 102 predicted proteins | sample 602601 | NCBI WGS metagenome assembly LNAP01 (sample SAMN02440304, study PRJNA202911) | soil metagenome | biome: Subtropical and temperate rainforests or woodlands; isolation source: soil samples (1 kg each in a 20% v/v slurry with milli Q water) were... ... | reverse complement strand
AATCCTTCGTCACAAAGCCCCTCCACCGCTATATAGGAGCTCGAAACGACCGATGAATCCCACCCATATGACAACTTTCTTGGAATCGATCGTCTAGCTAGCCCAAATTCACTTCTTGACCAGCGGGCATTCGCTTTCCGCCAGGGGCAGGGCGGCATCATCAGCAGCGACCACTGCAACCTTCTTCAGGAGGTCCCAATCGCTTTTCGATTCGGAAGGCTTCTTGGCTTCGAACAAGTACATGTCGCGCATCACCCGGCCATCCTCACGGATACGGCCGTTCTTCGTCATGATGTCGTTGATCGGGATTTCCCGCATCTTTCTCAGCACTGCCTGGGTGTCGTCGGTGCCTGCGGCCTGGACGGCCTTCAGATAGTGGGTGACGGCACTGTAGAGGCCGGCATGATACATGGTCGGCGGCCGACGCATCTCCTTCTCGAAACGGTTGGCGAATGACCGCGTCTGGTCGTCGAGATCCCAATAATAGGCAAGCGTAACCGTCAGTCCCTGGGCGGCTTGAAGGCCGGTGCTCTTCACGTCGGTAATGAGAAACAGCATCGCAGCCGTATGCTGCTTTCCTTCACCCGTGATGCGGAACTCGGCAGCCTGCTTGATCGAGTTGACGGTATCGACGCCGGCATTGGCGAGGCCGATGACCTTGGCGCCGGAGGCCTGCGCCTGCAGCAGGAAAGACGACAGGTCCGGGGTGAAAGGCGGATGCTTGACACGTCCCAGAACCTTGCCGCCCGAAGCTTCCACGATGCGTGCGGCGTCGCGCTCCAGGGCATGCCCGAAGGCATAGTCGGCCGTGATGAAGAACCAGGTGTCGAGCCCGGCCTTGGTGAGTGCGCGGGCGGCGCTGGTTGCCACCGCGTAGGTATCATGGACCCAGAGAAAACCGTTCGGCGAACAGCCCTTGCCGATCAGTTCGGAAGAGCTCGCGGCGGTCGCGATGTCGATCTTGTTCTTGTCGCGCGTCAGTTGCTGGACGGCGAGTGCCACCGCCGAGTTGCCCAGCCCCATGATGACGTCGACGTTTTCGACATCGTACCATTGACGGGCAATGCCGACCGCAATGTCGGGCTTATGCTGGTGGTCGGCATAGATGACCTCGATGTTCTTGCCGAGAACCTGCTTGCCGAAATCTTCCAGCGCGATGTTGACTGCGACGTTGTCACCTTGCCCCTGGTTGTCCTTGTAGGCGCCGCTGGCGTCGTGAAGGATACCGATCTTGACGGCACCGTTGCCGGATTGGGCGCGGCCGGACGCCGGGACCAAAAATATTGCCACTGCGGCAAGAGCCGCCAACCGTTTCCTTCGCATCTGTTCCTCCTCAGTCATTTTTTGTGCGGCTCTAAGGCCGCTTGGTAATGAATAACGCCGGCAGCATCAGGCCGCCGTGCCGTTTGCCTTGTCTTTGAGTTCATCTGCAGCGGTCGAGTCGATCTCCCATGCGCCGTTCGGCATCCGGCGGGCGGCCACGCCGTATTCGGCTTTCGCTTGACGCGCCGTGATCAATTCCTGCTGCAGGTCTGCGATCACGGCCTCGGGCCGTCGCGCGCGCGGATCGCCCCAACCGCCGCCGCCCGGCGTACCGATGGTCACGACGTCGCCGGGCTGCATCAGGATGCCTTCGTCCTTGGTCAGGTGAGGCGGCCGGTATGGCCTGCCGCCGAGTTTGTATTCCACCACCGCCAGCGCGCCCGGCGCGCCGCCCTGCAACCCGAACGGCGGGAATCTGCCGCGGTCGCCGATCACGCTCGAAACGCCGTCGCCTCGCAACAATCGAACCTGGAACTCGACGCCGAAGCCGCCGCGGAATTCTCCGGCTCCGGCGGAGTCTTCACGCAGGCGATAATAGTCGAAGGCGATCGGATAGAGCTGTTCGAGCACCTCGATCGGCGATGTCCGGGCGGCTGAGATTGGCGCGCTGCCGTTGCTTAAGCCATCGAGATTTCTCTGGCCGCCATAGCCGCCGCCGCTGAAGCGGAACATGATGTAGGACTTGCCCGACTTGGGATCGAAGCCGGAGATGGTGAAATTCTCGACCGATCCGAAGCAGGCGGCCGGAACACGGTCGGGGATCGCTTGCGCCATCGCGCCGAACACGGCGTCGACGACGCGCAGCGAAACCTCCGCCGATGAGCCGGAGACCGCCTTCGGGAATTGCGCGTTCAGGAAGGTCGTCTCCGGTGCGACGATCTCGACCGGCTGGAAAATGCCGGCATTGATCGGAACTTCCGGGAAGATATGCTTGAGCGCGACGAACACCGAGGACACGGTCGCCGAATATGAACCGTTCATCGCGCCCTTGACCGGAGCCGACGAGCGGGAGAAATCGAACAGCAGTTCGTCGCCTTTTACGGTCAAGTCGAGTGCGACAGTGATCGGTTCCCAGATCAGCCCGTCGGAATCGACGAAGGTCTCGAAGCTGTAGACCCCATCGGGAATGCCCGCGATATGGGTCCGCATCTGTTTCTCGGCGCGCACCGCGAGTTCGCGGATGTAACGGCCGACATTGTCGGCGCCATATTTGTCCAGCAGCGCCGTCAGCCGGCTGTGCCCGACATTGAGTGCAGCAAGCTGCGCCTTGAGGTCGCCGAGGCGCTCCTCGGGAATCCGCATGTTGGCAAACAGCAGTTTCAGGATATCGTTCTGCATCTCGCCTTTGCGCTGCAGCAGGATCGGCGGGATTCTCACGCCCTCCTGGTAGATTTCGGTGGCGCGGACGCCGAACCCCCCGGGCACGGGGCCGCCGATGTCGGTCCAGTGACCGCAATTGGCGAGAATGGCGAACGGCTTGCCCCGGTAATAAAACGGCCGGACCAGTTTCACATCCATCAGATGCGTGCCGCCGCAATACGGGTCATTCAGCATGACAATGTCGTCGGGGCCGAGATCGGGGTAGTCCGCCAGCGCAGCCTGTACCGCGAACTGCATCACGCTGACGAAAATTGGCATGCCGGTATCGCCTTGGGCGATCACGTGTCCCGTCCCGGCTTCGTAGAGCCCATTGGCTCGGTCGCGCGCCTCGGACATGATCGGCGTGAATGCGGCGCGCTCTACCGCCAGATCCATCTCGTTGACGATCTGCCGCAGTGCGTTTTGCATGACCACGAGGGTCGCAGGATCAATAGGTTCGTTCATTGGCCGGCCTCGATGACAAGGTTGGCGAGATCGTCAACGCGCACGCGATCGCCGGGAGCGGCAACCGTCGTGCTGTCCATCTGATTGAAGATCGCAGGCCCCGGAATTTCGGCGCCGAGCGGCAGCAACTCGCGCTGATAGACGGGAGTCTCGACAAAGCCATTGCCGAACCATACCGGCCGCGTGGCGATCAGCGCATCCAATGCACGCCGTTTCGGCTTATGGGTGGCCGCGACGACGCTTGCGAGGTCAACGCCTGGGCGCAGGCCCATCACTGCAGTGCGCAAATTGGCTATTCGGGCCCGGAAACTGGTGAGGTCGATGCCGAAAGTGTCATAGCAGGCTTGGCGCAATTTTTCCTGGAGCTCGGCGATATCGAGCCGGTCGGGCTCGACCTTGACCCGAAGGGTGTAGCGCTGTCCCTCGTAATGCATGTCCGCTTCGTGAACGAATTGGGTGGACTGCAAGGGCACATCTTCGCGCTGCAAGGTGGCGAGTCCGGCCCGCTCATGATTCAACAGCACCTCGCGTAAACTCCCGGCCGAAACATCGGCCAACGGCTTGCCGATAGTCTGGACGAAATCGTGCCGGACGTCGGCGACAATGCAGCCGAGCGCGCAGGTCAGGCCGGGCACATAGGGCACGATCACGGTCGGAACGCCCATTTCGCGCGCCAGCGATGTGCCATGCAGCGGGCCGGCGCCGCCGAAAGCGAAGATCGCGAATTCGCGCGGATCGAAGCCGCGTTGCAGCGTGACAAAGCGGATCGCGCCGGCCATGGCATCGTCGATGATCCTGAGGACCGCGGCGGCGGCCTGTTCGGCGCCGAGACCGAGCGGCTCACCCAACCGGCCAAACGCCGCGCGCAGTTTATCGGAATCGATCCGCTCATCCACGGCAAGGAGCTGTTGCGAGGAGAGGCGCCCGAGCAGCACGTTGGCGTCGGTCACGGTAGGCAATTCTCCGCCACGGCCATAGGCGATCGGGCCCGGCCGGGCGCCCGCGCTGCGCGGCCCGACCTGAAGCATGCCGGCCTCGTTGATGCGCGCGATGCTGCCGCCGCCGGCGCCGATCGTATGGATATCGATGATCGGAATCCGCATCGGCAGATTGAAGGCGAGGTCGCGGTCGCTGGTCACAAACGGAACGCCGTCGATCACCAGGCCGACGTCGAAGCTGGTGCCGCCCATGTCGCAGGTGACGATCCGCCGATAGCCGGCTTCCTGCGAGATCGCGCCGGCCGCGATCACGCCGGCGGCCGGACCCGAAAGCACGGTATTCACCGCTTGCTCGCACGCCATCGTCGCCGACATGATGCCGCCATTGGCCTGCATCACCGCGAGCGAGCGGGGCATGCCGCGGCTCTTGAGCTCGGTGGTTAATCCGTTGATGTAGCGGTCGATCAGCGGCTGGATATATGCGTTGACCGCCGCGGTGCCGAAGCGTTCGACCTCACGGAATTCCGCGAGAATATCGACGCTCTGGGTAATGTAGGCGTTGGGCCAGAGTTTTGCTGCAATCGCCGCCGCGCGTTGCTCGTGCCCGCGATTGGCGTGCGAATTGAGAAAGCATATCAAAAGCGATTCGACGCCGCGATCGAGCAATTTTTGAACGGCTTGGGCGACTTCATGCTCGTCCAGCGGAATGCGGACGGCGCCGTCGGCATCAACCCGCTCCGTCACCTCCAGCCGAAACTCGCGCGGAACAAGCGGCTGATAGACACCCTTCAGGCCGAACAGCTCGGGGCGCTCGCGGCGGCCGAGTTCCAATACATCGCGAAAGCCTCTCGTGGTGATCAGCCCGCAACGCGCGCCGTTACGTTCCAGCGTCGCATTGGTGCCGACCGTGGTGCCGTGCACGATCCAGGCAATCTCGCCAAGATTGATGTTCGCCGCCTCCAGGCCTTGCAGAAAGCCCTTGGCCTGGTTGCCGGGCGTGGTCGGCACCTTGCTCATGACCACGGCGCCGGCCGCATCGATCGCGATCGTGTCCGTGAAGGTGCCGCCAATGTCGACGCCGACGTGAAGGCCGCGGGAGGGTGGAACTGGGGCAATCACGGGCAAATCGAAAACCTCCGCACAGCGAAATATTTTTCACAAGGCGAAGAATGGCAAATTGACGTTAAATCTGTCAAGCAACGGTTGCTAGCACGCTCATTTTGTATTGTCGCAGGGTCAAGAGCCGATTGGCAGCGCAGCAGGAAGGAAACCGGATCGGCAAAGTGTGAACTGCCCTGCTGCCCATTTACCGACCTCCTCAACGCGACGACGCTCAAACAATCGGTCAATTTGGCAAATGGCCTCGGCAAAACTGGTGATGTTACGAGGGCGGCTGTAGATAATACCGCGCAAATATGCGGAAATGCGGGTTGTGGGGGAGCGCCGATTCACGCAATCAGGGAATGGCAATGCTCGCGTGAGGAATTGCCTCAGGCGGCTGCCTGCCGTTGTTAAGGGGGATCGATGGCGATCAAGAAAGTGACCAAGTCTGCGACCGATCGCGAGTTCGTGACGGCGCTTGCGCGCGGACTTGCAGTGATCCAGATTTTCGATCGGGAGCATCCGGAACTGACGCTCAGCCAGGTTGCGGCCAAGACCGGGCTTAGCGCCGCGACCGCGCGCCGCTTTCTCTGGACACTGCGTGAACTGGGCTATGTCGGAATGGAAGAGAAACGGTTCTTCCTCAAGCCGAAGGTCGTTTCGCTGGGGTCGGCATATCTGGATGCCGGGCGCGTGGAGGAAGTGGTGTTGCCGTTCCTTCGCGAAATCGTGGCCGAGACCGGCGACAGCAGTTCGCTGGGAATCCTGGAGAACAACGAGGTTCTCTATGTTGCCAACTTTTCCAGTCAGCGGCGGGTCCGGTTGACCGCCGGCGTCGGCACACGGTTTCCGGCCTATGCGGTTTCGATCGGGCGCGTCCTTCTCGCAGCACTGGACCCGCGCGAGATCGACGCTTACTTCGCACACGTCAAGACGGTAGCGCTGACGCCGTCGACCGTCACCCAGAAGACCGCGCTCAAGCGAATCCTGAATCAGGTCAAGGCGGACGGTTACTCCGCCGTTATCGACGATCTCGAAGAAGGTCTCGGCGCCGTGGCGGTTCCGGTACGCCTGCACGGCAAGGTGATCGCCGGATTGAACTGCTCTGCCTTTGCGCCACGCGCGACCGTGGAGGAGATCATCGCGAAGCGGGTGCCGATCCTGCAGCGCGTCGCGACCTCGCTCGAGGATGCGATCCGGCGCGTTCCGGCGCTCAGCCGTTCGTTCTCGGTGGCCGAATAAATCCCAGGAACGCTTGACCTGCGGCGAAAGTTCGGGCATTTCTTGCGCCTAGCAAAATAAATTTCGCAGAGCGAAAAGTGTCCGTGCCCGCCATCATTACCGTCGCGATCACCGGTTCGGTGCCCAAGAAATCCGACACCCCCGCCGTCCCGGTGACGCCCGAAGAGCAGATCGAATCGACCCATGAGGCTTACGAGGCGGGCGCCTCGCTAGTCCATATTCACGTCCGCAATCCCGACCAGACGCCGAGTTCCTCGCCGGATCTGTTTGCGCGGGTCCAGGAGGGTGTCAGCAAGCACTGCCCGGGAATGATCATCCAGTTCTCGACCGGAGGGCGCGGAAGGACCCGCGCAGAGCGGGCGCTGGCGCTTGACCTCAAGCCGGAGATGGCGTCGCTCTCGACGGGATCCTGCAATTTCACCAACTGGATCTTCGAGAATCCGCCGGATTTCGTCGACCAACTCGCCCAGATCATGAAAGACAACCGGATCAAGCCGGAAATCGAGGTGTTCGATGTCTCGATGCTCTATTCGGCGATCTCGCTCGCCGAACGAGGTCTGATCAGCCGTCCTCTTCATGTCCAGTTCGTGATGGGCGTGCAGAATGCACTGCCGGTGCGGCGTACGCTGCTCGAGTTTCTGATCGGCGAACTGAAGGCCATCGAGCCTGCTGCGACGTGGGCCGCCATCGGTCTCGGCCGCCATCAACTCGAGGTCAACAGGTGGTGCCTCGAACTTGGAGGGCATGTGCGGACGGGCCTTGAGGACAACATCAAGTTCGATCGCAATCGGCTCGCAAAAAGCAACGCAGAACTCGTCGCACGTGTCGCGCAGATTTCCGCCGAATATGGTCGTCGGCCGGCAACGGTGGCTGAGGCGAGGGCCATTCTTGGCCTCGTCGCCTGAAACATGACGTCGACCGTTGATCCCAGGCGCGGGAATGCTGCGACTGTTCGTGCCGCTGGTAACCCACCTGTTCACAGCGCCGGCGCTGGCCAGTATGGATCCTTCGGTTTCCGGAATGGCCTTTCGTCCGCGCCGAAATATGCGTGCGCCGGCAGCTTTCGGTATAGTGCAGATCCTGCCGTTGACGGTGCTGATCGGAGGTATGCCAGCTTCTGGCACAGTCGATACGCACGCGAAATCGGTTGAAACTAAATTCTTGGCTCAAGGGAGTGGACGATGAAGGATGATGAACTGTACGAAGCGGGCATGAAGGTTCGCCGCAAAATCCTCGGCGAGGCGCACGTCGACAAGGCCGTCGCGAACACCAAGCCATACACCCGCGAATTCCAGGAGCTTATCGTCCGCTACGGCTGGGGCGCGGTCTGGACCCGTCCCGGCTTCGACCACCGCACCCGTCGCATCCTCGTCCTTGGTACGATGATGGCGATCGGACGCTGGGAAGAATTCAGGATGCATCTGCGCGCCGCGCTGGAAGGCGGCATGTCGCTTCAGGACATCGAGGAGATTTTCCTGCAGCAGGCGATCTACTGCGGCGTTCCGGTTACCAACACCGCCTTCCATCACCTTGAAGACATCATCAACGAGCTCAAGGGCAAGGGCGTCAAGATCAACGGCCTGAAGGAATGAGAGCCGCGAAGGGTAATCGCACGGACGACGATTGACGGGAACCGCCGCGTGTCAGCCGATCTCAATGTCGAAGACCTGCACAAGTCGTTCGCCAGTGGTCGACCGGCGACCATGGATATCGAACATCTCAGAACATGGATTGGACGGCGGGAGATCGTCGACGACGAGATACCGTCCTTTCCGATGCTGGCTCTTGCCGCGACGCTCGACCTGGAACACGCTTCCGCCCGCAGCGATGCATTGCCGCCGCTCTGGCACTGGATCTATTTTCTCAGCGTTCACCGGCAATCCGAAATTGCCGAAGATGGCCATGCCAAACGCGGTGGTTTCGTTCCGCCGGTGCCATTGCCGCGCCGCATGTTCGCGGGCGCCCGGATCGAATTCCATCGCCCGCTCCGGCTCGGCCATCCGGCCACGCGGACATCCACGATCGAGGACCTCGTGTTCAAGCAAGGGCGCAGCGGCCAGCTTGCCTTTCTCAAGATCAGGGTCGACATCTCTGATGACGCCGGCATCGTGCTGACCGAGCATCAGGATATCGTCTACCGCGAAGCCCCAAAGCCGGGTGAGGCGGCGCCTGGGAAGCCGGAGCGGCGGGCTGCCGACTGGCGCGAGACCGTTTCGCCCACGGGATCGCTGCTGTTTCGATATTCGTCGCTGATCTTCAACGCTCACCGTATTCATCTCGATCGCGATTATGCGATCGGACATGAAGGATATGGCGGCCTTGTCGTCCATGGCCAGTTGGTCGCAACGATGCTGGCCGAACTGGCGCGGAAGCACATTCACGGCCCGATGATAGGATTCCGGTTTCGCGCCGTCAGGCCGGTGCTGGATGATGGCCCGTTCATGATCTGCGGCACGCGTTCGGACAAGGTCGTCAATCTCTGGGCGGAGAATTCATCCGGGTTGGTGGCGATGGAAGCTGTGGCTTCTTACGCCACCTAGGAATTGAAGGAGACGCAGTGCATGGTGAACGGCGGCGACTTCGGCAGCAGCGGACGGAACTGACGATGGCAAGGGATGCAGCCCCGTCATTGGCGATGCAGTTGGCCACCCTTGTCAAGAACGTGAACTACGATCGGCTGCCGGCGGACACGGTGATCGCCTGCAAGCGGGTACTCCTGGATACGCTGGGCTGCGCGATCGGAGCGATCGACAGCCCGCCCGCCCGGATCATGCTCAACCTGATCCCGCAGGTGAAGGATGACGCGCCCGGCGCCACTGTCATCGGCACAGGTCAGCGAACCACCGCGGAAGGCGCCGCGCTGGTTAACGGAACGCTCGTTCGTTATCTCGATTTCATGGACGTCTATTGGTCCAGGGATATTTGCCATCCGAGCGAGAACATTCCGCCCGTCATGGCCTGCATCGAGGAGGCCGGTGGCAATGGCAAGGATCTGATCGAGGCCATCGTCGCGGCGTTCGAAGTCCAGATCCGTCTTGCCGATGCTTTCTCGTTCGAGGAGATCGGCCTGCATCATGTGAGCGCGGCCGGATTCGTGGTTCCGCTGGTTGCCGGAAAGATCTGGCGGCAGAGCGCGGAGCAGATGGCCAATGGCAGCACGCTGGCGGGCGCCAGCGGCCTGACGCTGGCGACGCTTGCCGTCGGCGAACTGAGCATGGCCAAGGCGGTGGGTTATGCGCGCAACAGCGCAGCCGCAATCACCGCCGCGCGCGCAGCGGGCATGGGCTTTACCGGACCGTTGCAGTCCTATGAATGGCTCCTGACCAAGGTCGGGAAGACTCCGGCTGCTGCAGCGTTGTCGGCCGATGATACCGGACGCTGGCGGATCGGCGACGTCAGCCTCAAGCGCTATCCAATCCAGTATGCGTTGCAGGCTCCCGTCGAGGCCGCCGCCCAATTGCATCGCGATCTTGCGGGGCGATATGACGAGATTTCCCGAATTGTCATATCGGTTCATACAAGGCAATTGGCGCGGGCGGCCGATCCGGCAAAGTTCCATCCGGCCAACCGCGAGACGGCAGACCATAGTCTCCCCGCCTGTGTTGCCATGGCGCTGCGAGACGGCAAGGTCACGGAAGACCAGTTCGATAACAGCCGCTTCACGCATCCGGATATTCTGACACTGGTCGGCAAGACCAGCGCCGTCGGCAGCGATGACTACGACCGGCGGCTGCCAAAGGGGCGGCCCGGCGCGGTCGAGGTTCATCTCATGGACGGATCGGTCCTGAAATCCGCAGTCGAGGTGCCGTTCGGCGATGCGTCACGGCCGTTCACCGGGGATGTGCTGGCGGATAAGTTCCGGCGGCTCTGCGAACACCGATTGCTGCCGGCGCAAACCGGGCAGATCATGGCGCTGGTGAACGATCTCGAGCGTCTGGATTCCATTCGGCCGCTGATGGCCCTGATGCGCGCGCGGACGCATTAGCACGTTTTCCGGAGGCCATTTCCGGGCGCGCCGGCCGACTTGAATCTTTAGCGGGATGAGCGCATAATTTCGCACAGCACAAGAAATTACGCTGTGCGAAAAAATGAGCTGCGAAAATAACAAGAAGGATCCGAAGCGTGGCGGAACGGTTTGATGTGGTGATTGTCGGCGCGGGAAATGCTGCGATGTGCGCGGCGTTATCGGCGCGGGAGTCCGGGTGCAGCGTGCTCGTGCTGGAGCGCGCACCGGAAGCCGAGAACGGCGGCAACAGCCGCTTCACGGCGGGCGGATTTCGTTTCGCCTATGACGGTGTCGACGATCTGAAACGTCTGATGCCCGATCTCACCGAAAGCGAAATCGCCAACACCGATTTCGGCTCCTATACGCAGGAGCAGTTCTTCGACGATATGTTCCGGGTCACCTCGTATCGCACCGATCCGCAACTCTGCGAGCAACTCGTCACACGCTCAAAAGATACGATGCTGTGGCTGGCGTCGAAGGGCGTGCGGTTCGTGCCGATGTTCGGCCGCCAGGCCTTCAAGGTGGATGGCAAGTTCAAATTCTGGGGCGGCGTCACGGTGGAGTCATGGGGTGGAGGACCCGGGCTGGTCGATCAGGAGACCGCGGCGGCGCGCAAGGCGGGTATCACGATCCGCTATCAGGCGCGGGTGATGTCATTGATCTATGACGGCGCCTCGGTGACCGGTGTTCGGGTCAAGGGACGCGACGGTCTCTCCGAAATAGGCGCCTGTTCGGTCGTGCTCGCCTGCGGCGGATTCGAATCGAATTCCGAATGGCGCACGCGCTACCTCGGGCCTGGCTGGGAACTCGCCAAGGTGAGGGGAACCCGCTTCAACACCGGCGACGGCCTCCGGATGGCGTTCGATGCCGGCGCGTCATCGCACGGGCATTGGTCGGGTTGTCACGCGGTCGGCTGGGACAACAACGCGCCCGAATTCGGCGATCTCGACGTCGGCGATCTCTTCCAGAAGCACTCCTATCAGTTCGGCATCATGGTCAACGCCACTGGCCGGCGCTTCGTCGACGAAGGCGCCGATATCCGCAACTACACCTACGCCAAATATGGCCGGGTGATCCTCTCGCAGCCCGATCAGTTCGCCTGGCAGGTCTTCGACAAGAAGGTGCTGCATCTGTTGCGGGACGAATACCGGATCAAGCGGGTGACCAAGGTCACCGCGAACTCGCTGGAGGAACTCGCTGCAAAGCTCGAAGGCGTGAACAAGCAGAACTTCCTCGACGAAGTGACGAGCTTCAACGCCGCGGTGCAGACGCAGATTCCGTTTGACGGCACCGTAAAGGATGGCCGCGGCACGCTAGGGCTATCTTTGCCGAAGTCGAACTGGGCCAATACCATCGAAGAGCCGCCGTTCGAGGCGTATCAGGTCGGCTGCGGAATCACGTTCACTTTCGGCGGCCTTCGGGTCAACGCGGACAGCGCGCAGGTGGTCGATACCGACCTCGAGCCCATTCCCGGTCTCTATGCCGCGGGCGAGATCGTCGGCGGATTCTTCTACTTCAATTATCCCAGCGGAACGGGATTGACGACAGGCGCCGTGATGGGACGCATCGCGGGTGCCTCTGCGGCAAAGGCCGTCTCTCCCGCAAAAGCTCTCGCATCGTAGGTATGATCGGGCGTCGTCGCGTTGGAATCGAGGGATGATCGATGCAAAGAGCTCAGCGAACGATGCGCTCAAGCGGGTCGGACTGGCTCTAATCGCGGCTGCAAGCGCCTTGGTCTTGCGCTAGAGTTTCGGAAGGCGAAACCAATACAGGTCCAAGATGCAGATACAGCCCGGTGACGACGATGTGCTGCTGATAATTGACGTGCAGGTCGATTTCTGCCCCGGCGGGGCGCTGGCGGTCGCTGCCGGTGATGCCGTGGTGCCGGTTATCAACCGCATCGCCGAGCGCTTCAATCATATCGTGCTCACTCAGGATTGGCACCCCGCGGGCCATAGCTCCTTCGTTACGTCGCACCCTGGTTCGGCCGCTTTTGAAACCGTCAGCATGCCTTATGGTCCGCAAACCCTCTGGCCGGATCATTGTATCCAGGGCAGCGAAGGCGCTGGCTTCCACCCGCAATTGGCAACGCAGCGCGCGGAACTGGTGGTCCGCAAGGGTTTTCGTCCCGAAATCGATTCGTATTCCGCGTTCTATGAAAACGACCGGCGCACGCCGACGGGTTTAGGGGGCTATTTGCGCGAGCGCGGCTTGCGACGAATCTTTCTGGCCGGCCTCGCCACCGACTACTGCGTCCACTATTCCGCGGTGGACGCGCGCCGGCTCGGTTTCGACGCTGTGCTGGTCGAGGCCGGATGCAGGGCGATCGATCTGGCAGGCTCGCTCGATGCCGCCTGGGCCGGGATGGCCGAGGCTGGCGTGCAGCGGGTCAACGATCTCTAGCCCGGCGATGGTTATGCGGTCCGGGTTGTCCGGTTTGGCATTCCACCGGCCGCAATGATCTCCGCGCTCAAGACCTCGACCGTCGTGCGATGACGCATCGCGGTTTGGCGAATAAGCGTAAAGGCGTCCGCCTCGGACAGGCCGTGACCGCGCATGACTTGCAAGACCGCGGCGAAGACGATGCGTCGGGAACGGACGCGCTCCTCCAGTCTTTCGAGATGCGCGGCTTCATCCATCCTTCGCTGCGCTGTGTCGAACGCTACCACCAGCGCGGTGTAAAGACCGGCCGAGCGCAGCGGCTTGATGAGAAAGGATGCCGGCTTTAGGTCGAGCAGCCACTTCAACCGGCTGGGCGTTTCCGTTCCGATCAGCGCGATGATCGGGGCGTTGCCTTTCCACGCCACGGCCACGTCGGACTTGATGGGAATGGCATCCGCATCCACCACGATGACGTCGACGGTTTGATCCGGCGGCGGCACTTCCGCCGGATCGTGCTCGGAGATCGTCATGCCCAGGCGATTGAGCTGGCGTCGCATGATCGCTATCTCGCGCTCATCTCTCATCAGCATGAGGGCGTGACGGCCACGGACGGAGAAAGGCGATGGTCTTGTCATTTCACGATACGCAGATGGCTCGAGCGCTTCGTCATGGCATCATTGCTCTTTTCCGGCCGCATGCCAACCGCGGCCAGGTCGAGGTTCGAAAGATAGGGGTCCGGGCGCTCAGGAGCGTCCGCCTCCCAGAATATCTTGAACTGACATCCAGGCACGGAGCGTGCCAATCGTGGGGTGAGAAAGCAGTGATTGTTGTCGGGATCGACCCAAACCGGCCCTTGCGGGGAATCGTAGCGATGATTTGCCGCAGCGCGTCGCACGGTGCCGACGTCCGTGGAGCCTGCCCGGCGGATGGCGCGTGCAAGCAACATGACGCACACGTAAGTCGACAGCCCATCGACCGATGGGTGGCTGTCGTCGCCGTGCCGGGCCTTCCACCGTGCCACGAAGGCGCGATTTTCAGGCCGCTCGATGCTTTCGAAATAAGCAGATGACGTGAGGCATCCGACAGAGGCGGCCGAGCCGATCAGCTTGAGTTCGGGCTCGCACAGGCTGCAACTGAGCATGGGGATAGCAAGGCCTGCGCGCGTCGTCACCGCATGCAGCGCGCGCATGAAGGCATAGCTGGATTCTCCAACCAGCGTGTTGAACACGACCGGCGGCCTGCGATCGATGATTTCCTTGACGATGTGATCCACCGCGGTCTCGCCGAGCTCCAGCAGGCGTTCAGCGAGGATGCGGCCGCCGGCGCTGGTCACGATTTCCCGAATGACGCGGTTCATTTCCCAGGTCCAGACGTAGTTCGACCCGATGCAGAACACGTCGCCGGAGATGTGATCGAGCATATGCCGCACCAGCGGCACGACGTGCTGATTGGGCGCGGCCCCGACATAGATCACGTTGTCGCTGCTTTCGAAGCCTTCGTATCGCGCCGGATGCCAGAGCAATCGCTCGGTGCGTTCGACGATGGGAATGACCTGCTTGCGCGAGGCCGACGTATAGCAACCGACGATATGATCGACGCGCTCTTCGCGAATGAGATCGGCGCACGCCGTATGATAGGCGGCGACAACGCCGCCGGGATCGCGCAGATGCGGCGCGAATGCGAAATCGAACTCGTCGCTGCCGTTGATTTCGTCGATCGCCATCAACGCGCTCTTCCGCATCTCGCCCGCCATCATGGCGTAAGACCCCGATTGGGAAAATACGAGGCCGAGAGGGATGGATGGCTTTCTCATGAAGCAGCTCAGGCATTGTGCGGTAAACCATCTCAGCGCAAGAACGCCGATCTGTCACCTTGTATCATCGATACGCATTGCGCGTCATTTGTGCTGTGCCCGCATAAAAAAGGTGCCGGCTTCGCATTGACAAGGTTGGCGGCGCTAAGACACAATCATGGCGTACGTGAATACGTGCATAACGAAAGAGTTCTCGCGCAGCCGATGACGTCTGGGCGATGACTCCAGGATTTCGTTTTGCCACGTAAACCTACGCGACCATTGATAGCAGCGGCATTGATGCCATTCGGGGCCTTCTCGGGCCGCGGATGGCTTTTCTCGTTTGTCTTCCAAAAGACAAGAAGTGAGTAAAGCATGGTAGTTCGTCTTCCGACATTGGAGCAAATCGACACTCTCGGATCCAATTTCGGTCTCGTTCTCAGCGCTGATGAAGCTGCGGCTTTTCAGCAGGCCTTCAAAGGACCCTTGGCCTCCTATGGCCGCCTCGATGAATTGGTCCCGCCGGCCTTGGCGCCGATTGCGCCGCGCTCGCCGGGATACCGGCCATCGGCGTCCGAAAATCCTTACGGCGCCTGGTACTGGAAGACGAATATCGAGACCGGCGCGGAAGGCTTGTTGAGCGGCAAGAAGATCGCGATCAAGGACAATATCTGCGTGGCAGGTGTCCCGATGATGAACGGCTCGGCGTTGCTTGAAGGCTATGTCCCGGAGCTCGATGCCACCGTGGTGACGCGGATTTTGGACGCAGGCGGTATCATCGCGGGCAAGGCGGCCTGCGAGGACCTCTGTTTTTCCGGTGCAAGCCACACCTGCGCCGGCGGCGTAATCCGTAATCCGCACAACCCGGCGCACAGTGCCGGCGGTTCGTCGGGCGGAAGTGCCGCGCTGGTGGCGGCCGGCGAGGTGCCGATGGCGCTAGGCGGCGACCAGGGCGGTTCGATCCGCACGCCGTCGAGTTGGTGCGGCATCTACGGCCTGAAGCCGACCTGGGGACTTGTGCCGACCACGGGCTCGATGCCGATCAGCTATTCCGTCGATCACTGCGGTCCGATGGGTGCGAGCGTCGAGGATGTGGCGCGACTGCTGACGGTGATTGCGGGCCACGATGGCTGGGATACGCGAACGATTGCTGCTCGCACCGGCGATTACATGGCTGCGCTCGGGAAACCGGCAAGAGGCTTGCGCGTCGGCATCCTGCGTGAAGGCTTCGGCCACCCCGAGAGTGATCCCGCCGTCAACGAGAAGGTGCGGCTGGCGATCGCGGCCCTGGCCAAGGCCGGCGTCGAGGCCGAGGAAGTCTCGATACCCTGGCATCTCGACGGACCGCATGTCTGGAGCGGCATCATCCTGGAGGGTGCGGCCGAGATGATGCTGAAGGGCTATGGCGTCGGCAACAACATCCACGGCTATTATCCGCTTTCGATGCAGGAAGCCTTTGCTCGCGGCATGGGCACCCGCATCAACGACGTCTCGCCGACCGTGAAGCTGGTGCTGATGCTCGGCGAATACATGCATCGAAACTATCACGGGCGTTATCATTCAAAAGCGCAAAATCTCCGCGTGCTGCTGCGTGCCGCCTATGACGAGGCGCTAAAGAAGTTCGACGCGCTGGTGATGCCGACGATCCCGTTTACCGCGACGCCAATTCCGCCCGTCGATGCGCCGCTCGGTACCGCGATCGATACCGCGCTCAACATGCAGGCCAATACCTGCTCGTTTGACGTATCGGGGCATCCCGCGTTCACGGTGCCATGCGGCCGCATCGATGGCCTGCCGGTCGGCCTGATGATGGTGGGACGCCACTTCGAAGAGACGACGTTGATCCGGCTTGCCGCGGCGGTCGAGGCCGGCGGCGACTGGAAGCTGAACTAGAACCGGAACGGGGACGACGATCAAATGGCGCGCGATCTGCACTATTCCGAGCTGGTTGAGATTGGACAGAGCATCCAGAAGCGTGAGCTGTCTGCCGTGGAGGCGACGCAGGCTCAGTTGGACCGCATCGCGCGCCTCGACGGCGGCTTGAAGAGTTACGCCCACGTCATGGCTTCCTCGGCGCTGGAGCAGGCGCATGCGGCCGACCAGGAAATCGCAAAGGGCAAGGTGAGGGGACCGCTTCACGGCGTGCCAATCGCGGTCAAGGACCTGTGCTGGACCAAGGACGCGCCGACGGCCGCCGGCATGAAGGTCTATCGCGACAATCGTCCGGCTGAAGACGCAACTGTCGTCATCAGGCTCAAGGAGGCTGGTGCCGTCATTCTCGGCAAGCTGCAATTGACGGAAGGCGCCTATGCCGACCACCATCCAGAAATTGATCCACCGAAGAATCCGTGGAACGCAAAATTATGGTCGGGTGCCTCTTCAAGCGGGTCAGGCGTCGCGACCGCCGCCGGGCTTTGCTATGGTTCGCTAGGGTCTGATACCGGAGGCTCGATCCGTTTTCCATCAGCGGCCAACGGCATCACCGGCCTGAAGCCGACCTGGGGACGCGTCAGCCGCTATGGCGTGTTCGAACTGGCCGCGACGCTCGATCACATCGGCCCGATGGCGCGAAGCGCGGCCGATTGCGCCGCGATGCTTGGCGCTATCGCCGGCGCGGACCCGAACGATCCGACCGCCGTCCAGCAGCCGGTGCCGGATTATCTGGCAGGCCTGAACGGCAGCATGCGCGGAACAAGGATCGGCGTCGATCGGCGTTGGACCAGTGAAGGCGTCGATGCCGCGGCAACGAAGGCTCTTCAGGAAGCGCTGCGTGTCGCCGCCGATCTTGGCGCGGAAATTCACGAGGTTGCCTTTCCCGATACGGCCGCGATGGTCGCCGACTGGTTTCCCCTGTGCGGCATCGAGACCGCAGTGGCGCATGAAGCGACTTATCCTTCGCGCAAGGCGGAGTACGGTCCGGGCCTCGCCGGGCTGATTGAACTCGGTCTGCAGCAATCCGGCACTGACTATCAGAAGATCGTGCTGCGCCGCGAAGCGTTCCGGGGCAGGGTGAGGGCGCTGTTCGAAACGGTCGACCTTCTCGCCGTGCCCGTCCAGACCTTCTCGGCACCGACCCTCGAGAAGATGGCGACGCTTGGTGAAGATCCCGAGCTGATTACGGGCCTTTTGCGCTTCACGTGTCCCTTCGACATGACGGGAAGCCCGACCATTACGCTCCCCGGCGGCTTCACCGAAAGCGGCGGTCCGGTTGCGTTCCAGTTCGTCGGCCGTCATTTCGATGAAGGCCGATTGGTCGCCGCGGGCGACGCCTATCAGCGCATCACCGACTGGCACCGCCGCCATCCCGCGCTTTGACGGTGTGAGAACAGGCTGATGAGCGCTTCGATTTCGAAAAAATATCTGGTCTCATGACGTATCGGCAACAACGGAGGTTAGGGCAATGAAGGTCAATCGCAGAAGGTTCTTGCAAGGCACAGCCGCTGCCGCTGCCGCCGGGGCGTTCTCCACCAGCGCCGCCTGGGCGGCAGATCCGATCAGCGTGGCGAGCATCCACGATCTCTCGGGCGGCCTCGATATCTATGGCAAGCCGATGGTCGATGCGCTGACACTGGCAGTCGAAGAGGCGAATGCGGCCGGCGGCCTGCTCGGACGGCAGATCAAGCTGATCAACTACGACACGCAGTCGAACATGCAGCTCTACACGCAGTTCGCGCAGCAGGCGGCACTAAAGGACAAGGTCGCCGTCGTGCATGGCGGTATCACTTCTGCCTCCCGTGAAGTGATCCGGCCCGTGCTCGACCGCTTCAAGACGCTGTATTTCTACAATACGCAATATGAAGGCGGCGTCTGCGACCGCAACCAGTTCGACACCGGCGTAACTCCGGCCCAGACCGTGGAAAAGCTCGTGCCTCACGCCATGAAGAAATGGGGCAAGAAGGTCTATGTCGTCGCTGCCGATTACAACTACGGCCAGATCACTTCGCAATGGGTGAAGAAATACGTCACCGAAAACGGCGGCGAAGTTTCTTCGATCGACTTCTTCCCGCTCGACGTCACCAATTTCGGCTCGACCATTTCCAAGATTCAGGCGGCGAAGCCGGATTTCGTATGGTCGGCACTGGTCGGCGGCGCACATATCTCGTTCTATCGCCAGTGGGCCGCGGCTGGCATGCGCAAGAGCATTCCGATGGCGTCGACCACCTTTGCCGTCGGTAACGAGCACATCGTGCTGTCGCCGGACGAATGCAACGGCATGCTGGTCTGCTACAATTACTTCCAGGACCTGAAGAACCCGGTCAACGAAGCCTTCGTCGCCGGTTTCCACAAGCGCTTCGGCGCCGACTATCCCAATATTACCGAGCTCGCGATGGGGACCTATCAAGGCTTCCGGTTGTGGGCGGAGGCTGTGAAGAAAGCCGGCAGCATCGACCGCATCAAGGTGATCGAGGCGATGGAAACCGGTATCAGCATCGATGCGCCCTCGGGCAAGGTCACGATCGACCCGCCGACGCATCACTGCGTGCTTGACGTTCACATCGCCGAGGTCAGCGACAAGAAGCTCAAGGTGCTGGAAGATTTCCCGCAGCAGAAGCCGGCGGATACGGCGGCGGTCTGCGATCTGATCAAGAATCCTACCGACAACCAGCAATATGTGATCAAGATCTGAGGCCCAAAATCTGAGGCAATCGGCCGTCAGACAAGGAAAGTGAACGTGGATTTCGTTGTTCTCCTGGCGATCCAGGTGCTTTACGCGATTGCCAGTCTGGCGCTGATCAGCGTCGGGCTGGCGATCATCTTTGGCATGATGCGAGTCATCAATCTCGCGCATGGCGAATTTCTGATGCTCGGCGGCTATGCCGCAATCGTCGCAACCGGCCAGGGCGTCAGCATCTGGATCGCGATGCTGGTGGTGGCGCCGATCGTCGTCGGCATCATCGGCGTCATTGTGGAGATGACGATCATCCGCTTCCTGTATGGCCGCATGATTGACACCATGCTCGCGACCTGGGGCTTGAGTCTTTTCCTGGTGGGACTGACGACGGCCATCTTCGGCAACACCACGGTCGGCATCTCGGCGCCGCTCGGCAGTTTCCAGATCGGGGCCTATCGGACCAGTGGATATACGCTGTTCGTCATCGCGGTGGCGGTCGTGGTGCTGGCCGGTATCTTCGCCGTGATGCGCTGGACCCGCCTCGGCCTGATTGCCCGCGGTACCATGCAGAACGCCAACATGGCGGCAGCGCTTGGCGTCAATCCGCCGCGCGTCTATGCCGTCACCTTCGGTATCGGCGCCGCGTTATCGGGTCTCGCCGGCGCGGTGCTGGCGCCGGTTTCCGGCGTCTTTCCCACCATCGGCGTCGCCTATGTCGCCAAATCCTTCATCACCGTGATCGGAGGCGGTGCCGCCATTCTAAGCGGAACGGTTTCCGCATCCGCCTTGTTCGGCACGATCAACCAGATCGCCACCTTTGCCACGACACCGGTGTTCGGTGAGGTGGCGTTGCTGGCGGCCGCCATCGTTCTCATCCGTTTGCTGCCGCAGGGCATCACCGGCCGTTTCTTCAGGAGGGGCCTGTGAACGGCCGCGCGCTCAATTTTCTCGGTCTCGGGCTGGTCGGCATCGTCGGGATCGCGTTCCTGATCCTGACGCCACGCCTCACCGGGCTCGATATCGTGCTCGAACTTACGGTCTACATGATCATGGCGATCCTGGCGCTCAGTCTGGCGCTGATCTGGGGCTATGGCGGCATTCTCTGTTTCGGCCAATCGGCCTTCTTTGGATTGGGCGCCTATACGTATGCCATCGCCATGTTCAACATCGGCGAGAGCACGATCCCGCTGCTGCTGGCCATCGTCCTGCCGGCCGCCTTTGCCGCGTTGCTCGGCTATTTCATGTTCTACGGCCGCATCAGCGACGTCTATCTTGGCGTCATCACGCTGACGGTGACCTTGATCCTGTTCAATTCGGTGAATTCCACGGCCGGCCCCGAATTCCATATCGGCACCGCGCGGCTCGGCGGGTTCAACGGCATTCCGGGGATTCCGCCGCTCAATTACCCCGGCAACAAGGCCGCGACGATCGATCTCGAAGGCATGTTCTACCTTTCGACCGCGGCATTGCTTGCGACCTATTTCGGATTGCGGCTGCTGCTGGCCAGCCGCTTTGGCCGCATCATTGTCGGTATCCGGGAAAATGAACGGCGCGCCGAGCTCTTGGGCTACGATCCCCGCGCCTACAAGCTGGCGACCTTCACCATCGGCGGCGCGCTCGCCGGTTTTGCCGGATGCCTGTTCGCCAATTGGGGAAATTTCGTCAGCCCGACGATTTTCGGGCTGGCGCAGTCGGCGCAGATCATCATCTGGGTCATCGTCGGCGGACGCGGCACGCTGATCGGCCCGATTGTCGGCTGCATCGGCATCCAGTGGCTCACCACGGCGCTTGGCGCGAACCAGCCCAGCGGCTCGGATTGGTGGGCGAAGCTGTTGGCCAATGCGCCGCTGATCTTCGGCATCATCCTTGTGGCCTTCGTGCTGCTGGTGCCGAAGGGGCTGGTGCCGACGCTCGGCGATTTCGGACAATGGCTGCTGCGCACGCGCGGCCGGCGTATGACGAGTCTTAAACCCAAGCAAGCGGAGGAGGCGTAATGGCGGCACCGCTTCTGCAGACCCGCGACCTCGGCATGCGTTTCGGCGGCGTTCAGGCCGTCCGCGACGTCAACTTCACGCTGGCCGAAGGCGAGTTGCGCTGTCTGATCGGCCCGAACGGTGCTGGAAAAAGCACGTTCTTCAAGATGCTCACCGGCCAATTGCAGCCGAGCCAGGGCCAGGTGCTATTCCGCGGCCACGATATCTCCAATGCGCATGCCCACCAGATCGCCCGGCTCGGCATCGGCATCAAGACGCAGGTTCCGAGTGTGTTCGACGGCTTGAACGTGCGCGAGAACATCTGGCTGGCGGCGAGCCGCATCCATCCCGGTGAGCGCGTCAACGCCGTGGTCGACGAGATGCTGGAGCGCATCGGGCTCACCGCCGCGGCAAACCGCCTGGTCGGCCAGCTCGCCCATGGCCAGCGGCAATGGGTCGAGCTCGGAATCGTGCTGGCGACGGATCCCGAGCTGATCCTGCTCGATGAGCCCGCCGCGGGCATGACGCATGAGGAAGTCAACAAGACCGCGGAGCTGGTGCGCGAGATCAATCGCACCAAGGCGCTCATCGTCGTCGAGCACGACATGCAGTTCATCCGCATGATCGCCAAGCAGGTGACGGTGTTCAATCAGGGCAGCGTATTGGTGGAGGACGCGGTGGAGAATATCCTGCGCAATCCGCTGGTGCGCGACATCTATCTCGGCAAGCAGGCGGCCGCATGATGATGCTCAACGTACAGGGACTGCGAACCGGCTATGGCCGCATTCCGATCCTCAACGGGGTCAGCTTCACCGTCAATGAGGGCGAGTTCATCGGCATTCTCGGCCACAACGGCATGGGCAAGACCACGCTGCTCAAGGCATTGATGGGCTTTCTTCCGGCGACCGGCGGCCGCGTACAGTTTGCAGGCAGCGACGTGACGGCGGTCGAACCCTATCGCCGCGCGCGGCTCGGGCTCGGCTATGTGCCGCAGGGGCGCGAAATCTTCCCGGCGCTGACGGTCTACGACAATCTGCGGATGGGATGCTCCAAGCAGGGCGGAGATGAGCACGAGACGATCGGGCCGATCCTGGAGGAGTTTCCCCGCCTCAAGCCGCTGCTCGACCGGCCGGGCGGCGCGCTGTCGGGCGGCGAGCAGCAATTGCTGGCGATGGCGCGCTGCCTGTGCGGCAAGCCGCGTCTCGTCCTTCTCGATGAGCCGACTGAGGGTATTCAGCCGTCGATCATCGATGAAATTGTCGAGACCTTGCTGCGGCTGCGCGACAACAGCGGGTTGACCATGATCCTGGTCGAGCAGAATCTCGACTTCATCGCCGCACTCTCAAAGCGCATTCTCATCATTCAAAAAGGTTCGATTACCCGGGAAGTGCGGCCAGGCGATCTCGGCGATCCCAGCCTGGTCGGAGAGTTCATCGGAATTACCGCGTAAAGCCCAATTCAGCCGGCAACAACCACAGGGGAGACGGACCATGGCAGTCAGAAGACCCACGCTCGATCAATTGCGCAGCGTCGCCGAGGATCTCGGCATGCATATGGGCGACGAAGAACTCAAATCCTACGACGCCCTGATGCAGGGAAATTACGCCGCCTATGAAGCCGTCGATGCGATGGCGGACTATATTCCCGAAGTGAAGTACCCGCGTACGCCCGGCTATCACCCGGAAGGCGAGGAGAACAAGTATAACGCCTGGTACGTCAAGACGACGATCAAGGGCGCGACCGGCGGCAAGCTTGCCGGCAAGACGATTGCGCTAAAGGACAACATCTGTCTCGCCGGCGTTCCGATGATGAACGGAGCATCGACGCTGGAAGGCTATATTCCCAATATGGACGCGACCATCGTGACCCGCATTCTCGATGCCGGCGGCACGATAACGGGCAAGACCCATTGCGAATATTTCTGTTTCTCCGGCGGCAGCCACACCGGCGCCAAGGGGCCGGTCCACAACCCCCTGAGAATGGGATATTCAGCCGGTGGCTCGTCTTCCGGCAGTGGTGTCGTGGTCGCCACCGGCGAGGTCGATATGGCGATCGGCGGGGATCAAGGCGGATCGATCCGCATGCCCGCGTCGTTTTGCGGTATCTATGGAATGAAGGGGACGCATGGTCTCGTCCCCTATACCGGCATCATGCCGATTGAGATCACGCTCGACCACACCGGTCCCATGACCCGCACCGTCCGCGACAATGCGCTGTTGCTCGAGGTGATCGCCGGCGCCGATGGTCTGGACCCCCGGCAATATGCGCCGAAGACCGCGGAGTATACCCGGGCGCTCGAAGGCGGTGTCTCCGGCATGCGCATCGGCGTCGTCAAGGAGGGGTTCGGATGGCCGAATTCGGAAAGCGATGTCGACGCCAAGGTCAAGGCAGGCGCTGCGCTGTTCAAGAAGCTCGGCGCCACCGTCGATGAAATCTCAGTACCCATGCATCTGCTGGGCCCCGCCATCTGGCTGCCGATCGCCGCAGAGGGCGCGACGGAGTTCATGATGAAAGGCAACGGCATGGGCACCAATTGGCGCGGGCTTTATAATACCGGGCTTCTCGACGCCCATTCGGCCTGGCACCATCGCGCGGACGAACTGTCCGACAGCCTCAAGATCACGATGCTGCTGGGTCAATATTTCACCAAGCACTATCGCGGCCATTTCTACTCCAAGGCCCAGAATCTGAGCCGCAAGCTGCGGGCCGCTTATGACGAGGCGCTGGCAAAATATGATCTGCTGCTGATGCCGACCCTGCCGGTGAAGGCAACGCCGATTCCGCCGCCAGACGCGCCGCGTGAGCTCTATATTCAGCGCGCGTTCGAAATGGTGACGAATACAGCGCCGTTCGACGCCACCGGCCATCCGGCGATGACCCTTCCCTGCGGGATGAGCGATGGTCTGCCAGTCGGACTTATGCTGATTGGAAAGTATTACGACGAGCCGACCATTTACCGTGCCGCTGCGGCGTTTGAAGGTGCCGGCGATTGGAAGAAGATGTAGCATCAACGCCGCGGCCTGCCTTGGGTGAGCAGGCCGCGGTATTATTCGGCATCATCAGGGGAGGCGGCGATGGATCTCGGCTTAAAAGGCAAAAGCGTGCTGGTGACCGGAGGCAGCAAAGGCATTGGACTGGCGATCGCCGAGCTATTCGCAGAAGAAGGCGCCAACGTCGCCATCTGCGCGCGCAAGGCCGAGGAGGTCGACAAAGTCGTGAAGGCATTGGCCGCCAAGGGCGGCAAGTCATGGGGGCAAGCGGTCGATGTCGCTGATCCCATCGCGTTGAAACAGTGGATCGATGGGGCCGCCGGCGAACTGGGCGGTGTCGACACCATCGTGTGCAATGTCAGCGCGCTTGCCGTCGGCGATACGCCCGAGACCTGGGAAAAATCGTTTCGCACCGACATGATGCATACGGTCAATGCCGTTGCGGCGGCCGTTCCCTATCTGGAGAAATCCAGATCCGCTTCGATCATTATCATTTCCAGTGTTTCCGGTTTTGAGGTGGATTTCGCCGCTGGTTCCTACGGCGCGTTCAAGGCGGCGCTGATTCATTATGCCAAAGGGCTCAGCAGCCAGCTTGTCGCCAAGGGCATTCGTGTCAACGCGGTGTCGCCTGGCAACACCTACTTCGAAGGCGGCATCTGGCAGAATATCGAGCAGGGCATGCCGGATCTCTACAAGACCGCGATGTCGCTGAATCCGACCGGCCGCATGGGCACGGCGCAGGAAGTCGCCGCCGGCGTCGTCTTCCTTGCAAGCCCGGTAGCGAGCCGTATTTCCGGGACCAACCTCGTCATCGATGGCGCGCTGACCAAAGCCGTCTAGCAATCTGCGTCAGAGACTGTCCAGCGTCCACGAGGAACCATCGGCCAGGCGATTTCGCCGCGACGGCGGCCACATCGATGGTGCTCACAATCCAGCCGACCGGTTGAGGCCGCCTGGCAAGGCGCTGCCTTTGCTCGCGATCGTCCATCGCAAATCACCGCGACCTCGGCGGCGCCGCCGCGTCGGGACCGATCGTCAGTAGTTCAAAAAGAAGCCGTCGCGAACGACGCAATGATGCGCGGCCATGTCGGCGTGTTTGCCGCTCGCCGGCATCGCGATTCCCTGTCCTGCTGAGCGATGCCCTGCGGAAGCGCGTGGCGGCGCCCGCTGTGACGTGATCAATCCTTAAGCTCATGACTGTTCCCTTAAGCAGCAACCTGCTCAAAATTGATCTATTGACATATCAATAGGTCTTTTGTTTGCTCACCCTATGAGAGCTCCGGTCCCAAAGTACTTCCTGATCAAGTCGATCCTGGAATCGCGGCTGGAGCGAACATTCGCGGTCGGCGACCGGCTTCCGTCCGAAGCTGAGCTTGGCGTCGAATTCGAGGTAAGCCGCATCACGATCCAGCAGGCGCTGGCGCTGATGGAAAAGGACGGCCTCGTGAGGCGCGAGCGAGGCCGCGGCACGTTCTACCTCGGGCCGAGCACGCGGCGTCGCGACGCCAAGCCGAACCAGCTCCTCGAATCGCTGATCAGGAATCAGCCGGATAGCTTTGCCCGTGTTGTTTCGACGAGCATCATCCCCGCTTCTCCGCTGGTTGCCGCGCGTCTGAACCTGCCAAAGGGAGCGTCGGTCGTTGCCATCGACCGGGTGGGAATCATCGGCGACGAGCCGATATTGTTTATCTATGCCTATCTTCCAATGGATGTCGGCTCCCGGCTGCTCGACGACAAGAGCTTGCTGACAAAGTTTACGCTTGGCGAATTGGTCAAGGACGTTTGCGGTATCGAGATCAGCTCGGTCGTTCAGACGATCGCGGCAACGTTCGCGGATCAGGGCTACGCAAAACACCTCGGCATCGAGATTGGTGTGCCCGTTCTGGAGGGCGAGCGTACCTACAGCGATCAGGATGGCCGTCCTGTGATTTTCAGCGATGCCTTCTACCGCGCCGACCGTCACCGGTTTGTAGTTAACGTGAGTCCGACAATCGTTACAAAGTCCGGCAAGGGCTCGGCGCCGGCAAACAAGCGATCGAATATATGGAGAGTTGTATGAAGAGGATTTTTGCTGTTGCCCTGTTGGTTGCCATTGCTTCTCCCGCCATGGCGCAGGCACCGAAGGGCGCCGTATCGGTCATCAATCCCTTCACGGTCGGCGGCCTCACCGATCTGACCGTTCGGTTCATCGTCAACAAGATCCAACCTAAATTTCCAGCGGGCATTGCCGTCATCAATCGCCCGGGTGCAGGCGGTTCGATTGGCGTGACTGAAGTTGTTCAGGCTTCGCCGGACGGAACCACGATCGGATTCGGACCGACGGCCGCCCTGATCGATCAACCGCAGATGAATAACCTGCCCTATAAGACACCGGATGATTTCGATCCCGTCCTCAACGCGATCACCTACTATCAGCTTCTGGCCGTGCGCGGGGATGCGCCCTGGAAAGATGTCAAGCAATTGCTCGACGCCGTGCGCAGCAAGCCCGGGACATTGCGATTTGGCAGCTCGGGCGTGGGGACCGCCGCGCATCTCAACCTTGCCCAACTGGCCTCGGCTGCAAAGCTTGATTTTGTCCACGTGCCATTCTCCGGATGGTCGGAAGGAAGCGCCGCGCTGCTTGGCGGTCACGTCGATGCCTTGACGGTAAATCCCGGAGAGGGGCGGCAACTGGCGAATGCGGGCCGTATCAGAATTATTGCGGCGTTCCAGCCGACGCGCAGCCGCTTCTATCCAGATGTGCCGACTTTCAAGGAATTAGGCTACGACGCCGCCATCAGCCTCAGCTTCCTGTTTTACTCGCCGAATGGTCTGCCTGCCGGAACCAAGGCTTACATTCAGGACGCCATCAAAGCCGCCATGGACGACCCCACATTTCAGGAGTTTGCCAAGTCGCGGGAAGTCGACGTGAATTATCTCGACAGCAAGGCTACCAAGGAGATGCTGTGGTCTGAATATCGCAGTCATACCGCTCTCCTCGACACCCTTGGCCTGAAGGCGAAGTGAGATGTACGCGCGCGTCTTCAGCCTGACCGTGGCCGCGCTCGGAGCAATCTACTTCTATCTGGCGTTGCAACTTCCGCTGCAGACGTTGAATGGCCCCGGCGCCGGGCTTTTTCCGCTTGCGATCGGCGCAATGCTGATGCTGACCGGTGTTGCAGCCACGCTGCAAGGTGAGCTGGCCGCGGCTGCGGCGCCGCTTGGTGCGGTCGCGCGAAGGAAGGTTCTCGTCATCATCGCGAGCCTGGCCGCGTTCTGCCTCCTGCTTCCGCGCCTCGGCTATATCCCAAGCGGAATTCTGGTCATGGTCCTGGTGTTGCGGCAGTTCGAAGCTTCCTGGAAGCTCACGCTGGCTGTTTCCATCCTTGGGGCGCTCGGTACGTATTTCCTGTTTGTGTTTCTGTTGGGCCTGCCATTCCCGCATGGAAGCTGGTTGGTGACATGAATCGTAGATCTGGGCGCCACCGCAGCTGGCGATAGGATTCAGGAACGCATCGATGCATCATCTGTTGGATGGGCTGGCTCTGGGCTTCTCGGTCGCGCTAACGCCCGCCAACATCTATGCCTGCCTGATCGGCGTCACACTCGGTTCACTGGTTGGGGTACTGCCGGGCATCGGCCCGAATGCCGGCATGGCGCTGTTGATCCCGCTCACGTTTGCGATGAAGCCGGATGCGGCAATCATCATGCTGGCTGGCATCTACTACGGCTCGATGTATGGCGGCTCGACGACGGCCATTTTGTTGAATGTTCCCGGCGAGGCGGCATCGGTGATGACCGCCGTTGATGGCTATGAGATGGCCAAGAAGGGCAGGGCCGGTCCGGCGCTTGCGATCGCCGCGATCGGTTCGTTTGTCGCGGGCACGCTGGGCATCATCGGGATCGTCATCGTTGGTCCCTGGCTCGCTGAATTCGCGCTTCGCTTCGGGCCGCCGGAGTATTTCGTGCTGGCGGCCGCCAGCCTGTTTTTCCTGTGCGGGCTATCGGCCAACTCGTTCGCGGTGGCATTCATGATGGTTGCCATCGGACTTGCGATCAGTACCGTTGGAATAGACCCGGTCAGCGGCACGCAGCGCTTTACCCTCGGTTTCACAGGCCTTGCGCAAGGCATCGATATGATTCCCGTGATCATGGGGCTGTACGGGATTTCCGAGGTGCTCTCGATGGCGGAGGAGGGCGTCAAGACCGCGCGGCTCGAGAAAGTAAGGCTCAGGGATCTCGTGCCTTCGCTTCCCGAATTCAAGCAGTCGGCGGGGCCGATTGTCCGCGGCTCGGTGCTGGGTTTTCTGGTTGGATTGATTCCCGGTCCCGCAACCGTGATGTCATCCTTCCTGTCCTACCGGCTGGAGAAGAAAATATCGCGGACGCCGGAGCGCTTCGGACATGGCGCCATCGAGGGTGTGGCCGGTCCGGAAAGCGCGAATAATTCGGCCACCGCCGGCGCGATGGTTCCGATGTTCTCGCTCGGAATTGCGTTTTCTCCGGCGACGGCGATGCTGCTTGCCGCGCTGGTCATTCATGGTGTCCAGCCCGGACCGCTTTTCGTGATCCAATCGCCCGATATTTTCTGGGGTGTTATCGCCAGCATGTATGTCGGCAATGTGCTGCTGCTCATCATCAATCTTCCGTTCGTGCATGTGTTCGTCTCAATTCTGAAACTGCCGCAGCACGTGCTGGCCTCGCTGGTCGTTCTGTTCTGCCTTGTCGGTGCTTATTCCCTCAACAACAGCGTGTTCGACGTCTGGGTCATGGTTGTCATGGGGGCGATCGGCTACGTGCTGCGAAAGCTGAGGATCGACGCCTCTCCGCTCGTCATCGCGATCGTGCTCGGGCCGATCATGGAGAAGACGCTCCGGCAATCGCTCTTCATGGCCAATGGCGACTGGTCATACCTGATCGTGCGTCCGGTCAGCATCGTCATCGTCGGCGCGGTGGCTGCGCTGTTCATCGCCAATTTTGCCTTCAACCTTCGACGCACACGACTTCCCATCGATCCATAAAACCAATAGCGCGCAAATGCGTAAGGAGAATCTCGCCATGCCGGAAATCAAGGGCCTGAAACTGATATCGTCATTCGATTGTATCGGCGGCGGCCAGGTCTACGTTCAGGGAAACTATGCGTATATCGCGCATATGGATGCTCCGGCCGGAACGACGATCGTCGATATCCGGGATCCGGCGAATCCAAAACAGGTCGCGCACATCGCGATCCCCGAAGGCGTGCACAGCCATAAAGTGCGCGTCGAGAACGATATCATGCTGGTGAACTGGGAATGTCCGCCGCCCTATATCCTGGGTGAGAACTTTCAGGGTGGGCTTGCGATCTATGACGTGTCCAATCCGGAGAAACCCAAGCAGATCTGTTTCTGGAAGACGGCGGGAACCGGCGTCCACCGGTTCGATTTTGACGGCCGCTACGCCTATATTACCCCGGAGGTCGATGGTTATCATTTGAACATTGCCATGATTCTCGACCTGGAGAATCCCAGCAAGCCGCGCGAAGTCGGCCGCTGGTGGATGCCCGGCCAATGGGTCGCGGGCGGCGAGACCCCGGACGAAGGTTATCGCATGACGTGGTGTCACCAGATCCTCCGCCAGGACAACCGGCTTTACGTCGGTTACTGGCATGCCGGCATGGTCATTCTCGATATCGATGACATGAGCAAGCCGAAGCTGGTATCTCATCTGGACTACTGCTCGGTCTACGCGCATCCATCCCACACCGTGCTGCCGATTCCGTTTCCGGTTGCCGGCCGCAAGCTCGCGGTCATGGCCGATGAGGATGTGCGAAAGCTGCGTCCGTCGCCGCCACCGTTCCTGTGGATTTTGGATATCACCGATGAGACGCGACCGATCCCGGTGTCGACCTATCAGATCGAAGGGCTTCAGAACATCGACATGCCGGAGTTCACGGGCTGTCACCAGCCGGCCGAGCAAGTCTACAGCACGGAAATTCCGGTGGCCTGGTTTGCCCACGGGTTGCGCGTCGTCGATATCAAGAATCCGCATGCGCCGAAGGAAGTCGCGTATTTCGTTCCCGACACGCCGGCCGGTTACGACAGGCCCCAAACCAACGATGTCTTTTTGACCCGCGAAGGCCACATGTACATGATCGATCGCAACAGAGGCATGCACATCCTGGAGCGGGCCTGAAGGCTCCGGAGCGAGATCGAAGATATGGATGTCTTGTTAGCGGTGGAGCGTGAGATGGATCTGATTGGCAAAGAGGTCGATATTGCGCGCGAGGCCCGCGCGCTGCTCGAAAGAATGGGCGTGGCTGCGCAGGCAATGTCCGAGAAGGGAATCCCGGCTCGCTCGCCGATCGACGGCAGTTTGGTCGGCTACGTGCCGGAGGCGACGGCAGACGACATGTGCGCGGCGATTGCGCGCGCGCACACGTCGTTCCTGGCGTGGCGCGAAGTTCCGGCGCCCCGGCGTGGCGAACTCATGCGAATTCTCGGCGAGGAACTGCGTAAGTCCAAGGAAGATCTCGGCCGGCTTGTGACGCTTGAAACCGGCAAAATCCTGTCGGAAGGGCTGGGCGAAGTTCAGGAGATGATCGACATCTGCGACTTCGCCGTGGGACTGTCGCGCCAACTGTATGGGCTCACCATCACCACCGAGCGTCCCGGCCATCGCATGATGGAAACATGGCATCCGCTCGGCGTCTGCGGGATAATTACGGCATTCAATTTTCCGGTGGCGGTCTGGAGCTGGAATGCCGTCATCGCGCTGGTCTGCGGCAATACCGTGATCTGGAAGCCATCGGAAAAGGCCCCGTTGACCGCGATGGCAGTGCAGGCCCTGTTCGAGGGGGCAGTTGCGCGGTTTGACAATACATTCAAAGACCTCGCGCAACTGGTCCAGGGAACGCGGACGGTCGGCGAAGTGTTGGTCGAGCATCCCCAGGTGGCGATCGTTTCCGCGACGGGCTCGACCCGCATGGGGAAGGAGGTCGGTCCCCGCGTTGCCGCCCGGTTTGGGCGCTCTATTCTGGAACTGGGCGGAAATAACGCGGCTATCGTTGCGCCCTCGGCGGACTTGGACCTCGCGCTGCGCGGCATCGCCTTTGCGGCAATGGGAACGGCGGGGCAACGCTGCACGTCGTTGCGGCGGCTGTTTGTTCACGGGAGCGTCGCGGACGCGTTCGTGGGACGGCTCGCCAAAGTGTATGGTTCGGTTACCATCGGCGATCCGCGTGACGGCAAGACCTTGGTCGGGCCGCTGATCGATGGCGCGGCCTTTCACGCCATGGAACGCGCGCTGACCGAGGCGAAGGCGATGGGCGGCGTTGTTCACGGCGGCGAGCGGGCAGCGGGGTTCGGTAGCCCTGAGGCATATTATGTCCGGCCCGCGTTGATCGAAATGCCCCGGCATGACGGCCCGGTGCTGCGGGAGACTTTTGCGCCGATACTCTATGTCATGCGATACGAAAATCTCGGCGAGGCCATCGCGCTTCAGAACGCGGTACCGCAGGGGCTGGCTTCGTCGATTTTCACAACCGACCTTCGGGAAGCGGAGCTTTTCATGTCCGCAGCCGGATCGGACTGCGGAATCGCCAACGTCAATATCGGCCCGTCGGGCGCTGAAATCGGCGGAGCTTTCGGCGGCGAAAAGGAGACGGGCGGCGGCCGTGAATCAGGGACCGACTCCTGGAAGGGTTATATGCGCCGGGCGACCAACACCGTGAACTACTCGCGGTCGTTGCCGTTGGCGCAAGGCGTCACCTTCGACGTGGGCTAAAAGTGGCGTTAGTGATCCCGGAATATCCCGAGCAAAGCAAATGTGCGGCTTTCACAATTTTGCGGATGGAAATTTTTACAAGAAGGCAGTGCCTCCGTCGGAGGCCCTGATCGAGCGCGCGCGAAAGATCGAATCGACGATGGTCGGCGATCCCGTGCCGGAATCTGCCTGGCAGGTGTTCTTCAGCCCGGTCTGCGGCGCCATTGAATGGAGGTACTTTGAGCGCATGTTCCAGAGCAGGCAACTCGCGCTGGCCTATTTGGCGCTGCAGGCGCCGTCTCGCCGCATGAGGCCGGCCGCCAGCTTTCGATGCCAGGACGTTTGACAAGAGTTTTTGCTGGAGTCGACTGTCGCGCCTGCTTCCATGAAGGTACTCGGCGCTTTTCGACAGGCATTTCCGTTCCTCCACGGTAGCGCGGCGCAACCGACGGTTCGAAGTCGGGCCGCACCTCCAGCACCAGCGCATGCGGGTCGATATCGGAAATCTGCACGCCATGGCGGCGGATGATCGCATCCGCCACTTCTCGAAACCCGCGTGTCAAGGTTGCAGTTATCTGATCTTGCAATAAATGGCTGCAATTTCGCCCGATGCCTCGATATCTGTCGCATTTTCGAAGAATCGTCCCCAAAGGCCTCCGTTGCGGCCCGCGATCGAATTGCAGATGCTCACCGAGATGCTCTAATCTAGCAGAACAACTACCCGGAACATTGGAGCGGCCTTCCAGAAGGCGCCGGCAACTGGGCCGGGGACCGATCCAGTTCGCATGACTATTGCATCAGGAGATGGGCAGGTGACCGAACGTCCGACGTCGCCTCGCGACCTCGCCAAAACCCAGCAGTCGATCGTCTTCGTTATCGACGACGACGAAGGGATGCGCCGGGCGCTCGCCAATCTTTTCGGGTCGGTCGGCCTGGAGGTAGCGGTGTTCGCTTCGGCCTCCGAAATGCTGCAGAGCAAACTTCCTGATGTCGCGAGTTGCCTGGTGTTGGACGTCAGGCTGCCTGGATTGAGCGGCCTGGACCTTCAGATCGAACTGGCAAAGGCCAACATTCACATTCCAATAATCTTTGTTACCGGCCATGGCGACATCCCCATGACGGTGAGGGCCATGAAGGGCGGAGCCGTCGATTTCCTGACCAAGCCATTTCGCGACCAGGACATGCTGGATTCCGCCATGATGGCGATCGAACGTGATCGGAAGAGACGCGAAGCAGAGAAGACCATTTCGGGTCTGCGGGCCCATTTCGAAACACTGACCCCGCGCGAGCGCGAGGTGCTCACCCTGGTCGCCGCCGGGCTGATGAACAAGCAGATCGCAGCCGAGATCGGAATTGCCGAGATCACCGTGAAGATCCATCGCGGGCATGTCATGAAGAAGATGGGTGCGAGGTCGCTGGCCGATTTGATCAGGATGGCTGAAGCAATCGGAATTCATCGTGCAAAGCCGTAAAAGTCTGTACAAACCTAAGTATGATTTCCCGATCCCGATACGCGGCGCACGCTGACCCCATGACGGAGGCGTTACGAGTTCCCGTCGCCTCATGAAGGATAGCGATCTTGAGCGCACCTGCGATGATCTCCGTCATCGACGACGACGCATCCATTCGCATCGCGACTGATAATCTTTTGAGGTCGCTTGGATACGCTGTTCTCACATTCGAGTCGGCCGAAGAGTTCCTGCGGTCGGATTCTTTGGATGATATCTCCTGCGTGATCGCGGACGTCAACATGCCCGCCATCAGCGGCGTTGAACTGCTGGCCCTGCTTCGCACACGCGGCAAGCGCATGCCGTTCATTTTCATAACGGCCTTCCCTGATGAGCGTATTCGGACAACTGCACTAGCGGCCGGTGCGATCGGCTTTCTGACGAAGCCCTTCGACAGAGGCAATTTTATCCGTTGCATCGAGCTGGCGCTGCGGGCCGACGATGGAAACGCCGGTCATTAGCCCTCCATCCGTGTCTGGCGCGCGACGCCAGGGTGCAGCCGGCCCGCTGTTTTCCGGCATGCGATCCAACCCGGCCCTGCCGACATTAAACGTATATTTAGTTGGACCGGACCGCGGAGAACCCTACGTCACCGGTATCGCCCCTTCGCGGAGGGGAGCCGCGAAACCAAGTCAAAGATAGAAGTTAAAACAATGGTTTAATCGTACCTGAGAGTAGGGAAGACGGATGCCAAGGGGGGTGTGTTCGCGCCTATCGACGTCGACACCTTCACCAGACCCTCGACCGCTGGCACCACACATGCAAGTGGAGCAGATCAAAAGGGACGCGGCATCTGAAAAGGTCACATCGGCCATCGAGGGAATTTTCGCTATGCACGGCGGCGAACGCAAAAACGATACGGGCGGGCCGGGGTTGTTTCCTGGAGCGTCACCGGAGGCGGCCTGGCCACGGTCGGTGCTGCTCTCGGGACAGCCGATCGAAGAGGTGGCGCGCGAAGAGGTGGCGCGCTTTTCGTCCACGATCTCGCGTTATGGGATTTGATCCTGTCAATCGCTGCAGCGGTAGCCGCCGCGAAACTGGCAGTTGCCGTCCTGCAAGTCGAACCATTCGTCTCCCTGTTTCTTTGCGCGATCATGCTTTCCGGGTGGTTGGGTGGCTTCGGCCCCGGACTGTTGGCGACGGTACTCGCCTTTCTGGCCTTCGATTATTATTTGGTGGCCCCGATCCATTCGCTGGCGATGGAAGGAAAGCAGCTGCCGCGCCTCGCGCTCTTTTTGGTGGTGGCTCTGTTAGTGAATTGGATGAGTTCGGCGCAACGCAAGGCAACGAAATCTCTCGAGCGTTCTCGCAACGACTTGCTGGCGGCCCTTGAGGACCAGCGGTGGATCGAGGACAGGTTGCTGCAGAGTGAAACCTACCTGGCCGAAGCTCAACGATTGAGCCAAACTGGCAGCTTCGGCTGGAACATCGCAACCGGTGAATTGCTCTGGTCCGAGGAAACCTTCCGAATCTTCCAATACGACCCAACGACAAAGCCAACCTTGGAATTTCTGCTTCAGCGCGTCCATCCGGAAGATCGTGACCTCGTGCAATGGACAATCGATCGTGCCTCCAGCGACGAAAAGGCCTTCGATCATGAATACCGATTGCTGATGCCGGATGGCGCAGTGAAGCATGTCCGCGCCCTCGCTCACGCGTTGCAGGACGAAGCGGGCAGCGTTCAATTTGTTGGAGCGGTGACGGATGTCACCGCAGCCCAACAGGCCGAAGAAGAGTTGCGTCGGAGCGAGCAGCGCTTTCGCGATTTTGCCGAAACCGCCTCCGACTGGTTCTGGGAAACCGGTCCGGACCACCGTTTGATCAGTGTGTCGCGTAAATCCACCGCCGTGGCTGGCAGAGTCGGTATGGCGATATGGGAGTTCGCTAGTGACGTCAGGGAGGAGCCGGAGAAGTGGCGCATTCACCTTGCGACCCTCAACGAACACAAGCCGTTTCGCGGCTTCAGGTACAAGGCCAAGCATGCCGCCGATGGCTCCCCGATCTACTTTGCCGCCAGCGGCAAGCCGGTCTTCAATGGGGAGGGCAATTTTCTCGGCTATCGGGGCGTCGCCAGCGATGTGACCGCCACGGTTCGCGCCGAGCAGGCGGAGGCAGCACTGCATGAGGCGCAGGCGGATCTGGCGCATGCCACGCGCGTGACCACGCTCGGCGAACTGACCGCCTCGATCGCCCATGAAGTGAACCAGCCGCTCGCCGCCATTGTGACCAACGCCGAGGCTTGTCTGCGCTGGCTCGACCGCGGACCCGACAACATGGATGCCGCGCGCCGCTCGGTGGAGTGGATCATCAAGGATGGCAATCGTGCGGCCGAGGTGATCGGGCGCGTCCGGGCGCTGGCGACCAAAACCGACACCGAGAGGAGCCGTTTCAACGTCAATGACGTTGTCCACGAAGCCTGTACCCTAGTGCAGCGGGAGCTTTCGAACAGCCAGGTATCGCTCCGCATCGAACTCGCGCCGGTTGCGCTGGAGGTCCGCGCCGACCGGGTCCAATTGCAGCAGGTCATCATCAATCTGGTGATGAACGGCATCGAAGCGATGCAGTCGGTGACGGATCGGCGGGAAATGGTGATCCGGTCACAGCAGAACGAAGCGAACCAGGTTATGGTGATGGTGGAGGACCGCGGTGTCGGCATCTCCGCCGAAAACGCCAACCGGCTGTTCAATGCCTTCTTCACGACCAAGTCGAGCGGCCTTGGCCTCGGACTGTCGATCTGCCGCTCGATCGTCGAGGCCCATGGCGGACGAATCTCCGCTTCATGCAATGCAGGACCGGGTGCCACCCTGCAGTTTACCTTGCCGTGCCATCAGGATGGCTCGTATTGATGCGGCTTGCTCGTCATTCATAATTTCGCCATGACGCCGGAACTGTTGTCGGGCCATTTGGCGATGGTCGTTTCATCGACGTTGAGATGCTGGGCCACCAAGGCTGGCGGCGTGTGCGTCAGCCAGTTCGACAAGGAAACTTCTTCGTAGCGGGGAGCGCGGAACACGCCGACAAATTGCAGGTCGGTATCTCCAACGTTCTGGACATAATGCCCCAGATTTCGCCTGACATATCCGATGTCGCCGGGACTGAAGTCCATCGTCAACGCGTTCGGACCGGTGTCGAAGACCGTCATGCGCGCCTTGCCCTTGATATAGTATTGCCATTCATCGGCGTTCGGGTGCCAATGCATCTCCCGTATCCCTCCCGGCTTAACGGTCACCAGTGCGGCCGCCACGGTCTTGGCGACGTTGAAATTGGTGCTGTCGGCAACCCTGATGCTGCCGCCGCTGGATTCCCTGGTCGGTGGCGAGGATCCAAGCGGAAAGATGAACGGGTAGGGTGGGGCAGAGGCGGTCTTCCGGGCGGCGGCGCGATCCGCGGCCAAATCGCCGGGCACGGTACCCTGGAAGATCCAGAGATTGTGTAGTGGAATCTTGGCGAACGTTTCTGCCGGGACGCCGAAATTCGTCGCAAGCACCTCGGGCGGCGTATGGGCCAGCCAGTCCGACAAAAGCAGCGTATTGAATTCGTTGGCGTGGCCGTCGTCGAAGCATATGACGAATTCGCAACCATCCGGACCGAGCCCCTGCAACGAATGCGGAGTGCCTGCAGGAAAATACCAGAGGTCGCCCGCTTTCACGTCGCCAACATATGGCCGGCCTTCCACATCGAGAACCGTGACGCGGCAATTGCCGTACGTCATGATCGCCCACTCGGCGGCCTGATGCCAGTGCAGCTCGCGGATGCCGCCCGCGGTCAGTCGCATGTCGACGCCCGATATTTCCTTCGAAATTGCGAAGTCTGCTACCGTGACCTGACGCGCCCAGCCGCCGTTCTGAATGCGCTTGGGGGCATTGTTGAATGAGGCCCAGTCCATCGGCATGCCGCCGACGTCGGTTGCCGGCGGAAACTGTGCCGAAGGAAATTGATTGCCGATAACGGGGTTCTGCGGGCCGGGATCGGTCAGGTTGCCAGGCCCCTTGGCGTTGATCGCGCCCTGTGGCGGCTCGTCCGGATTACCGAACGTGGCAGCGCGCGCGGCAGATGCGGTCGCTACCGCTCCCGCCGCCGATGCTGCCAGCACATCTCGTCTCGAGAACATGGACTGCCCCTCCTGAAGTTTGGTTGTTCAACCTGACCGTCAGAATGTAGATAGCTGCGGTTCGGTTAGCTTCCGCAAACGACGGCGCTTTTTCAGGAACGCACTACTGCGCCGCGGACGGTCTCCTGTGCGGTCGAAGAAGCCGGCGGTCCCGTCAAGTCAGGCTCGTAAGCTCCTGCGCACCGTACCGCTTCTCGAACTCCAGCAGGTTGACGATGCCGCGCCGATGGCTGCCGTCTCCGATCTTGCGCTCGCCATTCCAGGCCTCGACTTCGAACGTCACGCTCTTGGAGTCGATCTCGATAACGCGCGCGATGGCACGAACCGTGTTGCCAACCGGGGTCGCTGCAAGGTGACGAACTCTCACGTCCATGCCGACACTGACATAACCGTCCGGCAGATAGGGGCTGACGGCGGATCCCGCCGCCATCTCCATATGCAGGATCATCATCGGCGTCGCATAGACCCGCGGCATACCCGGTACCAGATAACCGACGGTCATTTCAGGCGTTACCGTGACCGTTTTCTCCGCCATCATGCCGACGGTGACCTTATCGAGTGCCATCATGTTACTTCGTTCCTGTGCTCGGCAGCCGGCGCGGCAGGGGCGGGGCTTTTCCTAGCTCGTGAAAGCCATCCGCCGAGCTTGTCGAGATACAGGTAAACCACCGGTGTCGTGTACAGCGTCAGAATTTGCGAGAGCAGCAGGCCACCGACGATGGTGTATCCGAGTGGCTGGCGAAGCTCCGATCCGGTGCCGGTGCCTATCATCAACGGCACGCCACCGAGCAACGCCGCCATGGTCGTCATCAGGATCGGCCGGAACCGCAGGGTACATGCCTGGTAAATTGCCTGCTCGGGACTCAAACCCTGATTGCGTTCGACTTCGAGCGCGAAGTCGACGAGCATGATGCCGTTCTTCTTGACGATGCCGATCAGCAGGATGATGCCGATGATGGCGATGACGCTGAGGTCCATGTGCACGGCCATCAGCAGCAGCAATGCCCCAATGCCGGCCGAAGGCAATGTCGACAGAATCGTGATCGGATGGATAAAGCTCTCATAGAGCACGCCGAGAATGATATAGATGACGATCAGCGCAACGCCGATGAGCAAGGGCGTACCTCTCAATGACGATTGAAACGCCTGCGCATTGCCCTGGAACGACGTCGCCAGCGAGGCCGGTTTTCCCGTCTCTTTCTCGATTCGCTGGATCGCCGCCACCGCGTCGCCGAGCGCCACGCCTGGCTTCAGGTTGAACGAGATGGTGACGGCCGGAAACATGCTCTGATGGTTGATGAGAATAGGTGACGGCTTGATGTTGCTGTGTACCAGCGTACTCAGCGGCACCTGTTGGCCGGTCGATGAATTCAGGTAAATGTCCTTGAGCGCGTCGGGCCCGTACTGGAACTGGGGATCAACCTCCAGCACGACGTGATACTGGTTGAGCGAGGTGAACATTGTCGAGACGATGCGCTGTCCGAATGCATCGTCCAGCGTATTGTCAACGGTCGAAGGAAGGATGCCGAAACTCGATGCCACCTCGCGGTTGACGGTCACGTCCAGCATAGGTCCGGCGTTCGCCTGGTCGCTCGCGACATCGGTGATGCCGGGCAAGCCCCGTAATTTTTCGAGGTAGATTCCAGCCCAGTGCGCAAGCTCGGTCGAGTCCGCATCGGTCAGGGTATACTGATATTGGGTCTTGGAGAGGCGTGCGCCGATGGTGATATCCTGCGCGGCCTGCATGTAGAGAACGATGCCCTGGGTCCGGGCAAGCGGCTGTTTCAATCGCTCGATGATCTGGTCTGCGCTGGCCCGGCGTTGGGACTGGGGCTTCAGGACGATGAATATGCGTCCCTGATTGAGGGTCGCTGTCGGGCCTCCCGGTCCGATATAGCTGACGACCGAATCGATTGCCGGGTCTTTCAGCAACGTATCGACCAGCGCCTGTTGCCGCTGCGACATCGCGGGAAACGAGATGTCTTGCGCTGCCTCGGTGATGCCGACGATCTGGCCGGTGTCTTCCTGGGGGAAGAAGCCTTTTGGAATGACCACATAGAGGTAACCTGTCACGACGACCGTACCAAGCATCACCATCAGCGTGATGAAGCGATGGCGCAGTACGATCCTCAGGCCATCAGCATACAGCGCGAGCAGGGAATCGAAGCCGCGCTCGAACATCAGGTAAAGCCGTCCGTGCTTCCTGTGGGTCTCATCCTTCAGCAGGCGCGAGCACATCATGGGCGTCAGCGTCAGCGAAATGATGAGTGACAGGACCAGCGACGCGGTGATCGTTATCGCGAATTCCTGGAATAGTTTTCCGACATATCCGCCCATCAGGAACAGCGGAATGAAAACCGCGATCAGCGACAGCGTGATGGAAACGATGGTAAATCCGATCTCGCCCGAGCCCTTGAGCGCCGCCTGCATCGGCGTGAGGCCCTTTTCAAGATGCCGCACGATGTTCTCGATCACGACGACGGCGTCGTCGACGACGAAGCCGACGGCGATCGACAGCGCCATCAGCGACAGATTGTCCAGGCTGTACCCCAGCACATACAGCACCGCGAAGGTACCTATCAGCGAAAGCGGCACGGTCACTGCCGGGATCACGGTTGCCCATAGATTTCTCAGGAACAGGAAAATGACCATCACCACCAGCACGACGGTCAGTAGCAAGGTGAACTGGACGTCGGCAACGGCAGCCCGGATGGTGAGCGTGCGGTCGGCCGCAATCGACACCTTGATCGCGGGCGGGAGCGAAGCCTGAAGCTGGGGCAGCAAGGTCTTGATGCGGTCCACGGTCTCGATGACGTTGGCGCCGGGAACGCGCTGCACGGAGAGAATGATGGCGGGCTGTTTGCCATACCATCCGGCCAGTAGGTCGTTTTCGGGTCCTTCGATCGCCTTTCCGATGTCGCCAATTCGTACCGGAGATCCATTGCGGTAAGCGATGATCAGCGCGTCGTAGGCTTCGGGTTTCAGCAACTGATCATTGGTATTCAGCGTGTAGGTGACGCGGGGGCTGTTCAATGTTCCCTTCGGCAGATCGACGTTGGCGCCCGCGATCACATTGCGGACATCCTCGAGGCCGATGCCCCGCGCGGCCAACGCCTGCGGATTGACCTGGACGCGGATGGCGGGCTTCTGCTGGCCGCCGATGCCGACCAGACCGACACCGGAGACTTGGGAAATCTTCGGCAGGATAATGTTTTCCGCATAAGCATCGACGGTGGTGAGCGGTAGCGAGTCCGACGTCATCGCGATCAGCATGATCGGCGTTTCGGCGGGGTTCACCTTCCTGATTGTCGGCGGGTAGGGGATATTCTGCGGCAGATACGGACTGGCGGCATTGATCGCCGATAGTACGTCGACCGCTGCGCTGTCGACGGTTCGCGACAGTTCGAACTGGGCGGTGAGCTGGGCCACGCCAAGCGCGCTTGACGAGGTTAATTGCGTGAGGCCGGGAATCTGGCTCAACTGCTGTTCCAGCGGCGTAGCGATGGAGGACGCGATGGTCTGCGGATCGGCACCCGGCAACTGGGCGGAAATCTGGATCGTCGGGTAGTTGACGTTCGGTAGCGCGCCGACCGGCAGCAGCGGATAGGTCGCAAGTCCGCACAGCAACAAGCCGGTCATCAAAAGGACCGTCGCGACCGGACGGAGGATGAACAGCGCTGAAGGATTCATGGAATCGCTTCCTGCACCGAGCTCTGCAGATCCGCTTCGGTAGCGGCCTTGCCATGCAGCTCCCGAACGCGGCTGCCTTCCTGCAGTCTGTACTGCCCGTCGACCACGACGGTCTCATTCGCCTTCAGTCCGGTGTCGATCAGCGCTTGCCCGCGGCTGATCTGCGCCACGGTGACGGGGCGCAACTGCGCCGTCCCGTCCGGCAGGACCACATAGACATACGCGCCCTGTGGACCCTGCTGCACGGCGGAGGCCGCGACAGTCAGTCCGTCCTTCCTGGTCTCGAGAAGCAGATAGGCGTTGACGAGTTGCCCGGGCCACAAGCGATGTGCGGGATTTGGAAATTCGGCTTTGAGCTGGACGGTCCCCGTGGTCTGAACGATCTCGTTGTTGACGAGAAGGAGCTTGCCTTCATCGAACTTCATCTTGTCGTCCTGGCTATAGGCGATGACTTTAAGCGTACCATTGGCCATCTGTTGCTGGATGCGCGGCAGGTCCGTCTCCGGAAGCGTAAAGATCAATGAAATTGGCTCGATCTGAGTGACGACGACAAGACCGTTCGGATCGGTCGGATGGATGATGTTGCCGACGTCGATCTGCCGTACGCCGGTGATTCCGGGGATCGGCGACGTCAACCTTGTATAGCTGAGCTGGATATTTGCCTGATCGATCAGGGCTTGGTCTGCCTGCACGGCGCTCTGCAGTTGCGCCACCTGCGCCTTCTGGGTCTCGATCAATTGCGGGGTGGCATAGCCCTTGTCGCCCAGTTGGTTGTAGCGATCGAGATTGGCTTGCGCGTTCATGAGCTGGGCGCTGTCGCGCGCGCGGTTCGCGGTCAGTTGCTCGATCTGGGCCTGATAGGGACGCGGATCGATCTGCGCCAGCAGATCGCCCGCCTTGACGGTCTGTCCCTCGGTGAACGTGATCTCGGTGAGTTGGCCCTGGATCTGGCTTCGAACGATGTCGGTGTTGTACGCAATGACCGTGCCGACACCACGCAGGTAGATCGGCACGTTCTTGGCGGTGACTTTCGCCGCGACCACCGGCACCGCTACCGATGGCGCCGCCGCCGTAGCGGCGGCCCTGCCGGATGTTTGCGAGCGTGTAAGATACAGAAAGCTGCTGCTTGCCAACGCCACGACGATCAGCACAGCCGCGGTGACAATGATCTTCGGTTTCACGGCCGTTTCCCTCGTAAGATGAGATTCATTTCAGGATCCGCCGGCAGCGGCGGTGATCGATTCTCCGAATTCCTTGCATTCCTCATGTTAGTTAGCGGGCCGCGCAGCAGTATTCCAAGAACGCACGTGCAACTGCGGTGCAGTCACCGGTCAGCGGCGGCCGCCGATCCGGGTAACCGGTGTCGTCTGCCTCGACCTGTTCTCGTATGGCGAGGTGCTGCGCGTCGTGCCGCCGGAGGCAACCCGCGGCTTCTGCTTCCAACTGATATCGGAAGGTGAACTCGGACGACTTCTCCGTCGGTGCTCTCCTGGCGAATATCGCGTTGTCGGGCCTTACTCCGGTCCACCTGATGCAGAGGTGCAGCGTCGGGTATCGCCAACGAAATATCTTTCAGTTTCGCATTGCCCTTGTCGAGTTCGCCGGAAGCATCATTCATTCCGTAAAATGCAGTCGTTCGCAAAAAGTTGATATTTTCCAGACGGAAATTGACCGCGGAGAATGCAGCTCCGACAACCGCGAATCGCACAATAGAAACCAAGGTATGACGTGCTCAGCCAACAAGATACGTATTCAAAACGCCCGTAGTATGGAGAGCATCGCCCCGTTCGATATTCTGGCCCTGTACAAGTCGGAATGGGTCAACAAAGGGTGGATCGCGATTGCAGAAATGACCTTGCCCCAATCCGGTTTGGTGTTTCTGTGTCGTTGGCGGTTCGGCTTCTGAGGGCTCCCGGCTTCCAGTCATTACATGACAAGGAGATTGGACCATGCCGCAGCAGTCGCTGTTACTCCGAGACGACAACCGTAATTCCGCAGATCGCGCGACCGTCTATGAGGGCGCGGCGTCCCCGCGAAATACCATCGGCATCGCTCCGGTCGTGGCCTATCTGGACAAGCTCGACAAGTCCGAATCCGGGCCGCGCAGCCATCCTGTCGAAGACAGGATGACGGTCGCGTTTCGGCACCTCGATGTCATCCTCGCATTCGTGGCCCAACATCCCGGCCAGAGTAGCGCCGCCGACGGAAAGGTAACGCTGAACGCCAGGTGTCGGCGTTCAGGGGAAACTGAACGAAATGACCGTGACTCCCGGGTGGGGACCGCGGACGATATCAACCACATTGAAGATGTCCGGTACGCTCCGTCGGCCGGGAGTCCCGAGGACCCCGTCATCAAGCGTCTGTCGGACGCCCTAGCCGCCACCGAAAGCGCTCACGATTGCCATGCCGGAATTTGCGCAGACGCCTTGCGGCTCGCCATCGTCGCGCGGATGCTTGGTCTGCAATCCGAAGCCCCGTGCCCCGTGGAGCGAACCGCCAAGGCCAACCAAGGCGTCGCCGAACGGCAGATGCGGGCCTTGCAGAAGTGGCGACTCAAGCGGGTCTACGAATATGTCGATGGTCATCTAGCGGGAAAAATCACGCTACTCGATCTGGCCGTGGTCGCAGGATTGAGCCGAATGCATTTCGCCTCGCAATTCCGCGTGGCGACGGGGCTGCGGCCTCATGAATATCTTCTCAAGCGAAGAATCGAGCGTGCTGAAGAACTGCTGCGCCAATCAACCATGACGCTTGTTGAGATCGCATTGACCGTCGGCTTCCAGACGCAGGCTCATTTCACCACGGTGTTCAAACGATTCGTGGGAGACACTCCGTCTCAATGGCGAAGCGCCCACTGCGTCTGTGGACGACGATCAAAATAGCTTCCGATTGACCACGGAGCGGAGTTGCTGTGCGGCAATCCGGATCCGGCAGGTTACTGCGGCCGCAGTCCAACAGCGCGCCTGGCCTGCTTCAATTCGCTGTTGCAGAGCGCAACGTTGCCGGCGCGATCGGCATCGCGGGCGCGGCCAAGAGCGCTGAGGGCGTTTTCGAGGCCCGCCCCGGTTCCCAGGGAAACCTCGGCCTTCGCCAGCGATCGCGGGGTGGGCTGATAGTTGCGGCGTGCATCAACACTTTCCGCCGCCCAGGGGCCCGAGGCGGCGCGCTTTTCGATGACGGCATCGATTTGAGCCTGAACGCGGTCGATCGAACGCTGGCAAGGTCCAGCATAGCTCGGAGCCGTCGCCATCAGGAGAACGACAACAGCGGCACAGAACCTGATCGTGTTTGTCATGGTGCTCGGTCTCCATTGGATGTGCCGGCAAGGGTATCGCCGCTCGATTAATGCCGCGGTAACGCCGGCCGTCTTTCGCAAATGAACGTACCTCCCGCCCATATTCAGTCAAATTCTAGCGGAAGCCGTACGCTTCTGTAGCGTGAACCGGCGCTCCGCGGGCAACGACAAAACCGCCATTGCCGCATGACGTGACGCCCAGGATTAATGGTCGCCGTCCGCGCAACAGGAGCTGTCCGATTACAGCGACCGCCATGTGATTTCGGCGCCTGCCGGTCGGTGGCCGGAAGCCGTCAGGATCACACCAAGAGTCGGGGGCGCGCCGGGGTTTTTGACAACTCGTCAACCTCCTGCAAGCAGGTCGGGGCCATAGCCACAAGCGGCAGTTAGTTTGTCATGGCCGGCCATCGTCCCGGCCAGCCGTCTCCTTTTAGTTCGGTATCCGTCAAGACGTCAGTGCCTGGCATAAGCTGCCGGGCACTGTTGGGCCAAAAGGCGACCAGGTCAGGGCCGGGTACACTCTGTATTTTAGCGACCCACCCTCGTTCCTTTTCTGGTTCCCTGCGCGCAAAACGCGCTCCTCCTTCTCGCCGAAAAGCCGCCGCGCGGGAGTCTTCCTGTCCTCGCGCCGCTGCAATTTTGGCTTGACATCGCGTCGTCGCTGATTTCATATTTAAAAATAAGATATCAAATATGAAATAATGGAGGAGCCGCTCATGAAGTCGCTCAGCCGCGAGGCGGTCTCGCACTACAACGATCACGGCTATTACGCGCCGGTCCGGGTGTTATCGCCGACCGAGGCGACCGCCGCCCGGCGCAAGCTCGAAGCGCACGAGCAGGCCTATGGTCCGCTCAAAGGCCCAATGCGTCACAAGAGCCATTTGTTGTTCACGTGGCTCGACGATCTGATCCGGCACCCCGCCATTCTGGATGCGGTCGAGGACGTTATCGGGCCCAATATCCTGTGCTGGGGCAGTTCCTTCTTCATCAAGGAGCCGCGCGATCCAGGTTTCGTGTCGTGGCATCAGGATTCGACCTATTGGGGCCTGGACCCCGCCGACATCATAACCGCTTGGGTGGCGCTCTCGGAGAGCAGCGCCGAGAACGGCGCGATGCGGGTGATCCCGGATTCGCAGAAGCTGGAGCAGATCCCGCACCGGGACACGTTCGCGGACGACAACCTTCTCACGCGCGGCCAGGAGATTGCCGTCGATGTCGATGCAGCCAAGGCCGTGATGCTGGAGTTGCAACCCGGAGAGATGTCGCTCCATCATGTGCGTCTGATTCACGGCTCGGAGCCAAACCCGTCCGGCAAGCGCCGCATCGGCTTTGCAATCCGCTATCTCCCGACGCATGTCCGCCAGATCGTAGGAACGCACGACAGTGCGACGCTCGTACGCGGCGTTGACGCGTTCCACAATTTCGAGCCGGAGGGGCGGCCAGATGCCGATCTTTCGGAAGCCGCCTTGGCCGTCCATGCCCGCGTGACCGGTGAGCAGCAGAAGGTCATGATGCGGGATTCAAAGCAGGCCACCTTCCGCTGAAGGTGGCATCGGCAACACGGGAACTGCGCATGTTCGGCAAATATCAGCTTAAACCTAACAGCGGCGTCAATCCGCCTTATTCGCCGGCCTATCCGGTCGAGTGGGGATGTTCGCTGCGTACGGTGGAAGTGATTACGCGGGTGGAGCCCGCGAAGGTCGCACGCTTGTTGTCGGACACGCCCTTTGAGATCGTCAACGATCGCGTGGCGTTCCGTTTCATGCTGTCGCCCGGCCACTCCATGGCAATACACGCAGGTCAGATGTTCGACCTGATGGTGACGGTGCCGGTTCGCTACGAAGGCCTTTTCACCGAAACCCACATCTTCATGTATTGCAGCGATCCGATGGGCATTTGCGCGGGCCGCGAGGTGTTCGGCTACACCAAGAAGGATACCGATTACAAATTTGAGGAAGCCGCCGACGGCTCGATCAGCGGCTGGGTCAGGCGCCGCGGCATACCGCTGGCGGATTTCAGCTTTGTGCCCGACAAGGACGCTCCCATCATCCGCCTTGTCGACGGCGACGAGCAGCCCGGTGGCGAGATCCATGTCCGGCGCCTGCCGCATCCGGAGCGGCTGGAGACGGCGTATGCGGATATCGCCTATCGCCGGACGCCGCTCAAATATTCCGCGCCTTCGCCTGGCCGCATCACCATGGAACTCCATCGATCGGAATTCGATCCCATTGCGGCGCTGGAGCCTGAGATACTCGGAGCTCACTTCATGTTCTCCGACGTCTACGGCGGCGGGTTCGAAGTCGAAGACAGGCGGTTGATCAAGCGCCTGACGCCTTGACCACCGGCACCAACTCGGAATTGTTCTTGCGGTGATGTGAGCAACAGGTGGCCGGAGGATTTTCGGAAGCAGGCGATGAACCTCCGCACTGCGGATGAACCAAAACAGCGATGGCACACAGAAGCGCCGCGCATAACAGGGAAGGGACACGGATGTCAGAGGCAATGAATGCAAGCCGCCGCCGCAGTTTTCGGATGGGGATAGCCGGGCTGGCGTTCAGCCTGGCCGCCTCGCAGGCCCAGGCGCAACAGCCGGCGCCGCTGAAAATTGGTGTATTGACCGACATGTCGAGCCTCTATGCCGATGTCACCGGCCCCGGTTCGGTGGCGGCGGCGAAGATGGCCGTGGAGGATTTCCTGGCTGGGCCGCATCGGATGAAGCGGTCCGTCGAGGTCATCAGCGGCGACCATATGAACAAGGCGGATGTCGGCGGCAACATCGCGCGGGAATGGATTGATCGCGAGGGCGTTGACGCGATCGTGGACGCGCCGAATTCTTCGGTCGCCCTTGCCGTCCGCAACATCGTGCAGCAAAACAATCGCGTGCTGCTTGTTTCAGGAGCGTCATCGTCGGACCTGACGGGCAAGTCCTGCTCCCCCAATCTGGTACATTGGACATACGATACCTATGCGCTTGCGACCGGCGTAGCGCGTGCAGTTGTCGCGTCCGGCGGAAAGACCTGGTTCACGCTCACGGCTGACTACGCGTTCGGCTATACGATGGAGCAGGACATCAAGAACGTCGTCCAGAAGGGCGGCGGCAGCGTCGTGGGAGGCGTTCGTACACCGATCAATTCGCAGGACTTCTCCTCTTTCCTGCTGCAGGCCCAAGCCTCCAAGGCACAGGTCGTGGGATTGATCAACGCAGGCGGCGATACCATCAACTCCATCAAGCAGTCCGTGGAATTTGGCATCGGAGCCGGCGGCCAACGTGTCGTCGCCACCGTTCTCTATCTCAGCGACGTTCATTCGCTCGGCCTGAAGACGGCGCAGGGTCTGCAGTTCACCGAGGCCTTCTATTGGGATCTGAATGAATCGACCCGCGGCTGGAGCAAGCGTTTCGCTCCGCGCAACAAGGATCGCTATCCGACCGCAATGCAGGCCGGTGTCTACGGCGCCGTCCTGCATTATCTGCGCGCCGTGGATGCGCTCGAAGATTCGAAGGATGGCAAAGCTGTCGTGAACAAGATGAAAGAGTTGCCGACCGATGATCCCTTGTTCGGGAAGGGGACGGTCCGGGCCGATGGCCGGAAGCTGCACAACATGTATCTGTTTGAGGTAAAGAAGCCGGAGGAGTCGAAATATCCGTGGGACTATTACAAGCTCATCAAGACCATTCCTCCGGAGGAGGCCTGGCGTCCGCTCTCTGAGGGCGGCTGCGATTTCCTGAAGTCATGACGCAGCCTGCCTCCGATCGCCGGTCCGTCGCCCTCGTGACAGGAGGCGGCGGCGGCATCGGGCGGGCCATCGCATTGAAATTAGCCGCGACGAGCGCCGCGGTCGCGATCGTCGATCTCGATGAGGGGTTGGGGAAGGTGACGACCGATCTGCTGCAGCGGAGCGGTTGCCGATCGATCTTCATTCGTGCCGACGTGTCGAGCAGCACTGAGACCGCGGCCTTTGTCGACGAGGTCGAGCAAAGGCTTGGGCCGATTGCCCTGTTGGCCAACAATGCCGGAATTGAAGGGGTGGTCGCGCCGATCCACGAGTACCCCGATGACGTCTTTGATCGTCTGCTTCAGGTCAACGCCAAAGGCGTATTTCTCGCCTTGAAGCATGTCCTCGCAAAGATGATCCCGCGAGGTGAGGGCGCGATCGTCAATACAGCGTCGACATCGGCAATCCGCGGCCGGGCAGGGCTGGCGGGCTACGTTGCGACCAAGCATGCGGTGCTGGGCTTGACGAGGGTTGCGGCGCTGGATGTGGCGGGAACGGGCATTCGCGTCAACGCGGTTCTCCCGGGCCCGATCGAAACGCGCATGACGCGCGCGCTCGATGAGCAGGCCCGGCGAGCATCGGTCGGTCTCGGGCGTTCCGGTCAAGCCGGGTATGGCACGCCGGAGAGCGTCGCCAACGTCGTTGCGTTTCTGCTGTCCAGCGACGCCTCCCACGTGAACGGTGCGGCATGGGTGATCGATGCCGGCATGACCGTTCCCTGATCCAGCGGCGAGACTGTCCGGAACTCAGTCGGCATTCGATATGCTGCCGGCGCCGATCTTTTCCGATACGCGTCTGGCGGCAACACGCAGTTGCTTCTCGATGCTTTCGGCTTCGCCCGCCCGTATCCGCGCCTGACGCAGCAATGGAACGGTCAGGGCGGCAACGGCACGCCCGGACGATTCCAGTATCGGGCAACTGAACGCGCGCAGCCCTGGCTCGGCATCCTTCTTGGTGAAGTCGCCGCCTCTCGAGATGACCTTGTCAAGGGCTGCTCGCACGTCCCTGGGGTTCGATTTGTCCTCGCGCGCGATCACATCGGCCAATTCATTCCGCTTTCCCTCGAGCTGAAAGGCGGCCAGCACGCGCGCGGAGGCGTATTCCTCGGAGAGCGGGAACACGGCTCCCAGCCTGACCGACCATCCCATCCGCCAATCGGGATCCATCTGGGCGATCACCATGAACTGCTGTCCGCTCAGGACGCTCAGATGGCAGGACAAGCCGGTCTGCGCAGTCAGTTCCTCCATCACGGGAAGCGCGGCCTGCTGAAGGCGCCGGGTCGGAGGAAACTTGGCCGCGATCCTGAAGAGCTGGAGGGTCAGCGTATACTCGCCCGTCGCTGGGTCGCGCGAGACGTAGCCGCGTTGCTCCAATACACCCAGCATGCGAAAGATCTCGCCGACCGAACGGCCGACCCGCTCTGCGATCTGCTTCTGGTTGAGGCCGCCGGGCTCGGCCGCAAGTGCTTCAATCAGGTCGAGCCCCTTGTCGAGCGCGGGGGCACCGGGGCGTACGATCGCTTTCTTGCTAACCATCTCGAATACTTATCCATTCTGTCTTGAAAACTCAAACTGGACCTCACGGTGGACGTGCTTGCAAACGGCTTCCGCGCGCTCGCGCCGCGTGGGCAGCTACAAGGGCAACTTCGCGCACTGGCGCGGGCGATGCCTGACGCCAATTAGTACAAAATAAGAACTATAGATCAGCGAAAAACCGGCCTTCGTATTGAGCGTGACTGCCGAGTTTTTGAAAGCCCAGGGTTCTTCAGCCCCGCGCAATTCAATCCAGCATTGATCGATAATACCTGCAATTAGCGGATATCTCGCAGATTACCTGGTGCGGATAATGTCGTCTTGAGCGTGCATCCTGGACGATCTCTGCGAGCCTTGATCGTTGAATGGGCGCAACTCGCGTCCTTGTTGCTTGACGAGTTCAAAAAAAGAACTGTAGATTGTCCCGGGATGGATCGGGGGAACCTTGATCCCGTTCATCGCCAAAACGAAAAAGAAGCGTCGCGCCATGTTTGCAGCGGACGCTCACGGCACACCGGAGGGAGATACATATGTTCAAAGCAGTGAAACTCGCGTGCGTATTGGCTGTCGCGCTCGGATCGTCCGCGTTTGCTGCTGACACACCAGGTGTCACACCAACCGAGGTGAAGGTCGGCGGCATATTTCCGTTCAGCGGACCTGCCTCGTCGATCGGTCTCGTTGGCAGGGGAATTCTCGCTTACGTCCAGTCCATCAACGATCGCGGCGGAATCAACGGGCGCAAGATAAATTACATTGCCTATGATGACGCCTACAGCCCGCCAAAGGCGGTGGAGCACGCCCGCAAGCTGGTAGAAAGCGACGAGGTAGCTTTCATGTTCAGCCAGCTTGGCACGCCCGGCAATTCAGCGACCGCAAAATACCTGGCGACCAAAGGCGTGCCCGCCATTGCCATCGTGTCCGGATCGAACAAGTTCACCAATGTCACGGACTTTCCGCTGACGACGACCAGTCTGGTCAGCTTCGACACCGAAGGAAAAATCTACGCCAAGTTTCTGACCAGGACACTGCCGAACGCGAAATACGCGATTCTCTACCAGAACGACGATCTCGGCAAAGACTACGTCAACGCCTTCAAGGCGCTGCTGAAAAGCGATTTCGACAAAAAGGTAGTGACGGCGGCCTATGAGATCAGTGATCCCACGGTGGATTCGCAAGTGGTCAATCTGAAAAGCTCAGGCGCCGAGGCGCTCCTGGTTGCCGGAACGCCGAAGTTCGCTGCGCAAGCGATCCGCAAGGCTTCCGAAATCGGCTGGAAGGCGACGATCCTGTTGAACTACCCCTCGAGTTCGGTCGGCGCGACCTTGAAGCCCGCGGGCCTCGACAAGTCGACTGGTGTCATTGTCGGAACCATCACGATGGATCCCACGGACGCGCAGTGGGACAACAACGAGGGGATGAAGAATTTCCGCGCCTTCGTCAACAAATACATGCCCGGTATCGACATCGCCGACACCAATTATCTCTTTGGTTACACGCAGGGCATGCTGCTCGAGCAGCTCATCAAGCAATGCGGCAACGATCTGTCGCGCGAGAACATCATCAGGCAGGCCAAGAGTTTCAGGGATGTCGTGCTGCCGACGGTGCTGCCCGGCATCAAGATCAACACGTCGGACAAGGTCAACATGGACTTCACCCAGATGCGGCTGCAGCGCTGGACCGGTACGCGCTGGGATCAGTTCAGCGGCGTTCTGGATGCGACGTCAGAGTGACCGTGCGCGGGAGGCCTAACGGCAAAAGCAGAAAGAGGACGCCATGAAGGGACTGATGCAGAATCAGCCGCTGCTGCTGTCATCGCTGTTGAAGCACGCGGAACGCTTTCATTCCGATACCGAGATCGTCTCGCGCACGGTGGAAGGCCCGATCCATCGCTACACCTATGGCGACGCGGCGCGGCGCACCCGGAAACTGGCCGCTGCGCTGCGCCGTCATGGCATCGTGCAGGGTGACCGCATCGCTACGCTGGCGTGGAATAACTACCGGCATTTCGAAATCGAGCACGGCGTCACCGGTCTCGGCGCCGTGTGGCATGCGATCAATCCGCGGCTGATTCCCGTCCAGATTGCCTATATCGCCAACCATGCCGAAGACAAGATCGTGTTCTTCGAGAGTTCGTTTCTTCCGCTCGTGGAAAAGCTTGCGCCCGAACTCGCAACCGTGGAGCGTTTCATCCTGATGGCCGACAGGGCTGCCATGCCCTCGACAAGCATATCGAATATCCAGTCCTACGAGGAATTCCTTGACGACGGCGCGGAAAATTTCGAGTGGCCGGCGTTCGATGAACTGTCCGCGTCATCGCTGTTCTACACGTCGGGCACGACAGGCAATCCGAAGGGCGTGCTCTATTCACATCGCTCCGATGTGCTGCATTGCCTATCGATCAGCGGCGCCTATTCCATGGGCTTTACCGCGCAGGACACGATCCTGCCGCTGACGCCGATGTTCCACGCCAACGGCGCCTGGGGGTTTACCCATGCAGCGCCGATGGCCGGCGCGAAGCTGGTGCTGCCCGGTCCGAAGCTGGATGCCGTCAGCATCGCGGAACTGATCGAGACCGAAGGCGTGACGGTCATGGCTGGCGTGCCGACGCTGTATGCAAAGCTGCTGCAGCATTTCGAAACGGAGCGGCGCGGCGCCGGTGCGCTCAAACGCATCGTCATCGCGGGTTCGGCGCCGGCACCGAGCATGATCGAAGGATTCGAGCGCCTCGGCGTCTCGGTCAACCACGTCTGGGGCATGACCGAGACAAGCCCATGCGGAACGTCTCCGCAGCCGTCGCGCAATAGCACCGGGCTTTCGCCGCAGGAACAGCTACGCCGCAAGACCAGCCAGGGCCGGCCGATCTACGGCGTGGACGTCAAGATCGCCGATGAAGAGGGCAACGAGCTGCCGCGTGACGGCAAGTCCAGCGGCCGTTTCATGGTGCGCGGTCCCTGGGTGTTGAGTGGATATTACCGTGAGGAAAAGCCGCTTTTGGAAGACGGCTGGTTCAACACCGGCGACCTCGCCGTGATGGACGGTGACAATTACATCCAGCTCACCGATCGCGCCAAGGACGTCATCAAGTCGGGCGGCGAATGGATCAGCTCGATCGACGTCGAGAATCTGACGGTGGGATGCCCCGGCGTGGCCGAAGCGGCGGTGATCGGCATTCCCCATCCGAAATGGGAGGAGCGGCCGCTTCTCGTCGTCGTGCCCGCCGCAGGCGCGACGGTGACCGCACAATCGATTGCTGCACATCTTGAGGGCAAAATTGCAAAGTGGTGGATGCCCGACGATGTCGTCTTCGTCGATGCGCTGAGCTATGGCGCGACTGGCAAGATCCAGAAGATGGAGTTACGCCGCCGCTTCGCCGGCCATTATTCGTCGCCCGCGAGGTCGACGGCATGAGCGGGCCGGAGACAGCGACCGTATGTCAGACCGCTTGCGTGCGCGCCTTCGGCTTCGCCGGCTTGTCGGCGGGCGGCCTTGTGGAAACCGGGCGCGCGCCAGGACCGGGATGCGTATGAACCTGTTTGGCCATCAGCGGTTCGCCGCATTCGGAACACACCAGCACGGGGTCGAACTGCTTTCCGCAGTTGCGGTGCTCATGCAGCAGCGGCCGGCCGCGTTCGTCGACCATATGGGTGTCGCCCCAATGGACGATCGCCATGATGACCGGATAGAGGTCGAGGCCTTTCTGGGTGAGGATGTATTCGTGCCGCTTGGGCGATTCCTGATACGGAATGCGGCGCAGCACGCCGTGCCGGACCAGCTTCTTCAACCGCTCCGCGAGCAGGTGGCGCGTGATCCCGAGCGCCGATTGAAATCCTTCAAACCGCCGCGTCCGCAGGAAGCATTCCCTCAGGATCAACAGGCTCCAGCGATCGCCGATCACACCGATGGTGCGGGCCACGGAACACGGCTCTTCCTCCAGGGCATCCCACTTCATTCTTCTCTCCCGCCAGCACGTCCCCTCAACATCCGGTTCGAATCGATCCGGATATGCGATTGCCATGCCATTCTAAATAGGCACTCATCTCGAAACAATCATCCCGAGATATCCCAATGCCTTAATAAATTAGCCGGAACAGCCTTGAATTGACAGTTCGTTTTTAGAACTGTATGAACATTTTCTAGCCAGGGCAGTGCCGGTCGACACCGCGCAACCAGCCCCTGACAAAATAAAAACGCGTGTTCCCTAGGAGAGGCCGGTGGTTCATCATCCCCTGAAAGTTGAATTTCAGTTCGATTTTGGCAGTCCGAATGCCTATCTGGCGGAGGTGGCGCTCCCCGGCATCGAGCGGCGTACCGGCGTCAAGTTCGAATACGTCCCGGTCCTGCTCGGCGGCATCTACAAGGCGACCGGCAACATGTCGCCAGCAGAGTCGCTTCGCGGCATCAAGAACAAGCCGGAATACCAGGCGCTGGAGACGCAGCGCTTCATCCGCCGCTACAACGTCACGAAATTCCGCCAGAATCCGTTCTTCCCGGTCAACACGCTGATGCTGATGCGCGGCGCCGTCGCTGCCCAGTTCGAAGGCGTCTTCGAGCCGTATTTCCGCGCCGCCTATCATCACATGTGGGAAGAGCCGAAAAAGATGGACGACCTCGATGTCTTCCGCAGCGCGTTCGCCTCGTCCGGCATCGAGATCGACAGGCTGATCGCGCGCGCCCAGCAGGATGACGTCAAGAAAAGGCTTATCGAGGTCACCAACGATGCGGTCGCGCGCGGTGCGTTCGGCTCGCCTACTTTCTTTGTCGGCACAGAAATGTTCTTCGGCAAGGATCAACTCCGCGACGTCGAGGAATCGATCGTTGAACAGACAAGTCGCATTGCTGCGAAGACGGCCTGACCGTCATTGCGAGCGAAGCGAAGCAATCCATCTCACCACGTAAAAGAAGAATGGATTGCTTCGCTTCGCTCGCAATGACGAAGCTATCGTCCAATTCCATCGGTCGCATTTCAAGGGAGAACGTCATGCCGGGTCCGCTCACTGGGGTTCATGTCCTCGATCTCACCGGCGTGGTGTCGGGTCCATTCGCGACCATGTTCCTGGCGGACCAGGGCGCCGACGTGCTCAAGATCGAGCCGATCGGCGGTGATATCACGCGCCGCAGCCGCGCTACCATCGACAAGGGCGGCGAGTTTTCCGCGCTGTTCATCTCGTCCAACCGCGGCAAGCGCTCGCTCTCGATCGACGTCAAGAGCACGGCCGGCCGCGAGGTGCTTGCCAAGCTGGTCGCCCAGGCCGACGTACTGGTGCAGAATTTCCGTCCCGGCACCATGGAGCGCCTCGGTCTCGGTGCCGATGAATTGCGCGAGCGCCATCCGCGCCTGATCTACGTGTCGATCAGCGGCGTCGGCGAAACCGGGCCTTATGTAAAGAAACGGGTCTACGATCCGATCATCCAGGGCCTGTCCGGTTTTGCCGATATCCAGTCGCAGCCGGTGACCAACCGGCCGCAGATGATCCGCACCATTGTCTGCGACAAGACCACCGCGGTCTTCACCGCGCAGGCGGTGTCGTCGGCGCTCTATGCCCGCGAGAAGACCGGCAAGGGCGACCACATCCAGGTCGCGATGCTGGATGCGATGATTTCCTATCTGTGGCCGGAAGGTATGATGCAGTACACGGTGGTTGGCGCCGAAGCTTCTGCCGCCGATCCCAACGACCGGCCGGATCTCGTGTTCAAGACCAGCGACGGCTACATCACGGCCGGCACCATCTCGGATTCGGAATGGCAGGGATTTTGCAAAGCCTCCGGCGATCCGGAACTGGCAAAGGATCCCCGCTTTGCGACGCCGTCGGCGCGCTCGGTCAACGCCACCGCGCGCATCAACAGGATGGCGGAATATATTGCCCAGCACACCACGGCCGAATGGCTGGAGCGGCTCGATGCCGCCGACGTTCCCTGCGCGCCGATCCTGCGCCGCGGCGAAATCATCCACAATGAACAGGTGGTGGCGCGCGGCATCATCGAAGAGTTCGATCAGCCTGCGGTGGGACGTGTGCGGCAGCCGAAGCCGGCGGCGCGGTTCTCCGTCAATGAAGCCGCGATCGGCGGCCCGGCGCCCCGTGTCGGCGAGCATTCGCGCGAGGTGCTGCGCGAACTGGGTTACGACGACGGCGCCATCGAGAAGATGATCGGCGAACGCTCGGTTCGCGCAGCGGTTTAAGCAATCAGTTTCTCGGCGGCACGGGGACGATCGGCGCCAACGGCACATTTGCCGTCGTGGCAAGCTGGTAGGCGGGTCGGGCCTGGATGCGTTCGAGATAGGGATGTGCGTTGTCGCAGATGCCGACGCCATAGGCGATCGCCCAATCCAGACAAGTCGTCAGCAGGATATCGGCGCTGGTGAATTGGTCGCCCATCAGGAAGCTGCGGCCGTCAGAGAGCGCGACCTCGACATGGCGCAACTGCTCGCGGAAATATTCGCCGGCCTTGGCGACGACCTCGGGGGCTATGCCGTAGATTGGGCCGAGCGCGTCGGCGCGGTGGCGGCGCATCACGTAGAGGCTGGTGGAATCGAGTTCGGCCACGATGAAGAAACACCATTCCAGCCAGGCGGCATAGTCGCGCTGTTGTTCGGGGATCAGCGCCCGCTCGGGGGTCGAATAGGTCCGTGAGAGATAGGCGACGATCGCCGCGCTTTCGCCGATGCAGAAGTCGCCATCCTGTAGCAGCGGGACCTTCTGGCGGGGATTGAGCCGCGTGTATTCGGCGGTCTTGGTCTCGCCGGTGCGCGGCCCGATCGGCTTTGTCTTGTAGGGCAAGCCCAATTCGTGCATCGCCCAATGCGGCCGAATGGTGCGGCTCGTTCCAACTCCCCACAGCGTCAGGTCCGGTGTTGCGTCCATCTTACCATTTCTCCACGGAGGGGCGAAGATCGAGCTCATGGGTCCAGCCGTCGCGGGTTTGCTGATGCGCGAACCAATAGGCCTCGGCGATCGACGACGTCTTGGTCAGGCTGTCCGGCGGAATCTCGCTGGCCTCGATGCCTTTCATCGCTTTCATGCGCTGGTGGATCGCTTCGCTGTCGACTCCGGCGTCGATCAGCAGATGCACGACATGGATGTTCTTCGGACCAAGCTCGCGCGCCATCGCCTGCGCGACCGCGCGAAGCCCGAATTTCGCCGATGAGAATGCCGCGAAGCCTGTGCCGCCGCGAACACTGGCGGTCGCACCCGTAAAGAAGATCGTGCCGCGGCCGCGCGCAAGCATGACCCGCGCAGCCTCACGGCCGACCAGGAATCCGCCGTAGCACGCCAGTTCCCAAGCCTTGAAGAACAGCTTTTCGGTGGTGTCCAACAGCGGCTTGTTGACGTTAGAGCCGGCGTTGTAGAGGCAGACCTCGATCGGCCCGATGTTGCTCTCGACATCGGCGAATAGTTTCTGGACCTCGGCTTCCTGGCGGGCATCGACGCTGAACGCGTGCGCCTCCAGGTCCGCGGCCTTCAGCTCGTCGATCAGCCCCTGGGACTTGGAGGCATCGCGCCGGCAGATGCAGACCGTATAGCCACCCCTGGCAAAACGCCGGGCAACGGCGGCGCCGATGGCGTCGCCTGCGCCGACAAGTATCGCTACGCCGCGGCTTCCAGCCATCCTTATTCTCCCATAAGTTCTTATTTGATACCCAATTCATTATCGGAGTCCGGATTTGTTGTAAATGCATTTGAGTGCCGGATCATCTGTGCGTGAATGATTGGTCATGACTCCTGACCGAATAAAGAAAACCATGGTTTTCGAAATATGGGATTGACGAGTTCTAAAAAAGAACGTTAATTCCCGTCCAGGCTAAGACCGCACACGAAGGCGGTGGCTGCAGGATGGGAGGTCAGGCGTGGCGAAACTGTCAGAAGCAATCGATCTCGACGAGATTGCAGCCGGGCTTCCGGACCGCATCCATCAGGTTATCGACAGCCCTGTCGCCGAATCTCCGGACCGTATTGCGCTGGTCGAGGACGGCGCCTGCTGGAGTTATCGCGAACTGGACCGGTCGGTCACGGAGATATCAAGCGTTCTCACATCGCTTGGCGTCCGGGCCGGCGACCGGATGATCATCGTCAGCGAAAACTGCATCGCGCTTGCGGCGTTGCTGCTGGCGGCAAGCCGGATCGATGCTTGGGCGATCGTCGCCAATCCTCGGCTGTCGGCGCGCGAACTCGACCAGATCCGCGACCATAGCGGCGCACGCCGGATGTTTTTCACCGCTGCTGTTTCAAAGGAAGCTGCCGTCCATGCGTCGCGCTGTGGCGCGGAGATCCGCCAACTCGGTCCACTGAAGGAAATCGGCGTCGGTGCACTGAATGAACGCACAGCCGCCGAACCGGTTGAGGCCGACCGGGCGAAACAGGTTGCGGTGCTGATCTATACGTCGGGAACGACAGGTACGCCAAAGGGCGTGATGCTCACCCATGAAAACCTGCTGATCAGCGCCAGCACCACCGCGCATTTCCGACGGATGGATTCGAACGACAAGCTCTATGTCGTGTTGCCGATCTCGCACATCGTCGGCATCTCGCTCTTGATCATGACGCTGATGGCTGGCGGCACGGTTCGTCTGGTCAGCAAGTATGACCCCGCGGCGCTCGCCAGGGCCATTGCAGAAGAAGGCATCACCATCCTCAACGGCGTGCCCGCGACCTACCAGCGTCTGCTGGAATACAAGACCATAGCCGGTCTCAAGCGGCTCGACCGTGGATCGCTGCGCCTGATCGCGGTGGCCGGCGCTCCGCTGGATCTTGATCTCAAGTCGCGCGTCGAGAAGGAACTCGGCCTGCCGTTGTCGAACGGCTACGGCATCACCGAATGTTCGCCCGGAATATCCGGCGTTCGCTTTGATGCGCCACGCGCCGATCAGGCCGTCGGAACGCTGCTGCCGGGGATCGAGGCGCGCATCAGGACCATCGATGGCATCCCGCTGGCGAAAGGCGAGATCGGCGAGCTTCACGTCCGCGGCCGCAACGTGATGCGCGGCTATTACCGCGCGCCCGATCTGACCGCGAAGGCGATCGATAGCGAGGGCTGGTTCAACACCGGCGATCTGGCGCGCTTCAATGGCGATTGCCTCTATATCGTCGGCCGCACCAAGGAAATGATCATCCGCTCCGGCTTCAACGTCTATCCCGCGGAAGTCGAGGCCGTCCTCAATTCGCACAAGCATGTCGTGCAGTCCGCCGTGGTCGGCCGCGCCGTCGACGGCAATGAAGAGGTCGTCGCCTTCGTGCAGCTGATGCAGGGCTCGCCGGCGAAGCCGGCCGACCTGATGGCTTTTGTCAAGCCGCAACTCACCTCCTACAAGCGGCCGTCGGAGATCATCGTGCTGGATGCACTGCCGGCAACTTCGACCGGCAAGATCCTCAAGCACAAGCTTGCGGAGTCCTTGCACGGGCGCATGAATGCGATATCGGAAATGACAGATTGACCTGACCGGGAGAACTGCTTTGCAGAAGAGAAACGCGACCGTGGCCGTGATCGGCGCCGGAGACTATATCGGCGGCGAGATCGCCAAAAAGTTTGCTTCTGAGGGCTTCACGGTGTTCGCCGGACGCCGCAACGGCGCCAAGCTCGAGCCGCTGGTGAAGGAAATCGAAGCGGCCGGTGGAGAAATCCATGCGCGCTCGCTCGATGCGCGCAAGGAGGAGGAGATCATTTCCTTCCTCGGGGACGCCGACAAGCACGCGCCGCTCGAAGTCTGCATCTTCAACATCGGCGCCAATGTCAACTTTCCGATCCTCGACACCACCGAGCGGGTGTTCCGCAAGGTCTGGGAAATGGCCTGCTACTCAGGATTTTTGGCGGGCCGCGAGGCGGCGCGGCTGATGCTGCCGCGGGGCCAGGGCAACATCTTCTTCACCGGCGCCACCGCGTCCTTGCGCGGCGGCAGCGGTTACGCGGCCTTCGCCAGCGCCAAGTTCGGCCTGCGTGCGGTGGCACAGGCGATCGCGCGCGAACTCGGTCCGAAGAATATTCACGTCGCCCACCTCATCATCGATTCCGGCGTCGATACCGAATGGGTGCGGCAGCGGCGGATCGAGGCGCTGGGGCCGAATGCGCTGGACGATCCCAATCTGCTGATGCCGCCGTCGTCGGTCGCCGCTTCCTACTGGCAGCTTTACCAGCAGCCGCGTAGCGCCTGGACGTTCGAGCTGGAAATCCGCTCGTTCGGCGAGAAGTGGTAGCGGGAGCGTTCCGTGGAACTGAGCCTTTCCAGAGAGGACGCGGCGTTTCGTGACGAGGTGCGCGCCTTCATCGCGGACAACTATCCGCAGGAAATGCGCGTTCCCAATCCGGAGACCGACCTGACCAAGGAGCAGATGCTGCTCTGGCACCGGATCCTCCATCACAAGGGCTGGATCGCGCCGCTATGGCCGAAGGAATATGGCGGCCCCGGCTGGTCGATCACGCAGCGCTTTGTGTTCGAACAGGAGACCTCGCGCGCCGGAACGCTGCCGCCATTGGCATTCAGCGTCACCATGGTCGGTCCGGTGATCTACACCTTCGGCAGCGACGCGCAGAAGAAGAAGTTCCTGCCGCGCATCCTTTCCGGTGAAGACTGGTGGTGCCAGGGTTATTCGGAGCCGGGCTCAGGCTCCGACCTCGCCTCGGTCCGCACCAAGGCGGTGCGTGAGGGCGATCATTATATCGTTAATGGCCACAAGACCTGGACCACGCTGGCACAACATGCCGACTGGATCTTCTGCCTGGTCCGCACCGACCCCACCGCGAAGCCACAAGCCGGCATCTCGTTCCTCCTGATCGACATGAAATCACCCGGCGTCACCGTGCGCCCGATCATCACCATCGATGGATCGCATGAGGTCAACGACGTCTTCCTCGAGGACGTGCGCGTTCCCGTCGAGAACCTGATCGGCGAGGAGAACAAAGGCTGGACCTACGCCAAATTCCTGCTCGGCAACGAGCGCACCAGCATGGCCGGCATCGGCCGTTCGACACGCTATCTGAACAGGCTCAAGAAGATTGTGCAGACCGAAATCGGCGAGGACGATCCGGCGTTCGGCGAGTTCACCAGAGATATTGCGCGGGTCGAACTCGACGTGCTGGCGCTGGAGGCAACCGAGCTTCGCGTGGTGGCGCAGATGTCGCGCGGCATCGATCCGGGACCGGCGGCGTCGCTGTTCAAGATCCGCGGCACCGAGATATTCCAGCGCATCGCCGACCTGACTCATCGCGCGATCGGCAATTATGGCCTGGCGATCCGTGAGCATCCGGTCAGCGCCAATCATTTCATGCCCGGGCCGGATTACGGGCATACCGCGTCCGAGAAATACCTGAATTCACGCAAGCTCAGCATCTATGGCGGGTCGAACGAGATCCAGCGCAACATCATCGCCAAGGCGGTGCTGGGGCTTTGAACCTCAGCGAAACGAGGGCCCGGTGGACATTCAATTGACGGAAGAACAGGAACTGCTTCGATCGAGCGTTCAGCGCCTGTTGCGCGATCAATATGATTTCGATGCGCGCCGCAAGATCGTCGCGACCGACGAAGGTTTCAGCCGCAAGCACTGGAATGCGTTTGCTGAACTAGGCCTGTGCGCGGCGCCTTTCCAGGAAAGCTCCGGCGGCCTTGGCGGCGGTCCGTTGGCGACCATGATCGTGATGCGCGAATTTGGCCGCCATCTCGTGGTCGAGCCGTTCTTCGAGACCGTGGTTCTCGCCGGTGGTCTGATCGAGGCCGCCGGCTCGCCTGCGCAGCGCGAAACATTCTTGCCGCGGATCATGAACGGCGAAGAGGTCTGGGCGCTGGCCTGGGCGGAAGGCCGCTCGCGCTATGATTTCAGCAACGTGTCAGTCTCCGCGCGGCGTGACGGCGAGAGCTATATTCTCAGTGGTGCGAAGGCTGCGGTGATCGGCGCGCCATGGGCCGACCGGCTGATCGTCTCGGCGCGGACCTCGGGCGGGCAGCGTGATCGCAACGGCGTCAGCCTCTTTATGGTCGACCGCCATTCGGCCAATCTTCATTTGCAGAGCTTCAAGACGATCGACGGCCGCCGCGCCGCCGAAATTACGCTTGGGGATGTGCAGGTATCCGCCAGTCAGTTGCTGGGAACCGAGGGCGAAGGCGTCGCCGCGCTGGAGGCGTGCCGCGACCGCGCCATCGCCGCGCTGTGCGCGGAAGCCGTCGGCGCGATGTCTGAGCTGAATTCGGCGACGCTCGAATATGCCAAAACGCGCAAGCAGTTCGGCGTCGCGCTCGGAACCTTCCAGGTGTTGCAGCATCGCATGGTCGACATGTTCATCGCGCTGGAAGAGTCGATCTCGCTCACCCAGCATTTGAACCTGACGCTCGCGTCCGGAGAGCCGCATGGCTCGAAACTGGCGTCCGGCACGAAATCGAAGGTCGGCGAAGCTGCGCGTTTCGTCGCCGAGCAGGCGGTGCAGCTGCATGGCGGCATGGGCATGAGCGACGAATTGAACGTCGGCCATTACTTCAAGCGGATCGCGTCGATCAACGTTCAGTTCGGCGATCCCACCTACCATCTGATGCGATATGCGCAAGCGAGCTGACTTGAATATCCCTGCGTGGCCGTTGCTGCCATCCCCAACCGGAGAGTGAATCATGAACGAAGCGGTGATCGTATCGACTGCACGTACCGGCATCAGCAAGGCGTATCGTGGCGCGCTAAACCATACGGAAGGCCCCACGATGGCCGGCCATGTGATCGCAGCAGCGGTCAAGCGGGCGAACATCGAGCCGGGCGAGGTAGAGGACGTGGTGATGGGCTGCGCGATGCAGCAGGGCACCATGGTGATGAACGTGGCCCGCAAGGGCGCCATTCGCGCCGGTCTCCCGGTCACCGTCGCCGGCACCACGATCGATCGCCAATGTGCATCGGGCCTGCAGTCGATCGCGGTCGCCGCACGTTCGGTCATGCTCGACGGCGTCGAGGTCGCGGTTGCCGGAGGCGTCGAGTCGATCAGCCTTGTTCAGAACGATCACATGAACAAGTTTCACGCGATCGACGATGAACTGATGGCCATGAAGCCCGAAATGTACATGTCGATGCTGGAAACGGCCGAGGTCGTCGCGGAGAGATACGGGATTTCGCGGCAGCGTCAGGACGAATACAGCCTTGAATGTCAGCGCCGCACAGCGGCGGCCCTCCAGGGCGGGCGCTTCAATGACGAGATCGTCCCGTTCAAGACGAGGATGGCGGTGATGGACAAGGCCACCAAGCAGGTCTCGTTCGAGGATATTACGCTGACAAAGGACGAGGGGCCGCGGCCGGAAACGACGGCCGAAGGCCTTGCCGGCATCAAGCCGGTGTTTGAGGGCAAGACCATCAGCGCGGGCAATGCAAGTCAGCTTTCCGACGGTGCGTCCGCCTGCGTCATCATGAGCGACAAGCTCGCGGCCAAAAAGGGGCTGAACCCGCTCGGCATCTTCCGCGGTTTTGTCGCCGCCGGAGTCGAGCCGGACGAAATGGGGGGCGGGCCGGTGGCCGCTATCCCGCGTCTGCTCAAACGCCACAGCCTGAAGATCGATGACATCGATTTGTGGGAACTGAACGAAGCCTATGCCGTCCAGGTGATCTATTGCCGCGACAAGCTCGGGATCGATCCGGAAAAACTCAACGTCAACGGCGGCTCGATCTCGATGGGCCATCCCTACGGAATGACCGGATCGCGTCTCACCGGCCACCTGCTGATCGAGGGACGCCGCCGCAAGGCCAAGTATGGCGTGGTGACCATGTGCATCGGCGGCGGCATGGGTGCGGCCGGGCTGTTCGAAATCGTCCATTGATCTGAAACCCAACAAGCCAGCGGGAGCCATTCGTGAAAACAGCCATCACCGAGATGTTCGGCATCGAACATCCGATTATCCAGGGCGGAATGCATTATGTCGGGTTTGCCGAGCTCGCGGCCGCGGTCTCGAACGCTGGCGGCCTCGGCATCATCACCGGGTTGACGCAGCGGACGCCGAAACTGCTGGCCAAGGAAATCGCGCGCTGTCACGACATGACGGATAAGCCGTTCGGTGTGAACCTCACATTCCTGCCGACCTTCAGCGCGCCGCCTTATCCGGAATATATCGCGGCGATCAAGGAAGGCGGCATCAGGATCGTCGAGACCGCAGGCCGCAGCCCCGAGCAATACATGCCGGCGCTGAAAGCGGCCGGCATCAAGGTGATCCACAAATGCACGTCGGTGCGGCACTCGTTGAAGGCGGAGCAGATCGGCTGCGACGCCGTCAGCGTCGACGGTTTTGAGTGCGGCGGGCATCCCGGTGAAGACGACATGCCGAACATGATCCTGCTGCCGCGTGCCGCTGAAGAGCTGAAGATACCGTTCGTGGCCTCGGGCGGCATGGCCGATGCGCGTAGCCTGGTGGCCGCGCTGGCGCTCGGCGCCGCCGGCATGAACATGGGCACGCGCTTCATCGCAACCAAGGAGGCGCCGGTGCACGACAACGTCAAGAAGGCGCTGGTTGCAGCGTCCGAGCTGGATACCAGGCTGGTGATGCGGGCGCTTCGAAACACCGAGCGCGTGCTCAAGAACAAGGGCGTCGATCGCCTGATCGAGATCGAGCGCGAAAAAGGCGCCAAGCTGCAGATTGCCGACATCCACGACGAAGTCGCGGGCGTCTATCCCAAGGTCATGATCGACGGCGACATGGATGCCGGCGCCTGGAGCTGCGGCATGGTGGCCGGATTGATCAAGGATGTCCCGACGGTGAAGGAATTGATCGACCGCATCATGGCCGATGCCGAGCGCATCATCCGCCAGCGGCTCACGGGCTTCCTGGATGGTGTCGAAACCAAGACCGCCGCGCGCGCGGTCGCCTGAATCGAAAAGGACCCATGCCATGAGCGAACACGTCAAGACGGAAGTTGTCGGCGGCATCATGACGCTGACGATGCAGCGCCCGGAAAAGAAGAATGCGCTGACCGGTGCCATGTATGATGCGCTGTCTGAAGGCCTCGAGCGCGCCGACACCGATGCTTCCATCAAAGTGGTGCTGTTTCAGGGCGACGGCGACAGCTTCACCGCCGGCAATGATCTCGCCGACTTCGCGGCGCAGGCGAACGGCAGCAACAGCGGCAAAAGTCCTGCGTCGCGCTTCATCCAGAACCTGGGAAAAGCCAGAAAGCCGCTAGTCGCGGCCGCGCAAGGCAACGCCGTCGGGATCGGCACGACGATGCTGCTGCATTGCGACTTGGTCTATCTCGCCGACAACGCGCGCCTGATCACGCCGTTCGTCAATCTCGCGCTGGTCCCTGAGGCGGCATCGAGCTGGCTGCTGCCGGCCCGGATCGGCCATGTGCGGGCTTACGCGATGTTTGCGCTCGGTGAGCCGATGGATGCGGCAACGGCTGTGGCCTGCGGATTGGCCAATGCCGCGGTGCCGGTCGGCGACCTCCGTCAGAAGGCGATGACGGCCGCGGTCACATTGACAAAACGGCCGGCGGGCTCGCTAAGCTTCACGAAGAAGCTGATGCGCGATCACGCGAAGATCGCCGCCCAGATGGGCGAGGAGGGCGAGTTGTTCAAGCAACGCCTGCAGACGCCGGAAGCTCGCGAAGCATTCGCGGCGTTCGCCGAACGCCGGCCGCCGGACTTTTCGAAATTGCCAGCTTGAAGCACGGCGCGGTCCCCCGACCGGCGCAACGGAGAACTTTTGGATCATGAATATCAGAATTAGTTTGGCGGCCGCTTGCGTGGCTGCATCGCTATTAGCGCTGCCCGCTCACGCCGCCGAAGAGCCCGGCGTCACCGCGACCGAAATCAGGATCGGCGGGATCTTTCCGTTCAGCGGTCCGGCGTCGTCGATCGGGCTGGTCGGAAAGGGCGTGCTGGGCTACGTGCAATCGATCAACGATCGCGGCGGCATCAACGGCCGCAAGATCAATTACATTGCGATGGACGACGCCTACAGCCCGCCGAAATCGGTCGAGCACGCCCGCAAGCTGGTCGAAAGCGACGAAGTATCGTTCATCTTCAGCCAGCTCGGCACGCCCGGCAATTCGGCCACCGCAAAATATCTCAAGGCCAAAGGCATTCCCTCGATCGCGATCGTGAGCGGTTCGAGTAAATTCACCGATGTCGGGGAATATCCGCTGACCACGACGGGGCTGGTCAGCTATCAGACCGAGGGAAGAATCTACGCCAAATTTCTGGACAAAGCGTTGCCCAAGGCCAAGATTGCGATCCTGTTCCAGAACGACGATCTCGGCAAAGACTATGTCAACGCCTTCAAGTCGATTCTGAAAGCAGAGTTCGACAAGCGCGTCGTGACCGCGGGTTACGAGGTCACCGAGCCCACGGTGGATTCCCAGGTCGTCAATCTCAAGAGCAGCGGCGCCGAGGCGCTGTTCATCGCGGGCACGCCGAAATTCGCAGCCCAGGCGATCCGGAAAGCGTCCGAGGTCGGCTGGAAGGCGACGATCATTATCAATTTCCCGTCTGGCTCCATCGCCGGCACCTTGAGGCCCGCCGGGCTCGATAAATCAGTCGGCGTCATCGTCGGCACCATCAACAAGGATCCGACGGATTCGAGATGGGACGCAGACGATGGCATCAAGGCTTACAAGGCTTTCTTTGAAAAGTATCTGCCGGGTGCGGACTATCAGAACACCAGCTATCTCACCGGCTACATGCAGGGCATGATCCTGGAGCAGATCCTGAAACAATGCGGCGACGACCTGTCGCGCAAGAACATCGTCAAGCAGGCAAAGTCGCTGAAGGATTTTGTAATTCCTGTCGCCTTTCCGGGCATCAAGGTGAACACCACCGACACCAGCAACATGGTCTGGACCCAGATGCAACTGCAGCGCTGGAGCGGCACCAACTGGGAGCCGTTCGGCGAGATACTGGATGCAAATTCCGAATAAGGTAGGCGCGCGAGGCCGCGGCGGGGTGCCGCCGCGCTTCGCGCTGTTAAGTCGAGCGAGTTTCCCTCACCCGGCACGCTAGCCCTGCGGCTTTGATTCCGGCGTTGCCGCGGCGGCGCGGGTTCGGAAGTAGTCCAGCACGAACAGGCGTATCGCCGACGACAAATTGCCTTGCTGGCGGTTGTTGTCGATCTCGCCCACCAGTTCGGACAGCGTCATATCGCGCAGGCCGGAGATTTCCTTCATGCCGTTCCAGAAGGCCTCTTCGAGGCTCACGCTGGTCTTGTGGCCCGCGACCACGATCGAACGCTTCACCACCGGTGACTTCATGACGCGTCCTCGCCGTCGATCCGATGCTGATCCAACAGATCGTTCGCCCGGTTCGCGCGTTGCTCGTCCAGCATGCGTTCGGATTTGGTTCGGCCGTAGCGCGCCCGGTTGGTTTCGGCTTGCTTCGCCGATTGTTCACGTTCGGCGCGCTTTTTGAATCGTTTTAAACTGACCACGTCCCCCATGCTCGCCCCCTTCATTCAGTAAAAGGAAAGCATGCGACAGTTTCACGAAGGCGTGAGTAGTCCGCCGGCCCGATCGTCATTCCAAAGTCCCCGTCGTCACCCTCTAATAGCATCAAAATACGTTTCGCTGTGCGAAAGCAAAAATATTCTGTGCTTTACCGTGGGCAAGCGCAACGGCGACAGCCGACCCGGTCTTAGTTCTTTAGGTGTTATGATCTATAATTATAACACCCATTGTCGCACGCAATTTTCGTCATCCGGGATGTGTCATTTTGTCTGGCCGCACCAGCCGATCGAATTCGTCACCCGATACAAAGCCAAGTCGCACAGCTTCTTCTTTCAACGTGGTGCCTCGGGCGTGAGCGGATTTTGCGACCTTGGCGGCATTGTCGTAACCGATCTTTGGCGCGAGCGCGGTGACCAGCATCAGCGAACGCTCCATCAACTCGCGAATGCGTTTTTCGTCGGCGCGTATTCCTTCCACGCAATGCTCGGTAAACGACCGGACGACGTCCGTCATCAATCGGATGGAATGCATCATGCAATATGCCAGTACCGGCTTGTAGACGTTGAGCTCGAAATGGCCCTGGCTGCCCGCCACGGTGATGGCGGTATGATTTCCGAACACCTGGCAGCAAACCATGGTCATGGCCTCGCATTGCGTCGGGTTGACCTTGCCCGGCATGATCGACGAGCCTGGTTCATTTTCAGGCAGGATCAACTCGCCGAGGCCGGAGCGGGGACCCGATCCCAACAGGCGAATATCGTTGGCGATCTTGAACAGGCCGGTCGCTACTGAATTCACGGTACCGTGCATAAAGACGTAGGCATCGTTGGAAGCCAGCGCCTCGAACTTGTTGGCGGCGCTGGTGAAGGGCAGCTTGGTGATTTCGGCGACGTGCCGGGCAAACGCCTTGGCGAATTTCGGTTTCGAGTTGAGGCCGGTACCGACAGCCGTTCCGCCCTGCGCCAGCGGATAAAGATCTTTCACGGCCACGTGCAACCGCGCGATGCCGCTTTCGACCTGGGCGGCGTACCCGGAAAATTCCTGGCCCAGCGTCAGCGGCGTTGCGTCCTGGGTGTGGGTCCGGCCGATCTTGACGATATGGGCGAACGCCTTTTCCTTTTTGCGCAGCGCCTGGTGAAGCCCGGTGAGCGCTGGAATGAGATCAGCCACGATGTCCTGGGCCGCGGCGATGTGCATCGCGGTTGGAAACGAATCGTTCGACGACTGGCTCATATTGACGTGGTCGTTGGGATGAACCGGCTTCTTGGCGCCCCGTTCGCCGCCGAGCAACTCGTTGGCGCGATTGGCGATCACCTCGTTGAGGTTCATGTTGGTCTGCGTGCCGGAGCCGGTCTGCCAGACCACCAGAGGAAAATGATCGTCGAGCTTGCCCTCGATCACCTCGCGCGCGGCGCGGATGATGGCGTTGGCACGGCGCTGATCGAGCAGCTCCAGTTGGCGATTGGTTTCCGCCGCCGCCAGCTTGACGATACCCAGTGCCCGGATGATCGGCATCGGCATCCGGTCCTGGCCGATACGGAAATTCTGCCTGGAGCGTTCGGTCTGTGCACCCCAGTACCGATCGGCGGCGACCTCGATCGGGCCGAAGCTGTCGGTCTCGGTGCGGGTGGGAGTAGATCGCGATGCCGTCGTTGCTCGAGCCATATGCCATGTCCATTGCGCACGCCACATCCGGGCGCAGCCAACAGGGCTCGCTCCGCGCGGCGAGACGTTCATTCTACAGGGTCGTGCGGATTATTTCTTGCGGAAGCGATCCAGCCGTACGACTTCGGCGCCCTCGCTCGGCTTGGCCGGTTCGTCCCGATTTTCGGCGGCCGGCGGTGACGGCAGCGCTGACGGCGCAGGGGAGGGGGCAGGAGCCGCCGGCAAATCTGTCGCGGCTGTTTCGGCAGCAGCTTCGGATGGCTCGAATTGCAGGCCGAACTGCACCGAGGGGTCGAAGAAGCTCTTGATGGAATTGAAGGGCACCACAAGGCGTTCGGGAATGCCGCCAAACGACAGTCCGACTTCGAAACGATCTTCCGTCACCACCAGGTCCCAAAACTGATGCTGGAGGATGATGGTCATTTCCTCCGGATATTGGGCCAATAGCCGCGGCGACAATTTTACGCCGTCGGCGGTGGACAGGAAAGTGATGAAGAAGTGATGCTCCCCGGGCAAGCCATGCTCGGCGGCATCGGTCAGCACGCGGCGCAACACGCCGCGCAACGCGTCGCGCGCCAGCACATCGTATCGGATATGATCGGTCGCCATTATCGGTCCTGTCGCGTTCGGATGCGTGGTGCAGATCGCCGGCGATGCCGTGGCCGACTCGCCTGTCCCGCGTATGCTACCCCGCCGAGGGGCGGAGGTCAGCAGGCGAGGTCGCCTACGGCGGAAATTCCAGCAGATGGCTCAGCTATCGGGCAAATTCACAACGCACATAAAATGAAGTAGAGGCTTCTGTTGCCAGGTGCCCCCGAACCCCGCCTGACGGAGCTTAACCCACCAGGACTTTAGATTTGGTCTTTCAAACTGCGTTACGCAGCCTGAGCAACCGGAGCATAGTTGTCGTTTGCAACTATTGCATAGCCCGATAACGGCGGAACCATACCGAGAAAAAGCTCGCCCTTTACGCCCTCGTCGATCCTGTTTCGCCCCCGCCGAAACCCGGGCTTGTTGCATCTCGGGCTTTGGTGGAGGCGCCGGGTGCTGCCCCCGGGTCCGAATGGTTTATTGCGACGGCAGTTTATTTCCGTAGCCGGCGAACCGGCACCCCCAATATAGGGTGCCAAGACTGAGAAAAATAGAGCCTGACGGGGGTGACATTCGGGCAGGGAACGTCCGTTTACGCAATGACCCCCTTCCGAATATCGATTGGCCTTTGCCGCGCCGCCGTTCTAAATCTCGCGCCATGCCCCCGGATTCCCCGCCGGTTGCCGTTCCGGCGCCGGATCTCATAGCCAACCCACCCGGTCTGATCGCGCTGTTTGTGGCGTTCGCCAAGATGTCGCTGGCCGGATTCGGCGGCGTGCTGGTCTGGGCGCGGCGCGGCATCGTCGATCAGCACAGATGGATGACGGCGGACGAATTCAACGAGACCTTTGCGCTGTGTCATTTCCTGCCCGGCCCGAATATCGTTAATCTGTCGGTCGTGTTCGGATCGCGCATCCGGGGAATTCCGGGCGCCATTGCCGCATTCACGGGCCTGGTCGCGCCGCCGATGGTGATCATGACGATCCTGGCTGCGCTTTACGCGCGCTATGGCGAAATCGATGCACTGCGGCGCGTTCTGGCCGGAGTGTCCTGCGCCGCCGTGGGACTCCTGTTCGCGGTCGTCTTCAAGATGATGATGCCGCTGATCAAAAGGCGTGATCTGATCGGCGTTGCCGTTCTGGTTGCGGTATTCATCGCGATCGGGCTTTTGCGCCTGCCGTTGCCGGCGGTATTGCTGGCCGCGATTCCGGTCAGCCTCGCCCTCACCATGGTCACGCGCCGGCGGGCTCCCACATGAATTCCGACGCCAACCCGATCTGGACGCTGGTCTGGACGTTCGGCCTGATGTCGTTGTTTGCGGTGGGGGGCGCCAACGCCGCCATTCCCGAGATGCACCGCATTGCCGTCGACATCCAGCACTGGATGACCGACAAGCAATTCGCCGATATCTTCGCGATTTCCCAGCTTTCGCCGGGCCCGAACGTGCTGATCGTAACCTTGATCGGCTACTCGGTTGCCGGCGTTCTGGGCGCACTGGCCGCGACGCTCGCCATGTGCGGACCGACCGCCATCCTTGCCTATTGTGTGAGCCGTCTGCTGGTGCGATCCAGCCATTCGCGCTGGCCCGCCATTATTCAGGCGGCGCTGGTTCCGCTCTCCATCGGATTGATGGGTTCAAGCGGCCTGATTTTGGCGCTGACCTCCGATCAGACCTGGACCGCCGCCGCCGTTACCGTCCTCGCCGCCGTGCTGGCCTTTGCGACCCGGCTCAATCCGCTGTGGATATTGCTGGCCGGGGGTTGTTTGGGTTTTGCTGGCGTTATCTGACGAAAATCGCTAGGCAGGGCTGGGGATGGGGTGACAATTCCAGCTAATAAGAGCGATTGCAGCCGAAGCCGGCCGCGGAGGAGACATGTATGGCCGACACGATGGCCCACACGGGGGCAACCGTACGTAACACGAAGGCTGCCTTCGCCATTTTCGTGCTGGCGCTGGCACCGCAGATTTTTGAACTGCTGTGGTCGTTCGGGACGATCGCGGGACTGGGCGGTGGCCGCGGTCCGGCGCAGACGCTGCTTGCTCACCTCGCCGCACTGTTGTCTGCCCCCGCCGCGTTCTTCAGCGCCGACGCCAAGAAGGCGTTCTCGTCGGATGTGCTGCTCACCCTGATTTATTCCTATCCGCTGTTCGCCGTCGCGATAGCGACGCTCTTCCTCAAGATCAGGTCACCGCAGGACTACATTGGCGGCGTTGTACTGATGGCGCTTGCGCTGTTTGCGCTGTGGGCGTCCAGCGATCTGCAGGGCACGCGCGGTTTCTCGTTCGGCGCCGGGACCGCACCGCGCATGTTCGGCGTACTCATGCTGGCGCTTGCCGCCGGAATTGCGCTGACGGGGCTTCTCACCGACGGGCCGGACCTTGCCGGCTATTCGTGGCGGGGGCCGCTGTTCGTGTCAGTCGCTATCGTATTCTTTGCGCTGGCGATCCGGCCGCTCGGCCTGGTCGTGACGGCGTTTTCAAGCTTCATGATCGCGGCGCTGGGCACGCATGAGACGCGGTGGACCGAGGCGGTCATTGTCGGCGCCTGCCTGACGCTCGGCTGCGCGATCCTGTTCCCCTACGTGCTGGGGCTGCCGATGCCGATGTTCCCGCGTTTCCTGATCCAGTGAGGGTGTAATGGATCTTTTTGCCAACCTTGCGCACGGATTTGCCGTCGCGCTATCGCCGATCAACCTTTTGATGTGCCTGATCGGCGCCCTTGTCGGCACGCTGGTCGGCGTGTTGCCGGGGATCGGCACCATCGCAACGGTGGCGATGCTGCTGCCGATCACGTTTGGCCTGCCGCCGGTCGGCGCGCTGATTATGCTGGCCGGCATTTATTACGGCGCCCAATATGGTGGTTCGACCACCTCGATCCTGGTCAATATCCCGGGAGAGGCGACCTCGGTCGTTACGGCCCTCGATGGCCATCAGATGGCAAAACAGGGCCGCGCAGGTCCGGCGCTGGCGATCGCCGCGATCGGCTCATTCTTCGCCGGCTGCGTCGCCACGGTTCTGATCGCCATCCTCGGCGCGCCGCTGACAAAACTCGCGCTGGCGTTCGGCCCGGCCGAATATTTCTCGCTGATGGTGCTCGGCCTGATCTTTGCCGTGGTGCTCGCAAAGGGCTCGGTGCTGAAGGCGATTGCGATGATCGTGCTGGGATTGTTGCTGTCGATGGTCGGCTCCGACATCGAGACCGGCGCCTCCCGCATGGCCTTCAACATCCCCGAATTGGCCGACGGTCTTGGCTTCGCGACGGTCGCCATGGGCGTATTCGGTTTTGCGGAAATCATCCGCAACCTGGATGCCGGTGCCGAGATGAACCGTAATCTCGTGCAACAGAAGATCACGGGGCTGATGCCGACCAAAAAGGATCTGATCGACTCGACGCCAGCCATCCTGCGCGGCACCGTGTTGGGATCGATTCTCGGCATCCTGCCGGGCGGCGGCGCGGTTATCGCCTCCTTTGCCGCCTATACGCTGGAGAAAAAGCTCGCGAAAGATCCGTCGCGATTTGGCCGCGGCGCGATCGAAGGCGTGGCGGCGCCGGAGAGCGCCAACAATGCGGCGGCGCAGACCTCCTTCATCCCGCTGCTCACGCTTGGTATCCCGCCGAACGCGGTGATGGCGCTGATGGTCGGCGCCATGACTATTCATGGCATCGTGCCGGGGCCGCAGGTGATGCAGAAGCAGCCCGACCTCGTCTGGGGCATGATCGCCTCGATGTGGATCGGCAACCTGATGCTGGTCATCATCAACCTGCCGCTGGTCGGGATCTGGGTGCGGCTGTTGCGCGTGCCGTACCGGCTGATGTTCCCCTCGATCGTGATCTTCTGTGCGATCGGCATCTACTCGGTCAACAACGCGCCAACGGACGTGGTGCTGGCCGGCATGTTCGGCCTGGTTGGCTACTGGCTGATCAAGCACGATTTCGAGCCCGCGCCGCTGTTGCTCGGCATGGTGCTCGGACCGTTGATGGAAGAGAACCTGCGCCGGGCACTGCTGATCTCGCGGGGCGACTGGAGTGTTTTCGTCAGCCGGCCGTTGTCGGCGGTCCTGCTGGCAATTGCCGCCGCGCTCCTGGTCCTTGCGATATTGCCGGCCTTGCGTGCCAAGCGCGACGAGGTGTTCGTAGAGTCCGAAAGCTGATCTGGAACTAACCTGCGGCGGCCTGCCGCTCAAGGAGATCTGATGAATTTGTACAGTCGTATGCTCGCAGGCGCCGGTCTGGCGGCGCTGGCCGGTCTCAGCGCTTTCGCCATGCCGGCCCAGGCTCAAACCTATCCGACGCGCTCCATCACCGTGATCGTGCCGTTCGCGGCGGGCGGCCCGACCGACGTCATCGCGCGCATCGTCACCGGGCACATGGCGCAGACGCTCGGCCAGAGCATCATCATCGAAAACGTGGTCGGCGCCGGCGGCACCACCGCCAGTACCCGCGCCGCGCGGGCCGCCAACGACGGATACACGCTGATCACGGGGCATATGGGCACCCATGCGGCCTCGGTGCCGCTCTATCCCAATCTGGCCTATCATCCTGAGAAGAGTTTTGAGCCGGTGGGGCTGCTGGCCGGCACGCCATCCTGATCCTTGCGCGGAAGGATTTTCCGCCGAAGGATCTCAAGGAATTCGTGGCTTACGTGAAAGCCAATGAAAAGACGGTCAACGCCGCCCACGCCGGAGTCGGCTCAGTGTCGCACGTCTCCTGCCAGCTCCTGAACTCCATCCTCGGCGTCGAGCCGGTCGGTGTGCCATTCAACGGCACCGGACCGGCGATGAACGCACTGGTGGGCGGCCAAGTCGACTACATGTGCGACCAGATCGTCAATGCCGTGCCGCAGATCAATGGCGGCACCATCAAGGCCTATGCGGTGGCGACGCCTGCGCGCAACCCCTCGCTGCCGAATGTTCCGACCACCGCGGAGGCCGGCCTGCCGGCCTTCCAGGCGCAGGCCTGGAACGCAATTTTCGCGCCGAAGGGTACGCCGGCTCCGATCGTCGCCAGGTTGAACGCCGCTATCACCGCGGCGCTCGACGATGAAGGCGTTCGCAAGCGCCTGCTCGAGCTTGGCAGCGTCATCCCGGCGCCGGCCGACCGCTCGCCGGAAGCGCTTGCCACCCTCGTCAAGAACGAGATCGCGAAATGGACGCCGGTGCTCAAGCCGGCGGGTTGATCGACACCATCCAGCCGATAGTCGAAGGGGCGGAACCCGGGTTTCGCCCCTTGTTGTTTGAGGGCGGGATCGTCATTTTTTGGGGTATAAAGGGAGCGGGACGCCGAATCGGCGCTGTCGGCCCGTCGGTCGGGCCGCTAAAACTCGCCTTCCCGGAAGGCGCACATATCTGCCATGAACCAGTACCACGACCTCCTCGAACGGATTCTTTCTGACGGCGCGGAGAAGCACGACCGCACCGGCACCGGTACGCTGTCCATCTTCGGCCACCAGATGCGCTTCAATCTGGCCGCCGGCTTCCCGATGCTGACCACCAAGAAGCTGCCGCTGAAATCGATCGTGCACGAACTGCTCTGGTTCCTCGCCGGCGACACCAATATCAAGTACCTCAAGGACAACGGCGTTTCGATCTGGGACGAATGGGCTGACGCCAATGGCGATCTCGGTCCGGTCTATGGATCGCAATGGCGATCGTGGCCCGCGCCGGACGGGCGCAGCATCGACCAGATTTCCAACGTCATCGACATGATCAAGCGCAATCCGGATTCGCGCCGCCTGATCGTGAGCGCCTGGAACCCGGCCGACGTCGACAAGATGGCCTTGCCGCCGTGCCATTGCCTGTTTCAGTTCTATGTCGCGAACGGCAAATTATCGTGCCAGCTCTATCAGCGTTCCGGCGACGTGTTCCTCGGCGTGCCCTTCAATATCGCCTCCTATGCCTTGCTGACGATGATGGTGGCGCAGGTGACCGGCCTCAAGCCCGGCGACTTCGTCCACTCGCTCGGTGATGCGCATCTCTATTCAAACCACATCGAGCAGGCCCGGCTGCAACTGACGCGTCCGACGCGTCCGCTGCCGGTGATGAAGATCAATCCGGACGTGAAGGATATCTTCGCCTTCCGCTACCAGGATTTCGTACTCGAAGGCTACGACCCGCATCCGCACATCAAGGCCGAGGTCGCAGTGTGACCGTGACGGCCGCTGCTCGTCCACAAATCGTCCTCATCGTCGCCGTCGCCGAGAACGGCGTGATTGGTAGTCGCGGCGCGATTCCGTGGCGGCTGAAGACCGATCAGCAACGCTTCAGGACGATCACGATGGGCAAGCCGGTGGTGATGGGCCGCAAGACCTTTGTCTCGCTGCGCAAGCCACTTGCGGGACGGACCAATATCGTCATCACCCGCGATGCGGGTTTCCGCGCCGCAGGCGCGGTGGTGACGACATCGTTCGACGCCGCCCGCGGGATTGCGCTGGGTGATGCGCTGCGGCGTTTCGCCACTGAGATCACCGTGATCGGTGGCGCGGAAATCTATGCGCAATGGATGGATGTCGCCGACCGCCTGGACATTACCGAAGTTCACGCCCGGCCCGACGGCGACACATATTTTGCCGCAATTGATACGGCTGACTGGGAAGAGACGGCGCGCGTGCGAAATCCGGCCGGTCCGGACGACAGCGCCGACTTCTCCTATGTGACCTATCGCCGGCGCGAGCCCGCATTAACAAAGCCGCATTAACTCCGTTCGGTAATGTTTACATTGACAAATATCGGCCCAAGCATAGCTGCTCCGAGCCAACAAGCCGCGTTGTAAGGGGCGGGGCGGTCCCCTATAAGGCCGTGAAGCTATTGCGAGGCCGGGCGTTTTGGCGGAGTAGCCGACGCCGAATAGCCGGGTTAGGCCCGTGAAGGAGACTGTCGATGCCGTGGAAGAATCAAGGCGGAGGCCCGTGGGGCTCCGGTCCCAAGGGACCGTGGGGCTCCGGCCCGCAATCGGTCGGGCCGAGGCCGCCCGATCTTGAAGACCTTTTGCGCCGCGGCCAGGATCGGCTCCAGCAGATCTTGCCGGGCGGTTATTTCAGCGGCATGGGCATCGCGATCATCCTGATGGTGGCGGTGGTGATCTGGCTGTTGTCCGGATTCTTCCGCGTGCAGTCCGAAGAACTCGGCGTCGTGCTGCGGTTCGGCAAGCATGTGCGAACGGTGCAGCCGGGCCTGAATTATCATTGGCCGTATCCAATCGAGACCGTGCTGCTGCCGAAGGCGCTGCGCGTCTCCACCATCTCGATCGGCATGACGCTAATCGACGACCCGGCGCGGCGTGGCCGGACGATGCGTGATGTGCCGGAAGAAAGCCTGATGCTGACCGGCGACGAGAATATCGTCGATGTGGATTTCACCGTGCTGTGGCGGATCAAGCCCGACGGCGTCGGCAATTACCTGTTCAACATCCAGAACCCCGAAGGCACCGTGAAGGCGGTTGCCGAGAGCGCGATGCGCGAAGTGATCGGCCGTTCCCAAATCCAGCCGATCCTCACCGGCGCACGTACCAGCACCGAACAGAGCGTGCAGGAACTGATGCAGCGGACGCTCGACAGTTATGGCTCGGGCATCCTGGTGCAGCAGGTGCAGATGCAGAAGGTCGATCCGCCGGCGCAGGTGATCGATGCGTTCCGCGACGTGCAGGCGGCGCGCGCCGACCTCGAGCGGTTGCAGAACGAGGCGCAGACTTACGCCAACCGCGTCGTTCCCGACGCACGCGGCCGCGCCGCCCAGATCATCCAGGTCGCCGAAGGCTACAAGGAGCAGGCGGTCGCCGAGGCCAAGGGCCAGAGCGCGCGCTTCCTCAAAGTCTACGACGAATACAAGAAGGCGCCCGACGTGACACGGCAGCGCATTTACCTGGAGACGATGGAGCGCATCCTCGGCAGTTCCGAGAAGCTTGTGTACGATGGCGGCGGTTCGGCCGGCGGGCAGAGCATCGTCCCGTATTTGCCATTGAGTGAACTGACGCCGCGGCGTCCGGCCGGCCCCCCGACGGGCCAGCAGCAGCAGGGCGGAGGCGTACGATGAGGTCCGGAGCTACAGGCATTGCCGCGCTGATAGCGCTGCTTGTCATCGTGATCGTCGGTTACAGTTCGGTATTCACGGTGGCGCAAACCGAGCAAGTGCTGGTGGTGCGGCTCGGCGAGCCGATCCGCGTCGTGACCGAGCCGGGCCTGAATTTCAAGGCGCCGTTCATCGATACCGTGATCTCGATCGATAAGCGGATTCTCGACCTGGAAAATCCGTCGCAGGAAGTCATCGCATCGGACCAGAAGCGGCTGGTGGTCGATGCCTTCGCGCGCTATCGCATCAAGAACGCGTTGCGGTTTTACCAGAGCATCGGTTCGATCCAGGCCGCCAACATCCAGTTGACGACGCTTTTGAACGCATCGCTGCGCCGCGTGCTCGGCGAAGTGACCTTCATCCAGGTGGTGCGTGACGAACGCGAAGGCCTGATGCAGCGGATTCGCGAACAGCTCGACAAGGAAGCCGATGGTTACGGCATCCAGGTCGTCGATGTGCGGATCAGGCGCGCCGACCTGCCCGAGCAGAACAGCCAGGCCGTCTATCAGCGCATGCAGACCGAGCGGCAGCGCGAGGCCGCCGAATTCCGCGCCCAGGGCGGCCAGAAGGCGCAGGAGATCAGGTCCAAGGCCGACCGCGAGGCCACGGTCATCATCGCCGACGCAAATTCGACCGCCGAGCAGGTACGCGGCGCGGGCGACGGCGAACGCAACCGGCTGTTCGCCGAAGCCTATGGCAAGGATCCGGATTTCTTCGCGTTCTACCGCTCGATGACGGCGTATGAGAACGGGTTGCGCAGCAACGACACCCGCTTCCTGCTGCGGCCGGATTCCGACTTCTTCAAGTTCTTCAGCAACTCCTCCGGCCATCCGCCCGTAGCGGCAGCTCCGGCGGCGGCGGCTTCTGCCGCGCCGAAGCCGTAAGGCGGTTTGACTGAACAAGAGCAGGGGCGGAGCGAATTCTCGCTTCGCCCCGCTTTACAAAGAACACCAGCGGGAGGTTGCCATCCGATGAGGTCCATAGCGTTCGCCGACTTCCTCATCGGTGTAGGTGTCCTGTTTGTGCTCGAAGGCCTGTTGTTCGCGGCAAGCCCGGCCTGGATGCGCCGGGCCATGAAGAGCGCGCTGGCGACACCGGACAATATTTTGCGCGTCGTCGGCATCGGGTCGGCGGTCGCCGGCCTGATCCTGATCTGGCTGGTCCGGCGGTAGTCCAACGTCATTCCGGGGCGCGCTGCTCGTCCGCGCGAACCCGGAATCTCGAGATTCCGGGTCTGGCTCTTCGAGCCGTCCCGGAATGACAACCAGGCTACAGCATTCGCGGAAAATACTGCTGTAACAACGCCATCGTGACCTGCCGGCGTCGGTTTTTCGCCGAAATGTCCGGCTCAAATGCTTGCGCCGCCGCCCCGTTCGGGCGCACTGTGTAGCTTAGATTATTGAGCCCCGTTTTCCTGGAGAGAACCTGACATGACCGGTGCGATTCCAGCCTTGAGCCGTCGCCTGCGCCCCTTGGCTGCCGCGATCTGCCTTGGCGCCGCGAGCATGCTTTCCACGCCGGCCTTTGCCCGGGGTCCTGACGGCATCGCCGACATTGCCGAGAAGGTAATCGACGCCGTGGTCAACATCTCGACCTCGCAGACGGTCGAAGCCAAGGGCGGTCCTGGCGACCGGGGCGCGATGCCGCAATTGCCGCCGGGCTCGCCGTTCGAGGAATTCTTCGACGACTTTTTCAAGAACCGCCGCGGCGGCCCCGGGGGCAATTCCAAGGGCGGCGACATGCAGCCGCGCAAGACCAACTCGCTCGGTTCCGGTTTCATCGTCGACACCTCGGGGATCGTCGTGACCAACAATCACGTCATCGCAGATGCGGACGAGATCAACGTCATCATGAATGACGGCACCAAGATCAAGGCCGAGCTGGTTGGCGTCGACAAGAAAACAGATCTCGCGGTGCTGAAATTCAAGCCCGTGAAACCGCTGACCGCGGTGAAATTCGGCGATTCCGACAAGCTGCGCCTGGGCGAATGGGTGATCGCGATCGGCAATCCCTTCAGCCTCGGCGGCACGGTCACGGCGGGCATCGTTTCGGCGCGCAACCGCGACATCGATTCAAGCCCCTATGGCAGCTACATCCAGACCGATGCCGCCATCAACCGCGGCAACTCCGGCGGCCCGCTGTTCAACCTCGATGGCGAAGTGATCGGCGTCAACACACTGATCATCTCGCCGACCGGCGGATCGATCGGCATCGGCTTTGCGGTGCCTTCGAAGACCGTGACGGCGGTGGTCGACCAGCTCAGGCAGTTCGGCGAGCTGCGTCGCGGCTGGCTCGGCGTCCGCATCCAGCAGGTCACCGACGAGATCGCCGAAAGCCTCAACATCAAGCCGGCGCGCGGCGCGCTGGTCGCCGGCGTCGAAGAAAAAGGACCGGCGAAACCCGCCGGCATCGAGCCCGGCGATGTCATCGTCAAGTTCGACGGCAAGGACATCAAGGACCCGAAGGACCTTTCACGCGTGGTGGCCGATACCGCGGTCGGCAAGGCGGCTGATGTCGTCGTCATCCGCAAGGGCCAGGAGCAAACCAAGCAGGTGACGCTTGGCCGTCTCGACGACGGCGACAAGGCGGTGCAGGCATCGGCCAAGAGTCAGCCCGAGCCCGAGAAGCCGGTGACGCAGAAGGCGCTCGGCCTCGACCTCGCCGTCCTGAACAAGGACCTGCGCACCCGCTACAAGATCAAGGACAGCGTCAAGGGCGTCGTCATCACTTCTGTCGACGGCACCTCCGACGCCGCCGAGAAACGCTTGAGCGCCGGCGACGTGATCGTCGAGGTCGCGCAGGAGGCGGTGAGCAACGGCGCCGACGTCAAGAAGCGCATCGACCAGTTGAAAAAGGACGGCAAGAAATCCGTGCTGTTGCTGGTATCCAACGCCGACGGCGAACTGCGCTTCGTGGCGCTGAGCGTGCAGTAGGGCGCGGGCTGCTCCAATCAGCGTCGTCCCGCGAACGCAGGGCCGACGTGGAGAGATTACGCGTCCACAAACTCATCCCTGCGATAACCCTGCGCATACAATAGCGCGGTGAGGTCGCCGTGATCGATCCGCGCCGCGGCCGCCGCCGCGACAGCCGGCTTGGCGTGATAGGCGACGCCCAAACCCGCGGCCTCGATCATGCCGAGATCGTTGGCGCCGTCGCCGACAACCAGCGTATCGATGTCGTCGAGATCGAAGGATTCGCGTAGGTCAATCAGCGTGGCGAGCTTGGCGGCGCGGCCGACGATCGGCTCCCTGACCTCGCCGGCCAGCTTGCCATCGCGGGTCAGCAACTCATTGGCGCGGTTCTCCTGAAAACCGATCATGGCAGCGACCGCGTTGGTGAACAGCGTAAATCCACCCGAGATCAGGCAGGTGTAGGCGCCGTGGGCGCGCATGGTCATGACCAGTTCGCGGCCGCCCGGCGTCGGCGTGATGCGCTTTTTCAGGACCTCGTCGACCACGCTGACCGGCATGTCCTTCAACAGCGCGACACGCTCGCGTAGTGCCGGCTCGAACTCGATTTCGCCGCGCATCGCGCGCTCGGTGATGCCGGCGACGTGCGCTTTCAGGCCGGCGAAATCGGCCAGTTCGTCGATGCATTCCTGGCCGATCATGGTGGAATCCATGTCGGCCAGAAAAAGCTTCTTGCGCCGCAGCGCCCGAGGCTGCACGACAATATCGATCGGCAGATCGCCGCGCGCCTGGCGCAGGCGGGTTTCGATCGCGCGGATGTCGTCGCTGCCTTCAAATGGAATATCGACCGCGACTTCGTCGAACAGCCATTGCGCGGCACCGGGGGAAGGCAGAACGGCACGCGCGCCATCGACGATCGTCGAGTCGAGCGTGGGGTCGGCGGGATTGCAGATGAGCGTGGCGACCAGGGACATCGGGTTGAATTCACGGGAACAGGGCGGCAAGGCCGTGCTTATCGCAGGGCCGACCGCCAGCGGCAAGTCGGCGCTGGCGCTCGGGCTTGCGCAAATGCAGGATGCCATGATCATCAACACCGATTCCATGCAGGTGTACCGCGACCTCCGGGTGATCACGGCGCGGCCGACGCCGCAGGAAGAAGCGCGCGTGCCGCATCGGCTGTATGGCCATGTCGATGCCGCGGTGAATTTCTCGGCAGGGGCGTGGGTAACCGATGCCGCGGCGGCGCTCGCGGAGGCGCGCGCGCAAAACCAGCTGCCGATTTTCGTGGGCGGTTCCGGGCTGTATTTCAAGGCGCTGACGCGCGGGTTGTCGGCGGTGCCGGCCGTTCCGCCCGACGTGCGCGAGGACGTGCGCGCGAGGCTGGAGCGCAACGGCGTCGAGGCGCTGCATGCAGTGCTGGCGCAGCGCGATCCGGCGTCCGCCGAACGCCTGAAGCCGCGCGACCGCACCCGCATTGCACGTGCGCTCGAGGTCGTCGAGGCGACCGGCCGTTCGCTGACCGACTGGCATCGCGAGGGCTTGCCACCGCTATTGCCGTCAGGGCAATTCAGTGCGCTGTTTCTCGCACCCGACCGCGATGAACTCTATGCTCGGATCGATGCGCGTTTCGGCGTGATGCTGAAGGCCGGCGCGCTGGAGGAGGTTGCGGCCCTGGCCGCACGGCATCTCGATCCCCTGCTGCCGGCGATGAAGGCCCACGGCGTGCCGGCGCTGGTCCGCCATCTCAACGGAGAGATCACGCTGGAAGAGGCGGCCACAATCGGCCGCGCCGATACAAGGCATTACGCCAAGCGGCAATTCACCTGGTTCCGGCACCAACTGCCGGAATTCGAGTGGGTGAAGCCGGAAGAGGCGAGGGGGAGACTTGCTTCTGTCATTCCGGGGAGTTCGTGAAACGAGCAAACCCGGAATCTCGAGATTCCGCGTTCGTTCGCTAACGCTCTCGCCCCGGAATGACACCGAGGCCGCGCCTGTGCATGGCAGGAACCACCATTTTCACTCTCGCCGAGCGTCCGGAACCCGGCTAAGCTGCCAAAATCGCGCGGGGCGAGGCCTTTCCCTTGACTTTCGGGGACTGGCGGCTATAAACGCGCAACCTTTGGGAAGTCTAGGCGATCGAATGCGTAATATTATTACTAAACTGCTTATCGTTGTCGTACCCAGGCGCACCGCCGGGGATGGCTGAGGCCATCCACATTCGGGCGGTGTGCATGGGGCCTCTTGGGCCCCTTTTTATTTTCCCAAGCTTAACTGAAGTCCAACGAAGAAAGCCGCGCAAAGCGCATCCGGAGCAAGCCATGAGCGACAACAGCCACGATCCGAACCAGATGACCGGCGCCGCCATGATCGTTCGCGCGCTGGTCGATCATGGCGTCAAGCACATCTTCGGTTATCCCGGCGGCGCCGTGCTTCCGATCTATGACGAAATATTCCAGCAGAGCGAGGTCGAACACATCCTGGTGCGGCACGAGCAGGGCGCCGGCCACGCCGCCGAGGGCTATGCGCGCTCGACCGGAAAGCCGGGCGTGGCGCTGGTGACGTCGGGGCCGGGCGCCACCAACATGGTGACGCCGCTGACCGACGCGCTGATGGATTCGATCCCCCTGGTGTGTATCACCGGACAGGTGCCGACCCATCTGATCGGCAACGACGCGTTCCAGGAATGCGACACCGTCGGTATCACCCGTCCCTGCACCAAGCACAACTGGCTGGTGCGCAATGTCAACGACCTCGCAAAAGTGCTGCATGAGGCGTTCTACGTCGCGAGCACCGGACGGCCCGGTCCTGTGGTGGTCGACGTGCCGAAGGATGTCCAGTTCGCCGTCGGCACCTATCATCCGCCGCGCAAGTCCGACGTTCACGTGTCGTACTCGCCGCGGGTCAAGGGCGACGCTGCCCAGATCCGCAAAGCGGTGGCATTGCTGGCTGCCGCCAAACGCCCGGTGATCTACTCGGGCGGCGGTGTCATCAATTCCGGACCGGAAGCATCAAAACTGCTGCGCGAACTGGTCGAAGCCACCGGTTTCCCGATCACCTCCACTTTGATGGGTCTCGGCGCCTATCCGGCATCGGGCAAGAACTGGCTCGGCATGCTCGGCATGCACGGCACCTACGAAGCCAACATGGCGATGCATGGTTGCGACGTCATGCTGTGCGTCGGCGCGCGCTTCGACGACCGCATCACCGGCCGCACCGATGCGTTCTCGCCGGGCTCGAAGAAGATCCACATCGATATCGATCCGTCCTCGATCAACAAGAACATCCGCGTCGACGTGCCGATCATAGGCGACGCCGGCAACGTGTTGGGCGACCTGCTGCAGGTGTTCAAGGCTGAGGCGAAGAAGCCTGACATCAAGCCGTGGTGGCAGGAGATCGCGAAATGGCGTGCGCGCAATTCGCTGTCGTACAAGAAGAACAGCGATATCATCCTGCCGCAATATGCGATCCAGCGTCTGTTCGAGCTGACGCGTGGCCGCGACACCTACATCACCACCGAAGTCGGCCAGCACCAGATGTGGGCGGCGCAGTTCTTCGGCTTTGAGGAGCCGCACCGCTGGATGACATCAGGCGGCCTGGGCACCATGGGCTATGGCCTGCCGGCGGCGGTCGGCGTCCAGGTGGCGCATCCCGACAGCCTCGTGATCGACATTGCCGGCGATGCCTCGGTGCAGATGACGATGCAGGAGATGTCGACGGCCGTTCAATATGAACTGCCGATCAAGATCTTCATCCTGAACAACCAGTATATGGGCATGGTGCGGCAGTGGCAGCAGCTGCTGCATGGCAACCGGCTCTCGCACACCTATTCCGAAGCGCTGCCGGATTTCGTCAAGCTTGCGGATGCCTTCGGCTGCGTCGGTCTGCAGGCGATCAAGCCCGGCGATCTCGACGGCGCGATCAAGGAGATGATCGCGATCAAGCGCCCGGTGCTGTTCGATTGCCGGGTGGCGGCGCTGGAGAATTGTTTCCCGATGATTCCGTCCGGCAAGGCGCATAACGAAATGCTGTTGCCGGCGGAAGCCAATGACGAGGCCACCGCTGCCGCCTTCGCCGGCGGCAAGGCGCTGGTGTGAGGATGAGAGATACAAACTCTGCTGTCATCGCCCGGCTTGACCGGGCGATCCAGTACGCCGGGGCTGCTCGGTTGCTCTCGGGCGTCTCTGGAATACTGGATCCGCCTTCGCGGGGATGACGAGAATGCGGGAAGATCGACTGGAAGCCAAAATGTTTGATCTGGACCAATTGGAACAGGCGCAAGCCGTGGTCGGCGCAGCGATGCCGCCGACGCCGACCTATGCCTGGCCGTTGCTGTCGGAGCGGCTCGGCGCCACCGCGATCGTCAAGCACGAGAACCATACGCCGATCGGCGCCTTCAAGGTGCGCGGCGGGCTCATCTATGTCGACCGCCTGAAGCGCGAGCGGCCGCAGACCGCCGGACTGGTCTCGGCGACCCGGGGCAACCATGGCCAGAGTCTCGCCTTTGCGGCGAGCCGCTATGGCATGCCGGTGACGATCTTCGTGCCGCACGGAAATTCGGTCGAGAAAAATCGCGCCATGCGGGCCTTCGGCGCGAAGCTCGTCGAACATGGCCAGGATTTTCAGTCCGCCCGCGAGGAAGCTGAACGCCGCGCCAAGCTTGAAGGGCTGGAATTGGTGCCGTCCTTCCATCCCGATCTGGTGCTGGGCGTCGCGACCTACGCACTCGAATTGCTGCGCAAGGCGCCGGACCTCGACGTGCTCTACGTGCCGATCGGGCAGGGATCGGGCATCTGCGGCTGCATCCTGGCGCGCGACCTGCTCGGGCTGACCACCGAGATCGTCGGCGTGCAGTCGACGGAGGCGCCCTCTTATGCGCTGTCTTTCGCGGCCGGCACGGTCGTGACGACCGAGAGCAGCAACACGCTGGCCGATGGCATGGCGACGCGCGTCCCCGATCTGGATGCGCTTGCGATCATCCGCAAGGGCGCCTCGCGCATCGTGCAGGTCACCGACGACGAGGTGGCCGCAGCGATACGGGCGTACTGGACCGATACGCACAATCTCGCGGAAGGTGCCGGCGCCGCGGCCCTCGCCGCAGCCCTGCAGGACAAGCCAAAGATCCGCGGCAAGCGCGTAGGCCTGATCCTGAGCGGCGGCAATATCGATTTCGATTTGTTCAACCGTTGGATCGTGCCGGAAGCTGCGGCCTTTGCGAGCGGTAAGGCGCTGGTGTGAGCATGGTTATCGTCACGGAACAGCGACAACAAATTCCGCTGTCATCGTCCGGCTTGACCGGACGATCCAGTACGCCGCGCGCTTTCGATTCAGTCTCATATGCCTGCGTTTACTGGATACCCGCTTTCGCGGGTAAGACGAGCGATGCGGGTATGACGGACCACGGACAGGATAACTAAGATGAGCCAGCCCGCATCCGCCTACTTCATGGAACAGCGCCATGATCCGATCGAGACCCATACGCTCTCGGTTCTCGTGCAGAACGAACCGGGCGTGCTCGCGCGCGTGATCGGGCTGTTCTCCGGCCGCGGCTATAACATCGAGAGTCTCACCGTCTCCGAGACCGAGAACCAGAAGCACGTCTCGCGCATCACCATCGTCACCACGGGCACGCCGATGGTGATCGAGCAGATCAAGCACCAGCTCGACCGCATGATCCCGGTGTACCGCGTTGTCGACATGACACTGTCGGGCCGCTCGATCGAACGCGAGCTTGCGATGGTGAAGCTCCGCGGCACCGGCGAGCATCGTGTCGAGGCGTTGCGCCTGGCGGAAGCGTTTCGCGCCCGCGTCATCGATGCCACCACCGAAAGCTTCGTATTCGAGATCACCGGCAATTCCGCCAAGATCAACCAGTTCATCGACCTGATGCGCCCACTCGGCCTGGTCGAGATCTCGCGCACCGGCGTCGCCGCCATTGCGCGCGGGCCTGAGGGGATGTGAGCCATGCTGGCGCGCGACTGGTACTACAATGAACGGCGGCAGATCGGGCTCGATTCCGCGGTCGCCTCGATCTACGACCACCATGACGACAGCGATCACCGCGCCCGCGCGGCGCTGAGCATGTTGGGGGTGCAGCGCGGCTGGCGGGTGGCCGATATTGGCTGCGGCAATGGCGTGCTGGCCTGCGAAGCCGCGCAGATGGGCGCCCAGGTCGACGCGATCGATATCTCGCCGGCCATGCTGGCGCTCGCCGAACTCCAGGCGCGCGACCGCAAGGTCGCGATCCGGACCCAGTCGGCAGGGTTGCTCAGTTTTGCCTATCAGCCGAATTCATACGACCTGATTGTCAGCGAGTTCACGCTGCATCATCTGCCGGATTTCTGGAAGGCGGTGGCGCTGTCACGGATCTACAATGCGCTGAAGCCCGGCGCGAACTTCTATTTGCGCGATATCGTGTTCGTCAGCATGCCGGACGGACCCGAGCGTGACGTCGAGGCGTGGGCGGACTTCAATATCAAGAACCACGATTTCTCGCGCGACAGCGTCGTCACTCATATGCGCGACGAATATTCGACCTTCGGCTGGGTGATCGAGCGCATGCTGACCGACGTCGGCTTCACTCTGGTGTCGGCGGATTATCATGCCCCGCTGCACGGCACGTACCTGTTGCGGAAACCGAAACCGGGTGAACAGAGCTAGACATCGATGGAGCCTTTCGACGTCGGCCTGTCCGTCACGGTGGCGGTGATCTGGGGGCTTGCCTTTACCGCGAGCCGGATCGCGCGCGCCGAATTTTCCCCGACGCTGCGCTTTGCTGTTGCGGCATTGCCATGGCTGGCCGCGATGCTCACCGTGGTCGGCGGCATCGCCGTCATGCTGTTGTCGAAGCGTCGGCCAATGCTGCCTACCGCCGCCTGATCAGAATGGGCACAAGCCGCCATGTCGCAACCGCTGCTGATCGCCTTTATCATGTTCGCGGCCGTGATGTTCTTCACGCCGGGGCCGAACAACATCATGCTGTTGTCGTCGGGACTGACCTATGGCTTCCGCCGCACCATTCCGCATCTCGTCGGCATCGTGATCGGCTTCGCCTTCATGGTCGGCGCGGTGGGCCTTGGGCTGGGCACCATTTTCATCGCCTATCCCGTATTGCAGACCATCCTCAAATATGCCGGCGCTGCGTATCTGATCTACCTCGCCGCGGCGATTGCGATGTCGGGGCCTGTGAGGTCGGGCCAGGACAACGGCCGCGGCCCGATGACATTCTGGGGCGCGGCGATGTTCCAGTGGATCAACGCCAAGGGCTGGGTGATGGTGATCGGCACCATCACCGCCTATGCGGCGATTGCCGACTTCCCCTGGAATATCCTGATGCAGGTCGTCATCAGCCTGTTCATGGGCGCGCTGTCGTGCGTCGCCTGGGCGCTGTTCGGCAGCGCGCTGCGGCCCTGGCTCACCTCTCCGCGAGCCGTACGGGCGTTCAATATCGTGATGGCCGCATTGCTGCTGGCTTCGCTATATCCGGTCTTCATGGAGGCATGATGCGGCGTCGCGGCATGCATAAACGGGTTTCCCCTGAGGGGAAAAATGCTCTAGACAACGCCGGAAATTTGCGGGCGACCGGCGGTTCCGACCATCCGAAAGCCTGACCAATCGGCCGATCATGGCCACTGACGAGGAAACCATCATGCGTGTTTATTACGATCGCGACGCCGACCTGAACCTGATCAAGGGCAAGAAGGTCGTCATCGTCGGCTACGGCAGCCAGGGCCACGCCCATGCACTGAACCTGAAGGATTCCGGCGTCAAGGACGTCGCCATCGCGCTGCGCAAGGGCTCGGCCTCCGCCAAGAAAGCCGAGGCGGCGGGCTTCAAGGTGATGGAAGTCGCCGAGGCCGCGAAGTGGGCCGATCTCGTGATGATGCTCACCCCTGACGAACTGCAGGGCGACATCTACCGCGAGCACCTGCACGACAACATGAAGAAGGGCGCGGCGCTCGTGTTCGCCCACGGTCTCAACGTGCACTTCAACCTGCTCGACCCCCGCGCCGATCTCGACGTGCTGATGATCGCCCCCAAGGGCCCCGGCCACACCGTGCGTTCGGAATATCAGCGCGGCGGCGGCGTGCCCTGCCTGATCGCGATCGCCAAGGATATTTCGGGCAACGCCCATGACCTGGGCTTGAGCTATGCGTCGGCGATCGGCGGCGGCCGCGCCGGCATCATCGAGACCTCGTTCAAGGAAGAATGCGAGACCGACCTGTTCGGCGAGCAGGTGGTGCTGTGCGGCGGCCTGGTCGAACTGATCAAGGGCGGTTTCGAGACGCTGGTGGAAGCCGGCTACGCGCCGGAGATGGCCTATTTCGAGTGCCTGCACGAGGTGAAGCTGATCGTCGACCTGATCTATGAAGGCGGCATCGCCAACATGAACTACTCGATCTCCAACACCGCCGAGTACGGCGAATACGTCACCGGGCCGCGCATCGTCACCGACGAGACCAAGAAGGAAATGAAGCGCGTGCTCAACGACATCCAGTCAGGCAAGTTCGCGCGCGACTGGATGCTGGAGAATAAGGTCAACCAGACTTCGTTCAAGGCAACCCGCGCCAAGCTCGCCGCCCACCCGATCGAGGAAGTCGGCGAGAAGCTCCGCGACATGATGCCCTGGATCAAGAAGGGCGCGCTGGTCGATAAGACGAAGAACTGAGCTTTGAGACGTTGTTCCCCGGATGCTGCGCAGCGCCTCTTGCGGTGCGCTGCTGATCCGGGGTCCATCGTGTACCCGCATCGACATGGGTCCCGGCTCTGCGGAGCAGCGTGAAGAACGCTGCACCGCGTCCGGGACACGCGCATCATCTCAGGACGAGGTGTCCTTTTCTTATCCCGCCTTCTCGATCCTGTTGTGAAGTTGCCAGAAACGCACGGTGCGCCGGGCAGTCTCCAGCGACAGTTTCCGGTAATCCCGCTGCGCCACCGCCAGCGTTTGTTCGTCGATCGGCTGCGGCGCCGCCGGCCGGTTGCGGAGGATGGTCTCCACCGTCGGCCAGTTCAGGCGCGCGGCCCTGCACGGAATGAGGATGAGGTCGGCGCGAGGTCCCTCCAGCACCCGGACCATCATCCCGATCGGTACGTCGTTGAGAGCCGCCAGCGAGGCTATGACTTCGTCGAACTTGTTGGCCTCGGCGAACATGAAGACCGCCGCATCGTCCAGCTCGTTCAATTCCTTCATCAGCTTCACGATCTCCTCGGCCACGCCGAAGTTTCGTCCCGCCAGCCGTTGGTCATGCGCGAGGTCATTCAACACCCGCCTGATCTCGTCCTGGATCGCCGGCGGCGCAACCGCCAGCAGCCGGGCGCGCACCGTGTCCTTGGCCCGGCGCAACAGTTCGCGCAGGAACTTGATCGGCAGGTCGATGCGAAGGCCGAGGATTTCGACCAATTCGTCGTCCTCCCTGGCGCGCTCCATGATGCCGGAATAGCCGGCCTCGGAAAAACGCGCGCTCGCATTGTTGGCCAGCCGCCGGATCACCTTGACCTCGCCGCGATCGACGATCACGTCGGTGACGACTTCCGGCAGGTCGGCGCGTGCCGAAATCGCCAGCAGATGTTCTTGGCTCTTGGTGCTTGCAATCTCGACCAGGGTATCGGTGCCGAGCCGGCTGGAATTGGCCAGCACGTGGCCGGCGACGGCGATTTCATCGTCCCGTGCCAACTGCTGGATGACCTCGAGCGGTGCATAGTCGACAGGAGCCAGGCGCTTGCTGAGTTCGGCCTTGGCCCGGCTCTCGACTCGGGCGATCAGGAGACACAGCACATCGTCAAAGACCTTGACCTGCTCCTCGCTGAGGCGCTCCCCGTCATGCAGGAAAAGATTGGTCACTTGCCGAAGGGTCTGGACCCGCTTCTGCGATGTGCCGTTGCTCAGCGCATCTTCGAGTTCGTCGATGATGGATTGATCGAGCTGCTGCAAGGTAGGTCCCTGTTTTTCTCTTTGACTTAGCCCCGGGGCGCCGGACCCGGTCCAAGGGAAAGCCGAGAAAGCACCGGGGACTAAAACAAGGATGATAACGGAGGCACCTTACGCTCGCGTTAAGATAGAATGCCGTAAAACTACCAGACCCCTTGCCGCAAATGCAGGCACGGTCGCGGTCACTGTGACGGACCAGTGAATTACACGGCGGGATAGCTGTCCGGGCATGCTATCGTCATCGCTTGCAATGAGGTAGGGGCCAAAGCATGAAATCTGTTGTCATCACGGGTGCGTCCACCGGCATTGGCTGGGCCACCGCAAAATTGCTGCTCGATCGCGGATTTCGCGTGTTCGGCAGCGTCCGCAAGCAGGCCGATGCTGACCGGCTCAAGGGCGAATTCGGCGCGAATTTCACGCCGCTGATGTTCGATGTGACCAACGAGGCCGCCGTGCTGGCCGCCGCACGCCAAGTCCGCGAGGCGCTCGGCGGCGAGACGCTGACCGGCCTCGTCAACAATGCCGGCATCGCGGTCGCGGGCCCGGTGCTTGAACTTTCGGCCGACGAATTTCGCCGCCAGATGGATGTCAACGTCATCGGGCCGATCATATCAACCCAGGCCTTCGGTCCGCTGCTGGGGTCCGATCCATCGCTGAAGGGGCCGCGCGGACGGATTGTGATGATTTCTTCGGTGTCCGGCAAGAACGGCAATCCGCTGATGTCGGCCTATTCGGCCTCCAAGCACGCGATCGAGGGATTGTCCGAGAGCCTGCGCCGCGAGATGATGCTGTTCGGGATCGATGTCATCATCATTGCGCCGGGCGCGGTGAAGACGCCGATCTGGACCAAGGCCGAGGAAGTCGATATTACGCCCTTCAAGAACTCGCCGTTCTACCCGCCACTGGAAAGAATCCGCAAATTCATGCTGCACCTGGGCGAGATCGGGTTGCCGCCCGAAAGGATCGCCGAGCGAATCTTCGAAGCTCTGACGCGGCCCAATCCCAAAGTGCGTTACCAGATCACGCCGGATCCGATGCGGCACCTGATGACTGCGATCCTGCCGAAGCGGATGGTCGACAGGATCGTCGCCAAGCGTCTCGGGTTGATGCCGCCGGCATGAATCATGGACAAGGCGATGCCCTCGATCTGTTCATCGAGGGCATCGCCAAGCGACCCGGCAAGACTTCATTCTCGATCAAGCAAGCCTGATCAAAAAACCTCACGCCGCGCTGCGCTGCGTGTGCTTGCCTTCCTTCACCTCTTCGATGATCTTGGCGCTGAACGCCTCCAGGTCGCCCGGATTGCGCGAGGTGATCACGCCCTTGTCGACGACGACCTGCGAATCTTCCCACTTGGCGCCGGCGTTCATAACGTCGGTCTTGATCGATTTGTAGGACGTCATCTTGCGTCCTTTGGCGATGCCGGTCTCGATCAACAGCCAGGGCGCGTGACAGACCGCGGCGACGATCTTCTTCTGGTTGAAGATGTCCTTGATGAAAGACAGCGCCTTCGGCTCGACGCGGAGCAAGTCGGGGTTGATCTGCCCACCCGGCAGCACGACGGCATCGTAGTCATTGGCCGAGACCTGATCGAGCGTCTTGTCGACTTTGACCGGACGGCCCCAATCCTTCATGTCCCATCCCTTGATCTCGCCGGCCGCAAGCGAAACGACATCCACGGTGGCACCGGCGGCCTTCAATTTGTCGCGGGGAACTTCCAGTTCCGATTGCTCGAAGCCGTGGGTCGCCAGAATTGCGATTTTCTTGTTTTCAAGCTGCATCGTGCGCTCCTGTGAGTGTTGGTCTCTCATGCAATCTGAAAGCCGCGGGATCGTTCCCGCTGCGAGGGACGTGCCGATCACAGCTTCGGGCGTCCGCGATCCCATTGTCGTCGCCAACGTTCGACCGGCCCGCCGCTTCACGCGGCGGGGCCGATCCCGTCAGCCGCGTGGCAGATCAGTGCGTTGGTTGAAGAACGATGACGAGGCCGGTGGGCTCGGGCTCGTGGGGCTTCAAGCTCGTCAGCGTCGCATCGCTCCAGCTGGCGAGGCTGACGACTTCACCGGCTTGAACTTCTTCGCCGGCCTGAACTTCAATTTCCGGAGTTTCGGTGGGCTCCAGCACGTTAAGGCCGCTGGCATCGAGAAAGAACGTGTGATCCCCGAACAGGTCATTCAGCTGGTTAACCGCGGGATGGCTATCGGGCAGAACCTGGGCATCGAACTGGCTCAGGGTCTGTTTCAACTGTGTCGTGTTTAGTTTCATGGCCTGCTCCTTTTTGCCCTCAGCCGAGCTGGGGTGTGTTCTGGCCGGGTTTTCGGGCATCAGCTCCCGATGGGCGCACCGGTTTGATGCCCCTGTGCTGGGAATGATCGCGCCACCGTAACGTTCCCCGTTGGCCTGATGAAATTTCCAACCGCCGCTCGGCCCTAGTGTCCGGAATGGACAGTCGAGCGGGATCGGACGCCAAATGTGGCGGACAGCCGTCGACAAGCTTGCCGATCTCGGAAACGCGATGCGACGTCGCCTGCCGGACGAAATAAAATTAGTGGAACGGAGAGTGCTTGAACTTGTTGGGCGCACAAAACGCCGACTGGAACTGGAACGATCAGCAACTCGCCCGCTCGGTAAGCGCCTGTTACGGGGTGCCGCTGCCCTAGTCGGTAGCCGGGCCGGACAGTACAAACGAGCCGCCTTCGTTTATAGATACTTCGCAGGGTCCGTTGCTCCTTGGGAAGGGCTCAGGTCTCAAGCGTCTGGTTCGTTGCGCCTCCACCGGCGGTTTGGATGAAGAAGCCTGATCCAAGCGATCAATTGGTGACCGCCCATGCTGTTCAGCTTGGCGATCGCATCAACACGACCGGCATCGAAGGCGAGATGTTGTCGGCGGCTCCGCTCGCGATCAGGATCGATAAAGCCGGAATTGCCGTTCTCTTTCGCTACGGCGTTGCGGTGCTGATCGGTCTGTCGCCGCAACAGGAGCAGAACTTTCTTGAACGCCTGAACGTCCGCGTATCAGGCAGGTTCAATCGATACGAGGAGGAAAGCGCGGCCATCAAACTTGCGGACGAGGATGAGGGCCAGGTCCCGGCGGGAGGACCGATCCAGCTGAAGGCGATGTCGCTGGAGCGGCTGCTCGTCATCTCCGACGTGCTGGCCAAGAGCGTGGTCCTCGCTCATGACGAACGACAAGTGACCGGCGTGTTCGACGTCATCGAGCCCTTTGCGCGAGAACTGGCCACGCGCGGAAAAGCGCGTCTGAGCCGGACCGGCATCTTGAAGCTGATTGGAAACGCGCTGTTGGTGCAGCACAGGGTGTCCGGCCGCGTTGCCATCGCCGAGAAGCCGGATGCATTGTGGGATCGCCCCGATCTGGAACGGCTTTATGCGCGTCTGGAAGACGAGTACGAACTGCGCGAGCGTGTCGATACGCTTAACCGCAAGCTCGCGGTGATCGCCGAGACCGCGAATACGCTCGGCGACATCATCGACACGCAGCGATCCGTGCGCCTCGAACTGATCGTTATCGCGCTCATCGCATTCGAGGTCGTGATTACCATCTTCCAGATAATTACCTCGCAAACGGGCCACTAGAAGCGGCCGGTTCCGGGCCGTGCGGGTTCCATGCGACGCTGTATTGCTTGACTCGTCCGGACATCTGCCGCAGCATTTGGTCATGCTGCACCGTGAGGCTCACGGGTAATCGGCCCCTGGTCTCGCAGGCATTGGTGTCCGATCATATGGTCGCGATGACCCGCAGCAGGCCGGACGTGATATACTTAGCGGTCATGTCCGTCGGATCACATCGGGTGAGGAGAATGACGCCACCGGGTACGAAGCATTGACCTTGCTTGACGGCGAGGTCACGGCGCAAGTCGAGGTGAACTGCAGTTAGCCCTCATTGCGCCGCTAATCGAAAATCTGACCAAGACATATCGGCGAGACCCTGAAGCGCAAAGGCCACGCGCTTTGCAGCTCTCAACATACAACTGGTTTGTACCAGACATTCTTCGCAAGACGAAGATCAAGGGCCCCGCGATGCTCTGACGCACCGGGGCCCAATCATTTTGAGCGCCTTGGTCCGGGCCCGGCAATTTTCAGATTTGATATTTATCGGAACCCAACTCCGGGCCGTGGGATTAACCCGGTTGATCACGGAGGCTGTGATGAGAAGAGGCCTGGTCTTCCTGCCGATGTCAGATGGTCTCGGGCTCACCCAGCCCGTGAAGACCGCACCTGTATTCTACGTTGTGCTGAACTCGTTTACCACGAGTTGCTCAGTCGTTGACATGACGCCTCGTACCGATACGCCGAACATCACCGTCGCTAGCGACGCCATCTATAAAACACGAGCCGAAGCCGAAGCGGCAATGACGACGCTAACGCCATGCAATCAACAGAACGACGGCCGGCCCGGTAGCATCGTGTCGGGCCGACCCTGGATAGGGCACACCAAATCCGGACACATCTGAGACGCCTCTCCGAGGACGAGGCAAATTTGGTCATCTAACGTGGAGAATAGCCATGCAGGATCGTGAGAATCGAGAAGGCGGGATCAGCCGCGGGACGATTGCCATTATCGCGGCCGCCGCCATTCTCGCACTTGCCATCCTTGCCTGGGGACCATGGAACACGAGGCATGTTGCCTTTAATCCCGGGCCGAGCGGAACGCCGGGATCGACGGCGGTAGAAGAGACGCCGCCGCCGGCTGCCGGTCCGTCGGGGAATACGACCACGACAGGAGCGGTACGCTGACGGACCGCAGCCGCATCTGTCGGCTCTTGCCGGGCTTCTGGTAGGTTGTCGATCGAATTCGCTCGCGATTGGTGCGGACCGTCGGCGCTTCTGTTGCGTCGGGATGACGATTACATTACATTTTTATGACATCTCGCAGTTTCCGGCTGCGTGGTTCGTCTTCTGGTCATCGCCAGCCAAGGCCCAGAATAGCGCCGGGTAGTGTTGCGTCTTCACCCATGGCGCCCGCGCCGAATCCAGGTCCTCCCGTTACCGTCGCGGCCGCCGGCCTCGCCGCCGTCGGCATTTGGCGATTGTCGGCGGTGGCTGCGCCGCATCTGGCGGCGCTGGCCGTCATGTTTCAGACCGAAACCGACTTCGGCTCGCGCACCGGCTTCCTGTTGTCCTGGGGCATCCTGAACTTCTTCTTTATCGCGCTGCTGCGACGTCCCGCTCTATCGGGCGCGCTGTCGCTCTCGCTGATCGTGGTGCTGATCCTGCTGTCGCGGCTCAAGCACGACATCGTGCAGATGACGGCGAACTTCGTCGACCTGATGGTGATCGATCGCGACACCGCGGCGTTTCTGTTTACGATTTTCCCCAATCTGCGCTGGTCGGTGATCGCCGCCGCCTTGCTGATCCTGCCCCTGATGTATGCGCTGTGGTGGCTCGATCCCTTCCGCATCCGCCGCTTGCCGGCGCTGGCCTGTAAATTGGCGTGCCTTGCAGCGCTGGTCGGATATTCCCTTGCATGGCCCGAGGAGGCCTGGCGCGGCTACTACGATGACGGCTACCTGTCGAAATTTGCCCGCTCCGGCGTCACCACGGTGTCGGATTTCGTCAATTACGGCTTCATGGAATCGGATCCGGTCGCAGCTGATCGCCTCAAGATCCCGCTGGTGGATTCCTGTCATCCCACCGGCCGCCGGCCGCACATCATCATGATCCATGACGAGTCCAGCTTCGACATTCGTCAGGCCGCAGACGTCAAGGTATCGCCGGGCTATGGCAGCCATTTCAAATCATTCGACGGCAAGGAACGTAAATTCCTGGCCGAGAGCAATGGCGGCCCGAGCTGGTTCACCGAATACAATGTGCTCGCCGGGCTTTCGTCGCGTTCGTTCGGCCGGTTTTCCTATTTCGTAACGCGCATCGCGTCGGGGCGCGTCGAGCGCGGCCTGCCGCTGGCGCTGCGCCGCTGCGGTTACAGCACGGTCTCGCTCTATCCGGCCTTTGGCGCATTCATGGGCGCGCGCAGCTTCCAGCTCACCACCGGCATCCAGCGCTTCTATGACGCGCACGACCTCGGCGCCAAGGATGTCGAGCCCGACAGCTTTTTCTACGACAAGGCCTTGAGCCTGATATCGCAGGAAACGCCGGCGACGCCGCTGTTCATGTTCGTCTATCTCGCCGCCAATCATTTTCCCTGGGAGACGCGGTTTCGTCCCGACCTGATGCCGAATTGGCGGAGGCCCGGCAACGAGCCCGCGGTCGACGAATATCTGCGCCGGCAGGCGATGAGTGCCACAGATTACGCGGCGTTCATTGCAGGATTGAAAAAGAAATTTCCGGCGCAACCGTTTTTGATCGTGCGTTATGGCGATCACCAGCCGGAATTCTCGCCGCAGATTCTCGATCCCGACCTCGACGAGGCCGGCATCGGCAAGAAGCTGATGAGTTACGACCCGCGCTATTACGCGACCTATTACGCCATCGATGCGATCAACTTCGAGCCGGTCAAAAGTCCAACCGTGATGGACACCGTCGACGCTCCCTATTTGCCGCTGGTGATCCAGGAAGTCGCCGGCATTCCGCTCGATCCCTCGTTCGAGGAACAGAAAAACATCATGCTGCGCTGTAACGGCCTGTTCTATGCCTGCAAGGACGGAGCGGAGGCCCGCCGGTTCAACCGGCTGCTGATCGACGCGGGATTAGTGCACGGATTGTAGGCGCGTAGGGTGGGCAAAGGCGCCCTTCGCGCCGTGCCCACCATCTATCCAGACCGTTGTTCTAAATGGTGGGCACGCTTCGCTTTGCCCACCCTACAGGTCTTACCGCTTGCTGATCGTCTCCCACAGCCAGCGCGCCACCGCATCGGGCGACGATGCGCCGTCGCCGCCGGCGGCGCGCAAATTGGCTTCGCGCATCGCAGCGATATCGATCTTGCCGAGCAGCGGCGCTAACGCAGCCCGCAACGCCTGATCGCCGGCGCGCTTCGGCGCCAGCAGCACGATCGCGTCATATGGCGGGATCGCGTGCCTGGGATCGTCCAGCACCACCAGATCGTATTTCGCGATCAGGCCGTCGCTGGTGTAGCCCGCGATCACATCGACGTCGCCTGAGGCCACCGCAGCATACATGAAATCGGGCTGCATCTGCCGCTGCTCGCGAAACGCCAGCCCATAGGCCTTTTGAAGACTGGCCCATTCCGGCCGCGAAAAGAACTCATAGTCCGCGGCCATCGACATCGAGGGCGCATGCGATGCCAGATCCGCGATGGAACGGATGCCTAGCTGTTCGGCACGTTTGCGCGGCATCACCAGTGCGTAGGCGTTTTCGAAACCGAGCTCGCCGAGCAGAGTGATTTTCTGTTTCGCCAATGTGGCTTTGAGCTCGTCGAGCAATTGCTGGCGCGGCTTGATATCGCCGTGGTGAAACTGGTTGACCCACAGCGTGCCGGAATAATCGACATAGACGTCGATATCGTTGGAGGCGAGCGCGTCGAAAATCACGTTGGAACCGAGGCCCTCGCGCGAACTGGCCGAAAATCCCGCCGCGCGCAGCCGCTGCGCGATGAGCGCCGCCAGCACATATTGCTCGGCAAAGGTCTTGGCACCGACAATATAGCTCGACGGCGGGCGCGCCAGCGTCGGCACCAGCGTCGCTGCGACCAGCGCCGCAATGCCGATACCCCCGAGCGCCGCCCGCAGGCGGCTGCGATGGCGAATGCCGATCTCGATCAAGGCCAGCAATTGATCGACCGCCAGCGCCAGCGCGGCGGCGGCGAGGCAGCCGAACAGCACATACACCCAGTTCTGCGTCTGCAATCCCGCGAAGATATAATTGCCGAGACTGGTCTGCCCGATCGGCGTCGACAACGTCGCGGTGCCGATCACCCAGACCGCCGCGGTGCGGATGCCCGCCATCATCACCGGTAGTGCCAGCGGCAGTTCGACCATGAACAGCGATTGCCGCGGCGTCATGCCGACGCCCTGTGCGGCCTCGATCAGCGCGGCATCGACGCCGTTCAGGCCGGTGATGGTGTTGCGCAGCACCGGCAGCATCGAATAGAGCGCCAGCGCCAGCACCGCGGGGAGAAAACCGAACGCCGAGAAATCAACCCCGAACCAGGCGAGCGACAGCGCCGCCAGCGCCAGCAGCAGCGGATAGAACAGCGCCAGGAGCGCCAGCCCCGGCACCGTCTGCACGATGCTGGCGAGACCCAGCAGCGCGCCGCGGACGATGGGGCGATTGCGTGCGAAGATGGCCAGCGGCAGGCTGACCAATAGTCCGAGTGCGAGCGCGGTCACGCTGACCCGCACATGATTGCCAAGATAATCCGGCAGATGCGCAAGCGCCTCGCCCCAGCGTGGATCGGACAACAAGCTCATGCCGCGCCATCCCGCGGCAGCAGCGTGTTCAGCCGTTCGGCCTGCCGCCGCGGCGTGTGCAGGAGTTCGCCGACGTAAGGATCATCGCTGCCGGAAAGTTTTGACGGCGTGCCCTCGGCCAACAGCCGCCCGGCGCGCATCACCGCGACCCGATCGGCGAGCAGGATGGCTTCGGTCATGTCGTGGGTGATCATGATCGTGGTCAGCCCGAGCTTGTTGTGCAGCGCGCGGTACTCGTCGCCAAGCGCATCGCGGGTGAGGGGATCGAGCGCGCCGAACGGCTCGTCCATCAGCACGATCCGCGGTTTCGCCGCCAGCGCCCGGGCCACGCCGACGCGCTGGCGCTGGCCTCCCGACAGCTCATGGGGAAAACGATCGCGGTGCTGTGTGCGATCGAGCCGCACCAGATCGAGCAATTCATCGACGCGTGCTGAAATCTCGGCCGCCGGCGTGCCGATCAGCTTTGGCGTGATCCCGATATTGTCGGCGACACTCATATGCGGGAACAGTCCGCCGCTCTGGAACACGTAGCCGATGCGGCGGCGCAACTGGATCGGATCGACCGCGCGCACATCTTCGCCTGCAATCGTGATGGTGCCACTATCGGCGTCGATCAGCCGGTTCGCCAGCCGCAGCAGCGTGGTCTTGCCGGAGCCTGAGCCGCCGACGATGGCGAGGAATTCGCCCTTGGCGACGTCGAGCGATACATCGTTGACGGCCACCACGCGCTCCGCGCCGTGGCTGCCATCAAAACTCTTGCCGACATGAGCAAATGCGATCAGTGGCGGGGTTGGCATTCGATCCAGGCTCGTGGCTTTCACCCTCCCCTGGAGGGGGAGGGTCGACGCGAATGAAATGAGCGGCGGGGGTGGGGTGACAGTCTCTCGTTTCGAACGGTGCCCGAGTTGAGAGATCGCCCCACCCCGTCTCACATTTCGCTCCGCTCAATGTGAGCCGACCCTCCCCCTCCAGGGGAGGGTAAGAACTAGCACGCCGCGCGGCTGCGTTGAACTTATCCTTCGTAACCGCTAAGGCATCTCCAGAATCTGGATGGGAACGCGGTGAATAAGGCACAGTCGATGGCGGTCGCGCTCGATGACGCGACGGTGGCGTTTCGGATGGCCGACGCGCGGGTGTACACCGCGGTCGAGCAGGCCCGGCTTTCCGTAGAGCATGGCGAGTTCGTCGCCATTGTCGGGCCGACCGGATGCGGAAAATCGACACTGCTGAACGTGGCCGCAGGCCTGCTCAAGCCGGCCTCGGGGACGGTGCGGATCTTCGATGTGCCGCTGACGGGCCTCAACCGGCAGGCCGGTTATCTGTTTCAGGCCGATGCGCTGTTTCCCTGGAAAACCGCAATCGACAATGTCGCCATCGGCCTGGAGATTAGGGGCACGCCGCGTGCGGAGGCGCTGTCGCGCGCGCAGGCCTGGCTCGCCTCGGTCGGTCTCGGTTCGTTCGCCAATCACTATCCGCATATGCTCTCAGGCGGGCAACGCAAGCGCGTTGGCCTCGCGCAGGTCCTGATCCAGGATCCCAAGATCCTGCTGATGGACGAGCCGTTCGGGCCGCTCGATGCCCAGACGCGGCAGATCATGGGCAATCTCCTGCTGCAACTATGGAACGCCGACCGCAAGGCGGTGATGTTCGTGACCCATGACCTCGAGGAGGCGATCGCGCTGGCCGATCGCGTGGTAATCATGTCGGCGGGTCCGGGTGCGCGCATCATCGGCGACTGGCGCGTGCCGCTGCCGCGACCGCGCGACATTTCGGAAGTCCGCATGGAGAAGGAGTTTCACGCGCTGCATCGGGAAATCTGGAACGTGCTGAAAGACGAAGTGATGAAGGGTTATGAGCAGTCCTCGGGGGCCGCGTGATGGGTCGGGCCGGGTTGCTTCTCTGCCAGCTTCTGGTCGCCGTCGTCGTTCTCGCCCTATGGCAGGTGCTCGCCACCGTGCCAATCTTCGGCCGCATCCTGCTGCCGCCGTTCTTCTTCTCCAATCCAATAGATGTCGGCAGCCAGATCGTTGCCTGGTTTGCAAGCGGCGTGATCTGGAAACATCTTCTGATCACGCTGTGGGAGTCGATCCTGGCTTTCACGATCGGCTCGATCAGCGGCGTCATCGTCGGCTTCTGGTTCGCGCGCCAGCCGGTGGTCGCCGCGATATTCGACCCCTATGTGAAAATGGCCAACGCGCTACCGCGTGTCGTGCTGGCGCCGATCTTCACGCTCTGGCTTGGCCTCGGTATCTGGTCGAAAGTGGCCCTCGGCGTCACGCTGGTGTTCTTCATCGTCTTCTTCAACGTCTATCAGGGCGTCAAGGAAGTCAGCGCCGCCGTATTGAACAACGGCCGCATGCTCGGGATGAGCGAGCGGCAGTTGATGCGGCACGTGTACTGGCCCTCGGCGCTGTCGTGGATGTTCTCCTCGCTGCACACCTCGGTCGGCTTTGCAGTGGTCGGCGCCGTGGTCGGTGAATATCTCGGCTCGGCGGCGGGGCTCGGCTATCTGATCCAGCAGGCCGAAGGGATATTCGATGTCGCCGGCGTGTTCGCGGGCATGCTCGTGCTATCGGCCTTCGTCATCCTCATCGACGTCGCGGTGACGATTGTCGAGCGGCGCCTTCTGGTCTGGAGGCCGGACGGGGCCGATGGCCGCGGCTAGGCGCTGGTCCTCAAATCGGCTTCTCAACGACCGGATGCTGCTTTATCGTGCGCTCAACTGAAAGCATGGAGGAAACCATGAGACCAATATTTGGCAGGCTCGCTGCGGCCCTTTTCTCGCTGATGCTGATGTCTGGTCTGGCCGCAGCGCAAAGCAAGATCACTATCGCGGTCGGCGGCGGCGCCTGCCTGTGCTATTTGCCGACCGTGCTGGCCAAGCAGCTCGGTGAATACGACAAGGCGGGCCTTGCCGTCGAACTGGTCGACCTCAAGGGCGGCTCGGACGCGCTCAAGGCCGTGCTCGGCGGCAGCGCCGATGTGGTTTCCGGCTATTTCGATCATTGCGTCAACCTCGCCGCCAAGAAGCAGGAGCTGACGGCCTTCGTCGTCTACGACCGCTATCCCGGGCTGGTCCTGGTGGTGTCGCCCTCACACAACGCCGAAATCAAATCGATCAAGGATCTGGCCGGCAAGAAAGTCGGCGTCAGTGCGCCGGGTTCGTCGACCGATTTCTTCCTCAAATATCTCTTGAAGAAGAACGGTCTCGATCCGGCCAGCGCATCCGTCATCGGCGTTGGCCTTGGCGCAACGGCCGTGGCGGCGATGCAGCAAGGCCAGATCGACGCGGCCGTGATGCTGGATCCGTCGGTCACCGTCCTGCAAGGCAGCTATCCGGACCTGAAAATCCTTAGCGATACGCGCACGCAGCACGATACACTCGCGGTGTTTGGCGGCGAATATCCGGGCGGCGCGCTCTACAGCACCACCGCATGGGTCAATTCGCACGAGAAGGAAGTACAGGCGCTGACCAATGCGATTGTGAATACGCTGGCATGGATTCACTCCCATTCGCCGGAAGAAATCATGAATAAAATGCCGCCGGAGCTGGTCGGGAAGAACAAGGAGCTTTACCTCGCCGCGCTCAAGAACACGATCCCGATGTATTCGGAAACCGGCAAGATGGATCCCAAGGGCGCCGATGCCGTGCTCGCAGTATTCAGCGAGGGCTCGCCGGAAGTCGCCAAAGCCAACATCGACGTCACCAAGACCTACACCAACAAATTCGTCGACCAGGCCAAGAAGACGACGGGGACGAATGCGAAATAGCGCGGCGGCGCGCTGATGGCTCCGATCGCGATTCACCGGGTCACGCAGCTCGACCTGAACGTCCGTCCGCAGCGGTGGACGTTCGCGGACCAGCGGCGCGTCGATATCGACGCGCATTTCGCAATCAAGCAGCGCGAGAAGCCGATCTGGAACGGACGCGTGCTGCTGGGGCGCCGTCCGGTTTTCACCGGAGATCGCTTCAGCGCCGATTATTTCGAAACCGATTTCGCCAGCTTCCTGGCATGGCGCGACTGGGGATTTCCTGACCAGGACGTATTCAACGGCTTCGGGATGGGCGCGCTGCGTTGCGCCGATGGTGCGTTCATATTGGGCGAAATGGGCCAGCACACGTCGAACGCCGGGCGCATCTACTTTCCGTCGGGCACCCCCGATCTCGATGACATCGCCGATGGCTCGATCGACATCGCCGGCAGCGTCAGCCGCGAAGTCGAGGAGGAAACCGGCCTGACGCCTTCAGATTATCGTGCCGGCCCGCACTGGGATTGCGTGGTCTCCGGCCCCGCGATTGCGATGATCAGGATCCTGGATGTCGATGTTTCCGGCGAAGAGCTGCGCGCCAGAATCGAGGCCAATCTCGCCACGCAGCATCAGCCCGAACTTGCAGCGATCCATCTGGTGCGCCATGTGCGCGATCTCACCGCGGCAATGCCGCGCTTTGTCACCGCCTTCATCGAAGCGCAGATGAGCACGTAACAGAAGGGCGTCACCATCATGAGCAAAAAGTCTTCGCTGCCGCTCGCGGTCCAGCTAAAGCCCTTCGTGGCGCCGTTCCGTTTCGACGGATCGGGCAAGTTCCATCTCAAGTCGCACAAGACCGACGAAAGGGGCGGTCTCGACAAGGACAGCGCTGGGAAGATTCTCGATGCCAATCGGAAACGGCTGAACGATTTTCAGGAAAAACTGTACGCACAGGATCGCTGGTCATTGCTCCTGATCTTTCAGGGCATGGATGCGGCCGGCAAGGACAGCGCCATCAAGAGCATTTTCGAGGGCGTCAATCCGCAGGGTTGCGACGTCCATTCGTTCAAGCAACCGACATCCCACGAACTCGATCACGACTTCATGTGGCGCAGCATGATTGCGCTGCCGGAGCGCGGCCGCATCGGCATCTTCAACCGCTCCTACTATGAGGAATGCCTGGTGACGCGTGTGCATCCGGAACTCCTCGCCAAGGAGAAGATCCCTCCACGGCTGATCACGAAACGCATCTGGCACGAACGGTTCGAGGACATTTCCGCGGTCGAGCGCTACCTCGCGCGCAACGGCACGGTGATCCTGAAATTCTTCCTCAATGTATCGAAGGAGGAGCAGCGCAAGCGGTTTCTCGACCGGCTCGACGATCCCGCGAAGAATTGGAAATTTTCGATGGGGGACATCACCGAGCGCGCGCTGTGGCCGAGATATATGGCCGTGTACCAGGATATCGTCAGGCACACCTCGACCGGGATAGCGCCATGGCACGTGGTGCCGGCGGATCACAAATGGTTTGCGCGGGTGGTGATCGGCTCCACCATCATTGCCGCGCTCGACAAGCTCGACCTGAAATTCCCCAGGGTCGACTCCGCTTCACTGCAGGAGTTCAAGCAGGTGCGGGAAGCGCTGTTGGCGGAAGCGACGGGCGGAACGAAGAAGACGGCTCTGAAGACGGCGAAGTAGCCGTTGCAGCGGCCGGCCGTGAACCGGCGGGCAACGGTTCGGCCGCGACGTAAAAGCCGTTACACTATGCATTTGCGCTAACGTAAGTGCGCTGCCTGTCAGTTCATGACGGCGATCGACCGCAGAAGTCTCATCACATCAAGGGACGGTCCATGACGCATATCCCGATCTTCGTGATTGCAGCCGCCATGGTGGTAGGCGCTGGCGGTGCAACGACATTCTCCGCCGCAGGCGCCGATGACGAAAGCTCTCCGATCTTCGGGATCAAAATTCCTCCCGGATACCGCGACTGGCGGTTGATCTCCGTGGCCCACGAGGAGGGCATGCTCAACGATCTGCGCGCCATTCTGGGCAACGACGTAGCGATTGCGGCCTACCGGGAAAGGAAGCTGCCGTTCCCGGACGGCGCGATCATTGCCCGGCTCGCCTGGAGTTACGACCCGTTGGAGGAAAGCAGCAAGGCCTTTGGCCATCCCCAAAGCTTCGTGGCCGGGCTACCCAAGAACGGCGTTCAGTTCATGGTCAAGGACTCCAAGAAATACGCCTCGACCGGCGGCTGGGGCTTTGCGCAATTCGACGACGGCAAGCCCGCGGGCGAGGCGGTGCAGAACGCCTGCTTTGCCTGCCATCAGGTCGCCAAGTCCCGCGACTTTGTCTTCACGCGTTATGCACCTTGACGGTCCTTCACACCAACATCGAGGAGAGAACCATGACACCCGCAAGCGAGACCCTGAAAGCGCGGACGATCGACATGAAACTCGAGATCGTCGTCATCCCTGTTTCGGACGTCGATCGTGCGAAGGCGTTTTACGCGAGTCTCGGATGGAGGCTGGATGCCGACTTCGCTTCCGGGGACGATTGGCGCGTCATCCAGTTCACGCCGCCTGGTTCGCCGTCCTCGGTCATCTTCGGCAAGAACGTCACCGCGGCGGCACCTGGCTCCGCCCGGGGACTGTATCTGATCGTCTCCGACATCGAGGCCGCGCGCAAGGAGCTGCTCGGCCGCGGCGTCCAGGTTGGCGAAGTGTTTCACGGCGCTGGCGACGTGCACGCTGGCACAGACGAGCCTTACTTGTCCGGGCGGCGCCGGGTCAACGGTCCGGATCCCGATCGCCGCAGCTATGGCTCGTTCGCCTCGTTCAATGATCCGGACGGCAACGGCTGGCTGTTCCAGGAGATCACCACGCGATTGCCCGGGCGCGTGGAGGGGGACACGACGTTCACCTCGTCGGCCGACCTTGCCGCCGCATTGCGGCGTGCGGCGGCCGCGCATGGCGAGCACGAGAAGCGGACCGGCCAGCACGACGAGAACTGGCCGGACTGGTACGCCGATTACGTCGTCCGGGAGCAGGCCGGCAAGGAACTGCCGTCATGAGCCGCGGCGTGGCCCCCACACGGTAAGATCGGCGCGAATGACGCGTTCCGGAGATCGGATGGACCGCCACCGATAGATCGCCTATTCTCGGATCGAGCACACCGGCACAGTATCGGCAACGAGGCGAGGCATTTGCGCAGGATCGGGTCCGGCACGGTGGTGGCGCTGGGCGTGGCGGGGACGGGGATTGCGTTACTGGCGCTTGGCAGCACCGTCGGATGGGACGCAAGCTGGCGTATGTTTGGCGTCACGCCGCTGCAGCCGCCCTTCTTCGACATGCACGTCATCAATGATTACGCGGCTTGCGCCTCGAAAGGGGTGGATGCGTATGCGCCGCGTGCCTGCAATATCGACAACTTCAATATCCCGCCGGCCTGGTTGTGGCTCGGCCTTCTCGGCATCGACGGGTCGGACTCGTCCTGGTTGTCAGCGGCGCTCATCGCCGCCGCCGTGATCGTCATGGTGCTGTTGTTTCGGGGCCGCTCCTGGCGTCACGGTGTGCTTGCGCTGAGCGCCATGATCTCACCCTCCGTGATGATGGGTGTCGAGCGTGGCAACCTCGATCTGCTGATACTGACGCTGGTGGGATCGGCGGCCTTGATCTACCGGGAAAGACGGGTGGGACGCACGTCCGCGGCCGTTGCAGTTATCGGCCTTGGCGTCGCATTAAAACTGTTTCCAATGTTTTGCGTCGCGCTTGCGGCTCGCTTCAGCAGGTGGACTTTCATCTTTGCCGCTGCCGTGGCGGCATTGTCCCTGATCTACCTGGCTTTGACGCTGGACTATGTGTTCCTCATTCGGCGGAACGTACCGACCACCTTCATCCTGTCCTATGGCTAAAAGACGATTTTCCTCGGTCTGGATCACATACGAAGTGAAGCGGGGTTGAGCCCGATCGGACTGGCCGATACGTGGCTCCCCGCGTGCGCCGCCGCCGTGGTCCTGATGTGTGCCGCCATTGTCGCCGCAGACAGCTTCCGCAAGCGTCGCGCGTTTTGCCCGGTTGACATGTCTGCCGCCGGCACCGCGTTCCTGTTCGGGGCCGGAATTTATTGCGGAACGTATTTGCTGGGCACCAATTTCATCTACCGCCTGATGTTCCTGCTGCTCTGCATCCCGCAGCTTCTGGACTGGCAAATCCGAAAGCCGGAAGGCGACAAGACTGTCGGAATTGCTGAACTCGGCCTCCTTGGCACGGTTCTAGGTGTGCTCTGGCTGAACGGGAATGCAAATGGTCATTCGATCTTCCTTTTACTTCCGCAACTGCTCGACTGGTTCCTGTTCTTTGGTCTGGCCGCGGTGCTGATGTTGAATCTGTTGCGCACCTCGGCTGGCTCGGCATTCGCCCATCGCGACCGCACGCCATGCGCTTGAGCATGACGCGCGAAGTCGGCATTTCAACAATTCCTCCGCAATGCAGGCATCTCCCTGGCAAACGGTGCCCGTGCAGACCGGGTGATTTGCCCGTCGGGCGCGGTGTTGAATTTTCTGTCCAGCCCCTTCGTGAAAAATATTCCGCTTCCGCTGTCTGGTAGAAACACTTCATAAGCCAATCCATCCCGGCCCAAGAGAGGGGCGGATCGCGAGTCGTCACGGACGCGGGCAGGGATGCGGTGGACGCGGCAGCGCCGGCGCGCAGGG
>LNAP01000053.1_pt1 | contig 107190 bp, 104 predicted proteins | sample 602601 | NCBI WGS metagenome assembly LNAP01 (sample SAMN02440304, study PRJNA202911) | soil metagenome | biome: Subtropical and temperate rainforests or woodlands; isolation source: soil samples (1 kg each in a 20% v/v slurry with milli Q water) were... ... | reverse complement strand
CAAATAATTGAAGGCAACCCACTGGACAACTGCATTGGCAGCCACGATTGGGCGATCGATGAACGTGCCTCGAAGAACCCCAAACAAGTGATGCAACCCCAGTCCGCCCTCGCTCTCGTATTTCTTTGAAGGCGCCACACCCAGCGCCTGGCACAGGTCGATCTGATGAATCCGCCCGAACGTCGTCCCAGCAACCTTCTCCGCACTCAGTTCCAATGGCACCCGGTCAAATCGTTCGATGACATATAGTGGCTCGGGGGGATGCAGCAAACCAACCGCAGGCACCGGAACCTTCAGCGCATGGGCCAGGTGCATGCAGAAAAATTCGTTGGCCGGGCAGTGAGGGAAGTCCGCGCTGGCATTCTCTGGTTTGACGATATGGGTCGATGGTGCCGAACCTTCAGGCAGGAACATCGCACCATGGGCGTCGATACGCAGTCCCAGTTTTTCCTGGGCACCAGCCAGAGACATGCGGATCTCTTCCCATGACGCCATCAGAGGGAGATTGCGCGCTCTGGATGCCTCAATCTTTTCCTGTAGTGCCTCTCTCGCGAGTGGGACCAAAATCTCCTCTGTCGCCACATCAAACCCTTCGGGGATCAGCGAAAGAGCTCCCGCGGTGTCCTGTCCGTGTCGAATCAGAAGCGCCCAGGTGTCCCGGGGATCGATTCTGTCCCTGAAGGCGATCAGGTCTCGCAGTCGGCCTTCGGGCAACAGGTTCTCGAAGAACCACTCAACTGGCTTGGCGTCCGCAGTGTCTTCAAATTTTCGGGTGGCAATCGGAAAATTGGGCGATAACGCATAATCCTTCCACTCGGCCGCGTAGCTGAACTTCCACCGCCCATTTTCGATTTCAATGGTTCCGACCGGGATACCGTTGGCCGAGACAATCAAAGCGTTCATGCCGTTTCACCTGGCAATCTCAACCTGACGTCAATACCGAACCGGCTGCAGACGGACAGTACTTTTCCGATCTGGGCTGTCGGTTTCCCTTGCTCCAGACCGTTAAGAAATGGCAAACTGACGTTGCATAGCGCAGCGGCATCGCGTTGAGTCAGTCCAGATTCCTTGCGGACAGCCCGAAGAATCTCCCCAAGCTCGACGACAGAGGAGATACCAACTTCCCTGTTTGCCATAGCCTCTCCGATAATGATAAACGATCGTTGAATTTTGCCTTGCATTAGCCCTCAATGCAAGGAAAACTAAACGATCGTTGATTGTTGATGCTGGACTTGGCCTAGTTACGGTACAACCCTGACCGCTTACTTCTTTTTGGCTTGAGCGGCAACTTCCTGTTTGAAGGTGGCGCCCGCAGAGAACTTCGGTACCGTCGTTGCTGCGATCTTGAGTTTCTCGCCGGTTTTCGGGTTCTTGCCTTCGCGAGCCGCGCGAGCTGCCGACTTGAAGGTACCAAAGCCCACCAGAGTCACCGAATCCCCCTTGGCGACAGCGGTCACAATTTCTTCGACCAGAACATCCACGGCACGACCAGCGGCAGCCTTGGACAGATCAGCTTTGGTGGCCAGCGCTTCGATCAGCTCGGATTTGTTCATCGTGTTACCCCCTGTTGGTGATTGTAATGAAAGTTGCATTTTCTCATCTTTGACGTGGTGCCTCACGCGAAAGTGCTCGTGATGCCGCGTCGAGGTCAATCCCCTCGGTCGGCGGCTGCCCGTTACGGCACAGATTGAGTTCGTAGCGGATGGCAAACGGAATCAGCTTCCCTTCCTGAGTTGGTACCGCATCTTGCATCAAGGTCGCCTCCAAGCGAGCACAACCCGCTTCAGCAAATTTCGACAACGTTCTGACTTGAACCTTCACGGGGTTGGAGGAACGAGTCTGTGCCTTGAAAAAATCAGCCATTGGCCCGCTCAGATCCCCGCCGGACCTACCATTGGGCGCATCGATTGCAGCAATCAAATGCTGCTTAAGATCGGCAGCAAGGATATCCTTGCTTCCCAGCAAAGCAAAAAAACAGAGCGCCATCGTAAGTACGTTCAGAGGTCGATTCATCGGTTGTAATAGCTGTTGACGCGTTGCTGGACAGTGCTTTGGACGTTCTGTCCCATGGATGAGGCGCTGGGAACCCGCACACTGGAGGCGATTTCCTGGACGAACTCGCTCATATCGATCCGGGAAAAATCGAGCTGCTCGAACTCGGATGTTGTGAATCCAGAACAGTCCGGGCTCTCAGCGCTCCCCCAGCCTTTCCCGATCTGTCCCCTGCCCTGTTCATTGATGATCCTGGCCAGACGCGAGTTGAAGCAGCAATAGGACTCGGTTTGCTCGATGCAAGTCCGGAGAATCGGGATCCGTGCCGAGCAGAATGAACCCACATGGACGCAAAGATTGGCGTCCCTGTGCATTGCCAGCAACTGTTCCGATTGTTCGCAAGAGAGCAACTCGGACAGGAGTTGCAAGGCGACGGCCGCTGCCAAGGAATATGGATCGAAGTAGAAATTGAAGCTCCCTAGTGATCCGAGCGAGTAGATTGGTCCGCCCAGCAGACCGCTGGTCACCGTCCCGGTCGAGAACGTCAATCCGTAGAAGCTGAAGGATGGCTGGAAATTGGTTGGAGTAAAAAGCACCTCCGAGGAGATCATGGCTTGGGCGCCGGCCTCGATATAGCTCGTGTATTGGGGGTACATGAAGTCGAACATGTATTTGCTGCCGGCATTCACCGCCAGTTGCCCGCCGGCAAAGGCTCCCTGGATGGTTGCCGACATCAGTACATTGTTGCTTCTGGCAGCACCGCCCCCGCCCTTCTTGCAACAATTCACCAGGCCAAAGAGCTTCTTACGACACTGTTCCCCCACGCCCTTAAACAGTCGCTGATCGGCACCGTAGACGCCTGCTTCGCGTGCTGCCTCCATCGACGCCATGGCCTTCCCGAAATCCTGATCGGCTGGATTACTGGTGTCGAAGCATCCGGTTCCACTTTGGCAAAATGATCGCTGATCGCATACCGTGCGCTGGGTCTGAGATGCCGGGGACGTCTGGCATGAATAGGTTCTATCGCTCATGTCACAAGCCCCGGAGGCCAACTGGTCAATACATTGGGATGAGACCTGCGTACACCCCCGATCAATCAACTCCTGGCAGTCGTTGGTCAGCGTCGTGCCGGCACAGGTGTAATCCTCAGAGCGAACCCAACAGGAATCCCCCGAGCTTTGCGCCCCGGCCGGCAATGGGGATACGGTAGTCAAGCAGACCTGTAGCCCATTGATCGTTTTGCAGGGCGTGCTATCGGTGCAGGTCGTCGCAGCATGGACGCAATTGGTGCTTTGCGCGAATGATGTGCACTGGCTGGTATCCAGTGTGTTCGACGTGATGGTATAGGACGTGTCGAGTTCAACCACCGTCGGAGAACTCGTCGAGGCCGTAACGTTGGTGCATTGATACCGTCGGGTATATTGGTTGCATGACCCGTCGAATGCCGTGCTGTCGCAGGTCGAACTGACCAGCGCACACCCTTCGGTTGCTTTGATGGCAGCGCAATAGTCGATGTGATTCTCGGCAATGCAGGAATAGTCATCCTGATAGCGCCAGCATGTAGCCGTAGAGTTGAGCCCACCCGCTGGCGGCGTCACACCGGCCAGACATGCCGTCGCCCCGCTGGGATCGGCCTTGCATGGCGTCGAATCGACACAGGTATGCGCCGCCAGGCGACAGCGGGAATTTTGAGCATAGCTGCTGCACTGGCTCGTATTCGCGGTATCCATCGCCAGCGTGTAGGTGTTATCCAAGCGGACCGTGTTGGTGGGGATTCCTTGGCTGGAGCCACACCTAAATGTCTTCGTGTACGTATTGCAGGTCCCATTGAAGGCGGTATCGCTACAGGTCGAGCTGGTTTGTCCGCAGCCAGCCGCTGTCAGTGCCGAACAGTAATCAATCGAATCTGGTTTGATGCAGGTGTAGTTATCCTGGAGCTCCCAACAGCCGCCTACGTCGGCCAATGTCACGACAACACCAGATATTGTCTTGCTTGGGGTGCTATCAACGCAGGTCGAACTTTCCAGTCGACAATCGCCGGCAACCGCCTGGCCCACGAAAGCCATGAGAAGAAGAGCTACAAACGTCAGTGCCCTCATTACTGTGCCCGCTGCTGCAGAGTGGCGCACTCATTGGATGTCCAACTGCTGACGGTTTTCGACATCGGCAATTGGAGAGGCGCCCCAGTTCCAGTTCCTCCTGAGGAATTGCACCCGGAACTGACATTGCGCATTGACGGCGTGCAGGTCGTCGAGCTGCAACTGACGCTGAAATACACATAGAGATTGCAGCCGAACCCAAGGTTGCTGACGTAATAGTCTGTAACCGACTGCCCAGGAGCCACCGCAACCGGGAACCGGCCGTAACTTCCATCCCATGGATAGCCAATCCAGTTGTAGTCGTAGCGATTCACACCATCGTAGGACCGGTAAGGCTCCACCACATACGACCGGCCATCACTTCCGCAGAAGATGTTCATGGCCATGTACGGGTCTACGCACCAACTGCAATCCATGAACGCCGCCCGACCCAGCCAAGCGCCGGGCGTGCATTGGCCAAATCCGACTGTGGCCGACACACCACGCCGACAGCTCAACGTTTCATATCCCTGCACCGTCTGGTTGCATTGATAGTTGTAGCTGGTGTTCACTGCAATCTGCCGACCGATGTAGCAGGTGGCATTGCTGAGCGTTTGCATCTGTTCGACACATTGGTACAGATGATGTTGATCGACGGCGATCTGGCGGTCGGTTGAACAGAAATTGCTGGTCACGGGCCGGTACTCGGTACAGACCTCTGTCGAAAAAGTGGCCGGCGTGGTTTCCGTCACCACACGGCATTGCTCCGTACTCGACCCGATATTGACGCCAGTGACCTGCAAGGTTGGGTTGCTGGCGATGGAATTGGCACGACTGATCAGCGGATCGGTAGCACGGTCAATCGAGAAGGCCGGTCGCACGCTCGGGTTGCGCGCCACAAAATTCACTGCATCACACTCCTGCCGCCGATAGGCGTCGGCATCCGGCACTTGGCTAGCGCAGTCCGTAACCTTAGTGACACCGGGTCCAGATAGCTGACCCTGCCCGCCTTGGAACAACTGAGTTTGCGTGGCGCTCTGCCCGTAACCTGGAACCATGGACGCGGCATTCCCGCTACCGATGCCCTGAAAGGCACCATTGATCGAGCCTGACCCAAGCGCCCTGCCCTCAGTGAATGCCGTACCTGCGTCGTAGCCCTGTGCTACCGCGTTGGTCGCGGTCGCCATGAAAACCATGCACCAGACAAATAGGTACCTCACGGACGAGACCCAGCCAATCTTGCGGCATAGCGCCTTGCCGCTTCTGCCCAGTTCGGTGCTTGGCGTTCAATGAGATCAAGGGCGTAGTCCTGACCAACGTCGCCATCAACCTTGATATAGCTTGCCGGAGCAGCACATCCGTCCTCACCAATTTTGGTCGCTTGCCCGGACCGGGCGATTACCAACGCCGGTACTTGAGCCACCTTGAACTGTTTGAAGGCTGGGGGATGAATAATGGCTGTGACATTTCTCTTCCCGACCAAGGCGGCCAGTTCCTCCCCCATTCGGCTCAGGGAGTTGCCTTTGAGACCGCGAAGGACGAGGACGGCGCCCGACTTTTCCGACTGGGCGACGATTCGCTCAAGCGCTTCCTTCGGCATCGAGAACGAGACGAAGACCATCAGCTCAGGGATGTCAGATGGGATTTCTGACCTGGGCGGAGACGCATGGCGATAGGACTCTGCGATCTGGGAAATGTCCGGACTCTTGGCTACTGGCTTCGGTAATGCGTCAGTTTTCGGCACAGACAACGGATTCGCTATTCTTGCCGGCCCCATCCCCTTAAGAGCCTCCTCCATGCGTTGCCGCGCCACGCGCATGTCGCCATCGCTTGGCAGCACAGCCTGCGCCCATGCAATGCTCGACACTGAACACGCAATTGAAGCTGCGATGAGTACGCCGCATCGATATTGATTCATGGTTTCAAAAGGCCCCTTGGCAGCAGTTGCGTTTTCGAAAAACCATGTAGGCGAAGTCCTCGCCTTCAAAAGGGTATTCCTTGCCTGCCCCCCAAAGGACCGTCGATCGCCCCAGGGGCTGGCAACATTTGCCAGCGATCTTCGCCGTCTGCGGGATCGGGTACAGCATCTGGTACTTGTAGCCGGTCTTGTCCATGATCGGCTGCGGGTAATAGCCACAGAGCCCATCCTCGCCGGATGCCGCCCACATCAGCCCCTCACGATGCATCTTCGCAATCAGGCGGGTCATCTCCAGACTGGATGCCTGGACACCGCCAATATGTGCCTGCACGTTTCCGTTAAGTGGATAGAGGCTTCCTTGGCATCCCGCGCACCAGAACAACGTATTCAGTGGGAACCCCGCTGTTGCCGCAACACAATCCGCAGCACAGGCAGCACGGGCCGGCAGATTGCCGAACAGAGCGACATCTGGATTAAAAATGAACGTCAGTTCATCGTCGTGCCACATTGGATCGAGTTCGGTGAGGTAGGCCACATCGAAGGAACTCTGCTCCAGACAGGCATTGTCGAAGATGGCTTCCAGCCAGAAGATGATTGGGTCGATATACCAATGCACCTGATAGAAGGACGAGGTCGAGGTGCTGTCCTGGCTGAAGCGCGAACCTCGCGGCGCATCAAACCCGGGGTTCAGTTCAACGCCGCCGAGACTGGTCATGCAAAACGGCCGACGCACGACATCCACGCGACGAACCGGCTCCCAGAAGCTGACCTTGAACCCCACCCGCAATTGCGACGGGCACATGCAAACTGGGGAGCCGCCAGGGTTGGGTGTGTCTTCCTGCCCCATGGATACCAGGTCAAGGCCACCGAACCGGATGGGGAGCATGCAACTCCAGCAGATATCCGTGATCGGGTTCGCAAACCGGCCGGCACAGGTCGCCGTTGCATACGCTGGCAGCGATGCACCTCCAGCGGCAATGGCGAGCACGAGGATGAGCGCGAATTCACGGAAGGACTTCATCGACCCTTAACCTCTTCCCGTCTTGAGTCACGACGGCTGGCACCTGATGAATGCCCAGGCGGCGAACCAGTGTCCCGCCCTGGTCATAGAAAACCTGGCGTTTCCAGTCACGCATGAGATTCAATGGCTCGCCGGCAACCAAAATCGGCTTTACAGCTCGATCTTGATTCCGCAACAGCTGCCGGGCGAAGGAGACCTGCCGTCTATCCCTGCCATCAAAGAAGACGAGCTTTTCGCGAAGAGATACATGATCTAGTGGATTCACCTTCAGTCCGCGCGCGAACAGAAGCGCGCCATCGGCACCACGGATGTCCCGATCCAGCGTCCATGTCGGGTCGATGAAATAAGTGCGTTTGGCCGCTGTCGCCTTAATACCGGGGACAGGCTTTGGCTTCTCGATAGCTCCGACTACGCGATCGCGATATTCGCCTTGCTTCCGGGCAAGATCGCCGGATTTTTCCATCCGACCGAGTCGTGACTGGATGACTTCCAGCAGATCCGCTTCGGCAATATCGTAGGTCGGCCCGACGACACCGAGTTCTTCAGCGTGTGCGATAGGCATCAAGCTGAAAAGCAGCATGGCGAGGAGTTGGGCATGAATCGACATGAGGATCGATTCTGGTCGCGCGGTCGCGACGATGGCTTTTGAAATGCGCCTTTTTCGGGCGCATTTCGGTACCGCAAGTCACATCAGCTTCAATGCGTCTTCAATAATCAGGACATGCTGCGGTAGCATCGCATCTGACCTTGGAGGGAGCAATCGGTGGCGTTGCCAGTACTGACCAAACGGTTGGTTGAAATCAAACTCGGAGCTTACTGCGAGAAGAGAATTCCGCACCATGCACGGGATCAGGTGAGGTTGAGTTACGTCATTCGCGGAAACAGCGTGACGCTCAATGAAGAACGTATTGCGTTTTCACAGCCGGGGACGTGGGTGACCGTTCCTATCGCTCAATTTCGGTATGAAGATAATGGCAGCTGGGGTCTTTTCTGCTCGGACAGAAACTCGAAGTGGCATCGATATCACCAAGCAAAGCCGTCTCGTGACCTCGACACTCTGCTTGCGGCCCTGGATGCCGATCAGACAGGAATTTTCTGGGGCTAAGTCGGGGTAGATCGACTCTCGGTCGCTTGTTCGCCGCGGGGTGACCTGGAGGGAGAGCATCGCTCGCGGATGGATTTCCAGCCGTTCCCGGCGGCAACCGCCTCCCGCAGAATATCCACATACTCGGCACCATGTACCCGCTCGTCCGGCGGCATCGCCCCGTCCGCAAGCTCTGACAGAAGCCGGTTTCGAGTTGAACGAGTTTTGCCAAGCTCAAGAATTCGGCTGTAAGCCTCGCAGGCATAGGCAAACGTTTCTCGTTTGGCGAAATCAATCTCGAGCAGCCACTCCCGATGACGAGTCGCGTTCAGCCCGAGCGTTTCTCGCTTGCAGTTGTGAAAAATGTGGGCAGCCTCGTGAACCACATAATCGTCGAAGCGGTTGTTGGCATCAAAATACTCGACGGAAACGTAGCAGGTCGTCTCTTCGCTCAGGCCAACAATATTTGGCGCATCGACGGAGAGCCGTTTTGCATCAAAGCTTGTGAGGTAAAGATTTGCCAGATTCCACGCTGTCTTGAGCCACGGCGTTTTTTCGAGAGTACTTGCTATCGTCGCCGGCGTGAGAAAGACAATAGACCGCTCAAGCCTTTCGAGGATGATCATGCGTTCTCGCTGCGGGAACAGCCCTTGCACCATGGGCGCAAGTTTCGCGTGGGCGAACACCTTCAAGTCGGCATTTTCGAGGAATGCGGGGACGGCTGCACACCCGGTCCGCTGCAGTACCTCTGAAATGAGTGCGCAACGCAGTGCAGCACTTCCGCACGTCGCACGCTCCACGAACGTATCGCCTGGCCAAGTCTCAAAGCCGTTGTCGTAGTGGCCGCTGGCAAGAAAGCGATCAACTTCTGTTCGCTGGAGCGTGTGCATTCTCTGAATAATTTACCCTACTGACGGCATAGCCGGTATTCGATAGGAATGTGCCTTTTTTCGCGTCTGGCACATAAACACGTCAGGAACGACGCTGCCCAAACGCATTATTGACATTCGATTTACCTGGAGTCGCGCCACCAAGAAAGGCTCGGCTTTCCTAGATTGGATCCAGACGAAGGCTCCATCCGCATCTGCCGTTAGGATGCCTTCTCTCACCCCTTCCCGCAAGGTGGTGACGATACTTTGTATCAATGCAAGTCGCGTGTCTTCGCCTATTCCCTCAATCTCGCCCTGAACTGGCTTGGGTAGCTGAACAGGATCAGCGGATGATATCGATACGGTTGATGGTTCTGGCGGCGTTTTCCCGACCGCCATGAGCTGTTTCACCACCGGCTGAAGCCGAACAACCTTCCACGTCTTGCCACCGTCGATCTCGATCTCCACCACCTTGCGAAACGGCGACAATGGATCAAGAACCAGCCAGTTTCGGCGCGACAGCTCATCGAGAATCGATTTGTTCTCCAACCCATAGCCATTAAGCGCGTCTGGCCACTTGAGGCACAGCACACCGGAGGAGTCGATGTGAGTCAATGTCTCGAATGATTTTTCGCCGGTTTGAATGTCTTCGGCAAGTGCCTTCAGTGCTTCGCCGACAGGTCCGTCGAGCCGATCGACAACTTCTTCCGGTGGCTTGGCATTCACCTTTTCGGATTGAACCGGCGCCCTAATGAGCGCTGGTGACACTGCGGGCTCTGCATCGACAGGCAATTTTGGAGTAGAGATACGTGGCATCTCTTTGGGAATTTCCTCCAGGTCGAGAATTTTTCCTGGGACTGATAATGGGGCTGGATCGATGACCAGAGCAGTATCACGCAACCTGATGGCAGTCAGTCGGATATTGGGTATCTTCTCGGCTAGCACATCGGGGGCAATCACCCAGTAGCGATTCCCGTCAGTCCGATCCCCGCGAATATTCGCCAGCTTCCGATCAACGAGCATGTCCAGAATGCTGTTCGGGGTTCGTGGCAAGCCCGGAATTTTTTCCTGATTGATGATAGCCGCCATTTCTTCGCCTGCCGCAGGCCAGATTAAAAAGAGATGCCCGTCAATGAGCCAGAGGCGTGAGCCAGGTTCATTGATTCCCCAGGTTCCATCCCGGACAAGTCTGCGCATGATGTCCACTAGGAACCGTTCCACCGGAAGACCGATCTCATAGCCGGTAAACGCAACGCCAAGATTTCGCAGGTCTCGTTCGACACTGACCTGGTCTGAGCGGATCACGAGATCGTGTATCAGATTCTCAGCACTGGGGTGTCCGTTAATTGTTTCCATCATCCAGAGTACGAGCTCTGTGTCTCCCTCCGCAATCCAAGCAAGCCCCTTTGGACTGATGATGCGCTCAGCAATCAGAGAAGAAATTGCCGTATGCTTTTTCGCACGATTCTCACGCCAATGCAGGAAGTACCGATCTACGCCGTGCCTGCTGGCCCAGGAATAAAGATCTTCCACGAATGGGTTCCAGACTTTCGCTCCATCTCTGCTAGTAACGACAAGATCTGTCACCGGCTTACCCACATCGTGGCAAAGTGCCGCTAGAAACACGGCAAGGTGCCACCGTGGTTCTAGCTCACGTCGTCTCCGGGGCGCCTGCTCTCCAGGCAGTAGCACTCGATCCCCAGATTGAAGCGACCACAGGGCGACCTCGGCAGCATGACGAAGCAACCCGCCTGCCCCCCTGTGGTGATGAGTTTGGCTTGCCGGCAAGAGATGCGCGTAGGAGGCAAATCGACGGAGAGACTCCAGGTAGTACTGCTCGAATATATCGGGAGAAGCGAGTCCGGCCTCGCGAATCTGACCAATCAACTCCCGCTGAGTCTCGATAAGTTTGTGTGGGTCCGTGGCCGGCAGACCCCTCATAAACGGCGGGTACCGAGGAATCTCCTCGTCGATTGCCATTTGCGCAGCGTCATTCTCAGCGGGCTTGCCGACAAGCTCCTGACTTTGACTATCAAAGAGGACTGCCTTCCTGATGAAACTTAGCAAAGGTCAGCCCTCCCCTTCGCCAACACCTTGCTGTGTTCTGTCCAAGCCGCGTCGAATCCCAGGCACAACACGAAGACGCTGCCGTGCCCGATCAGGATCAATATCCAGAAGACCACAGATCGAGTTGAAGGAATTGGCGGCATTGGAAATGCCATGGAATATCCATATCAAGGCTTCGCGCTGTATACCGCCAATACTTCTCTCCGACTTCTCGATTGACCTCACGTTGCCTTTCGCATCTTCGATCGCTTGGTGAAGGACCGCTATCCAAAGGTGCTTTGATCTTTGGATGACCTCCGATGTAGCGCGATCCGATTCCATTCCGAAAAACCCAATGTGTCCCACGTCAGAAAATCCGATGCGCTTTCCCGATGATTTGATTCCGACCAACCCAGCCGGTAAGCCGGTATCGTGAATCGAGGCTGTCGGGATGAGATCCGGCAACGTAGTAGTGCCCTTCCGGAATTGTGCCGATGAGGCCAATATCCAGTGGCTCTCCGGTTCGGGCTCTTTCCTTCGCACGGCCGACTGAATTGCCGTCTACGAAAAAGTCTCGGCCATTCGCCGTAACGACTGAACCGGGCAGTCCGATCAATTTTTTGACGAAGATGCTTCCGTGGGGATAAGGCCAGTTTGCTTCCCATCGGAAGGCAACCAACTCTCCGCGTGCTGGCGTGACGCCTTTCTCGACAAGAAAAATGGTGCCAGGAAGACTTTCGGTGAGATTCAGGGCGACGAGATAAGCGCGGCCAAATGCCAAATTGGCTGCCATGACCCAAAGGACAACCGGAAACCAGCGCCCAGACAGATTGAAAAGACGAATATGCATGGTGCCACTGTATCGGCGCGACCTGCCGAGCAATTCTCGAAATGCGCCCGGCAAAGACACATTTCGATCGCACGAGACCTGAGCCATGGGCATGCTGCAAGCAGAAGTGGTGACGCCACGTTCTTGCAGTTTTTAGGATCTGTGGGAAGCTTGGTTAGAACTGATTGGAGGCACTCATGACCATCGCTGCTGCAACACATACGAACGGCCTGTTTGGCGTGTTACCGCTATTCGCTTTACTGCTAGCTGGTGCGGCCTTGTTACGCTGGAATCGAAGATCCAAAGCCAGCGTAGAACCACAGCTCGATCAACTCGAGCATGACCTCGATTTGATCAAGACCCAGATATTGCTTGTCACAACGGATATCTTGCCCGGCTGTAGGGTTGTCAAGACGATTGGCTACGTCGAGTCCCTTTCAGAGACAGAGGCGGCATCCGACTGGGAGTACCGCATCGCAGAAAAGGAAGCATTGCTCGGGCTGGCACAGAAGGCGTTGGGTATTGGTGCCAATTCTGTAGTAGGTGTCAGAAAAATCAACGCCCACTATGATCAGGCAGGATCGCAGTGGCGCGTATCACGTGTGGCATATTGCGGGACGGCTGTCGTCAGCGCGAAATGAGTACCATTGCATTCAATTGGAGGCTTGGCCACAGCAAACATACGCCTGCCCGCCAATACCGACTTCGATATAACATCCCTGCAGGTAGACGATGTGTTCTTTGTAACCATGTTGAGTGGCAGACAGTTCCGCAACCACCTATAGGCCACAGGGTCCCTGCCTTACCATGCCCTCATCTTGAATAAGCGCCCCCGCTCATTCTCGTCATGCAGGATCAAGACGATTTCATCCTCGGTGAACACCTGTTCGTCATCGGTCCGAACAGGCAGGTCCGAATCGATCAGGGTAATGATGGGCTGCAACCCGAGTTCCGCGTATCGGCGAATGACCCCCAACAGGTTTTCTTTCTTTCGATCATCCAGCGACTCAAACACGCCATCGTGATAGACGAAGCGCGGAAATCTGTCGTCAACGTGCGCACGCAGCACTGCCATATCGAAGGCAACGCACAACAGCTTGCGATATGTATGGCCGAGGTCAGCGCTGGTGGCGTTGCCTGACTCGTCCAGAATTTCCGCCTTGAACTCAATATGACCTGCTTGATTAGGAGACACACTCAGCAAGGCCTTGCGGTTGATCACTTCTTCGACAATCTCGCTGAAGAACAGTCGAATCGCCGAGAACAGGCTGTTCTTATCCGAGTTCTGTTTCTCTACATCGGCTTCGATCTGGGTCTGCAGATGGCCGCGCTCTTCGGTCAGTGCCCGGATATCGGTGCGCAACTCCTGAAGTCGATGTAGGAAACCACGCTGGCGCTCCAGCGACGTGATGTCGGCGCGTAGCGTCACCATATCATCGGAAACTTGCTTGTACTTCCCGAAAACGTCTGTGCCGCTCAGAAATGACAGAGTGTCTGATCGCTTCTTGCCCAACGCGTTCAGCTCCGCATTTACGCGTTTCAATTCCGACTCGACCTCTTGGCGCTCTTCCTGCAGGTAGCCGCGACGCTCGTCTGTGATCGCCCTGTTGAAGGCGATCAACTGCTGGAAGTCCTTCTTGATCTGCCCCTTGAAGAGAACGCCCGCTTCCTCGAACAATCGCTGTGCATCATCCGGATCAAACAGTATCTGGTCTTCTTCTAGCGCCGCGAAGATCTTCTTCTTATTCTGATTGAGCGAGTAGCGCTCGGCATTAAGCGCCGCGATGCGCTCGTCGATATCATCGACCAACTGCTTGGTCCGGTCCTTGTCTTGGGCGCGGAAATCGAATGCGTCGAGCAGCTTCTGTTTCCTCTCGGCATCCTTCTGCTTGAGCAACAAAATGCCTTCGATCTTACTAATGTCCTCAATGGATCCACCCAACTCGTTCTTGATGGTCTGCGTGGTCGCCTGCTTCAGCGTGAGTGCATCTTCCTTCTCGTAGTGCTGCGCGATCAGTTGCGCATCGAAGCCCAGCACGTGCGCAAGGAACGGCTTCCAGTCGGCATGCGCGGATGCAAACTTGCGCAGATGGAAAACGTCTCGGAAATCATCTTGCGAGCGTAGGAGATAGCCCAAGCCCTTTCGGAACGACCAAGGCTTGATCGCACGCCAATCGAGCAGCCCATCCAATAGGTCGCGAGCGCGATCAAACGGCACGTCTTGATGGTCCCATTCAGCCATTGGCAGCGCCGACAAGTCCTGATGCCTAGCCTCATGCTTCTTGAAGCTAATCTTCGTCGCATCCTCCACGCCACGTCGCACCGTCACGAACGAGGCATCCTGCAATTCTATTTCGAGAAAAAAGACGAAGTCCTTAAAGATGTCGAGATGCTTGAATAGAAAAAATTTGGCGTCGCGTTTTGCCAAGAAACCGAAGTCAAGTAGGCGCCCTAGCGTGGTCTTACCGAGGTTGTGCGTGTCCTTGTTACGGTTCTCTGGCAGGCGGATTTCTGCCATGACGACATTCAAACCATGGACAAACTCCATGGGCTCAAACAGGTCAGGCTTGTTCGAATAGAGTCTAGACAGCTTCATTGGGCCCCACGTATTCCACAGCGTCGGTTTTGGGGCGGTAGTCGATCAGTCCCATCAGATAAAGAAAATTTAGTGCCGGAAGAAACAGCACGTCACCGCCGATGACGGACTTCTTCGCATACTTGCGCAAGACATCGTAGTCATCCACGCGGCGCGTCTTGAGGCGCGCCAACAGCAGAAGCGATACGTTGATCACCGTGCGATCCGGATGCGAGTGCTTAGTCGGTCTAAGCATCGCCCACCTCCCCGATATCGCAGTTCCAGTACATGTAGAACAGTACGGCGCGAGTCAAACGCTTGTGCGCATGCTGCCGTAAGACGGGGTCACGGCTGAACAGCAGGTCCACCAGGTACTCCATCACGTCGTCGAAGGTCTGGTAGTCCTTGCGCTTAGCGATGATCTTGAGCTGAAACTCATCGACCACCGATTCATACATGCGCAGCAGTTCCAAATTTTCCGGCGCGGCCAGGAACCCCCGAATCTGAACGGTCTCCTTTAGGTATTTCTTGCGCTGCGCCTTGGCGTACTCGGCACTCATGTTGTTGAGCGCGTTCTTCTTCTCATACGTCACGCGCAAAGTCGGAGGATCATCGAGCAGAGCTGACACACCATCCTTCTGTCGCGCCAGCGCCTGCACGACCTCGGCAAGATCGTCGGGACTGACGATTAAAGGTGAATCGACCGGATCTAGGTCGGCCTTCGCCGCAACGTCCGGGAACGTCTTCAGCCAAACTTCTAACTGTTCCAAGCCGCATAAGTAAATTGACGACGCGGGAATACCACACTGCGCCGCGATGTACTCGCGTATATCGCTTTCGGCGTTGCCGGCCAAGCGCCTGTTTGCAAAAAGCATGTAGTGGTCGAGCTGCTTGTTCTCACGCAATTTCTTGATGCGCGGGATCTCCTTTCCGAGCACCGTGTTCGATGCCGTCGTGCTGAAGAAGTCAGCCTCAGAAAAATTGCGGTTGTAACCGTTAGTGTGTTTGGCTTGAATGATGGTCGTACCGACCCAAGGAGCAGCCTTGCTTGGATGCAGCTCTGCGGTTCCCACGAACTTCGCATCGCGTCCGCCGTCAGGCCCTTTGGCAAAACCCTGCACGGAGAAACCGAGCAGGGGCTGGCACAAGAAGACAATCAAGTTCTCGAACTGACCGTCGCTCAAGTCTTCATAGGCGAACTTCATCGCGCCCCCGAACCGATTATCTGTTTCCAGCACATCACACGGCGACCGTAATGCCAGCGGTGTGCGCACGGCGGGCCGGCCGCACTATGATTTCCACATGCTGATCAAGCGACACCAGTGCCTGCATCAGGCGTTCGAGCGAGATGTTCTGGAGCTTGTGGCGGCGCACCTGCGACACCTTGGGCTGTGTCATACCGGTGATGTCTGCGACCTCGTTTTGGCTAAGGCAACGCTTGTCGATCAGATCGTTTAGCTTGACCGCGAGGATCGCCTTCGCCGACAGATCTTCCGCGTCATCAAAGCCGCGATCAGCTGCCAACGATGTGCCTTGATGTTTGTCCATGCGCGACATCATGCCCCCCCCTTTAACCGAGCAGATAATCTGCTCGACATCCCGCTATATATCGGAACCCATGCTTTTCAGTCATCTATTATACCCGTCCGGATATAGGATACAAGACGATGTACAGGTGACAGGACAACCGGAAATCTCCGCACCCCAAATGCACCTAACCAATTTGATGGGACATGCCCGCTACTGGCTATTTTTTCCTCCAATAGTCTCCTGAATGTAGTTACCAGGATTCGGCCCCGTTACTCCATTTACGACACGACTTGCCGCATCAGCCACATCTTCGGCGATCTCCATTCCCTTACCCACAGCAGAGGCTGGTTTCAGCTTGCGGAAATCTGACGGTGTTGCATTTTCCTGATAAATTTGTCCTGCCCCTTCCTTCCGGTCATTAACCTCGAACGCGTTCCTGGAAAACTCCCGCATCGCTGTGTGCATGGCCTGGTCGCTTGGTCGCCCCTGCGGGTTGACCCCAGCACGCCCCGTGCCCCCCTTTACCTGCCCCAGATAATCGCCACCTGCTGATTCGACCGATTCACTGCCCGGAATGCCTGCCCGATTCGCGTCATGCCTTGCCTGGATTGCCTCAGCCCCCTGCACCTGCCCGCCCATCTCTCCCAGCATCCGGTCGTAGTTCTGCGCGGTATATTCCTCGATGTATGGCCTGAGCTTATGCGGATCGCCCATGACCCCCTGAAACTTTTCGTAGTTGTACTCAAGTTTCGGCAGCAAGAAATCTTTGATGAAATGATCCTGTAGCTGAAGATTTGACCCAAGCTGGCCGCTGTGGGAAAGCTCCCACATCTGCCGGTGCCCCTCCGTTTCCTGCAATGATGCACTGAAGGCGTCGCGCGATTGCCGTGCGTGGTCCAAGGACGCACGCATACCATCGCTGCCGGCGGTCTTTCCTTCATCGCTGGTCCGGTAGTTCCGTTCCCAGCCGTTGTCGAGTACAGTGCCAACCTTCTTTCCGAAGCTCGATTCTTTAGCGAATTGAGCCATCTCCTCAAGAGATCGCATGGAGTCCGCGGAATTGCGCATCTTGGCCGACACTTCCACACCTCCGCGAAGCCCTGCAATCTCCAAAAGCTTCGGAGTACTCATGCCCATCGATGCGCCAACCATGAGTTCCATCGCGACCTTCTCGCTGACACCGAGTTTTCTGGCCCACTGATCGACCTGGCGTAGGGTTTCATTGGCTTCTTGATTCCGGCTTGACCCCATACCATGGCGGTACCCTGTCGTGTCATTAGCGCCCTTGGTGTGGCTTCTCTCAAAGCCAGCCTCCTGCTTGAGTGCCGCGAGAGCACTTTCAGCGTACTCCGCAGATTGCTGCTGCGTCGCCTGCTGGGAGCGTTCGTAATTCTCCTTCGCTGCAGCCCCCAAGGAATCGTTGAGCGCCATATCGGCACGTACATCGCTTTTCGCCTGCTTGACGACGAAGCCACCTCCGGAAAAATGGCTGTAATCGAATCCTCCTCGTGCCTGGTAATTGGTCATACCCTGACGCAAGCTGGGGTTCATGTCGACCGCCAGACCCTTCATCGTGTCGTGACTGACATTGTTGAGGGAGGCGTTACCCATCTGCATGTTGCCCATGGCCAAGGCGCTGGCGATCTTTTCCGGGTCGCGTGGCGGCGCCACCAGACCGGCGACCGACTGCAGTCCGACCTCGCCACCTTTCACGATAGCGGCAGCGATGGCCGGGATTGAAATGACCAGCATCCCCGCAATTGCCTGGTCGCTGACAATCGCGGTATTGAGGAAGCTCATCTGTTCAATGGACAAGCCACTTCCAGCGCTTCCATTCGTGTATTGGCTTCTCGAATACATCGTGATGATGAAGTTCATCACGGCATAGAGCGGTGCCCAAAGCTGAATCCAGAACAAGCTGGCCGCGTAGGACTTGATGATGGTGCCGGCCTGATGCCCACTGAGCACCACAAAGAGCAGGAAAACCGGAAAGATAGCGTACTGGACCAGTTCGATGGCATTGCGAACCTTGGGCATCGTGGATTCGGCAACCCGCGCCATCAGCTTATAGGAGTCGCTCGTTGATCGAAGTGACTGTGCCATCGCAAGGTTGGTCTGGGCGCTGGCGGCATCCCCTAATTGCGCGGGCAGCATGTACTGTGCATCGATCATGAAGTTGGCGACGATGGCCTGCTTGACGGCATCCTGTGCCGAGGCCGAAACCCCCAGGAGATAGTTAGTCGAGGTAGCCAGGGAGCCGACAATCGCCGTCCCGGCATCTGCCTGACTCATTTTCGGGTAGAGGCGTGAACCCAGCAAAGTGATCTGGCGGCTTGATTCCGCATTGATCTGGGTAGTGAGACTCTGATACGCCACATCGCAGCCTACCGTACTCATGATGGTCGGGTCCGTCGTATCGCGCAAAGTCACCAGTCGCGCAGGATTTGTCTTCCCGTTCAGGCTGACCCAGACGTTGTTGACCTCCAGAATGTCCTCTTTCATGCGGATGTAGCCGGTGGCCAGATCCGGCGCGACGCACTCACGGTAAAACTCCAGCAAGTTGCTGGTCAGAACGGGATTGCCGCTCTTGACGGCAAGACGCTCGGAGAGCACCCGGTGGCCGAACAAGGTGCCGTTCCGTCGGAACTTCACATCATCGGGTAGAGAGAATACGGTTTCGAAGGCCCCGGTCAGCCAGTCCCCTACCTTGCTCATGCTGTGTGCAAAGGCGCCCAGACCAATGGGTACATTGGCGACAGCTCGCGGTGGCTCGTTCCCGGTGCGATCGACGATGGTCACCGTCACCTTGGGAATCAGCAGCATGGATTGGAAGATGGCCAGGAAGAAGAGCCACTTCCACATCCCATCCAGTCGCTCCCGCCCGGTCAGGGTGGCGATGACGACGACGATGATTCCCACGATCGCCATGGTGCGCAGCAAACCGAGGTAATCGCCGCTACCCATGATGGAAGCGACGGCATTGAACATCGCTTCCAGCTCCGCGACGTTCCAATAGGCATAGACCTCGTACATTCTGGTTCTGCCCGATCTACCGGTTAAAGACCATCATGGACTGGAAGATGTTGGTCGGCATCCCTGAATTGAGGCTTTGATGCAGAAGCTGGAGCGAACGGCTCATTTCTGCGACCTGCATGCCCTTTTGGTACTCGGCGCGCAGCATGTCCCGCGCCTCCTGCTCGACTTCGTTGAGGCGGACGAGAATCTTTTCCGAAGCAGCGACTGCATCGGGACCGCCCTTCCCTGTCTCGTTCTGAAGGGCACTGCGAAGCGTCTTTGAGAGATTCGTGAAGTAGGCGTAGGCCACATCCACGGCAATCAACTGTGCGTAGTCTTCGGTGATCCGGTCACCGCCAGGGATACTGCTGGATACCGCGAGCATCTTCCAGACTGGCAAGGAAGAATTACCGATCAGGGCCGTATCCAGACTGGTTTGCCCCGTGGCATCCCGATTGATGATCTTGTCCCGCATCGCTGCGATCCGGGTTCTGACTTGCCGGGAGAATGGCGTCACGGTAAAGGCGCTTTCCGAGAAGGTTGGCGTCATGCACTCCGCCGTGTCGGCGCCGCACTTGAGGCCGGGCAGATTGACTGTCGTTGAACCACCATCCCCGACGAACTGCCGGAATGTAAGCTTTCCGCCGGGCAGATAGGCCCACTTGGCTTTCTCGTCGGAGCTTTCACCGGGCGGCATCACGATGATGGTGCCGGTCAAGCTCATCAAGAGTTCCTTGGTCTCATCGGTAACGCCGGCGACACGGGATAACGATCGCCAGACGACATTGCCTGGTTCGAAAAGCTCCCGATACCCCTGTGACGAGTTCTTGGCCGCTGTTCGGATGCTTTTGGCCGTCGCGCTGCTTTTTTTCCACTCATCCCAGGACTCGAACACATCCCCAAAGATGTTGAGACTCGCACCAGCGGTTTTGCCCTCCTTCTCCTGGGTCTTATCCGTCAACATGCTGCCGGCCGCGGTGACGATTCCTTCCGCCGCTTGGCAGGAATTGATGTTGAGATTGTTCATCTTCGACGCCTGATCCTGCAGGTACTTCAGAAGATCACAGAGATCAGGCGACATCGAGCACAAAGCCATATTGAAGGCGGCGCCGATGGCGTTGTTGCCGATGTTCCGCAGCAGTGCGACAAACTGTTCCTTATTGATGAAAGAAAACGAGCCTGCGAACAGGTCGATTCCGCCGCAACCAGCCCGAAATGAAGGCGGCGAAATGCTTGCCAGCTGGTAATTACGCACCGGGGTGCGCATATAGAGACTGCCGCCAGAATAGAAATTCATCGTCTGCCCGCGGTAGGCGTTCGCACCGGTCACGTTGCCGTAGGCACCGATGTCATTGAACCAGTCCTGCATTGACTGGGAGACGTTGGCAGTTGCAGGACTGGCCAGCGTCGAAAGGACGAGCGTGGCGGCAATGGTTCGACGGAGACATGAACGATTCATGGGAAACCTCAATAAAGTTCGCCGGGACGTGTTTGGGTCAGGATGTAAATTCGTTCGACGATCTCTTGGGCGGAAAGCACCCCTGACCCGATCGGAAGAAGCCGGCGATCCTTGATATTCCCCAACACCACGAGCGGCACAACGCTGACGCTCAGGGAAGCGGCCATACCGTTGTCCCGTGATGGTTTTGGGAACTCAGGCAATCCGCCGCCATCCAGAGAGACAGGGAAAACAGCAATTCCGTACTGCTCGGACAGGAATTTCAGCGTTGGCGCCATGCGATGGCAATACGGACAATCCGACCGGAAGAAGAAAAACAGGCCCCAGTCCCGCACCAGACTCGCGAGGGTTTCCGCTTCCTTGCGCGTCCGCTGGACATCGCGCACCTGGATGGCCGAGTTGTTGGACGGGTTCCGCAACTGATAATTGAGTTCCGGATTGGCCCAGATGACACGGCGCCAAACGTCCGAAAACACAGAAGCCCTGTCCATCAGTGCTTCCTGGGCCACGATGTAGCTCTTGAGATTCTCCGGCGTCGGCTTGACGATGGCGAGCGCCCTCTTCTTCTCCGCGTCCTCTCTCAATTTCTTCAGGGCCGCGACGGCTTCATCCTCCTCGCTGGCCGCCTTGGGTTTGGGCTTTTCGACGGCGTTATCGACCTGATCACTATCACGCGGGATATCGCAATACCAGTTGAACCGGCTCTCGTCGCAGCGCCAAATAGAGTCATACTCCAAACCGCTTTCGGCTGACGCAGAATTGACGAACACGAGAAATGAGAACAGGATGGCGATACGCATTGGTCATTTCGCCGGTGCGCCGATAGCCGGTTGCTTCAGAATGTCCACCACTCGCGAGGACAAGTCCGGGATTGCTTCGGCAGAAGTCGCCTTTAGCAGCGCCGCAGTATTGATCAGGGCACACTGGCACTCCCTGCCAACCTGCTCAAGGGCTGTATCCAGGCGCAGGCCGAAAGCCTTTGCCTCTTCGAACAGCTTGCCCTGCGCAGCGGCATCCATTCCCGGCTTTACCCGCTGCACTAGGGATTGCTGCTGTTGAGCAACAATGGCGCCGATATCGACGCGAGCGAATCGAGGAATTTCCAGCGGTCGAAAGTGCAGCCATGACGCAGCGATACACGCCCCCAACATTAGCGTGACGCCCCCGGTGATCATCTGTGTTTTCAAAAGATTCATGACTAATTCGCCTTACTGTGATGCGCGTTCGGTGACTAGACGTTCAATGGCATCCGATACTGACAGCCCTTGGTCCCGCAGGCGTTTGATGGCCTCGTAGTCCTCGGCACGGGTGGAATAAACCAGCATCGAAAAGGGATCGAGCAGAAGCCTCCCCAGGCCCGACCCCATCGGCGAGTGGATGTAGATTTCCGAGAAATGGCCGTGCTCGGTACTGACGGAACCGAGCTGACGCTTCAACCATTCGTCCAGGGATAGCTTGCCCTCCTTGCCCAAGCGTTCGATGTTCTCGGCTTTCTGGCGCAGCAGGAACAGCCAGTCGGCATTGTTGATGGCCGCCTTGGTCGCTTCGTTCTTGTAGTAGTCGTCGACGGACTGGGTGATCGTGCCGAACGCGCCGCCGTACTTGCGGGCGCGGCGATAGCCGGCCTCGATGAAGCTGCCGCTGGCGCCGGAGCCCATCAGATCCCAGCTTTCGTCGATGATGACGAGCTTGCGCCGGGAGCGATCGCGGTACATTTCCTGGGTGATGCGATACATGATGAGCTGCATCACCACCGACTGAAGATCCTTCTTGGATTTCAGTTCCTCAAGTTCGAGAACAACGAAATCCTTGTCGAACTGGATGTTGGCCTCGCCCTCGAAGTAGCTCGCGTAGACGCCATGGCGGGTATAGGGCTCCAGAGCCGTAGCCAGGCGACTGAGGTCGCGCTCATACTCACCCTCCAGCGACAGGCGGCCGGTCTGGAGCAGTTCGTAGATGTCGGTGATGGTGGCTGCGCGTCCCTTGGCGTCCCAGACGCGCTTGATGGCCGAACCAAGCGCGGTGTATCCGTAGTTATCGAGCGGCTCCCGTGGACTCGCCATTTGGGCAATCAGGGGCAAGATCATTTCCATATCGGCGCTGATATCGATGATCATGGAGAATGGATTGAGGCAGATGGTGTTCTGGCGCTCATCCGAAAACTCGATGAACTCGCCATCCAGCAACTCGCACAGGTTCTTGTAGGAACGGCCGACGTCGATGATCCACACCTTGGCGCCGGCGCCAAGATAGCGATAGGTCATCTCATTGACGAACACGGACTTGCCGGATCCCGACAGTGCCGCCACGGCGAAATTGAAATTGCCACCGGTGTTATCGAAAAGATCGAAACCGACGATCTGCCCGCGTCGGCCAAATAGGGTCATCACCGGGGTTTGTGTTCCCTTCCACTCGGCGATCAGCGGCGATGTCATGACCGCGTTGTCCGCCGTTTTGGTGTTGATTCTCCCGAACTGACGAAGATCGGCCTGAAGTCCCGGCGTCAGGGTCATGGGTAGCGCCGCCGACAGGGCCTGGTGCTGTAGATAGAAGTCCTTGGTCAGATCGAAGCCACGCGCCCGCCACACGGCGCGTACGGCGTGCTCGCAGCGAGAGGCATCCTCGACCTTCGAGACAAGAGCTATCTGGTGGTACATGCCGACCACCGTCCTGCCACTGTCGAAGGTCTTGAGCACCATGTCCCAATCGCGCTTGCGTTCCTGGAGGTCAGGCTGGAAGTGCGCCATGTAGGAACCGGCGCTCTGTGTTGCCCGCGCCGCCTTCATCTGGGCCTTGGTTCGCGCCGACTCGTAGTCGAGTGAGACGGCCCCCATGGTGATCAGGAAGGGACACGGCATGGACAAGGCGAGCTGATAGGGATCTCCGATCATGTAGTTCATGCCGGAAAGACGGAAGAAACGCGGATACTGGCGCACCGAGAACAGTTGAAGGACGGACTCATCGCCACCGGCCTTGCGGAAGCGGATATCCCCGTCTCCCACGCGGGAAGCAACCTCCAGATCAGAGAGTTGGTCGCGCAGTGGCAGATTCTCGTTCCATTCAATGGGACGCGAGGTGCCGCCTGCAAACAGGCGGTTGTGATCGAAAAAATCAGCCGTGAAGTTCATGAGATCGCCGGGACCCCAATCGTGTCCCGGCAGATGAGCAGACTTGAGCGTCGCGTGAACGCTTTCTCGGATGCGTAGTGCCTCGTCGACATCTGCCGGCGATTCGGGATCGAGAGGCAAGGTAATCGCGATGACCGAACGAAAATCCCGCAGCAGATAGGTCTGGTGGCCGAAGATGGACTGGCCAGTGCCCTTCAGGTAGTGGTCAATGCGGCGACGTGCGAGGAGTCGGAAGATGTTCCCATGACGACGTTCTTCAAAATCTGCTTCATCGATCGACGCCGAAGATGGCAAGAGGTTGGCTTGGGCCCGGAGCAATGGAAGGATATGGGGACTGCCATAAAGGGAAATCTGTATCCCCGTCCCCGGCGGGCAGGAGACGAAGAGGCTGGCAAGAACTTTTTCCATTTCATCGCTGGCGCCGGTCTGAGGCAGGGTCTCGATACAAAAGCCAATGGCGTGCTCTTCCCGCTCGCCAAAGCCGCCCTGATCCAGGACAAACAGCCGGGCATCCTCCTGCCACGCCAGGTAGGGAAGAATCCCGGTGAGGCGCGGCATCTGCGAGATTTCCCGCAGTAGTTGCCGAGGTAAATGATCAGCCTCTGCCGTTCGTTCCGGCAGGAAAGCGGCGCGAAGCGCATCGAACCACCCCATCAGCCCCCCTCCCCGCCAGCAGGTGGACTCTCAACCCCCTGCTGGGGAAACATTGCATTGGGCGATACGGCGGGATTGCTTCGCTCCATCCGCAACGCTGGCCGTTCGCTGGCATTGGTTGCCGCAGGCGTGAAGACTTTCGGCGGTACGACGGGCCGGTAACCTTCGCTGGCCTTGCGCCGCGAATACTCGACCTGCCAGCGCCCAGGATCGACGACGAGATAGAAGTACGACTGGTCGTGCAGCACTTCCTCGTCATCCTCCCAGGGCGCAAGCCACACGCGCCGCACTTTCTGGGCGCTGCGGATTGGCTCGCCTGAAATGGATACCTGATGCGTAATCTTTGGTGCTGCAGACTCGCCCTTGGCGGCTTCCGTTGGTGGCCGCTGGCCGGGCAGATTATTCTGTACGGCGTTCGCATAGACCCCGGAGAGCGATGCGCAGGAAATGCCATCCGGTGCCTTGCAGGAAAACTTTCCCTGCCCATCCAGTCCCGACATCGTGCCTGCGCAACCGGCCAGCGCAAGCAACAACAGGCTCACAAGCCAATTGATTCTCATGGCCGACTCTCGGCAAGCCATTGCTCAATGCGATCTCCGGGGGCAGCACCGGGCAACGTGCGTCCGTCGGCGGAAACCAAGGTCGGAGTTCCCTGAATCCCCAGCCGCTGAGCCAGCTGGATGTTCCGTTGAATCGGGTTCTCGCATTTCCGGCTCGCAGGGGCCTTGCCGGACCTCAAGAGATCGGACCAGGCGCGAGCGCGGTCCGGGGCGCACCAAACAGCGATGGACTTGTCCACGGCTTCGGGGTGCAAGCCTTCAAGGGGATAGGGAAAGGTATAGATGGTGACATTGCTCAGCTTGTCGATTTCGGCTTCGAGACGCTTGCAGTAAGGGCAGTCCGGATCGGAGAACACCGCCAGCACACGTTCCCCCTTGCCACGCACGGTCTTGATGGCATCCCCCAGCGGCAACTGGCCGAAATCGATGCGTTGCTGCTTTTCCATGCGCTCAGCTGTCAGGTCGCGCTGTGTCTTCATGTCGAAGAGATGGCCAAAGATGAAATAGCGCCCGGTCACGTCCGTATAGGCCGTGTTTTTGCCCATCGTCACCTCAAAGAGGGCCGGAATCTCCGAGGTCTGGACGCGCTCGATCCGAGTTGCCGGATACATGTCCTTGAGACGTTTTTCCAGGCTATCAAGTCCGTCATCGGCCTGCGCCATCATCGACAGCATCAATGCCATCAATACGGACAGCCATTGAAGAGGTGGTCGATTTATTTGCATGGGTCACTCCTTGTAGGGTTCTATGGATTTCTTCTGAACTTCGCGGCCCCGACGCCAAATATCGGTGTAGGTATCAGGCTCGCCTCCCGCGCTGTCCGTATCGAGCGAAAAGCCTTTGGTGAACACCACGTCGACCGTGCGGCCGGCATCGACCTCGATGATCGGGAACATTTTTTCGGCGAGCGTGATGTAGTACTGGGAGAGACGGTCGAGCGCCTTGCCAACACCGGTCCCGACCCCCGCCTGGAATTGCTTGCCTGGATCCACCGTGCCGATCGACCCTAGCGGGTTGGTCGACACGGTAGTGGCGCTCTGTTGGAAGGCTTGCCCGATACCGGCGCCAATCCCGGCCAGCAAGGCATTAGCCAGAACTTGACCCTGCTTGCTAACGAGCCGCCCACGCATGCCGGCCTTGCCGTCTTCGCCCACGACGTAACCTTTGACGGGAACATCGATGGCCTTGCCGTCATGACGCACACACGACATCGATTCGAGCCGGATGTAGGCCCGCTCGGCACTGATGTCTCCGTAGCTCGCACCCAAGGCGAAGCATTCCTTGACCTTGAATCGATAGCGGTTGGGCAGAAAGGCGTTGTCCTGCGCCCGCATCAGGACGGGGTGTGGATTGCTCTGTGCCTGGCCGCCAGTAGGGGCATCCAACCCGCCTAGCAGCGCCGCCCGAAAAAAAGAACCTGATGGAACGTAGCTGCGGCTGTCCTTCTTTTCGGCAGCTTTCTGAACTACTTCCGGGACGATCACCTTGCCCTCGCTCACCTCAAAGGAGGCAATCCCCGGAGGCTTGGGCGGACGTAGCGGCTCGCTGGCTTTGTTCACCGTTTCCGGAACCACGGGAGGTGGCGGCAAAGCCATGGTCCGTGCCTCTGGAGGCATCGGCGCCGGTGCCGGGGGCAACGGAATTGCCGGAAATTGGGCATCGTTCGCGACCGGCGGCTTTTTCTCGATGATATCGACCTGCTGGCGCAATCCCTGGATCATGTCCTCCATCTGCCGCATCTGTTCCGAAGACTTGCTCATCCAGATGTCACGCGGATCGGCTTTTGCACCAGGGGCATTGATGGGCATGGGCTGCGGACGGGCCTGCGGCGATCCCTGGGGGAGTTGAACTGGCTTGTCCCAGATCGCCACGCCACCGAAAACGAGCAGCACGAAAGCCGACGCACCGAGCCCCAGTATCAGATACTGGCGACGCTTGGGCGACAGGTTGGAAACCGCGGTCGCAATGCGGTTCTTGGGCGCCTCAGCCATCGCGCCCCTCCAGTACCACCATGACATTGGTCGCTTCACCCGGCTCCAGTTCGAGCGAGTCCACCATGACCGCCAGGACACCGCGTCGGTAAAGTTCGCGCTCGTCGATGACCATCCGCGACGAAGAGACGTTGGTCAGCTGGTACTTTTCCCCGAGCAAAGCGCCTTCCAGTGTCCTTACAAGAACAAAGCGGGCTTCGTTCCAGAGCGGAACAATCACCAGCGTATCTCTGGCGGTCATGTCCTCGGGTTCGGTATCCCGCGCCAAAGCCAGCAACACACGACGGATAGCGGCATTGCGCGACTCGTCGGCAAGAAATGCTCTCCCCTCGACGCGCGAACGACTGCGGTCTCGGATGACAAGCGTCTCGGCCGGCACGTCTGCGACCTTGAGCATCAGCTTCCAGTGACGACCGGCATCGTCGGCGACAAAAACGCTGAGGATCGGTTTGTCCGTATTCGGCTTGAGATAGGCGGCGCCGGTTTCTTTGTCCGGCGTTACGAGGAACTCGCCCTCGACGCCCTGGATGCGGCGAATCTTGCGACCTTCGACCCGAATCAGATTGGGCTCGCTGCGCGACACGGTGGCGGTCAAACCGTCATCCGGGCTGCCCTCAAGGTATTGTCCGGCGAAGGACGGTGCCGAAACGCTACCGAGGAGCAGCGCCAGTGCCATTGCCGGCACCAAACGGATCCTGATCGCTGGTTTCCTTGAACTCGGATACATGGAGTCTCCCATTTAGATATCGAAAGCCGACGACAAAGGTGGTCTGCTTCTCGGAGGCTTTCTTGTCCCCGACCCAAGTCAGGAGAACGCCGGTAAGTGCCACTTTCATGGCAGCCTCGTCCGGCATCACCGATTGCGGCGAGAACTGGGTCGAGGCGTTGTTCTTGCGGATAAATTCTGTCCTTGCACCAAACTCGGCCTGAAGGCGCCCGTATTCACTCGGAGCGGCATATTTCAGAAAGAGATTCTTCTGGTAGTCCGCCACATGCGGCGTCACATTGAGGGCCAGCCCTGAATACCAGTAGGCCATTTCCTGGAGGTACTCCGTAGAGACTTTCTGGCCGCTGACCCAGAAGGTTTGGTGCACTTCCGGGGGCACTAGAATGGTTCTCTCCGAACCCGCCACGCTGAGCGATGCGCCGGCGTTGGCGAGCAAGGCCAGCACGAGACCACCGACGGCGATGCGCATGAACAGGATTTCTGCGCGTTGGTTGTCCCGCTCGGCGGTGAATTTGCTGAACTTCATTGGTCAGCCCAGGAAAAATCGATGATGGGATGGAGGAGTCGCGCGAGCGCGAATCACGATCCAGCTCGGCAGCCACCAATAGAGCGCATGCAGTGCGAACTTCGGGTGCTTCCCGGTCTTGAGCCGGCCGTATTGCCAGGCAACCAGCCCCCCGAAAACCATTCCCGCCACCATGGCACCGGAAACCACCCCCATCCCCATGACCAGAATGAACAGAATGGCCTGATCGAAGTCCCACCACAGGAAGCGCTCCTGCGCCTCCAGGGATTTCGGGATGTAGCCGATCTCGTCCACGCAGCGTTCCTTGGCCTCAGATCGTCGCGGTCAGGATGCCGGACGCGATGGTTGGGGCGTACTGCAGGAACACGGCGAAGCCGATGCCAGACAGAATGGCGATGGGATTCAACCGCGCCAGCGAGAACAGCGCACCGAGACCAATGGCGGCCACCGCTGCGGCTTTACCAAAGTAGCCTTGGACCAAACCCGTCAACCAGGTGTAGAGACTCTGAAATTCAGTACCGGTGGTCCCTGCCAGCGCGCCGGTGGCGGTGGCCAGCAGGACGAGCGCCAGTGCGCCCTGAATCCATTTACGACTGCTTTGCATGACTGCTCCCTTTGAGATCGACAAAACACTTGATGAGCCATCCCAGGCCGAGGCCGACCGAGATGCCGCCCAGATGGGCTTCGAATCCGTTTTCGATGGGCGACCCCGGGGCGAGGATGCCGATGGCGATGAATCCGCCAGCGATGGCCACGTCACGGATGAAGCCGCTGGTGTGAGGTAACTTCACTTCATTGCGCTCCCTTGCTGTTGCTGACCGCGTCTTGCCGATTGACAAGGCGCACCTCGACCCGCCGGTTGTTTCGGCGTGACGTTTCGGTGGGTGCCGTATCGAGGTAACAGCACAACCCCTCGGCACGGACCACAATTTCTGCGTTGACTCCATGCTTCAGGAGCCATGAATGAACGAAATCGGCGCGCCTCTGGGCAAGGCGGTCGTTGTAGACTTTGCTGCCTATGTCGTCGGTTCTGCCTTCAAGCTCGATGCGTTGAAAGTTCGCCGCGATCTTCGCGATACGCTTGAGCGCCTGTTGTCCATCGGCGGAGGGGGAGTCTTTTCCAAATGCAAAGAGGACGGTTGCCGTTACCGGCTCATCGCTACGGACGACTGACGGTACGGTCGGAGGAACTACGGCCACGACAGGCGTTGTTTCCTTCCGCGCAACGGGAAGTTCAACGATCGCCAGCGTCTTGCGGGTAGGCGGCGGACAGTCTTTGTCACTACAGGTCTTGAACTGGCGTTCGATCCAGGCGATGCCTTCTCGTGCCTGTGGCGTCGGATTTGTCTCGGGCAGGCTTGTACAACCCGGAAAAATCGAGGTCACGAGCAGAAGAACGACGAGATGCTTCAGGATCGCCATGCCTTGACCTTCGCGGCGATCCGGCGGGCATAGGCCGCGCGCTTTTCCGGTGAGCGGGCGTTATAGGCCCCAATCGCATCCCAGCCGTAGCCGAGACGACTGATGTTTTGCGCGAGGATCCAGGCGCCGACATAGGTGTTGATGCAGGGGTCTAATAGCTGTTCCCGGCCAATGCCATAGGACGACAGCGCGCCCAACCAGCGGCTGTTGACTTGCATGTGCCCCAGGTCTTCCGAGCCATCGCGGTTGCGATTGCGTGCCACAGGATCGAAGCCCGACTCGACCGCCGAGATAGCCTTAAGCAGAGTCGGAGCAATGCCATATCGGCTACCTGCTTGTTCAAAGCAGGTAGCCTGGCATGAGAATGCCATTGGCAATAAGAGGACAGCAAACAGGGTACGAGTCATGACTGCCATGGTAGGAAGTCAGACCAATGCTGCGTCGCCGAAATGTGACCTTTAAGGACGGATTTCGGTTACCGGTGGCTTGCTATTTGGACTTGTGCCGCGTGAGTTGTCGCTGTCCTAAACGCCCGTCCTTATGCCAAAACATCCTTGATATCCGTTGATGGATAACCAAGGATCGTGCGAACCCCAATTCGTGGATTGGCACTCTCGACGAAGAAAGCTCCATCCCTGATATCAAAGCGCCCGTCCCACTGGATTTCAAAACGTTCAGGACTCTCGTGGATGGAGAATTCCTGCCGTTCCCCGCGCCAACGCAAGCAAAGCGCCAGGCTATCTGCCGGGTCAAGCATCCACGCATCGCCATCCTCTGTTGAGAAGAACACAAGCGAGCCGATCTTGACGAGCCTAGCATCACCTTTCTCTGCACACCCCAGAATGAAGGCAACTTCCTTCTCGACGTAGCTTGTTGGGTCGATGGTGCCTGCCTTCACTCCATCACCGAATCGGCTGACGGTTTCTTGATGACAGATCGCTACGTGGTGCCAATGATTGTAGCCATTGGCCTTCGCTACCTTATCAAGAGCTTCCCGATGGGGTAGCGTATTGCTGCGGCGTAGTTTCTTCGCGGATTGCTTGAATTTTTCGACCTGAAAGTCGGTCGTCAGGATGAAACGCATATTATTGCCCCTTCACATGGGCGGTATGCTTGGTGCTCACTGCCAAGGACCGCATAGTGACCGGGCCTCGGTAAAGAAAAGTCGTCCCATCCGGGTTGGCCAATGGTGAGCAGCAGGCTTCGACACAGCCTGATGGCATTTTACTCCTCCGCTCTGGAACGACCAACATTTTCGAATCTAGTCACCGTCGGCTAGCGCGCCTCGTGATTTCTGGCATCTATTTCCAGCGGTGCGTTCTGATATCCAGAGGTGACAATTTGCTCAAGATATACACCCAAGAAGGCAGCGATCGAACCGGCCTGTTCGTACTGATGTACATGCCGAAACTCATGCGAAACCAACCGAAGAGTGCAATGCCCATGGCAGATATATATCCCGTGACCCAGAGTCAGCCCAACCATGTTGGGCCCAAGCATGCCGGTGGCGACCGCCGCCTGATAGAGAATCGGATCCTCGGGCATTGGCAACTTCGACACATCCAGCACCCTGATCAGTTCAGGGGAAGTAACGCCAACGGCTCTTGCCACTTGGCTCTCATGTTCGGATAACGGTCGACCGCTCCCGAGTATCAAGCGCGAATGCGTCTCGCCCCATTGAACCGCTTTGGGGACCAGGACAGGAAGTGCAGCTCGTAGATTCATGATCGCTCTCATGGCCGGGGACATCCCGGATGTTGAATGCGACGATACTGCATTCCAAGCTCACCAGATGAGCCTGTTATAACCGCTTTTGCAGATTACTGACCCATAGCCAAAGAGAATAGGAGATCGAAACAATCAACACGGGAGCCAAGAGAGAAGGCATCGGCACGGGAAGCACTATCCATCCGGCAAGCCCGGCCAGCACCATCCACATCACCCGAACGCCGAGCTTGTGCCGTATGGGGCTTTGGGCGACGAAAGAATATTTTCGGATTTCCCGCACGAATTGGCCGTCCATGTAGGCGGCCAACACCAATGGAATTCCGGGCAGCAGCCATCCCATTAGTACTTGCAGGCGATAGGCGATCAAGCCGATCCACAACCAGGTGGCGACTATGCGGTCCTGAGTCCAACGGCTGAAACCGGTATTACCCAAAGGTCCCTGCCCTATTGCTTCAGCCTCGATAATGAAGCCTCTGAAATCTGATGCAAGTGATTTTTGAAGGTCGTCCATGGTTCGGCCATAGACGGTGGTCTCGCCTTTGCCTGCAATGGCGTAAACCTCCGCACGCTCGGCGGCCCAGGCACTCCGGATCAACGCCGGCGGGATAAATGCCCAGGTGGCCACCACAGCAATGAATATCGTGATGATGAAGAAGGTACTCCAGCCGGAATCCGTGCGCGTAGCCATTATTGCTCCGTCAGCAGGATGGGAATACGGCCTTTCAGTGTCCGCCCGCCTGACAGACGCGCGATGAAATGGAGAGGGGGGAGCTCGCCCAGCATGGCAGCGGGGAACAGCTCCGCATCCTCTTCCAGAATCTGTTCTTGGTAGGATGCGGTGTATTCGTCGTGAATGTGGGTATCGACGTTATGCCCATACCTCAGTGCCATTGAGCGAACCTTGATTTCGGGCATCCCTTCCGCGATGTACTTCTGGGTCTCGGAATCCAGTACGCGCAAGGCGATCTTGTTGTTGGTGTTGGCAAGGACCTGCCGCGCCTTGTTTTCGTCCCCGAGTCGGCTGGCAAAATCGGCGAAGGTCTGCGTAGCGATAGTGACCCGGAAATCAGCGCCACCCCCCTTGTTCATGAGCTGGATAGCGGGCTGGTTAAGCACCTCGGCGGCTTCGTCGATAAACAGATTGACGGGCGTCAGCGAGTTAATGCCGTAGTTGTAGCGGTCTCCCGCGACGGCGGCAAGATCGGCGAGCATGATGGATCCGATGGCGCTACCCACTGTTGAATCGGCAAGGGAATCCAGGCCAATATAGACCACCTTGTTGCCGCGAATGATCTTCGACATGTCGGTTACCAGCCGCTCGTGGCCCGGCTCAAAATCTGGGGACAAGAGCTCTTGCAGCGGGTCGCTGGTCAGCATCGAAAGAATCGGGATCAAGGAAGCCACCATCTTCTGAAAGTGATCACGGTTGTGCTCGTAGGTCGAAATCAAGCCGTCAAGATCAACCGACTGCGCCTCGTGGATAGCGATTTCCTGATAAAAGGTGATGTAAGCCTCCAGCAGACGATCCTTGTAGCGCTTGATATACGAGGACGCCCTGCTTTCCCAGTCCTTCACATGGGCCGAGAAATGGACTTTCAAGGCACGCTGGAGAAGGTTTTCCGGACCGCCTTCCACATACCGTCGAAGCTGGACAAGATTTGGCCGATGACCGGTGGCAATCATTCCGTTCGTGATGTCGTTAAGCACTTTCCAACCGAAGGCGGTGAAAGGATCGGCGCCGGTTTCTGAGGGGATCAACGCCGCCACGCGACTGGCAAGCTCGGTCTTCCGGTTCCAGTTGCGTAACGGATCAATGCAGGCGGATCGGTCGGGGTGGGCAGGATGAAAATACACGAACCGATCTCCTGCCCCGCTGGCTTCACAAGCTGCGCGGGCATTCTTGGCGAGCCCGTGATCACCCTTCGGGTCGATGATGATGACTGTCTCACCACGGAAGATCGCCTGAGCGATGAGCAAGTCGAACAAGCGCGTTTTTCCGACGCGGGTCGTGCCAACGATCAGCGTGTGTCCAACCAGATGGGAGAGTTCAGAATACAAGTCACTTTCGGGGGCAAGGCCATGAATCCAGTAAGCGCCATCCGTATGCTGAGCGGCTTTGCCAATGGTTCTGACGACACCAAGCGAAATCAGGGTATGAAGCTTGGTCGCCTCGATGTCTGTCCAGGGAAACCCCTTCCCAAGCCAGAAGGTCTTCTGCTTGGCTGACAGACCTGCTTTTCTGTCCAGTTCGGCCAAATCGATGAACTCTTTTCCGAACAACTTGAGACGGGAGGCATCAACCAGCCTTTTGTAGGCGTGGTACCCCCGGTAGGCCGCCGCCAACGCACACCCGATGGCGAGCAAGGCGGCAAACTGGGAGAACATCGGGACAGCAAGGGAAAACAGGATAATGATCGCCGATCCTGTGGCCCAGATAATTGCCATCTTCGCCTCGAAGTTAGGGCGCCATGGGACCTCAAAGTCGTAGGGAGAAGATACAGCCATCACCCGATGCTCGATGATGGCCAGGAAAGATGGCCGCACCCCTTCCTGTGAGTTCTCTGGAAGTGGGTAATGGCCCGTTTGGCAAAGTCGGACTCATTGTCGTACTCGATCATCAGAACAGGGAAGGCGACTGATTTCTCCCGGCGGAGTCTGTCTTCGGCATCGAACTCGTCCTCGACAAACAGCCGCTCGATGACCTTGAAACGGAATTTCGCGCCGCCCTTCGGTCCGTGGTCGATCACCTGAGTTTCCAGCCAAACACGATGGGCATGCTCGATACTGATCCGCGTTAGCGCCATGCCCCCGCTCCACTATTGTTTGCCTGGGAGAGCAAGTGCATGACTGCTACGCCGGACCATATCGCGACCGGCCACTCGATAACCGGAATCCAGGTCGAGAGAATCAGCAGTACCTGAATTGCAATCGACAGAAGGGCAAGGGCAGCTGCGAGGCGGCGATTGAAATCCCCGCCCTTTCTGGACATGGCGAGAATGAAACCAAGCCACACCACGGTACTGACAATTGCCAGTCCCAAGGATCGGCCCCTGACGAGCTGTTCTGTCAGCCCGCCAACGAGCGTAGCGCTCATGGCAATCCAGGCAAATCCCGAAGAGTCGGGCATCGACTTCCAATCACCCCGAAAACTCAAGAGTCTCCAGCAGTGCCAAACCACGGATGCCATCAGTCCAGATTGTTCGCTTCGCATATTCGTCCCCCTACTCATAATTCGATAGTGCCCCGTCACGTGGGGCGGCCGACGCGATCTGCCGTGATGGAGGCACCAATTTCTGGGCTTAACACGACCTCGCATTGCCGGTGTTGAACCTAGGGCACCGCCGGCTGGCCCCGCGACATCCAGATCGGACGCAATTCACGTCAATTTGGCTTCTGTCCCAACTCATCTTACGGATTCCTGAAAATATGCAACTTCCGAAATCCGCCTTGGCAGGTCACATTTCGATAAAAGTTATCCACAGAAGCAGTTATTGATCCGAGTTATCCACGTGAAAACGGTCTCAACGACGATCTCTCGCAATCACCGACCAGCAGCGCATCCCATGGAAATTGCAAAGTTATCCACGTGAAAACGGTCTCAAGAGCATGTGAAATCTGTCTCATGATCACGTGAAATCTGTCTCGTCGACCACGCCGCAAGCCTTGATTGGCAAGGCATTCAGGCCTTCCTCAAGTAGTGCATGTAATTTTGCATGTAGCTTTACAAGTAAAGGGCCGGTTTACTTGTGGATATTCTCTCGGCGTTTCCAAGCGAGACCAAGCGAGACCCGGTTGATCGCGCAGTGCTACAACGAAGAAAGCCGTGCGCCACCTGTATGGCGGATACGCAATCGGCTGGCGACCACAAGGAGCCCCGTGTCCTGCGCTGAAACGTTGGCCTCGGGATAGAAGAGCAACGCCTCCTTGAGTCTCTGGAGAAATCGCTTTTTGAAGTCCAGCAACCCGCGGGGCGTATCGCTGTAATCAGCACCGAACTGAAGCTTCAATGACTTCCATGGTATGAGGACACTCGGACGGTTGGTGACTCGCAGGAGAAATATCCGGTAGACCAGCCAGGAGTAGACGTCCATCGCAAAGGGGGACTTGGAGAGTGCGTGCAACACGCGCATGTCGATCGGCACCGGCGACTCCGTCACGTTCCGAAAAAATTCGCTCGACAGCTTGAGTGTGCTTTCCCACAGCATCCGGTCATCAGGCCGGTGGGGATCCCACAGCACAAATGCCTCATCGGCAATAGGCATGTTTTTCAGTCCAAACCGCCCATGACTTTGATAGGTAATGGACAGCATTGAGGAGAAAAGCTTCAGGGACTGGGCGCGAAGCCGCTGGCAGTCGCGACCGTCAGTTCGCATCCCGAGCTTGCGCAGGAACTCGTTTTGACTTTTCCCGAGGCCAAGCATCGGCGACTTGGTTTTGACGGCTTCCGTGCAGATCCATGCCAGGAGAAGTCTTGGAACGGTGCCGAACGGGAGACCAATTCTGGGGTTTGCGATGATCGACAGTGACACCGCACCGTTCGTCCGTTCGAAGAATGGCACCCCGGGATCGCTATGGGGCAATGTTGTCTGGACAAGTGCTTGACCCATGAAGGCAAGCGATCCAGCATCGACCTCGATATCGTTGATTTCGGAAGCGAGAGCAATCAGCTTGCCGGCACGCGACAAGCCGGTCAAAACCAGACTCCTCCACGTTCATGCGGACAAACCGGTACTCGTCGGGATCGGGGTGGAAAAATGGAGTTCGTGGCACGGGCATGCATGCCAGAACTTTTATCAGCGGCTACATCCTTTCGGCGGTTGAAATGCGTACTTTTAGGTTACGTTTCGAGCGCGCGGGATCGAGCGTTGAGAATGTGCATGTTCCGACACTCGCCGACTGTGGATTGGAGTTTCCGAGAGCGGTGGAGCCATGCATTTTTGTAGGTACTCGGCAGATACTCACGCGGGACGCAAAGCACATCAGCACCGGAACCGAAGTTGCACTGCGGTTTCTGTCTGGTTGCACTCCTGCAACGCTGACAACCGTATCCCCCCAGTCATCCGCTACAGCACACGACAATAGCCTGAATGTCGTCATGCCTTTAGAATTTCACCCTAACAGGGGGAAATAACAAAGCATGGAATTCAAGCCGGGATTTTTTGGAAGGCTATTCACGAGGTCAGGCAACTGGAAGCTCTCGATCAGCAGGGATAATCTCATCCTGGAGTCCGACGCCGCCGCCACTTCTAAGGTTGCATTGCCTGCCATCCGAGTGGTCGATGTCCGTACCGGGATTTTTTGGTCAACAGTACACCTTCAGACTGGCGGCACCGCTGTTGCACTGCGCGGGATATCTCGGAACGATTCGACGCAGCTCCAGGAACATTTGCGTAAGGCAATCTCCCAATCACTTGGCCGGCTGATCGCTCCCTCCGCAAAACTACTTGCGGCAGTAATTGAGAATCTGGAGAAGTTTTACAGCCAGGCGCGGTATTTGGCCAATCGCGATGTGCATATCTGGTCTCAAGCGCAGGCTTCTGGGAACCTCGATGTTCGTAAGCTCATTGAGATACTTAAGCACCCATTTTTCGACAGAGCCATCCTCCAGCGCGATCTGGAGAGGGATATTCAACGCCTTCAGGATGTTCTTGCCGGCCAGCGTCAGGAGCTGTCCCGCCGCAACGAGCTATTTGTGGCGAACGAGATGAAACGCCTCAAGCCGTTTTTCGATGCGGTTGAGAGCCGGCCGCTGACAGACGAACAACAACGCGCAGCTGTTGTTTTTGAAGACCGCAATCTTCTGATTGCGGCTGCTGGATCTGGCAAGAGCTCTACGGTCGTCGCCAAGATCGGCTATGCACTCGAAACCGGGTTTTGTTCTCCGGGTCAGATACTCGCCCTGGCCTTCAACAAGACCGCAGCCGAGGAACTGGATATACGCATTTCAGAACGACTGGCTGGGCAGTTGAAGGGCCAGGGCTCCGTTACCTCCCGGACCTTCCATCGGCTAGGTCTGGACATCATCGCGACAGTCGAAGGCAAGAAGCCTGACTTGGCGCCTTGGGCCAACGAATCGAGGGATAACGAAGGCGCTGCGATCGAGGAGCTCATCCAGACACTTGCAACATCGGATCGTAATTTCCTCGAAAAATGGGTCACCTTTCAGGCAGTTTGCTTCAGGCCCAACAAGGAGCTTCCGCGATTCCAGACGCAGCAGGACTACGACGCCTACCTGCGCCAGGTAGGCGAAGAGCGGGATGGACACAAAGGCATCCGCTCGCTGAGCGGATATCTCGTCAAGTCCATGGAGGAAGTGGCCATTGCCAACTGGCTTTTCATGAACGGGATCGCATACGAATACGAGAGATCTTACGAGTACGAGACAGCAGATCAGCACCATCGGCAGTATCACCCGGACTTCTATTTTCCCGACATCAACTGCTATCACGAACACTTTGCACTCGACGACAACGGCAAGGCACCGGCGATTTTCAAGGGCGATTACGAAGAAGGCGTTCGATGGAAGAGAATGCTTCACACCACGAAAGAAACTGACCTGATCGAGACTACCAGCGCCATGTATCGCGCGGGATCACTCTTCGGGCACCTGGAATCGGAACTCAGAAAACGTGGTCAGCAACTCAAGCCAAAATCGCCCCAGGAAGTATTGGCCAAGCTCGCCGAGCTAAAGCTGCCGTCCTACGGCGGGTTCATTCGCACCTTCATTACCTTGTGCAAGTCAGGCGGACAGAGCCCGGCAACTTTGGCGGCCAAAGCCGACTCCCAACGTGACCGGTACCGGGCGCTTGCATTCCTGGACGTCGTAGTCCCGGTCTTTCAAGCATACGAGGCCAAACTCACCGCCCTGCGCTGCATTGACTTCGAGGACATGATCCGAACCGCCACGAAATACGTCGAGGAACGGAAATTCGTGCATCCCTACCAGCTGATCCTTGTTGATGAGTTTCAGGACATTGCTCACGGCCGCGCCCAACTGGTACTGGCGATGCTCGAACAAAATCCGGACTGCCGACTATTTGCCGTTGGCGATGATTGGCAGTCGATCTATCGGTTCACGGGTTCTGACATTGGCATCATGGCCAAGTTTGCGAGTCACTTTGGGGTGACCGCGACGAATTACCTGACATGGACGTTCCGATCGAACCAGGGAATCACCGATGTGGCAGCTACCTTTGTTCAAGCGAATCCGTCTCAATTGAAAAAAGCAGTCCGGGCAGTCGACAAAACCAAGGACGCGACAATTCAGATTCTCGAGTACGGAAAAGATGAGGACTCCGAAGAAGTGCTTGCTGCCGAGATCGATGCACTTGCCGGTGTCGCCAAGACTGAGCAACGGATCCTTCGTGTCTTCCTCTTGGGCCGCTATAACCATCTTCGGCCAGGCTCCCTTGCCTCATGGAGGAAACTGCATTCTGGCGCGCTGGATATCCAGTTCCTCTCGCTTCACCGATCCAAGGGCCTTGAGGCAGATTTCGTTTTTCTTCTGGGAGTGAATTCGGGGCCGTATTCGTTTCCCAGCGAGATCGTTGACGACCCGCTGCTCGATCTTGTTCTTCCGGTTCCCGAGGCTTTCGAGTATTCGGAAGAACGTCGCCTCTTCTACGTCGGGCTGACCCGGGCAAAGCGCCGAACCTATGTGCTCACCAAGAAGTCCAGGATTTCTCGTTTCATACAGGAGCTTCTAAAGCCACAACACCGAGGAACAGTTATCTACCGAAGCGGCAAGGTGGAAGGAGAGCATCCCGATGTCGAGGCATGCCCAACCTGCGGAACCGGGGTCTTGCGGGTGATCACCGGCCAGTATGGTCCATTTATGGCCTGCTCAAATTATCCGGCCTGCTCCGAGAAAAAGAAGGTAAGTGCTGCCCGATAAAACTGACATGGCTGCTCAGGTGCCGCTCATCACTGGTTGCTGGAGTTGGTTCAAACATTCCTCGACGCCCCCAGCAACCAAGTGGGTCGGAACCGCTAGCATGATGTTGAGCGGCAGCCCGAAGTCCTCTACCCGATACCCATCCCGGTCAGTTATCTCATTGCCATAGCGTGTTAGATGGCCTTGTAGACGCTCCACCCTATCTACCGTGGTCTCGAACTGATCGATGTAACCAAATATCAGTTTCCCTCGGGCGTGGGCATACCCCACTTCGAAGACGGTACCCGAATCAGGCTCGGGACCGCGGAACGGGTTGAGATTGGCCACCACGGCATCTGCCTCGTCGATCAGAGCCAAGTTATCCTGAAAGATCGCGGCGGGGTCACTACCGGTTACCACATCTCCAGGGAACATTGGAATCAACACTCGAGAGTGACACAAGCGTGTCACTTCAGATTTGAACGCAGGATACCCTCTGCGAAACACATCTGGTCCTGCGAAATATATCTTCACGATTCGCCCTGCCCAGTTGAATCCTGTTTCACCAAGCGGCGAAGATTCGCATGTAACAGGCGATCTGCATCGCGTATTGGCATTCCTCCCCACAGATCAGCCAGCATGGCTGTTGCTCGACCAGCATCCCAAGGCATAGCACTTTTCCCGTCGATCTGGGCAAATGGCCCATCCGATTCAGTGAGCACGCGATCGCGTGGCATCTCTCGCACCAAGTTACGGGATTTTTCCGAGACCAACATTGCCGGCCCGACACTGAACCAGCAGCCGAGTGCTATCGCTCGCAGCAGCTCACGCTTGCTGCCCGAAAACCAATGGAGTATCGGGGTTCCTGCATCTGGAAAAGCTTCGATCCGATCAAGTACGTGTGTCGAAGCCCGACGGCTATGGATGGACATGATCCGGCCACCAACAGTACAACAGGAATTCAGGATATGGTCGAATACCTCGGTCTGTATCAGCCAATACGGCTTGTACTCTGGAGCCCCGTCGAGGCCAATTTCGCCAACGTACTGCGCATCAGCCAGGTAGGCATCGAACAAAGGCAACTCGCTGGAGCGAAGATGTGCGAGCTGCGGGTGTAGCCCCAATGCGGTACGAATACGCGACCCCGGTACGACAAGTGCTGATGTACCCTTCCACGCACTCGGCGTTGTAGTGACCGAAAGGACATACATTCCCTGTGCAGTCACTTCGCAAGCAATTTTTTCGGGATCGGGGTAAAGATCCAGATGCGCGTGGAAATCGATCACCGCACACCCAAGGAAAGCATCAATGACTCGATTTCGCCGATGCCTCGCTCGACAACACTTGCCAGTGCGTGTTTGTCAGTAACGAGATTGGAGCTTAAGGTTGAGCCAAGCCACCGAGCGGTTCCGATCTCGCGACGTTCGCCGATCCCGATCAATGCCGACCGAACATCATCGAACCCCGCATGCTCATCGTCGTCGAGTGCCAGGTTTTCGTATACGTATTGCGTGGCATCTTCGCCACGCCACGCATGAAACGAGGCACGGCGGACAAGACAAGGCACACATCGTCCACAATGCTTGTAGCCAAACTGTTTGAAGCGGCCACAACTTGTTGTCTGGTAGGCATGTGCACCCAGCAGGTTTTGATCCAAACATTCTCGGAGCATCTCACCTTTAGTCTTTAGGCGATATGGATTGACGATACGAACACGTAAGCCGGCGGCATCCAATATCTGCTGCAACAACGACAGTACGACAGGATGCGTCGTTCTCGTGCTCAAACTCCCAATCCGCCCCCCTGTCAGCGGTGGGTTGATTGCGATGAAACCGTTCTCACATACATACAACGTCACTATTTCCCCGGCATGATAGCGCGATAGTGTCGTCGCCATGAATACGCCATACGCAAGAAAGATGATTGATCGAGCCCGCTGAGACGGTGGGTTTTCGGGATCTGGGACATCAGCATTGTGATTGGCCTGGAAATGGCGAAGGCCCCCGCCAATTTCTGCGGCAAATGCAACCTGCTTCTCACCATCGCCGCGCACCATCTGACTTACAGCAAGCGGCCTCTTGCCTTGTCCGACCAAGTCAATCGCCCCGATGTAGCTGTCAAGGCCACCTGACAGCAAAACAATACAGTCCTCGTCAGGATGCGCCGAATGGGAATCCGGCTGCGGGAGAAAACCTCCCTCCAAAAACCGCAGTGTCCAACGATCCGTGCTCAAGTAAGCGAGAAGACGCTGAAGTGTCTCGGCATTGGCATTCCAGAACGGAGCATCGACTACCGAAATGGTTAGCTCGAACTCTCTGGTCCAGCCATCGGGGCTGCGATCCCGATGGCCAGCAAGGTCCGAAGACACAACCGCAAGCGCAAGCGACAACAAATCCCAAGCACGTGCAGCAGGAGCGGCCTTTTCTCGAGCAATAGCGTGTTTCAAAGCCGCACCGACCGACCCTCGCATAGGGTCACCAGAGTTGCCATATAGAACAACATCCAAATCACTCGACACCCTGGCAAAGTCGAAATCCGAAAGCGCACAGGTAATTTTCATTCAGCATACCCCTCAAAAACCAGAAAGGTTTCGCGAATGGCCATCTGCACGATCTGCGTAACTCTCCCAGTAGACATCTGCTGACCGGTATCACGCAGCCTCCTAAATGAGGCGGACACGGTCTGTCGGACATACTCTCTAACCTCCTTGAGGCGCCCCAAACCCGTCGCAGCAGTAGGTGCCTTCTCTCGGATGGTCCGCCCAATATCCAAGTCGACTCGACGAAAAACATCGGCCGCGACAAATCGTTCAATTGCCAGCTCACGTTGCTCTTGTTGAAGATTCAGCAGATCAGCATCAGGGAACTGATTCAAGACGTCAGACAGTGCATCTTTGATCGAAGTACGGCTCGCTTCGGCGTCTTGCGTACCATCGACTGGACGAACAGCCTCGACAACGGCGTCCATGACCTCGTCAGCAGATCGACCTCCAGTCAGGGCAGGGTCAAGCGGACTGCCTGGGGCAGCGAACGGGTTTCCTGATCCGCTCGAGAGTGCCGAATACAAAGCTTGTGCAGTCTGTGCCGTACCACCCATACGTCGGGTAGCCGTCGAGCTTCCTCCGTAACCCTTCTTGACGTATTGCCCAAGTCCGCGGCGCATGCTTGCGCCATCGCCGCTACGCGCATAGTCCCCGAGGTTTCGATTTGCGCCCAGAAACCGACGAGCTGGCGCGACTGGAATCGGCTGGCGAGGCTCATTGCCGGGAAGGGGCGATGATGGATCCCCCTGCTCTGGAGCTGAACCTGGCGGTGCGCCCTCGGCAGGGGTTGCCGGCAGCGGAATATCTGGAACCCAAGGTGGAACCATGGGAACCCCCGAGGGAGATCCGCTACTTGACTGAGATGTGCCCATTACCTCTCCTAGCCTTTATCGCATTCTTTACCGGTTTGACGATTTCCTCATCGTCATTCCAAGCGTCAAATACATTCTTCGACCACAGTTCATCGGCGATTTTTGGAACGATGCTCGCCTTAATTTGTACAGGTGGGCGTTCTTTCAGGAATCCAGACAGGCGTTGCCCTTGCGGAGCGTCCGCAGATGCCACCGCCATACAGGCATCCAATATTGGAGGCGTTCCCCACTCCTGCTCTTGACGGGCACGACCGAGAAGGCGGTCCATGATCACCGACATTTCTGACCGCGGCAACGCCACCAGACGATCCTTGATGCTGCCCGCCATCTCTGGATGCTCCAGAAGCGCTTCCAAGATGTCGGCAGCTTCCGCGGACAAGCGATCCTCAGGCGTGATCAATGGCGTGTGCTCGCGGCTGACGTAGAGAGCACCTCGCAAGTCACGCCCGCCGAGCTGTGGTGGCAGGCGCAGCCATTCTGCAATGAATGGGTCATCCCATGGTGCTTTCCGTTCAGATGTCTCGCCTGCAATGGCCTTCTGCTCCCACTCAACGAGAAATGCAGGTTTTCCGTCATCGCTCTCCGTAACGGATTTGATCAACTCAAGATACGCCTTGGGATCGCCACAGCGCTCGAACAGGAGCACCTTTGCCAGTTCTGATTCATCGACTCCGACACCCTGAGAATTTGACATCGACATGCGAATCGACAACGCGTTGAGAAAGCGCTTTATCAGCCGTGGATTTCCAGCAATTCCGGTCGCACTCGTCATCAACGGAGCGAGCCGATCGGCAGCATCAAGACGTGCAATTAATTCATCTGGCAGCTTGTCGTTCAGGCTTCTCAGGAACTTAAGATCGACACGCTTTCCTTGCCATGTTCTGCTCAACTGCGAACAGACCTCTGAACGCAACCTTTCCTTTTCTTTTGAATCCAGTCTACTGTTCTCAACGAACAACATCATCATGTAAGCTCGGACTTCTTGGGTTCCCAGAGGCGGAACGCGAATTGGCACCTGGATGAGCTTGTCAAAATAGTTGATGACTAGGTCGTCATCGACCCCCTGGAAGTGCCGCTTGACCGCGTGCTTTATCATCTGGTCATCGGCTGCGATGACGAAAGCGGTATGCTCCAAAAACAAAAGGAGGCGGATCGCTTCCAATGTTGAAATGGTGGTTTCCGGGAGGCATCGATCCAAGTCGTCGATCAATACGACCAAGGTAACGCCCATCTCTTTCAATACATCCTCGAAACTCTTTCGAAGCGCCTCGATTTCCTTGGGTGGAGACATCGCCTTTTTCGATTTGATGAGACCAGTTGCCGACTCGGTTGCCTTCCCAGCGACAGAGTTGGCAGTATCGATGGCGTCTTGATCGACACCATCCACGATCACTCGCTTACCCAATCCCCATAGTTCTCCAAGTAAGCCTGTTGGTGGTAAGCCGAACGCAAGCGATGCTGCGGAACCAGCCGTAAGCTTGATTGCGCGAAACCAGTTCACGCGATCAAGCAAATCTTTTGTTTTTTCCACACCTGTTTTTCGGTCTTCAGCCTCCTTCGCCAAAGTTGATGCAACCACCTCGATCAATGCCGCCCGAGCGTCGTCATAACCTTGGTAGAGCCACGCATTGAACTCGACAAAAATGAACCTACCCGGATCACCCGATTCTCCCGCACTAGGTTCTCGTTGCTGACCACAAGATCTAGCCGCCAGCTCACGGCGGATCAACTTGATCATTGATGATTTTCCGACACCCCAGGCACCGGAAACGCTAATAGAGATCGGCCGTGATTGAGCTTGCTCAATGATTTCGGCAACAGTCTTAGCAATACCGCCGAAGTTAAGGAAATCCTGCGCAGTCTCATTGTCAGTCCACATCGTTGGGGCTCCTCTAAACTCTTATTTTCGTTTCAAACTTGTGCGCACAAGCATAGATATAGGGACTATGTAAGCGATCAGGATTCACAAATGGCGTCCGATGCCATGAGCTGTTGGTTCCGCAATCAATCCATGTAACCTTTGAGCATCATCTCAATTTCCTGAACCACCTTGTTCTTAAGGACAGGTGGCGCAACAACCTCCACAGATGAGCCATATTTCAGGATGTCCATGATTAACTCGCGATCATCACTGTAGGGGATATCCAGGAGGTAGAAGCCATCTTTGTCGAAGCTTGATTTCTGATCTGGATGCCAGCGTTCCGCGGAGACCCATCGGGCACGTTCTGGCGTAAATCTCAACTTCGCCCAAGAGACCTTCGATCCTGAAAATATCCCATACCCACTCTCTAAGACTTCCTTGAGTTGTGACTTCGGAACGTCCTTCGCCTTTTCATCAACGAGCTCCGCATAACGGATTGCATCGATAGAGAAACTGCGGATACTGTTTCTCAGGTGGCACCAGGTATCGACGTACCAGTTATCGCGATAAAACACGAGCTGTTGTGGGGAGACAATTCGCTCAGAATCCTCCCCGGTTTGACGGCCGAAGTGGCGAATCTTCAGCCGCAACCGGCGCAATGTCGCTGTTGCTACCACCTCAAAGAACTGTGCAGCGACATGTCGCTTGGCCGCATGAACGATCCGAAAACGTTTCTCGACTTCTTCAGCAGAGTGATCAGCACTACCCAACAAAGCCTTCAGCCGAGTCTGAAGAGGCTGAATGTGGCCGGCGAGAAGACCGGGTTCAAGGTTCGATAGCAACTGCTGCATCGTCAGTAGTGCGTGGGCTTCGCCGGCGTTGAACCAGAGTCCAGGCAATGAATAGGCGGGCGAATTGGGATCCGGCTGTACAAAGCGATACCCACCAGCGTCCCTGTCCCATTCGATGGGCGCATTCAAGCGATCGCGCATGTACTCAAGATCGCGCTTGAATGTAGCCAAGGACACGCCGAGTTCATCCAGAAAAACCTGGATCGGGACCAGCATACGATCATTGAGAAGCTGATCGATTTTGTAAAAGCGTTCTGTACGGTCCAATTTCACCGCGAGTTCAAATTCGAAGTGCAACTCTGATTAACGGGTTGGGTGGGCGAGATGCAATAGCATCCGAGCCCCTCGACCGCCAAGTCAAAGTTGCCAGGAATGAACTACACACATCTCACCCGACACGAACGATACCAAATCGCCATCCTTCTCAAAGCCGGCCATAAGCAGAGCGAGATTGCCCGCATCATGAACCGACATCCTTCCACCATCAGCCGCGAACTTGGCCGAAACAAAGGCCAACGTGGCTACCGACCGAAGCAGGCGGATGAGTTCTCACAGGCCCGCATGCGGGCCTGTGAGAACGGCCGTCGCGTTTGTCCTGACACATGGGCCTTCGCCGAAGCCAAACTCGCCGAGCTGTGGAGCCCCGAACAAATCTCCGGCTATCTCAAGACTACGGGCCAGCCGGGTATCAGCCACGAAACCATCTATCAGCGCATTTATGCCGACCGGCGGACGGGCGGTAGTTTGCACCGCGCCTTGCGCTGCCAGAAGATTCGCCGGAAACGCTATGGCGGACGTGACCGACGTGGCACCATCCCCAACCAAGTGTCGATCGAGCAGCGTCCGGCCATCGTCGATACCCGTAAGCGTTTCGGAGACTGGGAGGCCGACTTGGTCATCGGCGCCGGCCATCAGCAGGCGCTTCTTACGCTCAACGAACGCAAGTCGCGCTACGCCCTGATTGCCCATGTGCCAGACAAGACTGCCAAAGCCGTTTCGGATGCCATGATTTCTTTGCTGACGCCTTTCGCGGCCTGTGTGCATACGCTGACGACCGACAATGGCAGGGAGTTTGCCGGCCATGAGCGGATCGCCAGTGCGCTCGATGCCAGCTTCTTCTTCGCCCACCCCTATGCCTCCTGGGAGCGCGGCGCCAACGAGAACATGAACGGCCTCATCCGGCAGTTCTTCCCGAAGAAACTGGGCTTCGGTTCCATTACCCCTCGTCAAATTGACTTCGCTATGCATCGACTCAATCACCGTCCTAGAAAATGCCTCGGCTTCAAGACGCCACACGAGGTGTTCATGAAGCAGATACACTCACGCCATAACACCGTTGCACTTGAGACTTGAATCCGCCCACCCATTCAAGAGCAAGTGTGTTCATTACCCTGGGTCAATTTCGAGTTGATAATTTCTCGACTGTACCCGCCGTCTAGCTCACCAGGTGAGCTTGATTGGTTGCATGATAGACAGATTCAAATGCGAAGGGAATAGATCTGAAAAATGGTAACTACCACCTACGTTTCAACATTTCTTGGCAATCGGTTCTATCCGTTGGAACCACGAATTGATCAGATTGCAATCGAAGACATCGCTCATGGGCTCGCATACCAGTGCCGGTTCAATGGGCAGACTTTCGACTTTTACTCTGTGGCCCAACATAGCCTGATCGTCGCATCCCTTGTGCCGCCACCGATGCAACTGGCTGCCCTTCTCCATGACTCCGCCGAGGCTTACCTAGGCGACATGGTGAAACCATTGAAGGTTCTACTCCCCGAATTCGCCAGGATCGAGGACCAGGTCACGGAAATTATTGCAGCGGCGTTCGGGGTCGATTTCTCCGACTACGTTGCCATCAAGAAAGCTGATCTTGTGGCGCTTGCCACGGAAAAACGCGACCTCATGCCCTACTCTGTCGAGTCTTGGAACTATCTTGATGGGGTATCGCCGCTTCCTGAGAAGATCAAGCCAGTCGGCCCTGTAGAAGCCAAGGCAAGGTTTCTTGGTGAATTTCAGAGGATCATGATGAAATGCGAAAGCCGCTAGGAGCGGCGTTATACATCCCTCCCCGCCGTTCAACATTTTTTTGGCGAGTTCTACCGCAGCAATATCAGGCACGCCATTTTTCGATTTGCTAAGAATTTGGGATAGGCAGCGAAATCCAGCGACTCGAAGAACTAATCGTCAATGATCGCGTGGCTCGGGAGAGCGCAACATAAAAAAGTTTGGCTTGGGCCTTGCTCTCTTTCGCGAAATGGGTCGCATCTGGCACAACGACGTGATCGAACTCCAGCCCTTTGAGTAGCAACGGTGTCGAGACGGTTCTCTTCGGCAGCTTACGGCCTGAATTGCTGACGCGCTGACGGATGCTTCCTGCAGCGTCAACCATCGTTTTTGCCCTGCCTGCAGAGAGTTCGGTCACAGCGCGCTCTGCATCGCGCCATAGCTCGCTTCGATAGAGTTTCCAGCGAGGACGCTTACGAAATAACCCTATGAACTGAGCTGCGGCATCGGCACCGTTGCCAACCCCAAGACCGGCCTCGATTTCATTCAATGCCTTATTTATTTCTGCCTCGTCGGGATCGACGGTTTCCCCTTCGGCGAGGTCCTTCTGTTGGAAGCAGTCGGCCATTAAGCGAGAGATGGCGCGAAGACGCAAATCAGCAGTTGTCGCGCTGTCCCATGCATTTGCAAATTCAGTGAGCCTGCCTGCTGCGACTTCCTCAATGGCTTGGTAGCCGCCGCTTGCTGCCTTGGCTAGGCCGTAGCATATGCGCTTGTTGCAGTGGATTGCGGCAAAGCTGCCTTCCTTGCCGTCGATGCCCTCGAACAAGGTCGCCATGTCGAATGCGTTATTGGATTCCCGGTAGGTGATGCGAGGATCCGCCAGATCGATGGCTTCGCCCTTCATGAGTTTGATCCTTGTCTCGGCAATCCACTCTCCAAGCTCTGGGTTCCTGCCATTCCAGCGATGAGGCGTATCGAGCGTTCCCGCCAACGGAAAGCTAGGATGAATCTCACTATCCCATTTGAGAGTCGCGCCTGCAAACTCGAAGATGCCCTGCATCGGGTCGCCAAAGATCAATGTTGGCACTATTCCGGAGAGAGCGATGGCCAGCGCATGCTGACTCCCTCCGCAGTCTTGATATTCGTCGATCAGGATGCGGTCATAGGAGGCCGCGACCACCTCGCGTACGGCCGAAACTTGCAGCGCTAACGCTGCGCCTTGGTAGAGCTGTTCCCACTCCGCTCCTGTCTTAGGCATGTCAGGTGGCGGCTTGGCGACTCCGGGGAATGCGTGGGAATACCGCATGCACCACCCGGCGATTGTGTCCACCGCCACTGCTGAATGCGGGACGCCCAATCGTTTCATGCGAGACCGAATAGCGTGGACGCCAGCGTGGGTGTGCGTCAAGATGAGCGCTCGCCGTCCCAAGGCTGCAACGTTGGCGATGATCTCGGTCTTGCCGTGTCCGGCTGGGGCAACGATCGCAGCGTTGCCCAGAGCGATGAGGTCAGCAGCCTCAGGCATACAGCCAAGCCTCGGCGGCAGTTAATGCCGCTGCTAATGGGGAGGCAGGTGCCTCGGTTACGATGCTCCAAACGAATGGAGCGAGACCGCGCCCAAGGCGTTGATCCTTGAACCAAGGCTTCTTGTCCTTCTTCTCCTTGCCTTTGGAGGCGGCGACTTCGGCAATGGCTGCTCGAAGTTCTTCACCGTTCTTGGCAGAGAGTAGCTCCCAGGAGTCGAAACCGAGACGGATGCACTCTACATTGAGATCGTCGATCTTAGCGGCGAGGTTGTTGTCGATAAAATCGTCGCCTCTCTCTTCGCGGGCATGTTGCAGAAGCTCTTGGACACGGGCATCGCTTGCGGCGCTGAAAATTGCAAGTTCCGTGTAGAGTCCTCCACCGTATTCGAAAACTGGAATTCCAGCAGCCGCCAGCTTAGCTTGCTGGTCAGCCGATAGCGGATCGTCGCTGTCGCGGTAAAGTGCCGTGAGATATCCAAGCTTGGCAAGCGCCAAAGCCATCGCGCAGGCCTCGCCGCCATTACCGTCGGCGATCGCGGCGCCGAGCTGCTCGATCGGCTTGTTGTCATGCCGTGTTGGCCAATGCTCCCTCAACCCCAATAGGAGGCCTACTTCCGTATAGCCTTCGCAGACTAGAATTCGGCGGGCGAATAGGGCTCTGGGCGTAAAGCGAAGCAGTGGGCGGAGCGATTGCGGCGTCGCTGGAGTCGTGACGCTGATGATATGGTCGGGCCGGGTGGTCTTGATCACGTGCAGGCTTTTTTCACCGGCTTCGCTCAAGGCCACATCTGAGTGCGTGGTCATAAGCACATGGCCTACCGGCTTGTTGTCTGTTGCTGCCTTGGCCTGATCCCCTTTGAGTTGGGCGATGGCTCCAATAATGCGGTGGGGCTCCAAGCCATGCTCGATTTCATCTACCAAGACAATGGCACCCTCGGAGATAGCAGATTTCTGGATGGCGAGTGTTGCCAAGCGGCGCGATCCTAAGCCAGCAAGCCTGAGCGGCACACCGCTGTCGTGTAAGGCAATGGAGCCAGATGACAGGCCTGATCGCCCAAGTTCGAGGCCTGGTTCGTAAGAACCCTCGACATAGGCGCCAAGCCCCTTAGCGAATCCTTCTGCAGCCGCCGCCGCATTGGCAAGCGACTCGATCTCGTCTAGTTTGGCGCTGGCTCGGGCAGTGCGATAGGCATCGGCCAGCCGCGCGGCCGCCTCATTGGTGTCGCCAGTCAGGCGCGACAAGACCGATCCTTGGCCCCAAGCTAGGTGACGGGCATCCTCACCAGCCAGCCGGACGAGGCCGAACAATGCCCGGTCTCGGTTGGAAAGGGTTCGTGGTTCATCCATGCGGTCGCAAACCAGTTCCCAAACTGGTTCCATGGTCGCATCCACGGTCAGCCTTAACGTCAGTACGGGCTCATCGTCATCTTCGGGCTCGTCGCGAATGGCCCCGGCACTGGTCCATCCTCTGATGTAGAGGCCAAATCGATCATCAGATTTCAAGGCGCGCGATAGCTCACCAATAGTAGCCTCGATCACGATGGGCATCGAAGTATCGCAGCCAAGGAAGTCAGGCTCGGTGAACGAGAACCAGCGGGAGGAAAGCAGCGCCTCCACAGCATCCAGCACTGTCGATTTTCCCGAGTCTCCAGGTCCGATCAGGCAGCAGAACGAATGGGATGGTGTCCAGTCGAGTTCGGCGATACCCCGGAAATGACTGACCTTAATCTGACGTATTTGCATGCAGCTCCCTTGTGTATCGGCATCAGGGGCTTGTCTAATGTTCTTTACCCCGATTGTAGCTTTTCAATTGTATTGCGCGCAACCAAGGCAAGTCCATCGTCATGCAGGTATGAACTAACTAGTGTTGCGGTCGGTAGTAACCTGAATCGTGATCAAACCGTGCGCATTAATGTCACCAAGGATGGCGTTCGACGGCGGTGATGAATTTAGTTAAAGGCGACAGATTCTGTAAAGCAACGGTAAGAAACAATGGCGCACAATGGCGCTTCCTAGCCATAGAGCCAACTCAGCATGCGCTCGGATCCGGCGTGCTGCTTCGGCAACTCAGCCCCTTTGTACCGCCCCAGCAGAACCTCGCGAGACCTTTCACCCCATGCCTTGCGCCGGATCGCTTCGGAATCGAGCCCTTGACGCTGAAGGGCATGAACGAGAAGCCCCACAACCGTCGGATAATGGTCATAGACTAGATTCAGTGGCCCAGCCGCATTGGCATGCGCCGTTCCTACAGCACGGGCAAACCGGGCGCTCTCAATCGCACAAACCAGAGCAGCCCACGCCGACAGGCGCTCATTCGAGATGGGGTGATCCGTCTTGAGAATATCCTGAATATCCCGCCTCACCGGATCCAACTGGCACTCTGCCTGCGCCATCGTACACAAAATCTTGTGGCGACTACGATGCTCCTCACGCGGCAATTCAAATAGACACGCAGTTTGTCTACCGACGTCAAGGCTTAGGTCATGAAACGCCACCAATTCGAACCGTTCCTCCTGGAATGGGGCCAGCAATATCCTTCCAGTGCTTTCACATCGTTCCGGCCGAACACCAGGACATAGGGTGTATGTCCAAAACAATGCGGTCCCACGTCGCTCCGATTCCGCTGCGCTTTCCTCGTCGACCACAAAAAGGTGTTGCTGGTTAGCGCAGAAGGTATCAGCGTGCAGCGTCCGCCACACCTCTCCCGGCAGACGGTCAAATATCCAAACCAGCAGCATCTGCTCTTGCTGGTAGAAAGCAGCCCGTTCGGCGACGACCTGAGGGTAGGTATTCGATACTTGAGCCTCAAAAACTACCGGCAGGCCGGCCCATTCGCTTCTCACATCAGGGCGCCGCCAGCCTTCGAGGTAACTGCGCCAGGTACTCTCGACCAACGGCTCGGCAAACCGGTCGTCGGCCCGAAGAGTACGAGCGATCAACTCTTTCGTTCTTCGATGTCGCTCACCCTCACGCTGACCGTGATATCGCATGCGGTCAAGCTCTTCCAAGGACGGGGAACGCCCCTCTCTGAACGGGCAACCAGCCAGTTCTGCAACATGTTTCTCAACGTGAGAAAAATAGTGGCCATGTCCCGCGAGTGCCTTCAGTATTACCGGTTCGCCACACGCGGCACAAACAAATGGGTGTTCTCGTCTTACCCCTGCCTGCCTGATCGCAGGCCGAAGGGCATGCAACTCGCCCATGGTGAGGGTCGGCAACCAAGCCGCGACATCTAACGTCTTCCGGTCCGCGACACGAGTCACCAAGGCGACTGCATTTTGCTTCGTGACCAGGACAGGTGCCGTTGGATCGAAGCCGCTCATTCTCGGAAGCACGGAAGGCTTTTCAGGGCTGTTGTGCTCGGACAGAAGATTCATCATCACCGCCGATCTCAACCTACGTTCTTGACGCCGTAGGGAACATGTCCAGTCGCCACATATTCGGCCGCGGAATCACAATGCCAGATCTGGTCATCGAAAAAGATGTCGGCGCCAAAACTCTTGAGGAAAGCTCCCTTTTCTTTTCCTCCAAGGAACAATGCCTCATCGATGCGTATGCCCCAGCTCCTGAGTGTCTTGATGACACGCTCGTGCGCTGGCGCCCCCCGCGCAGTAATCAGCGCAGTTCGAATCGGGGAACTCTTGACCGGGAAATCCGATTGAATGTCGTGCAGTGCTGCAAGAAAAGGATTGAACGGTCCGCCAGGGAGTGGCTTTTCACTGGACTCCGTCTCGTTCTGGTTGAACGCATCAAGACCGCCTTCAACGTAGATTCGTTCAGCCTCGTCTGAAAAGATCACGGCATCGCCATCGAAGGCAATTCTCAATTGGCCTGAGCGGAATTCTTCCCCTCCCGAAGGCAGGATTGTCGCCGCAGCGATTCCCGCATCCAGTGCTCCCCGAACATCCTCCGGATTTGCAGACAGGAACAGATGGGCTCCGAAGGAAGCAATGTATCGATAGGGCGGCTCCCCCCGTGTAAAAGCAGCTCGGGAGATATCCAGTTCGTGATGGCGGATCGAATTGAATACGCGAAGACCCGTATCGGCGCTGTTCCGCGAGACTAGGACAACTTCAACTCGAGGGCGACTTGGGTCCGTGTTGAGCGCCAGGAGTTTTCTGACCATCGAAAATGCCACTCCCGGTTGGAGTGGAACATTCTCCTGGGATATCTGGTACCGGGAATATTCCTCCTCACCTTTTGCCTCGAAAACCTGGTGGCTCTCATCGAGGTCGAACAAGGCGCGCGACGAGATCGCAACAACGAGTTTAACCTCGGCCAATTTCCTTTCCCCGGGGCTTGGCGATGCCAGGCTCACGTTGCGTCCTCGCTCGTGGGAGCACTTTCCAGAAGATCGACACGCACCGCTCCTGCTGCCACGGGAAAGAAGAGCCAGCACTCTAGAACCGGCTTCCCGGTGGCGCGTTCAATAGCATCTTTATAGGTGGCCAACTGACCGGCGTAATCCTTGGCGATGCCTTCCCATTGATCAGCCCCTCTAGGATTCGACTTGTGATCGATCAATATCCAACCATCTGCAAGTTCGAGAAGAAGATCGATCCGTCCCTGAATGACCTGCGAAGCATCCGTCACTGCCTCAACCGGGATTTCGGCAAAAGCTGCTGCATTCCCCCACCGCGCAGTCATCCAGCTGTGCAACGCTTGAATCTGGCTGAGGATCGCCTTTGCGGAAACGCTTCCCCCGACGCCAAAGCCTTTCAGCAGCAAGTCCACATCGTCCAAAGACAGAGGGGCGGTTCGATCTGTGAGGCTCGCCGCGATGCAGGCATGGATGGCACTTCCAAGAGATCCCATGTCAGTTCCGCTGGCCACCCCGATGCGTTCACCGATCCGGATTTGTTCATTCACCGTGCATTCTGGCGGCAGCGCGGTTGAGGGATTGAGCACAAGCGGCAAGCGGTTGGTGCGCTGTTCGGACGTTTGGTACCAATGGATAACCTCGGCCCCGCTTCCGGGTACGACATCAGTCTCGACCGGGTCTAGCCCCCAGCGGATGGCGTCAATCATGTTACCCGAGGGCAAGACCAGATTGGATTTCTCATCCGCAGGAAGTAGCCACGGCGCACCGAGCGTATCCAGCCATTCACCCGACAACTTCCGTTGTGATCTTGCCAGCACAAGGAGATCGCGTGCTCTTGTCATGCTCACATAGAGAAGACGCTTCGATTCCTCAATTGCCGACGCGCGAAATGCTTTGCCGACTTCGGACAGGGCGATCTCATCGGCCAAGGAGACTGTTTTCTGGGCGCCAAACGGCCACGGCCAGTAACGGATGAAACGATCTCTCAGCGGCTCCGTCACTTGAATGCCTGAGCGCGAAGCCGCCGTAATCGACCAGACGTTATCCTTGATGTCGGTATGGAGGTCCAGCAAAACCACCACAGGCCACTCAAGTCCCTTCGCCCCGTGATGCGTCATCACCTTGACCGCATCAATGGCCGGTTCTGCCAGGCTGTCCTGTTCTGCCCCTGCTTGCTCGTTGAACCAGAGAATCAAACCGGAAATTGAGGCCGCATGCTGGGCGCTTCGGCAAATATCTTCGTACTTGTCCGCCATTTCCAGAATGGCTTCCAAGTTAGCAAGGCGAATTCGTGCGACCGAGGAATTCTGACTCCAGCGCAGTGCGCGGTCCGGAATCTCGCACTCGGTAATGACGGCCTGAAGTGCTTCACGGGGCGCCAGCAGTGGCAAGCTGCTTCGCATGCCCGCCAATTTCACGATCAGCGGATGGGTCGAAGCGCCCTCCTCCAGCCACCTGTCTGGATCACCACCGGCTTCGAGATGTTGCAGGCGATTCACCACCCACGTTTCGGGTTCCTGGCAATCTACCAATGAAACGATTTCGGCTGTCGAAATCGAGTCTGACGGATCATTGAGACGCCGAAGGCACGCAAGGGAAAACACCGCTTCTGGTGTCGCCAGCAGCCCCGGCTGGCTGGTCGCTGTTGGAATTCCAAAGGCACGCAAACCGGCAGCAGTATCCTTGACCCCATCGTTGGCGCGGCATAGTACAGCGACATCACCAAAGGATGCGGGCCTGGTGATCTTGCCTTCCTTGTCGAACACCTTATGGCCGGATTCCACCAGCTTCTTGATTCCGGTTGCGAGCGCCGAAACCTCCTGCCCCTTATTCTTGCCCCCCAATATCCAGTTTGCAAAGGCAGGGTCCGGCAACGCCTCCTTTCGCTCCGGCTTGAGTTCGATTTCTTCCGGCTTGAGAGAACCAGCAAATGCATCCTTGAATACTTCATTGACGATCTGAACCAGAGACTCCCGCGAGCGCCAAGAGGAACCAAGTATCTCTTTGGAGCCCCCCATTCCGCCGAGCGCCCGCAAAATGGCCTCCATCAGCTCCGTGTCACTTCCTCGGAAGCCGTAGATGGCCTGCTTGATGTCACCCACCCAGTAGATGGCCTTGGCACAATTCGCGAGCTTCAGAAACAGTGCCAGTTGGATTGGACTCGTGTCTTGAAATTCATCCACCAGCAAAAGATCGAGTTCGTCTTTGAGCGTGGCCTCTACCGATGCGTCGTCGAGTACTTTGAGCAGCAAATGCTCCTGATCGGTGAAATCCAGAACGCCCATTTCCCGCTTGCGAGCATCGTAAATCCTCAAGGCTTCCGCGCAGAGCGAGAACATTCGTTCGAGGTACTCTGAAATGTCGGCATGAAGCATCGGATGGGCGGAATATCGCTGCGCCACTGAACCGATCGACTCCGCAATCGACTTGAGACCCGCTTCTGGCTGTTCTTTGGAGAGCTTCACCCAATCACTCCAAGGGGCATACCCTCCCTGGATGCCGCGCTCAATTGAACGTACCAAGGTCAGATACTTGATGGTCTTCTGAACCTTCTTCGCCTCAGCGGCTTCAGCCAGTATGGGTATGGCTGCTCGAATCTCCTTGAGAAGCGTAGCCGACAGATCTTCCGTAGTCGGCTTTGGAAAATGGATCAGCAAATCCTCGGCGTTCTCCCTGGCAAAATCGAGAAGCACGCTCGGATCGATATCGTTGGCCCTCGCTTTGTCGAGCAGGCTCTTGAGTTCCTTCTGCCAGTCCTCGATGCCCAGGCGCTGAACGACTCTAAGCAGATCTGACACACTAGGACCGTCGAGAACTGCGTCGATTGCCTGTTTGACGAGTACTGCCGCTTGATTCTCCTCCAGCACCTGCTGTTCGGTGGCCAGTCCGGCTTCGAATGCAAATCGTTCCAGCAAGCCTCCGCAGACACTATTGACCGTGCCAATCCGTGCTTGTCCTATTGCATTGGCCAGCGCATAGGCTCCTTGCTTGAGTAGATGAGAGCGGACGCGTTCGCGAAGCTCGGTCGCAGCCTTCTTGGTGAATGTCGTCGCAATCACTCCTGACGGTCGAACGCCACCCGATGAAAGCTGCTCGTGGAGTATTTGGGTCAAGCGGTGGGTCTTGCCGCTACCGGCCCCCGCGCTGATGAAAGTGAGTTTTCCGGTCATGGTTACTCCTCCCATCCGGCAAGCGCCAGGTAATCGTTGTATTCGGAAGGCAGGATTTCAATCGGCAAGCCGTCCCCCGACACCACCGACTCTTCGTCCTCTGGCACGCCTTCAAGGACCACCTCGAATCTTCCGGCCCCAATTTGCTGCTGGCGCCACTTCCATGTTTCGACAAATCGCTGCCAAAGGTGGGGTGGGCCTTCCTCCGTGGCGCGATGAACCATTTGTGCCGACGGGAAGAAAACCGTGTCGGTTGCAAAGAGTTGTCCGACGTCGAGAATGTAATAAGCCACAGAGGGCCAGGCACCTTCGCTTTGGCGCAGCATTTCGCCATAGATCGCAAGTTGCAGGTGGCGGTTTTCCTTGAGTTTGGCTGGGTATTTCTTAACGCCCGACCACTTCATGTCCACGATTGCGCGCGCCCCCGACCCGTTTCTCAGGGCTAGATCGGCATAACCATGGATTTTGCCGCCTACATAGTGGCCAGAAAGCTCATGCTCAGGCAGTATCTCGACGATCCCGGCATCCATTAACTGTTTGCGAAGCTGCCGCATCGATTCCCGCAACTTGATCCGAAATCCCTCCAGATCAGAACGACGCCCCGGCATCAAAAGAACGGCGCCCTCTTCGACTATCAACTGATCGAAGGTGCCGTCAAACCAGGCCATCAGCGCGCTCTCAGACAAGGCCAGTGGCTTTTCCTGTCGAAAGAAACGCTCAACCAGAGCGTGCGCCAGATTGCCGAACAACCGAAAATCGGTGCTGACCGACAGGATGCGGGATGGTCTGAGCGCCGCCGGGTACTTGAGCAGCCACTGATAGGGATTGAACAGCAGGACTTCCAAGCTTGAGAATGAGTCCTGCGGCAGCGGCTTGACGACAAGCCCTTCAGGCAACGCCCACCAGCGGCGGCGCGCCGGCAATGGTACGTGTCTAACTGGCGGAATTTCCTGCGAATCCTGGACAAACAACGATTCGAGCCCAGCTACCGGGATTTGCTCGATGAACGCCTCGATCATCAGCCAGATGGGATGAACTTCCTCGCCCTTCGGCGGCAATACGAGGATCAACTCTTTGCGCGCAGCAAGGATAGGTTTCAGCCAGGCCTTAGCTGTCCTGTCCAGAACATCGGATATCGCCGGCAACTCGACACCGACCATCGCCAGTTCCTTCAGTTCGGCTGATGACCATGGATAGCCCGATGGCAACGAGGGCAACCCCAATTGCCACCAGAGCACACGATCAAACGACTCACACACGGCTGCCGGATCGGAAACCCCCATCAGAGCCCCGACTTCCGGTTCCAGCATTGGGTTTTCGCTTCCACGCGCCGTAGCTTGAGCGACGAGCTTTTGAAGCTGCCGCGGCCTTATCATCTCGACGCCCTGTTTTAGAAGTGCATCCAAGGCATCCCGGCAAACCGTGCATTGCGCGAATCCCGCGTTAAAGGCAATTCGCGCAGTCCGGTCCGTATCCGCGAGGCGTGATCGGAAGTAATCGGTCAGACTGGCAACGCGGTCGAGGACAACCTTGACCGGAGCACCCAGCTCCTGAGAGTGCCGCGGATGTTCAATCCAGAACCTGATCGTCGCCCTGATTTCATCGGCGCGATCCTGATAGTGTTCGTCGACGTCATCCAGGGCATCCTCCCAGCTCGTTCCCCCAATACCCGGCTTTTCGGCCAGTTTCCCTGCCAGTTTGCGACGGGCATACCCAGGAACCGGACAGATCGGATGCGTAAGAAATTGAAGGAGACCGTAGAAGTTCAGGGGCTCCCATAGGATCTCCAGTGCCAGGGGCAACACCTGCAGGGTTGGCCTGAATGCGCTGGCATCGCGGAAACCCTGCCGAGCACCGTCGGCTGCCACAAGGATGCTATCCAGCACAGCCCCGTCAGAACTTGAGACGATCAGACCTTCTCCATCAGACCCAATGACCGACTGAGCTAACCATCGGCCCGCCAGAAAACGAGTTTCTGCCTGAACAACCTTCAGCGATCCGTCATCCTTCCATGTAAGCCTTGATACGGCATTGCCGTTTTCAGCCTTGAGCAAGGCTTCCTGGACTTCACCAAGAAAACCGGCTCCAGTCGCCGGCCCAGCCTTGTACGACACCGTGTTCAGCGGCAAGCGCGCCAGAATGTCTTGCCACCGCTTGGGAAACCATTCGAAAGGCTCAACCAGCTCGATTTCATCGATCGCGAGTTTGCGGCGTTCCATGGATGCCAGCACGAAGCCAAGTCGCTCGCCAAAGCCTGGGGGGACAGCCTCTCGCGCAAATTTCTCGACATCGGCAATGTCACGAAGACGCTGGCTTGTTGCGCATTCAAGAGAACCGGACCAGCCATGGATAATCCATTGGTCGCGCCAGGCAAGCAGGGTCGCAGCGGTACCCAGCTCGTCCGTTTCAAACGTCCGGTGATAGAACCGATCGGGCGAGTCGCAGCGCTTCAGACAATCGCGATAGTAAACAATCCGCTCAGACTGACTCACTCCATCACTGTGGAGACCAAGCTGCGTTTCCAGGATGCCCAGAAAACCCAGAGGGCCAACGGTGGCATAGCCCAGTCGGTTGGCTGGATGCCAGCCACGCTGGCCATCGAGGTGGAGCCCAAGACGGATTTTCATGGGTATTTCCCTGTTATGTTGTTTCTGTACTGAACAGCCTACAGGACTAAAAGCTCACCAGATGAGCTAGTCAGCCAGTACATTCCTGAGAATTCAGCAGTTATCAGAGCTCTGCCATGATTCTGGCAAACGCCTTGTCCCCTTTCTTGTAGCCATTTCTGGGACTGGAAAATCCCTGATCCAGGATTGCAGTTCCCCTCATCTCGGCAACATGGAACAGCTTCCAGCCGACATACTCGCCGGACTCACTTCCACCACTCACCTGATACGCCCGCAGTGCCTGGTGCCCCTTTCCGTCGATACCGTATGTATGGGGTTCGACGGTTCTGGGGTAGCCGTCATACGAGAACCGAAGCAACTTCCTGGTGCGAATGGCGTCAGCGATGCTCATAATGGTGATCTCCTGTTGGCCGCGGGGTAAATCAAGTCAAGCTGCACTCCAATAGCTGAGCAATTTCTTCGGATACACGTTCATTCATCTCCTCCGAAAGGGCGAGCCGCTCGTAAAGGGCATTTTGATGGTTGAAGAGGATGCGCATCATGACCGTCACATTTCGCAGATCCTCAAACCGCCAGCCGACGATACCCTCTTTCACGCACTCGACATGCCCCGGGCACAGCAGACGGAATACATGGGCAACGGTATCGCCTTCCTTCTCACAGACATGAAACCAGTACGGAAACGCCGAAGACAGCCTGGCGAACCAATCGCGGATTTCTGGAATCTGAGCAGTCTCGCGGATGTCATCGTCCCATCCGGAGAAGAAAAAGGTCACGCGCCCCTCCCACTGTTCAGCGGACTCCTTGTCATCGACCAATATCTGTAGCCTGGCCAGTGCCATATCGATATAGCCCGCTTCCACATCCTCCCTGGAAAACTCGATCACCACGAGCTCAGGTTTGGATGGGGAAAGGCGTGCCTTGGGGTAACGGATATCCATGAAATGAAATCTCTTATCGGGGCGGCTCTAATGTTTGCCTTCGCGCTGCTGCCTGCGCAATAGCCAAGGCGCCAACGGATCGGGGTCGGCCCACAACCCAGCCCGGTTGACCTTGGCTGACAGCTCTGCTGCGGTTAGCTCATCTGCCCTACCCGGCTTCAGATCCCGCTCATAGGGCCGATTGTGCCAAGCCATGCCAGATTCAATCATTTTCAGGCAGAGATCGAGACCATTGACCTCGCCAATATGGCGGCGGTACCGATCATCCTTGTAGTACTCGACCATGACCATCTGTCCAGAGATCATGCCTGCCAGGGCATCCTTGGCGCGACGGTAGAAAGCCTGCCCCTTCTCGGGTGTGTCCATGCAGGAAACACGAATCCGATGCGTTACACGGGCATCATCAAGCACATCAAAGGTATCGCCATCGACGATGTGAATCACCTTTCCAGTGACACTACCCGTAGCCGCAGAGGCACCTAACGGGAGTAGTGCTGCGGCGACCATAACGACGAGCCAACGACCAGCAGAGGCCAACGAGCAATTCAATCTATTTCGCATGCCGACAGTTTAACTGACCAGTAGCTCACCAGGCGAGCTTGAAAATCAATCTACAACTTTGACCTGCACCCATTTCATGAGAACTCCCTCATCTGTTTGAACCGGTCGAGCAACGATGAGAATGGGACCGTTGGGTTGCAGATTCACTACTGCCTTGTTCTTGACCGCATCCGCCCAGCCACCATGAAGGCCGAGTTTCTTGTCGCACTCTGCCTGCTCGATAAGTTGGCAAACATCAGCCAAGGAAATTTCAGTCAGCGTGATATCTGCTGTCAGTGATGCAAGCATTCCGAGATCGAACTGATCGGTCAGCAAATAGCGAGGTGCCTTATTCATTGGACCTCCTCAGATGCAGTCGGCTCCGAGATGCCGGTCGCAAACCGTTCCAGCCGACCCAACGTAACGAGCATGTCGGAAATGTAATGAGCCTGACGGCGATACTGACTAGCCTCGGCCTCTACCTCCGTGACCAGATCGTCATCCCAGCCCGAAGTGTGTCGCAGCAGGTCATTCATGCTGTAGGAGAAAATCTGCGCATCCCGCCGCCGGCTCTTGTTGCGCTTCTGGATGTATTTCCGACGGAGCTTGCGGTCCTGGTCTTTCTTGCCATACCAACTGACGGCATACCATTCAAGGGCGATTGCATTGCCGCGCTGTCGAACTCTGAACTGGAGCGTGTTCTTCTGATTCCAGTCCTTGCTCTTGTTCGCATCCATAACTTCCTGCAGGTAGCGATTTCCGAGATCCTTGGCATTTTCGAACACCTCTTTCAACTGCCCCTGAAGCAGCGATCTGACTTCCATAATCCAATGTTCCATACGTAGTTCGTACCACCTCTTAAAGATCAGGATTCGCCATGCACCGAATCCTTCTGAGCAACTCACCAATCTGCCAGGCCTTCGACAAGCCAGACTCTTCCCTCCGAAGGCGACGACGAACGTACGACAAGGCCAAGGAAGAACTGGCGCAATGTCCAGCACCGCGTCTCGCCACGGCAAGGGGCGATCTGTTTCATCCATAGGCCAGACGTCTATTGATGCCCTTTGCAATAAGGATTCATGGGGTAAATCGTAAATTCAGCCAATCTCGCCGGGCGACCGAAATGCGTCTTTTTTGGTCACATTTCAAACGCCACGCCATCCGGCCTGCCCATAGCATCGGGTGCTCTGGCGGTGCACTCAACGTTAAAAAGCGCTGCAAATTAACGTTGTGTTCTTGCAGGCGTTCTGCTGCATGTCTGCCAGAACTCGCGGCCCAATCCCGGGAGCGAAGGTCAAGCAGTGCAACTGGAGACAACCTGAAATGAATGTTCTCGGAATCGATATTGGCTATTCCAACCTCAAGCTGGCCTATGGGCCGCAAGGCACCGAACCCAAAGTGTTGTTGCGCCCGGCGGGCGCGGCGCCAGCAGACAGGCTAGGCGAGAAAATCGGCGGTAATGGCGAGGAAGACTTTCTGCGCGTGCTTGTAAACGGGGATCCGTTTGTGGCAGGTCTTTCCCCGGATCGTGCCGAGCTTTGGAGCCGGGAGCTTCACGAGGATTACCCATCCACGAACTCCTACCGCGCCCTCTTCCACGCAGGCTTGCTGCTGTCCGAACTCGATCAGATCGATCTCGTCGTAACCGGCCTACCGGTAAATCAGTACCTCAACCCCGAGTTACGCGAACGACTGGCCGCGCAGATGCAGGGCGAACACCAAATCACTCCGCGGAGGAAGATCACCGTAAGCAAGGTCAAGGTTGTCCCACAACCTGTTGGCGGATTCGTTGACCATGTTTGGAGCCTCCAGGATGCGACGGAAATTGAAGACAGCCGGGTTCTGGTGGTTGATCCGGGATTTTTCTCGGTCGACTGGGTGTTGATAAGTAATGGGGAGCTACGTCGCCAGTCCTGTGGCACCAGCCTGGAGGCTTCTTCGGTCATTCTCGATGAAGCCGTTCGCTTGATCGCAGAAGATTTCGGGGGCAATGTTGGTAGAGAACGTCTCGAGCACACTCTCCGCAATGGGCATGATCAGGTGCGTCTTTTTGGCGAGCGCGTCGACGTGGCGCCGTATCTGAAGAAGGCTGCCGACAAGGTCGGCCCTATCGTCAGTACGCGACTGAGAGAATCCCTGCGGAAGGAGAACGCAAGTGCTGATATGGTGCTGCTGGTGGGTGGCGGTGCAGGTTTCTTCGAACTGGCGGTAAAGGAAGCATTCCCTCAGCTCAAAGTATTGACGCCAGATACGCCGGTTTTTGCGAATGCGCGAGGATTTTGGCGGATGGGGGTATGAAATGTCTTCAATCAGGATCGTTGTGAAGATCCCGACCGGCACTTACCCGGAGTTGGTTGCCGACCTCAATCAAGTCGCTCCGCGAGAGCGAGCAGAGCGGCTCAGATTGCTGGCAATGATTGGGCTGAGGGATTTGTATCAGATCGAACCGAGGAATCAACAGCAGTCTCATCCAATACGCCCCATGAATGAATGGCCGACCGATCCAAAAATCCCAGCAAACACTCTCATTCGAAAACTGACACATAACCTGTGATGTATGACGTCCCCATTAGCAAAAAGGGAACGCTGAGCCATGCGCCGAAGATATCCTCATGCCACCGAAGCGGACGACTCAGACGTCGAGCGTACTCGTCTTCCAAACATCAATACCATTCCGATGCGGGTGTCCTCAAATAGTCTCGCGCAGAGCGACGAACTGGTTGCTCGACCCTTCCGACCGAAGCTCCAGTTTCGGGCTGTTTGACACGACGTAAGCCAGCGGTTGATTGAGAACGAACGGATAAGTCACCGCCATCGATTGCAGACTCGGGACGGACACGGACTTTCCAGTGTACCTAAGCGCAGCCTCAACCAGCCACGCGACAGCCAGTTCGTTGTCCAACGCCGTTGGTGCGCGACGAATCAACCGTTTGCCTTTATCCACCCGCTCTATGGCACCCCAACTGGCCTGTGACTGCAGAACCATGTTGGTCATGCGATAAGTGCCTTCGCGTTCGCCGTAGATCTCACTCATCCGACGATGTACCTCTGCCGAAGTACAATCGCCCTGCAGCGCGGATAAGCGGCCCACCAACTCGGCCACTTTTCCGAAGAAGGGATAGGTCGAGATGCTCATGCCCCAATTCAATGCCGACACAGCCACGTCAGGATTCGTCTTAAAGATTTCAGCACCACGATTGGCGAACTCGACAAGCTCGGTGCGTGGCTCGAGCCAGAGTCGATTCAGTACAGTGCGCGTCTTCTTTCTGGCCGCTACACCAAGGCCAACGGCATCAAGCAGTTCATTCAGGTCATCAATACTGGCAGTCCCGGCACGAACTTTCAGTGCTGCTACAGCCCATTCAAGCTGAATGAAGCGGTCGAAGCCAATTTGAGGGGCGGTTGAATTCATCCAGTTCAATTCACGTAACTTATTTTGACAAAAGGCACGATCAGCTCTTCCACAGATATCCCGCCGTGAACGACAAGCTGCTCTCCCTGTGTCACAAAGGCTGTTCTCGCACCTGCGAATAGCGGCATGAAGTTTGCCGGCAGTCCAGCGATCTCCAACTTAATGGCCCCAAGGCACGCAAGTGCCGACTCAGATAGCAATGCTTCGCTACGATAGACCCTGACCCGCTCACCACGTGTCTCTGCGATCACACCCTGGTTGGGGCGCCCGACGCCAACCGCTTCCACATTGCCGTGATCAGCTGTCAGATAGACGTGATAGCCCCTACCGAGGAGCATGGCAAACAAGCTGTCGACAAAGCCAGACTCACACCAGCTATCGATCTGGTTTGCAATACCGCGCTTGCCAAGGATCGCACCATGCACGATCTCGTCCACTGTATCTACCACCAGACCTGCCACCTTGATGGCCGAGTTGGACAATGCGGTGTCCAGTTCTTCAAGCTGATCTGTGCGCTTGATGCCCTTGCGGTACATCACCTCGTTGGCTCTTAATCCTTGGTCTTGCCAGAAACGCGACCACTGCGATGGTTCCTGCGCCGTCGTCTCAATGGAGTCGGAAAATTCTCGGGGTTTGAGCCCGGAAAACAATGCCTGCCGCGAAACGGATGTCAGCGTCGGGAGCCATGCGAAGCACGCACCTTCGTCGAAACCAACCTTCGGCGAATACTTGGCGACGCGTTCGCGAATCTGAATCCACTGATCAACCGCCAGACCGTCGAATACCAGAAGTGCTACCTTGTCTTCGCCGGCGCTGCGGCGCATGGACAGGAACCGAGGAACGTGGTGGACCATGACCGGCCCTTTTGCCACCGGAAGCGAGGACAAATCGGCATAGTGTTTCGCCACCCAGGCATGCAGGCGTTCGTCCGCAAGTTGCTGCAACTCCGCAACGCTCTCGCGAATACTATCCGCTCGCGCCGCATCCAGGCCATGAAAACGCGCCAGAATTTCGCCGAAGCGTCGCGCCATCTGGCTCCAATCACGATGGGAGGATTCCAGTGTCGGCAAGCTGTCGCGCAGGGCCTTGATCCCATCCCGCACGAGGTTCCGCAGTGCAGCCGGGTCTTGAACGACGCCCACCTTCGCCCATTCAGGAATCCCCGTTGGCACGCCCTGCACTGACAGGGGATGCAGCGTGCCATCCATGAACATCGAATCAATGATCGCTCGCACATCGGGGTGGTCGAACGGCACTTCGATCTTGGCGACGTATTCCTCATGTGACGGTTCGCTCAAGCGAGAACCGATTACGCCGTTGCGCTCCAGATAGCGGTACCAAGCATCTTGCACGATGCGCAGTAGCGTGCTCTTGGATGCGAAAAGCTCAGCGATAGGCAGGCCCTTGAAGATTGCCCGCTCACCAAGAATCTGCGCCACATGCACAGCCAGAACGGGTGGCAGGCCAGCTTCGCGGTAATGTAGGCGGAGCAGCTCCCGCCACAAATCCTCTGGTCGCGAAATCAGGTGCGGACCGATGCGAAAAATGTGGGTCAGAACAAAATCTTTCGTCGCCGCCTCACCGAGAAACTGCGGCGCATGCCGGGACTGCGCCTCAAACAAAGCTTCGAGATGTTCAGCGCCAATCTGTCGGACCACGCCGACACTGAGCTTGGAAAACAGGTTCGCGAGGCTCAGGGGAACGATGCGTGCTTGGCGAAGGTAGTCCCACGGCAGCTCTCGGGTTTCCGCAGAGTGCAAATGCAGAACCAGTGCACGGGCTGGGCCTTGCTCGTTGCTGTCCCACGCCTCGCGGTAACGCTCCTCGTACTCCGCCCGAAACGCCACGGAATCTTCAAATGGCAACACTTCGAATCCGCGCTCACGCAGCAGCGACAGTATCTGCTCGTCCAGCAGAACGCCGTCAGGATCGGCCGCCACCCACAATCGGGCCAGATCGGACGGAAACTCACTGAGGATTCGATCAATCCAGAGACTCATGGTGCGTGTCCCCCACGCACGCCCGCATCGCCCGAAGCACCCACGCGCAGCATCATTACCGCGTTCAGATCAGGGACACAGGTCGACGTGTCATCCAGTGCTGCCATACGAGCCTGGTGTTCTTGTTCCAGCCGCTTGCGGCGGTGCTCCCGTACCGCAGGCAAACCAATGCGGCCAATCGCCTGATAGCGCGCGTTGTAGGCGTACTGTGCACGCTCTCGGTCTTCCTTCAATCGTATGCTGTGCTCGTCCTGCAACTCCGAGAACAGCCGCTCGCCTTGTGTGCTTGCTGCCAATTGGGATAGCTCGAACCAATGGGCCCAGTCTTCTCCTTCTCCATCTACCCCAGGGACCACTCCGCTCACGTCCAATATTTCGATCTGTTCGGTCAGCAGCAGATCCCAAATGCGCTTCGCGGTGGGAACGAAAGTACGGCCATCATCCGTGGCAAACAGCGGCAGAAAGCGCCTGCGGTTAAACCCATCCGCTGAAAGGCTGATCTCCCACAATGACCAAACGCCGCGAATGCTGTCCGGTAGCCCGCCAATGCGCACGATTGGCAACGGCTGCCCGGCAACACAACGTGGCAACTCACTAATCAGCGCCCTAGCCCGCGGGTCTTCAAGCGTTACCCATTCCAGCTCCGGATTCTGCTCGGCGGTTCTGGCATCGAAGCACACCTGCGCCGACTCGCTACCATCCACCCATTTCACGCGCCACGCTTGATCCACCTTCACGGCTGAGCCGCCACGCGCCGGCAATCCACTTGTAATCGCGCGTTCTAACCAGAACTGCGCCGGATGGTCGCGCCACTTGCGGGCGTCATCCGCCTCAAGTGCATGACCATCGGTCAGCAGATCCGTGCTCTGCTTGGCATCAGCGATCTTTTCCTTGATCTGTGTAATCACGGCATCGCACTCCTGCTCGATGGACTCCGGGTTCTGCAGGCCATGAACAAACAGCTCATCGAACAAGGGCTCGGACTCCACCGAGTCCATCACATCGGATGCTTTGTCGACGCCAAACTCCTGCGCAATGACTTCGAGCTTTTCCTCCAGCACTTGGCGCACACGATGCTCGACTGTATCTTCCAGGACAAAGTTGATCGCTCGAACTACATGGCGTTGGCCGATACGGTCCACACGGCCAATGCGCTGTTCAATCCGCATCGGGTTCCACGGCATGTCGAAATTGACGATGACGTGGCAGAACTGTAGGTTCAGCCCCTCACCCCCTGCGTCGGTCGAGACCAGCACCCGAATGTCGCGTGCGAATGCCTGTTGTGCCTTAGCACGCGCATCGAGATCCATTCCGCCGTTGAGCAGAGCTACCGAAAAGCCACGACTCTCCAGAAAGCCGGCCAGCATCGACTGAGTCGGCACGAACTCGGTGAAAATCAACACTTTCAGCGATGGGGCGTTTTCTTCCTGTTGCAGCTTGTAGATCAGCTCCAGCAGCGCCTCGGCCTTGGCATCTGTGCCAATCGCCTCCGTCTCTCGCGCCAGATCAAGCAGCATCTCAACTTCGGACTTCTCCCGCGCCACTGCTTCCAATGTATCGGCGCTCGCCTGCACGGCGAGATCCACTTGCGCCTGCCCGTCCAGCTCTGCCCACTCATCGGGCTCCGCCTGGTCAAAAGCTGATTCAAACAACGATGCTTGTGACTGCGGCAAGTCCAAGGCCACCAGGCGCCGCTCCAGTGTGGTGCGTATGGCCGCAGTACTGGAGGTGACAAGTCGCTGCATCAGGATCATCAAAAATCCAATGTGCCGCTGCTTGGAGGCCAAGGCCTGGTTGTAGCCGTGGCGCACGTAATCGGTGACGGCCTCATACAAGCGCTGTTGTGCGGCGTGACGTGACTGCCACGCCACGGCCTGCAAGCGGGTCATGCGTGGCTTGAATAGCGGCTGGCCCTCGGCATCAATCGAAACGCGCTTTTCTGTCCGAATTACAAAAGGCCGGACACGATCCTGCGTGACGCTGCCTTCATCAGGGAACGAATCCCGGTCGATGAGCTGCATCAACCGCAGAAACTGGTCCGTCTTGCCTTGGTGCGGTGTAGCCGAAAGTAACAGCAAGTAGGGTGCCGCCTCAGCAAGCGCCGCACCGAGCTTGTAGCGCGCCACTTGCTCGGTACTGCCACCCAAGCGGTGAGATTCATCAATGATCACCAAGTCCCACGAGGCCGAGATCAAATCCTCGAAACGCTCGCGGTTGTAGTTGTTCAGTTGCTCCAAACTCCAGCCGCGCCGGCCTTCCAAAGGCTTGACCGAGTCGAGCGAGCAGATAACCTGATCGTGCACGCGCCACAGGTTGTCTTCGTCAGCATTGGCGTTGGCGCGCCATTGCCGAAACGCGGCGAGTTCAGCAGGTTCGATGAACTGAAACTTTTCGCTAAAGTGCAGACGCATTTCCGCTTGCCACTGGCGGACCAGTCCTTTGGGTGCGACCACCAGGATGCGACGCGCCATGCCGCGCAGCTTCAATTCGCGCAGGATCAGCCCGGCCTCGATGGTCTTGCCCAACCCCACCTCGTCTGCCAACAGATACCGAATGCGGTCCCGGCTCATGGCGCGGTTCAGGGCATAGAGCTGGTGTGGCAGCGGTACCACGCTAGACTGGATCGGCGCCAGTAGCAGGTTGTCTTCCAGCGCATCCAGCAGCTTGGCAGCCGCCGCCGTGTGCAGTATCTGCTGCAGGGATGGACGGATATCCGCTAGCGGTGCTAGATCAGCCGCCCGCGCACGCACCACCGCGTCCTTGGCGGGCAGCCAGACGCGCAAGCTCACTTCGCCCCACACGTCTTGGCGATCCACCACCCGGCAAGGGGACGCATGCCTGATGTACCAACACCAGTCGCCCATCTTCAAGCTGGAAGCGAATCCGCTGCTGAGTCCCATTTAGGCACCGGCCTCAGAACGTGTCAGCGCCTGGTCATACCAAAGCAGCAGCTTCTCGTCTTCCTGCAGAGCGTCCTCTGGCAACTTCTGAGCGATGGCGATAATAGTTTTGTAGTCCTTGTTTCCCCATGCAGCCTTGAAACCCGCACGCATTACTTCAAGGCGGAACTCCTTGAGTTTCCTTCCTGTGAATGCCCGGTAAGCATCGAACTCCTTCAACAGCGCCTTCTCGCGCTTCTTCTCCAAGTCTTGTGCTTTATTCGGGTCAGGCACGTACCAACGATCCTTCGCCTTGGTCATGAGACGCGGATCGTTCTTCTCCAGCCCACGCAGATCCTTGAAGTTGGTGGACAGCAGACTGTGGATTTGGCTGGGCACATCACCTATGCCGTCATATTGGAGAAAGTTATCCTCAATGAGTGCTGCAAGCTCTGGCTTAGCCTCATGCTTCTTCCACCCTGCTCCAAGCTGGCTGATGAACTCCGGGTGAATCTCTTGGTAGGTCGATGGCCGCCTCTTTAAAAAGTCCGTCAACCAGTCAATCGCGCTGCGCTCATCGGAGATAAACATTTCCATCTGCGGTGCCTGGGCAACTTGCATCCGCTTCTTGTCGTACTCGGTTACTTGCTCCGACAGAAACACCATACCGTCGCGATCTGGGAAACGCTGTTTCAACCCCGCCTGGAATTCTTGGGTAGACATTGGAACAGGAAAGTTATGTCGGACGAACCACGCCACCATGCGATCAAAAATAATCCGCGGGTCCCGCTCGGCGATGAACTCTAGTCCACCGCCTTTCCCCTTAACTGTGGGCAGATATTTCAAATGGGTGCGGACAAAGTCCCAAGCAGAGTCTTCACTGCCACCCGCCTTGGTGAATCGATCTTCTAGGCCGCCATTTGGCTTGTAGGCGGAGATGATGAGGTCTTGTTTCACTGCTGTCGTAGTAGTAACCGCCTTGAAACTACCCTGTTTTTTGTCGAGCGCTGACACATTCGCGACAACGAAACCAGCTTCTTGTAAAGCGGTCTGGATTGCATTCCAAACTGCTGCTTGGGTATTGGAGAATTCCACTGTCATCCAGCGTCCTGGCTTCAAAATGCGGAAAAACTCCTTAAAGCTGCTCGTGAGAAGTCCTCGATAGTCATCAAGCTCCTTTTCCTGAGACGTACTGACGATTGCCTCGGCTCCCTGTCTCGTTACAACTCTAAGAACGGCTTCCCAAAAGAAATTCAGCTCCGAGTAATCGAAGTTCTTCCCGAAGGGCGGATCGACAAATATGTAGTCGATGCAACCATCAGGGATGTTCGGCAAAGCTGTCGCACTTTGCGTGGAAATGAAGTTTTCTCGATTGCAGGTGCGTTGATAAGTAAGACTAGAAGCGATCGTCTCTGCATTTCTCAAAAACGAATTCAAGACGTTTGGAGGGGTGATCAATGAGCCAACGTACAACGTACCCGAGAGTGGGCCGCCGCCCTTACGGTCGGCGCGAAACCGACGCATACGGGAGGCGTATGGAAGACATGCGGTCAGCGCAAAGAGAAGTGAATGTCTCACATGTGCATCGCTGATTGCCGAAATTCGCTTCAAGAGTAGCGCGACACACAACAATTCACGCGGAGTGAAGAAATGGTGCAAATGAGTAATTCCCCGAGGCACATTTCTCTGTGTTTCTTTTCCAGGTATGAGCTTCGCAATCGGGAAACCCACGGATTGCACTACCTGTAGGGCAGACGCAATGGTTGCCAAATCATCTTCGTCGGGTATCTTTTCGTATCTGCTCGTCCCCACGGAGTAGTTGATCAATACGGGGACCGTTCTTGCTTGCTTGTGAGGCTCATTGAGCAGTGGGTCCACATTGGTCTCAAAACAGGCATCCCATTCCGCTTCCCTTGCCACAACACCACATGTTGGACATTTCATTTCTGAGCGCAAAGAGTCCTCGATCTCATCAACCGCGATTGCATAGAAGGGATGCTGAGCGCCACAATTAGGGCAGGCTACAACGTCGGAGTACAGAACAAACTCAACTTCGCCGCGTACATTGCTCGGATGATTGTAGTGCCGGTGGAGGACGGACTTTCGGTCACGAACTTTCCATCCGGTGTGGTTTGTTGCATATAGCCCGGGCCGGGCCAATGCAACATCGGCGACGATTTGTTTGGCCGACTCTAGAAACTCTATTGAATCCAAAGAGCCATTTAGATTCCGTGCTATGAATGTAGCTATTGGCGACAGGTCTACCAACACGCACTTTCTGTTGAGTCGCTTATCTAGTGAATCCCCTAAGTGAGCGGTTGCCACACCAGACATGCCTGTTCCACAAAAGCCATCAAAGACCAGATCCCCCGGCTTCGTGTAGTGGTCGATGTACCGCATGATTGCTTTGTGCGGAACCTTTGTGTGGTAGCTGTGGGCGTTGTAGATCGGGTCGTTCTTCCCCTCGCTCACATCCGCCACGAACGGCTCCGTGCTGTAGGGTACGCTTGGGTCATAGGGCTTGCCGTAGAGGCGGACAAAGTCTTCCAGAAACGGATTCGGGCAAGCGGTGTAATACGGCGGATCGGAAAGCGCGAGGATGTCTTCGTCCGTGCCCAGCGGAAACCCTTCAATCTTGCGAAACACCGTATCTTTGAGCTTCTCGCGCAACAGATTCAGGAAGTGCTCGCGTCGCGCCTGTTCGCTCGGGAAGGTTTGGCCGAGGCATTCGATTGGTCCTGCTGCACTTTTTTGCTTATTGAATAAATCGTTCATGCCAGCGTTCCTTATTCATATCTCATACGGCATCGAGCAATGCTCGAATGCCGGGGTATGCATAATGTGCGGTTGCATCGCGGTGTTGTTGCGCAGTCATGGCATCAACGAAATTTCGCCAATACGGCCGAGCCTCATTGAGCACCGGTCGGGTCAGTTCGAACACTGTTGAGAGAATGGCCGCTGTTCCTGACGCTTCCGAAATCTGACCATTCTCGGTCACAGCATCCAAGACTCTCCTGATGTTGTCCGCTGTAAAGAAGGGAGCTAAACGAACCATCAGTGCTTGGCCTAGCATCTCAGCCTGCCGCCATCCGCCGGCTTGGCTGTATATCGCAATGGCCGGTTCGACAAATTCGCGCCTAGGATTATCGGCGATGACGCTGATCTGAGTAGTCTGATCGAAGGCATCAAATCTCTCCATCAACACTGTAGCCAACTCAGGGATGGGGAAAGCATCGAATGCTGAGTATGCCTTGAGATCTGGCAGAGTAGCTGATGCCAGAAGTGTCCTGACACGCAACCGAACCGGTTCGGACATCCATGTCCAGATCCGCGCATCAGCTTCGAGAAACGTAGATATCTTCAGCAAAACGTCATCGCCAACCCCTTCAAAACGACGGGCGACGAACTGCGGAACAATCTGGTCGTAGATGGCCGTCTTTGCTCCGGCAATTTCCCGCAACGTCTGCGCGAGTAACCTTTCCTTTCCAATGAACTTCGCATGCTCTGTGCCGAAAGACGCGGTTAGCAGCCCCTTGATCAGGTTTGTAACCAGAACGTCCTTGGCCCTATCCAGGTATTTGGAGCGGACGTACATGCCGATGTCTTGGCTGGACGTTGGGAATGACGGGCTGAGAACATCAGCTTCGAACCTTGCAACAGCACTCTTGCCCTGCAGAGGCGCATGGACTAACAAATACTGGAGCGCGTGGACGTGATGAGCCCGAACCAGCTCGGGCGTCGGTTGGTATAGCTCATCTTCCACGACAAAGGCAGGGTGGGCGCAAAGGTTGCGGTCCTCCTGCATGCGTTTCAACGCGTCGTACTCGTGCGGTGCGAGAAGCAGCAACTTGTCGTTAGCGATGTTGAGAAGATCGCTCTCGATGCTTTGCAGCTTTCGAACATCACGATGGTCGATTGCAAGATCGAGCTCGTCAATGAATACCTTCGACGCAGCCTCACCTTGGGCAGCGAGCTCACGGGCCTTCGAGATGATGTCGTAGGCCACCGCGATCCATGTGGACATGATGGCCGAGCGAAGCGCGCCGCCTCGATAAGCGGTAATCGCTTCCGAAATCAATCGACGAGATTCCCTGTCTCGAACGGCGAGACACAGTGTGTCGATATCTGTAAGGCCCTGGCCAACCATCGTCGAACCTCGAAATCACTCCACCACGAAGCGTAGCTTCGTAGCGTCTTTGCCCTTACAACGCTCATTGAGGAACGTCTCAAAGCGCTTGCGCAGGTCCTCCGGTGTTGCCGGTGACCCACCATGCAGCAACGCCTTCTTGATGTCATCGCTTGTGACGGCGATCTTTTCCAATCCCGATAACGCTTCCTGAACCGCGCTGACAAAGTCCGGTGTGACCGGATCGGGTAAGGTTTTCGATGCCACGAAGGACTGAATTAGCGCGCGTGCCGCCGCCTTTAGCAGGTCGAGGTTGGCCTGGATGATCGGGTCGTCTAGGTTGTCCAGCAGCGTCTGCTGCCAGCCGGCGAGCAGCCGATCCAGTTCGTCGTCGAGTTGCATAAGCGCACTGGCGGCGACGCCGAACTGCAGCGACTCATTGGCCGGCTTGTAGCTGCAATGCGGGCAGTAGGGACTGGCCACCAATTCAGAATCGGACAGCTGGTAGCAGCTCTTCAGATTGTCCAGCTTTTCTTCGAACACGGTCAGCTGGCTGGTGGGCATCAGCGAGATGCCGGCCAGGGCACGCATGGCCACCAAGCGCGAGTCCTTGCGCAGAGCCGTCTTGGTTTTGTCTTCCGCCACGCCCAGTCGCGCCTTGCTGTGGCTGGCAATGTAGGCTGTCACGTAATCCTTCTTGAGTTGCGCCAGGTTCTGGCGGTACTCGTTGGCGTGCTGCACCGTCCGATCCGCGCTGAGCTTGGCCAAAATATCGGTTCGCGAGGCTTGGGCCTGTTTCACCCAGGGGTGGTCGCTAGCCAAAACCATCTCGGCCTGGGACAGGTATGCTGCCGTACTGCCAAGTTCGGCCACCAGTTCGAGCAGACGCTCGACGGCAGCCAGTACTTCGAGATTTTTCTTCTGCGCGCCGATATCGTCTGACCCGATGCGCAGGTTCTTGAGCTTGCCGACCGTGTTGTAGGGCGCCAACGATTCAGTGAAGGTCTTGAGTGCTTCGAGCCGAGTGCGCCAATCGCGAACTTCTTCCTCACGCAGCAGCGATTGGCCCCAGAAGGACAACCGACCTTGCATGTCGGTGGTGGCTGCGAGTACACGGCGCACCAACCCGCTCACGGATTCCTGCAACTGCTTCACCGGCTCTTCCGAACCTTGGGTGGTCAGCTGAGCAAGTCCAGGGGACAAGCCCAGCAACTCGAACAATGAGCGCAGCACTGCGACGTTAATTTCTTTCGGCGCCTCGACATGCTTGAATTGCATGAGTTCGTCCAGCGAGCGTTCGGCAAGCAGGGTGAGCTTGCCGGAGTCGATCTTGTCGCCAGTGATGGCGAGCACAATGTCGCCGGCGTACACTAGGCCACCGAGTACAGTAACCAGCAGGTCGGGTTCCAGACGGAAGCGCACCGGGGCGAAGTACTCCACATCGTTCGGTCCAGACAACATCTCACTGCGGTTCAACACCTGACCGTGGCCTTTGGCCTTCAAGCGTGCCAGTACTTCTTGTGCGTACCGTGAGCGGCTAGGCTCGATGCGGTCGCCGTCCAGCATTTCGAGTGCATCGAGAATCGCCGCAGCGTCCTTGGTGCGCGTGCCGCCCGCCAATGCCTTGAGCGCGTTGCCGATGAGCTGCTTGCGGTTGGCTTCCGTTACCAGCACGGAGAAACTGGGGTATTCGGGCGAGGTTTCGGCGAACTGCGGATTCAATGCCAGACCCGAGACGATATTGACCACGTCGCGGAAGTTGATGCGCTCATCCGGGCCGAGACGCGCTTTGTCGCGCATGGAGACGCCTTTCGACCAGTCCTGCAGGGTCTTTGTTTTGCCCTGGTAGGTCACTTCAAAGGCTGTCATCTGCTTTTCCTGTAGCCACTTGCTCATGGCGCGCAGGACGTCATCTGCCTTCGAGATATAGATTGCCTTCGCACCACCACTGGCGGTAGATGCCAGATCTTGCGCAGCTGCGTAGAACGAGAGATGCCGCTTGATCTCTTCGTCCCGCCCCTTCAGGCGGAAGAACACTTCATCCGTCTTGCTTTCGTCACGGAAACGCGGTGGCTCGAAAGGCTGGATGAAGTAGATATAGAAATCACGCTCCGGCTGCGCTGTTGGGCGGTCGTTGGGCGCACCAAAGAATAGGTAGCCATTGCGATCGACGCGCCGGTCTTGCCACTCGATTTGGTACTGCCAGATCTGGTGCCCGGTGACGTAGGTGGACTCGTCGGTGCGCTCCATCAGTCGCTTGATGGCGCTGTAGTAGGCGCGATCCAGCGTGTCGTCCGACAGCGCTTCGGCGCGCTTCTCGATTTGCGCGTCGTAGTCGATGTCTTTCTTGAGATCGAGGTAGTACTGCTCGGTGTCGGGCGCCTTGGAGATAAACTGGCCGTTGACGGTCTTGATGATTTCGCGCATGACGGTCTGGACAAGCGACAACAGATCCGCTGCCGGCTCGCCACCCATGTCCTCGATGCCCGGCTGGTACAGGCAGAGAGTGTCGCGCAGCTCTTCTGCCGTAGGGCCAATCGGTACGTGAATGTCGCCGCCCGTTGTCAGGCGGTGAACGAACAGGCCGTTGATGATGCGCAGCGCCATCGGCTTGTAGGCTGGGCGCGTAAAGGCTTGCTGGACGCGAGAATCCAGCACTTCTGAAACGCGGAGTACTTCCTTGATGTTCGGGTCGCTGCGGAACACGGAGTTGCCCTGCACGGTCTTCCAGTAATCGTCGAAGGTGATCAGGCCGGGGCGATCAGACGGCAAATCTTTGTCGACTAAGGCGCGCATGGCCAGAGACAGTGTCTCCAAAGCGTTGCGCTTTTCGGCAAAGCTGATGCGTTCGAACGTTTTCAGATAATCGGGGTGGACAGGAAACAGGCGAACATATTCGTCCATACGTTCGTTCATCGAGCCATAGAACTTGGCGAACGGTGTCAGGTAGCTGCGGATTTTGTCCTGTTGGTCAGCGGACTTCTTGAGTAGACGCTCGGCCACCACGAAACTCACGTCTTGGCGGGCCAGCAGCACTTGGGTGAAACGGTCTTTCACGCGGCGCAGGCTGTCGGCAACGTGCTCGAAGCGGCTGCTGTCGAAAATCGCCTCCTGAACGCCTGCAACGAAGCGGAAACGCAGGTGCTTGGTGACTTCGCCAATCTCACGCAGGAACGATAGATCCAGCACCAGATCGTGGTCTTTGCGGGAGCGCAGGTATTCGAGGAACTCGTCGACCACCAGCAGCACGCCGTGGTTTGGGTGGACTTCCGTGAAGGCCGCCATCATTTCCTCGAAAGCGGCCTTATTGTTGACCACCTTGTCTGCCGGCGGAAACGAGTAGCTGATGCCGTGCTTCTCCAGGAACAACTCCAACTGCTGCGTGATGATGTCTCGCAGCGACATCTGGCTTGATATCTCGATGCGGTGAACCTTGAACTTGCCCGCGATCGCGGTGGCGGCTTCAGCAACTCTTGGATGCCGGATCATCGACACGAAACTGGCATCCTCGGCGACCAGCGAGAGCACCGACATCAAATGCGACTTACCCGTACCGTAGTTTCCGACGACCAGGACGCCCTTGTGATCGACGGATTCATCGAAGGCCAGCTGGGGAATCATGAGCTTGGCGATACGGTCGGCCATGTCGTCGGAGATGACGTAGGTCGACACGAGCCTCGAAGCCATGTCCGGCCGATTAGCGTCAAGCAACTGAATGACCGATTCAATCGGCTCGAATTGGATTAGATCGCCGTAGCGCATGCGTTCCTCGCTTTCCCGTTACTGAATTTCAAAAGGGACCAGGCCTTCTGTGCCGTAGTCCCGGTGTTCTGGATGCCCCATGTCGCCATAAGTCAAACGCCCCTCACGCAACTCCCCCGGCCAAACGGCCACGACCCTTCTGGTGTGCGCGTGCCGTTTGAGCAGATCAAGCGGATTGAGCTGCAATGTCCGGTCGAACAACAACTCGATGTTGTCGATCAAGAGCAGGTCTCCACACGCATGGTGATCCGCCAACTCGCGCAGGATATTCCCTGCTTCGAGATGACGCTGCTTCTGAGGCAATCCGGCCAGTTGCCGTCCCAACTGTGAGCCGGCGTTTAGCGGAACAGCCTCGACTCTCTCACCCAACGCGCTTAACAACTTAGTCTTGCCGACGTGAGGCGCACCGACCAACAGAATCAACTTGCTGTGCAGGGCAGCAATTTCATCAACCAGCCGTTCGAGTTTTTCAAGCATCGGCGGAATCCATTCAGTCGCACTCATCTTCGAGTCTCACTTGATCTGATGAGAGATACCCTGGAGCCAGTACTGCACTCTCAACCCCATAGAGGGTTGGTGTGTTTCGAAGCCAGAGGTGGTGCGACCTTGGATCCAACGAGTGGTTATTCGAACAGTCCACAGTCCAGCGACGAAGGACATACCCTGCCAGTGCTGCCCTCGTGCGCAGCTTGATCGCCCCATCCTCCATCGCGTAGTCGGCCTCCACGCCAGCAGACCACTTAACTCCGGGATGAGGAACAATCTCCAGATCCACGATACGAACCCACTGCTCGTCGGCCGATAAAAGCTCTTGCTCCCGAGCCTCTTCAAGCATTTCTTTGGTTTTGGTTATGCGGGTAAGCACGAAATCCGAGAAGCGGGCCTTCGCCCGATCAAAAGCACGGACATGCCAACGAAGGCCGTTATCAGCCAACGCAACTGGAACGATTACGCGAGTACTGGCGCCGGACGAAAGCGACAGGTAGGTGATCTTTAGCGGCCTCTTCGCGCAAAGTGCGCGGGTGACTGCGGCGAGAACTTCAAGATTTGGCCGAACAAGGTTCCCAGGCCCCTCACACGGGGCTGCTTTTTTCAGGCGTAGGTCAATGCCATCGCCAAACCCTTGAAGAAGCCAACTCAGGACCCGGTCGCTAGAAAACTCAAAAACCGGCTTGAAATTTGGTGTTGGCCGGTAACACCTGGACACGGAATCGTATTCGAGGTTGTGAGGAGCCCAATCCCGGTATGCACCGAGATCGCGTGTTGCAGCAGCAGGCTTGACGCCGAAACGGGATTCGATATCGGCACGACGGCACTCACCGGTGAAGAAGGCTCTCAGTTCAAGATGAGCAAGCCTTTCACGCTGTGTCTGTGACAATGCAGCGAGCTTCTTCGACACTATTCCGCCTCCCCTTATCCAAAACACATAGCTTCTTTTGGGGAACTCTATCAGAAAAGCAGCATCTACCCAATCATTTTGATGAATACACCTCGCTCATCGTGAGCCGGTGGTAGCTGGAAGAGGTCAAGTGCGGGTTTTCGCCAGAGCACAGAACGGGCATGACCGTGCGTGCGATACATTGGGCTCGTAAATGAACATGGTCTGGCACTTTGAGCACCGCTGCCACCCAACGATCTTGGAGCGCACATCCCTGATGGCGTACCAGGCAGCGTTGATATCCAGATTATTGCTCCCGACTCGGTGGTGCATTTTCCATGCGCGCAACAGCATTCCCGCCGTGACCAACCTCCCCTCCCCGTCGTCAAGGCGGTTGTAGAGGGCAACGAAGCTGGAAAGATTGGCCAACATCATTGCATCCGCAATGAAAGACCGGACCGAATCCGGCAGTTTGCCGTTGGGCGGGCTTTCACTGTGAAGCTGCCTCCAGCGCAACCGGAGTGGCTTCGAGTGGATGCTCGTCAGGTAATGAACGATCGGCACCCGGAGCTTCAACCGGATCAGCTCATGAGCAACCTGGCTGTTTTCCAGCTCCTCAGGGGAAAGTAGCGCCGACACGGCCGTTGCTTACCAGGGTTGCCTCGGCGTAAGTGCTTTTCGCGTCCCGAGGCATCTGGATAAGCCGGCTAAAAGCCGGGTCCGTCAATCTGAGTGTGTAGAGCGAAATACCTACCGTCTCCGCCAACTCCTCGATTTCATCCATGTCGAGATTGGCGATCTTGTCGATCACTGAGCGCGGAAGCCCAGTCATGAGTTCAGCCGCTTTTCCGTCCTGTGCCAGCTGGCGCGTGAGCAATAGGAACTGTCTGTTTATTTTGAGTATGTCGCGTTTTTCCATAATAGAAAATCATTTAAGTGGTCACGAGTGCGCATTTTATATTACAATCTATGCGTCTGACAACGATACACAGCATAAATTATGACGAACACAGAAACTACGATGACCGTGAGCAACAGCAACCCCGTCGCCGAAATTCTTGAAGCGCTGATGAGCAAACACCGGTTGAACCAAACGGAGTTGGCAAATCGTTCAGGAGTTTCGCAGCCCGCCATCAACAGGATTCTCAAGGAACGTTCGAAGGCAAAGCATCCTCGCAAGGAAACCCTTCAGAAAATCGCCAGTGTCCTCGGAGTGACCCCCGATCAGCTGACAGGCCAAGAGGTGATTTCTACGCGTATGCTCGCCAAGGGGGTTGTTCCGGTATTGAGCTGGGAAAGCCTAGCGGCACCGAACTCCCAGGGTGGACGCAAGCACAATGCATGGCTAGCATGCCCGGTTGAGCATAGCGATGAGACTTTCGCCCTCCCCGTTCTTGGTGAGGCCATGATCGGTGACGACGGATACCATGAAGGGGAAATCATCTTCCTCGATCCACGTGTAGCTCCCGCTCACGGAAAGGATGTCGTGGTGCTCAAGGGTAAAACCGCTCTCTTCCGGAGGTTGACAGTCACGCCCGAAGGCAGCTTTCTCAAGACACTGAATCCAAGTTGGCCTACCCCCATCATGCGGCTGCCTGACGATGCCGTCGTCTGCGGCACAGTGGTCTTTTCCGGTCGGATTCGCTGAGTGAAGCGCCTTCTCTACACAAGTAATAAATTATGCTTAGCGCGCCAATTTGTTGTAATTTCGTACGGAAACCAACCGAGCCCTTGGGGAATGATCAAACGGCAAGGCGTGACCACAACCTCTTGGGACTCATGCCACCCTGGCCTTCGTTGAATAAATCACAGCGATGTAGTATCCTGTGCTGATAGGATTAAACAAGACATGAATGTACCTGAGTACGCTTTGGAGCTGCTACTCGCCTACGATGGACGGATCCACTATCTGGTCAGCGGGAATTTTCTGAAATTCGACGTCAGAGTTGTCGAGAAATCTGAACGAGTACCGCATGGGATAGCTTATTCGCTGACACTGCATGACCCGGACGGCACCCGAATTCTGGGCTTCGATAACGCTCACGCAGTCCCACATCCCGGCGGGCGATTCGTCAAGCCCAAGGTGGAGGCGGATCACTGGCATCGAACCAGGGGCGACGATGGGCGCCCTTACGATTTTGTATCGGTAGAACAACTGCTCGAGGACTTTTTTACGGAGGCAGAACGCACATTGCAGGAACAGGATGTCGCCTTCGATTTTGTAGAGGACAAGGAGGATTGACGATGAAAATTCAATCAATGAAAGACCTGAAAGCCGAAATGATCTCTGTGGCTCGTGGCGAACAACAAGCACCGCGCGATGCAGGGCAAATTTCTTTCGAGTCCATTGAGGCCGTCGTTCGCCTTCTGACTCCGGAAAACCGGCAGTTGTTGGCGACCATCGACGAGAAGAAGCCCGCTTCGGTGGCCGATCTGGCTCGTATGGTGGGCCGAGCCGAGCCGAACGTTAGTCGCACATTGGGGAAGCTGGTGGCCAGTGGTTTTGTCAGGCTGCACCAAGGACTGGGAAAAGCCAAGATTCCCGAGGTCGTCATTCACCGCCTCACAGTCGACATTGACGTTTGTCACCAGACGGATCGAGTTGCTGTTGCCTGAATAGACGACAGCATTCCCCTCACCCAAAAAAATACCCGCCGTGGATTGGCGGGTATTTTTCATTGGGTCAGATCAGTCCCCTTTCTGCGAAGGACATGACTGCGGTGTCCGCCACGATGAAGTGGTCGAGCACCTTGATATCAACGAGTGCCAACGCCTGCCGAAGCTGGTTCGTGAGCATCTCATCGGCCCGTGACGGCTCAAGGCTCCCGGACGGGTGGTTATGCGCGAAGATCACGGCCGAGGCATTGAGCTTCAACCCGGTCCTCACCACTTCCCGCGGATACACTGACGTTTGGGTCGTCGTTCCCCGAAAGAGCTCCATCCCGGCGATCAGCCGGTTCTGGGCATCGAGCCAGAGAGCCACGAAGCTCTCGTACTCCTGCCCTCCCAGGAACAGACGCAGGTAATCGCGTACAGAAGCCGGTGAAGCGAGGTTAACGGACGACTCGCCAAAAGATTCTGCCAGCGCTCGCCGAAGGAGCTCCCTGGCTGCCACCAGTTTGTCGGGCATGGCATAAGAAAGAACTTCCTCTGCCACGCCAAGAGCTGTTGCTTGCCGAACTGTGCGCAGCCCGAAAAGCTCGGCCAGAGAACGCACGGAATGTGACTCGCTTTCTTCGCCCAGCAGGATCGAGAGCAGTTCGCGGTTGGTTGAATTCATCATCTTGGGTGCCTCCAAATAGAAAAGCGGGGCGGCACCCTCCCCTTGCGGGACGATTGCACGCCCCGCAGGGTTGAAAAATTGAGACTTACTGCGTTACTGCTTCCCGGTCACCCGGTCGGCCGGCTTCGAGAATCTTCTGGCTGACGCCGAAGATCCGCTGAGCTGACTTTTCCGGTAGCTGACCGCCTTCAAGCCACGACTGGATATAACCTCGCGACTCATCCCGCCCCGGCAGATCGAGGATCGAGCACAGGAGAAATGCCACGCCTTCGGCCTCGACTTCCTGAAGACTTCTCGGCATCGATGCGGCGTCATGGCAATCGGACTCCAACGTGTGCCCAAGAACGACATGAGCGATCTCGTGAAACCGGGTCTTGTGGGGATACTCGGCCAGCGGACTGACCGCAATGCGACGTCTTACCGCATAGCCCTGCACATTGCCGTCCATGAGATCGAAGTGCTCCAGCGTGATATCCAATGCAGCCAAAGCAGCTTCGGCGTCCCACTGTGGCGACTCGACGGGCTCGATGTAGTCTTCACCTTCGGTCTGCTCCAGGCTGAACCAGCGTGGCGCCAACTTGAAGACAGTGAAAACCTCGCCGGTATCGCCGAAGTCGCCAGAGGAATCGTCCTTGTCCCGACGCTTAACCGTGAGCGGCATCCACAGGGAAATGGCTTTCTGCCCCTTGCAAACCGAACGACCAAGCTCTTTCCATCGGTTAAAACTCGCGATCGGCGACAGGGGCAAATCCCTTTGATGTAGCTGAACGGCCGCCAGAATCTGGTTGCCAATGCTGAAACGGTGGAACCTGCGGTAAGCCTCGCTCACGATGCCAGGCTCGGTAATGGCCTGGTCGAGAAGAGGTGCGAATTTGTCGTACATGGTGCCTCCAATGAAAAACGGGAAGGCACCGTCCCCGACCGGGGATGGATACACTCCCCGTGGGATAAAGAAACCGGCCAAGGCCGGGTGTTGATGCTGCGTTAGTTGCGACTGATCGACGACCACACGGAAAGTGCAAATTCCCGTGCCTCGACAGCGTGAGGACCGATGAACTCGGTCGGCGCACCTTCAAGTTTGCGGACGATGATGCGCCCCACTACTGCAATCTGTTGTCGCGCGCCGATGTCACCATCAAAGCGTGTTTGCAAATATTGCCGGTAGTCGCCCTGCCATCCTGCCGGCGGCGCGAAAGGTCCGAATCCACCAGGCATGGTATCGATCAAGCTGAAGTCGATGACTCCGTACATGATGATTCCCTCCCGGTCAGGCCGCCCGTGTCAGCGCCTTTTCGACGCTGCCGAGTGCGGGAAACCCCGCCTTGCCGAGAAGGTTGAGCACATCCAGCCAATCGACGCCTTTCCTACCCTCAGGAATATCGAGCGCAGGTGCAATCGCCCCAGCTCGAATCCCCATCGCCCAGAGCCTGGTCACCAACCCCCTTGCCGCTTCCTGTCCGTGTCCGGATGGATGCTGCCGAGAAGGTCGATCCTTGTCCGCGAAGACCAGGACCTGACTTACTCCGGGAGGAGGAACGAAGGTTTCCAGAAGATGGGCATTCCCTGTCGCCCAGGCAGGAATCCCCGTAGCCTCGATAACGGCAAGTGCCGTTTCAATGCCTTCGGTCACTGCCAGACGAGTACCCGCTGGTACCAGCCGAATTGCGCCGCCGGTCAGCTGTCGTACCGATGGATGGCGCATCAGCTTTTTTGGTGCATCGACAGGAGCCTTGTGGCCATCAGCCGTCAGGTAGGTGCGATGAAGCGTGACTGCTTCGCCCCCTTGACCTGTAACCTGGCCGATGATGGCCGGATAGCGGGCCAAGATGCGGTTATCTGCGTAATACCCCAGCTCGGGATGGAAGCGCAGGGTATCCGGCACACGTACTGACAGGCCGCGTCGCGCCAGATACAGACGAGCAGATTCGGCTTTCGGGTGCGTTAATGCCAACGATTCCCGCCATGTGCGATTGAGGTGCTCACGGCGAGTGGTGTCGTCAGGGGCGCTACTTGCAGCATGCGACACTTCCTTGCGCATATCGCGAACCGGCGTAGTGCCAACATGCTCAGCCACTTCGCGGATCGTGCGACCAAAGTCCCAGCCGTTGATCCACATGAGCAGAGAAAAGCCGTCAGCAAAATAGCCACAGGTATTGCAGACCCCTCCGCCAGTTTCATCGACGTCAGGAAAGACCCGAAAGCCATCCCGTCCGCCATGAACCGGGCAAGGGACGTGCTTGCCCCGCTTCTCTACGGCATCTTTCAAAGCAGGCGCCAGGTCGGGAAGCACCCTCTCCCAGCGCCCTCGTGCGTCATCCTTGACGCGTTGCGTTTCATATTCATACTTCATTTCAGGTGCCTCCATGGAAAGCCCCGATCGGGACCTTCCGAAGCACCCCTTGCCGGGATCCTTGGGAAGGCCCCGGCCGAGCCGGTTGGAAATCTCCGCTCGGCATGGAGGTACCCCTGCCGGGATACGCTCCCCGGCGGGGTTCATAATGCTGTTTGTTTTCTCGTGGCCAGCTACCACACGTCCATCCAGCGCCTTACGGCGCAGGATCGAATCTCAATATGCTTTGCGCAAGAGGCTCACTGAACCCCTTCCGAAAAACCCCGGCGCCATGGCCGGGAAAGGCTTGCGAGGGAGGATGCAGTTGCGATGCTACGTAGCAACTGTCTTTCGTGACTGCTGAAATGCGACCTAAAAGGATCGAATTCGACCATCACCCCACCACGCAACGCCGTAGATAACCCCGGACCAGGTCCGGGGTCTTGAATGTCACGACTTATGCAAAATACAAATCTCCAAAAATGCCGATAACTCACTGCCCCGTAGGGCAGAAGTTCCCGAGCGGGTTGAATGAAATTTCACGTCAGGCGGCTTCGGCTTCCGCTTCCATCGCACCGGCGTTGTCCTTGTCGAGATCGAGTGCAGCATTGATCTCGCGTTGGCGCGCCAGCAACTGCGTCAACCTTTCCTCCTTTTCGAATGGCTTGGCCAACTCCGTAAGAATGTCTGCCAGGCGCTTTTCTGCCCGGGCAACATCTTCATAAGCTTCCGCCAATCGTCCTTCCAGGCTGTTGGCCACGTTTTCGACCACTCTGACCATCCCTTGCGGGTTGTCGGAATGATGAGCCGCATAGGCTCGCCGCCCTTTCAGGATGAAGCAAGGGCCATCACTGGTGCCCGTGGGGATGGATACCGCGAGATCGAAGCCGGCAAACTGCCCAACCGACATCTCACCTGGCGAGGATTTCCAGTTCCCGAACTTCCGAGTTCTGGCCTTGGCCTCGCTGTAGTACCGCTGAAGCACCTCACCCGCGATTGCTCGCTCGTGATAGCGTTTTCCATCAATCACCATGCCGAAGCGATTGCCTCGGACATCCTCACGATTGCCAATGTCGGCTTCGACCGATTCGATCCGTTCCCGGATCTTCTCGATTCTGCCGGGCAAGGTCGCCGACTCCCGCTGGTTTGCCCATCGCTGGTTATCCCATTGAGATTTCAACAAGGAGAGCTTTGCGACTTCAGCATCGATGCCAGCCTTCTCCATCACCAGCGGATTTCCCGATGCCAGGGCTTTCACCTCGGCATAGGACAGTGCCGCCAACTCCACGTCCTCCGCACTGCGCATTCCGGTGTCCCCTCTCATGACCTGGGCGATGAACCGTGCCTTGGTTTCTAGGGTCTGCCAGATGTAGGCATCGAACGAGGCCTCTGTGACATAACGGATGATCCGCACTTCCTCGTTCAGGTTGCCCTGTCGAATGATGCGTCCCTCCCGCTGCTCCACATCAGCCGGCCGCCACGGAGCGTCCAGATGGTGCAACGCCGCCAGTCGGGTCTGGATATTGGTGCCTACCCCCATCTTCAGTGTGCTGCCCAAGAGGATTCGAATCCGCCCTTCCCTGACCGACTTGAACAACTCCGCCTTGGCGGAATCGCTGTCGTAGTCGTGAATGAACGCAATCTCCGTTCCTGGAACACCCATTTCGACGAGCTTTGCACGGATGACGTGATAGACACTGAACCGTCCATCGTCTGTCGGCGTACTGAGGTCACAAAACACCACCTGTGTTCCCCGGAACGCTGCGGTCTCCCGCCATATCCCGAAGACATTGTCCGCACACTGACTGACCTTGCCGTCCTGAGCTTCCATGCTTGAGGCATCAACCAGCCGCATGTCCAACGCTGCCTTGCGGCCATCGTTGGTCACCGCCAGCATATTGTCTTCCTGGGGTGTTACTTCGCCGTTGCGTATTGCTTCTGCGCGGGCGACGAGCGTTGCCACAAACTCCTTCAGCTCGGCAGTCGGCTTGGCCGTCATGGTTTCCAGGCAGCACCGAGGCACCGGCAGTTTCAGCATGTCGGCAGTACGGATATCGGCCACTTCCCGGAACATGGTCATCAGCTCCGGTAAATTGACGAACCGCGCAAACCGCGTGTTCATACGGTAGCCACCGCCATCCGGCGACAGCTCGAGGGCAGTCACCGATTCCCCAAAGTTCCCCGCCCACGTATCAAACTGCGACACATGATTGGAGCGTAACGTCACCGGCTGCAGATAGCGTTGCATGGTCCACATTTCGGCCATCGAGTTCGATACCGGTGTCCCGGTCGCGAATACCACTCCCGAACGGCCGCCCTGCTTGTCCATCACATGGCGAGTCTTCACGAACATATCGAAGGCTCGCTCCGAGTTGGAGTTCGGCAGACCTGCAACCCGCGTCATTTTGGTGAAGCGGTACAGGTTTTTGAAGTAATGCGCCTCGTCGATAAAAAGATAGTCGATGCCCAATTCTTCAAACGTGAGCATGTCGTCCTTTTTCGACTTGGCCGACAATTTCTCCAGCCTTGCGAGCCAGATCTTCTTGGCCCGTTCCAACTCTTTGACGATCCGATTCCCGCGCTTATTCGATTTCGAGGCCCGTATTGCGGACTCGATTTCATGGATTCGCGCCTCGATGAACGATTCCATAGCTTCGTCGCTCATCTTGATCCTCTCGAAAGAGGCATGGGTAATCAGCACGGCATCCCAGTCCCCGGTTGCAACCCGCGACAGCAACGTCCGGCGCTTGTCACCGACCAGGTCGTCCTTGCTGGCCATCAGGATGTTGGCACCCGGATAAGCCCGCAGAAACTCCGCCGCAAACTGCTCAAGCATGTGGTTGGGCACGACATAGCATGGCTTACTGGCCATACCGAGACGTCGCAACTCCATACCGCCGCAGATCATCGTCAGGGTCTTCCCCGCACCGACCACGTGGGCCAGTAGGGTATTCACTCCACCGGACACGATTCGCCAAATTGCGTCCTTCTGATGCCGATGAAGGTTGTACACCTCGGAAAACCCCGGCAAAGAGAGTCTTGAACCATCGAACTCCCTCAGCCTGACTGCATTGAACTGGTCGTTGTACATCCTGACCAACCGCTCGCACCGTTCGGAATCGGCGAATACCCAGGACCTGAATTTCTCCTTGAGCGCCTGCTGCTTTTCCCTCGCGGCAATGGTCTCCTCCGTGTTCACGAAATACCGGTCAGTGACCGGATCGCGATCCCGTATCGTAGGAACCATCTGGTTTAGCGTAACGACGAATAACTCGCCAGCAGTGATGCGTCCGGTACCGAAGGTTTGGGTCGATGCCACCGACCGCTCACCCTGCCATGGCACTTCAACATTCCACGCACCGGCCTCAGCACTGAACTCCACCGAGCAACCATCGCATTCCAGAAGATGATCAAGGAATGCTGCATAGTCGCGGGATGGAATCCATGTCGAGCCAATCCGGGCATCAATCTCACCCGGCCCCAGATCCGGCGGAATTACCGCCTTCAGTGCTTCGACGTTGCGGACATACTCACCACCGGCCGCTTCCGCCATTTCCAGCTTGCTGCGAACATTGCCGGAGAGATAAGCATCGGAGGTCTCCCATTGCGAGGAGTCCGGATTGAGGAAGATCAGACCGCGATCCGCCATGTCCGGGAGAAACTGCTCCCTCCCCTGCCCCAGCAAGGACTCCATCAACGTAACGTCGACCCGACCCCGCTCGTGCAGCGACACTATCAGCGCTTCCTCGGCTGATGCACACCGCTCGACCTTGCGGACAACACCCACCGTTCTTCGATGGAAAATGTCCGCCTTCTCCGCCGTGCCACCTTCCGGATCGTAGTTCTCCAGAGAAAGCAGCAATGGCAGGTCAGGATCCCCTTTGAAAGCCAGTTTGTTGGCCTTCGCATGAAGATAGCCGTGCTTCGCCACAAAACCATCGTAGGCGACGTTCAGAGCGACCCGATATGCACCGAGTCGACCATCGTCCGCCGTGGCGTGCTGGATGTGCAGAAGTCTTCGTGCCGCGTCGCGGATCGCCATCAAACCGCGAATCCGCTTGGCTGCCGTTGCCGACACCGAGGCATCGATCACCAGCAACTCTTGCCCTTCCGAGACAGCCAGACGGCCATCCGCTGTCAGGCAATAAGCCCCCGGCTTGACGAACTCCGGCGCCGAGACACGAATGTCCCGTTGCGCGGACAACGATGCCTCAACCACGCGTGGCATGTAGATGCCTTCGGGCAACCGGGAAATCCGCTCTGCCAAAGCCGCCCTGACATCGCCGTCGAAAATCGCCGCGTTGGCAAGCCCAAAGCCATTCGACTTCTGCCCCATGCGACCGATCAGCATCTCCGGATTCTGGACATACCAGCTCGACACAAACAAACGCCGGTAACCATCACACATGACGTCCGGGGCTTCCATCACAGCGATCCAGTCGTCGGTAGCCTTCTCACCCTCCCCCAATTTCTGAAGGAAGACGATATCGGTCGTGACTTCTGTGTTGGCAATGTGCGAAAAAGTCCCGGAAGGCAGACGAATCGCGCCGACGAATCTGGCCCGAGCACTGATGTGGCGTCGAGCCTGGTCGTCCCATTTATCGAGCGTTCCGGCGGACGTGATGAACGCCACCAATCCACCCGGCCGAGCCACATCCAAAGCGCGACCGAAGAAATAGTCGTGGATGAGGAAGTTTGCATACGGCACATTCCGGTCATCCGGCACCTGATAGTTCCCGAAGGGAACATTCGAGATCACCAGATCGAACCAGTCCTTCGGCAGTCGGGCCTTTTCTAAACCGACCGTGAGTGTCCGAACGCCGTGATGCCCATAGAGACGCGACAGGATGCGGGACGATACGCGGTCAATTTCGATGGCGGTCAGTTCCGAGGTTTCAGCCAAATCTTTCGGCATGGCCCCGATGAAATAACCAACGCCAGCAGACGGCTCAAGAACACGGCCGCCCCGAAAGCCCATCCGGCGAACTGCTTCCCAGATTGCCTCGATCACGAAAACTTCCGTGAAGTGGGCATTGACGACACTACCTTTGGCGCTTTCGTAGTCCTCGCCCAGTATTTCTGGCATGGATTGGGCTCTCGCCTTCCACGCCGGATCTTCCTGATCAGGATTGAATGCCTTCGGAATACCGCCCCATCCGGTGTAACGGTTAAGGATGGCGCACTCATCGTCGGAAGGATGACGGCTCTCCGCTTCCAGCCTCGACAGCAGCGCAATTGCCGCCAGGTTCGCTTCGAACTTGGCAACGTCGCCGCGAAGCATCGAGTGCAATGCCGAATCAAGTTGAGGCCATAGATCCCGCACCTTCCTTGGCATCCCCACTTCCGGGCGACATGCCGCCTCGACCAACTGAGGCAGTTCCTCTGCGTCGACTTCGCCTATCTGTGCGATGCCATGTACCGGATCGATGGATGGAAAAACGATGATCTCCGCCGTCCGGAAAAGCCCTGATACTTGCTGGGGAGGATCATCCGGGGCGAAGCCCGGTAGCCACATCGTGGCTTCTGCGAGTTTCTTGAGTTTCACGTGTATCTCCTGAAAAACCGGAGACACGTGTCCCCTCCGGGATGTGTCCCCGGAAGGGTTAAATAGATGGCTCTCTGCGATGAAGCGCCGACTCTCGTCGGGTTCAACCAGACTTCTTGCTACAGTGCTGCGTCGGGCCTCTGTGAAATCCGAGACCGTCGGCGTCCTGATGATGAAAAATCAATTCACGCCGCGTGGCGCAATTGCTTTCTGGGCAAGCCGTGGCGATATGCCTTTCGGAATTTCGACACGACGCCAGCCAATGGCTTCGACTCCAAGACCAAGCGGCTTGTCCACGCACAACTGCGACGCGTAACGGTTTTTGCGCCGACCGCGTTGATTTCTTCCTCGATGAAAGAAATCAGCAGCTCGTCCAATGCGTCCAGCTGCATTGACGACGCAGTAATGCAGCGCTCGGGCGTCAGGCCGTAACCGGATACAAACTCGGCGCGACTAAGGTTGGCGAGATCGCAATCCTCATCGACCTGTTGAACCGGATAGGTCACAACGGCCAGCTTGGAGATTTCAACCTCCTTGACGGCCACGCGAACCAAACCGCATTCCAGCAACGGGTGCATCCATTCAGTTCGTTCCCGCAGGTTCATCGACGCGCGATCCCCATACCGAAACGATTCGAACGAAAGGCCGTGTTGCTGGAACATTCTTGCCGTTGCTTCCAGCGCACTGATCACCATCTCCAGTTCTGAATCGTAGGACTCCTGGAGATATGCTTCGTAGCTGACATCGGCATCGACTTCCCCGGACTGGACGAGTTTGGAAAACTCCTTTTCATCCAGCCAAGAATCAAGATCGACGTAAAACAGGCGGTGCTCCATACTCGGAAGCCAGTTACCTACTCCCATGGTGTTTCTCCTTGAAATGGCAGAGACACCTTTGCCCTTGCGGGAGATGTCCCCGCTAGGGTTATGGCCAGTTGGCCGAGAAGTGTTACAACTGTTCCGCCTTGGCCTGGGCGCACAGGTACAGCAGGCAACTTGAATTACGCGGTCCCCACCAGCGTCGCCACCGGGTGATAACCTTTGCCTTCTGATCTGAGGGAAGTCCGTAAAAACTTGCCCGCGCAACACGCCACCATTTCGCGACGAACTTCCGGCGCTCCATTTCGACGGTATCAGCCAGCGAGGATCGCTTGGCCATGACCTCGTCCACCGACGGTTGCAGGGCTGCGATCTGGTCGGCAAACAGGGGCAATGATTCCCGCTCGACACGTTGCTTGCGCAGCACTGCCGAACGCTTTCTGGGCGTATCTCTAAATCCTTCGTATCGGGGATAGCGATCGAACATCATCACGCATCCCCCATCGAGAATTCCTGGTTGCCCTTCATCAGTCCAAGATGGACCAGGTAACGCTTCAGGCCATCCAGATCATGCTTGTGCCGCATCCATCCATCCTCGAAAATCTCGAATCCCTTGATCTCGAAAATGGAACGGTCGCGGACATTGCGAACATCGGCATAGAACTCGCCGCGTTCGTCCAGGTTGATGAAGTACCGATAGACAGCACTCCTGAAAAGTTGAGTCATGACGCCTCCATACAAAATACGGAAGACGCCAAATCTCCACGCTGGAGGCTGACGCCCCCGCGGGGTTATAAAAATTGCTGTTTGTTTCGAGCGGCCAGCTACCGCCTTTCTAGCGCTCCCCTAAGGGCAGCACCGGAATTCGCTTTCCGCAATGGGCTCGCATCACATAGCAAGGAACCCATTCTGGAAAACCCGGCGTTGCCGCCGGGGAAAAGCCCTGCTTTCATCCACGCTTGCTGCCGCGCTTACCACCGCGCTTGCGTTTCGGAAAGCCAAACCGGGCCCATGCCTCAGGATCGACGGGAAGCGGTGTCGTCCGAGCATTTTTGAGATTCACGAATACTCCGTGATAGGAAACCTGCCCATAGCGAAACAACTCCCACAGCAGATTTAAGGCGTACAGCGATACGCCGCGATTCACGAACAGCGACTGTTTTTCCAGCGCATCGGCAAGCGAGCATGAGGGCGTATCGTCGTCGGCTTCCTGCGTTTCGTCCGCAATCTCCGGGAGAAGATCCACGGCATGAGGAAGCCGATCCACGTTGGGCTTGGCCCAGCGTGCCGGTACTTGACCGAGAACGACCTGACCATCATGCAAACGGTTGCCCAGGTCGAGCCAATACCCGCCTCCGCCACGCGCCACCGAATCCAGAATCGCTTTTCTGGCCTGGCGATTGTCCACGCAGCCGATCGCAAGATCAGTGCGCAAACTCTCGCTGGCCGTCAAGCGCCGGGTTTCCGCCCGCCACCCCGTGCCCATCGCCATGTTGATGCGATTGACGAGCACCGTGGCTTTCGGCAACCCGACATCGGACGGATAAAACATCTGCCGCCCGACATTGGCTTCCGACACCTGGTCGCTATCGATCACGGTCACGTCCAGTCCGCCGGGATGCCCCAAAGCGATCATGGCCGTATGCAGTTGGGCCAGTCCCATCAGCATCTGAGATCCAGTTCCGCCGGCGCCGATGACCGATACACGAACCTCCCGTGTAAGAAGTTCAGCAGAAAGATGATGGATAGCCATCGCGTCCTCCTATCTGTCCATTCATGCCGGTCGAATCAAACGCCAAGGGCAAAAAGAGCCCGTTGGCGCAGAGACGAAATGCCGTCGAACACTGACTGCGATCACAATTACCAACGACTCCTGCTATCTTGAATTCGCCCCGGTCGTCACGATCGTCCTCGGTCGAGAAGAACGCCGATAGCTGTCCATGAGAGTGCAGATCCACCACCAAATGCTCGTCTTCATTGAGCGCCGGTCGCGTGTAGCGCACGTGGCTGCATCCTGAGGACACTTCCCACGGGAATACCAGCCGCATCTCGCCTGTGGTCGCATTCCACACGATCCAGCCGACGCATTCCTGCGGACACCGATCGACGGCATACCGAAAGAAGTCGACGACCAGATTCCGTGGAATCTTGCCGAAGGTCAGCGATAGCTCCCGCCCAATACAGCCATAGGGCATGGGAACGCTCTTCTGATGAGCCAGTGGAACCCGCAGATACAGCCAGGGGCGCCGCGCTTCCAGCCACAGGCCGTCGCCGGTCACAAGAAAGCGGTGGCCATTGTCGGTCAGGGGTGTGAATCCACCATAGCGAGGCACCGTAACGACCGGCGCCGACTGTTGCAAGGCGATATCTCTCGCATCCATTTATGCCTCCGCTTCCAGTACGGCCGCCTCGAAGGCCTCCCGTAACGTCCATCCCGTAGAAACGAGTGAGCGTGTTGGAAAACGCGTTAATCGACCGTCCAGCAGATCCCGCCACAAGGCAAACGGACCAGCCCGATAACGGGTTAGCCCCTTGGGCGTATGGATGTTCGGATGCGTGAAGTACGAGCGGAAGAAGGCTTCCTCCCAGGCTTCGCTTTGATGTACCTGATTCCCTTTCGGCAACCGGGCACTACCTACGCAGATATTCCCCGTGCTCCAGACGTTGAAGAATGGTGCGACGAACAGCGGTGTATCGGCATCGGGACGTTGCCGTCCCTTGTACGCAAACACCTTCCATGCCTTGGTGGTGACCACAAAGACCAGCCCCGGACAAGGAACACGGCCGGTGCGAGCCCCTAGCTCCTTGCAGTCGAACCAGACCTGCCGCGCTTGGGGTTTGCTGAACCAGACGAAGAATCCCGATCCTTCCGCGAGTACATGCGCTGGCTTGAGTGCCGGGCGCAGCATCGTCTCGGGATCGAGAATCCGCATCAGGGAAAGCAGTCCGGATTTACTGGCCGGAACACCTGCCTGAATGATCGGTCGATCTTCGCTATCGGTCTCGACGTCATGCACCGAGACAAATACCGGCTTTCGGCTGGCGTCCTGATAGACCAGAACGGCGTTGGTCAGCCGGTAAGACTGATTACTTGAAAACGTACTGACATTGATCGCCATGGCGACCTCCTTAGAAAAATGCGGAGGCGTGCCTTGCCCCTGCGGGCGCGACAGCACCCCCGCAGGGTTATTAAACTCACAGTGGTTCGGCGATCTGTGTGATCAACCGATCCAGTGACGACAACATCTTCAAACCCAGCCCGGTCTTTTGCAGCCAGACGTAGAACCCCTCAGGATCGAGCGGTACAGCCTGTGCTCCATAGAGATCGGTGTAGCCATCGCTGGCGCAGTTCGCGTATTCGATAAAGTCGTCGAACACACGATCCACCGGGTCTTCGGCATCCCACTTCAGGTAGGCCCCGAAATAGACGCACTCGACATCGAGCCCTTCCAGCCCCGGCAGTTGTCCTCCATCCGCCACCAGCCGCTCGATGTCGAGCAGCGTCGATGCGAGTGAAGCCACCTCCACGCTGGCATGGGTCAGTCCCGACAAGGCGACCTCATCCAGAACTGGCCTCGGGTCGATGACCCATGCGGGGAAATGCCCGTCATACCAGTCTGGAGAAATCGATTCCGCCATATCCTCGGCGGTCATACCCAGTGCCGTCATTTCCTCCAGCCAATCCGCCTGATCGCTACTGCCTTGCCAGTGGATGTACTCGCATAAATGGCGAGCTGACTCGGGAGTCAGAACATAGAGGGTTCGACCGGAAGCGCGATGCAGCCAGTACAGGGCCGTCTCGCCCAAGCCAGGGCATGCCGCCTCGATCCGGGTCAGGCGACCCTTCATGGATAACCACTCGACCTGCTCGGACTGAATTGCCCAATACCACTGGTCATCCGCTTCCGATGCATCCGGAAAGAGTGCCCCGTAGCTGAGTGCCGCCGAGCTGGTCGCCACCAATACTTCGAAAGCAAAGTGCTGTAGTTGTCCCACTTGGCGATTGATCCAGCCATGTAAGGCCTGTTGCACCAGCAATGGCGGCAGTCCGGATGCCTCTTCCTGTAGTTCCCCGGTTTCCAGCCAGCGCAAGGCCAGCGAAGACCATCGACGAACATCCAGGCAGGGATCGAGACTGACCGTGAGACCGGCGCCAAACCTCGGTAGACTCAAAGGATCAGGGGTTGTACGGAAGCGAGCACCTGACAGCGTTCGCCGTGTGCGACGGGCCCTTGGGACCGCTGCACCAAGCGTTGCAAGGCTTGTACGCATCGTTTCATCTCCTCGTGATCGAAGGCAGGAATCCCGGTCGGGATCCCCGCTTCAAAGTGCGAGAAGTCGCCATCGGCTTGCAGCCGTTCCTTGAGCGACACCATGGCCTAACCCCGCCGAATCACTGGCGGAAGCCAGCGATCGAACCACCCAATGAATCGCCGCAAGGCGATGTTCAGATGATCGACCGTCGAGATACCCACCGACCGTGGTTCAACATAGGTCAGCCCGTCATCCCGCCGACGCACCACCATCCCGGAGGATCGTGACGAATCGGCACGCACCGCACCCTTGGTTCCGACTGCTCGCCGGAAGGTATAGATGAGGCGTTCCCCCTTCTGCTCCGGCCCCTCGATGGAGGCCGTCGTAATCTCGGGGTAGGTGGCTGAATAGACATCCCGAACCTGCTCCGGAGACAACTCACTTCCCGGGTCGGGCAAGGTGATGCCGTTGTAGGCAAACGAACGAAGCAGCTTTTGAACGGTAATGGTCATGACCGCCTCCTCATGCGAAAAGGTTGTCTTCGACCTGTCCGCCCACTACTTCGGGTGTCTCGGTCTCGTCATCATCGTCGTCGGCCGCCGGCGTCATCTTGGCAGGAGCGCTTTTCCTGATCGCGCCTTCCGCCTTCTTGCTGGCATCTTTCTTCGCCGCTTCAAGAATGTTTCGGGTCGCTTCCAGTTGCTCCGCCAAGGATTGGTGCTCTTCGGCATAGCTTTGGAGCAAACCGACAAACTGCGCATCCAACTCCTCTGCCGTCCCAGTCAGTACCAATGGGATTGCCAGCGCTTCGGCATCCTTGGCATCCTTGGGCGTTGGCCTCACCGTGACGGTGATAGCCCCTTCCCGACCGGACGACAACGTGACCGCCAGCGCCGCGCAGCCATTCAACAACGATTTAAGTTCCTGAAAAAACATGGTGGTACCTCCAATAGAAAATGCAGGCACACCACGACCCTTGCGGGGATCGTGGTCCCCGCGTTGGGTTGAATGAAACAGGTTTATTCGACGTTGAAGCGCATGGAGCGCGGCACCTTGCCCTCGTAGGGGAAGGACGCCACGTTCAGCAGCGACTTGACGATCTCGTCCTTCTTGCCGCTCATGGCCTTGGCAAATGCTCCGCCCATGGTGGCTTTCAGTCCGATTTCGTCGCACATCGCCTCAATCTCGCTCTTGGTGAGCAGCTTCAGGAAGTCTTCGCAGAGCTTCCAGTGCCGCGCCAGATCGATATCGAGGTATTTGAGGAGTTGAACCAGGGTTTTCTCCTCTATGCCATCGGCCGCCGATGCCGCCAGCCCCAGGAACATCTTTTCCCGGACCGCGTCATCCGACTGCGCGATGACCTTTGCCGCCTCGTCGGTCTTGAACGTGAAGCTCGCATAGTCCTGCTTCACGAGCGCGCTCAAGGCCTTGGTCAGCTTGGTATCGCTGATATGCCGGGCATTGCCCGACAGCGAAAGCGCAATGAGCACCGTGAGATTGCTCTCGCGGTTCGTCATCAACTCCCGCCGCAGCGCTTTGCGCCACACCTCTAGCCGATAATCCTTGACCCTCTGCGAATCCTGGACCTTGGCCTCAGCTTTGGCATCCGACTTGACCGCCGACTTTGATGTCGAAACCGTCTTGCCGGCCCCATCCTTGCTCGAACTTGCCGCAGGGGCGTTCTTCTCCTTTTCTGCCTTGATGCGCGCAGCCACCTTTTTGGCATTGCATGTCGCATCGAAACACAGATCGGGATAAACATTCCCCAGCTTGCCAGGCACTGCAGAAATCGCGGCGCCGAAGTTCTTGCAGGCTCGACAGGCTTTCGCCTGCTCTTCACCGACTCCAGTGTCGCCCTCTGCCACGAGCCGCAGAAGCGTGAAGTTCTCTCCCGGACGAACAATCCGAGTGGTCGGATATTCGTCGCTTAGAGATGCCCTTTTGGCGTCAAGTGAAGCTTCGGTCTTCGCATCGAAACATGACCCGTGGGTGCAGTGTCCAGATGCAATCGCTTCACCGAAGAGCGCCTGCTGATTGCCAGAATTATGCTGGCACCCAGCGCACTCGCCCCTGTCGAAAATGGCGCTTCCCAACGACCGCGAGATTTGCTCAAGCTGCCCGCGAAACTGGACAACTGTTGACAGCGTGGCCTGGGAGAGAAGCCTCTCCAGAACCGCATCCTGCTTGTCTCGCGTCACTGCGGCCAGGAGTTCGGCATGGCCCAACTGAATTCGCCGCTCGGACAAGGCCCCGCGGACCTTTTCGGAACAGTTCATCAGTGCAAGTCGTTTGTCGAGTGTCGACCGTGACCAACCTAGACGACGTGCTGTTTCGCCCCGATCACCCTGGCAACGGCCGAGAATCTTGGCCGCAGCTTCAGCTTCTTCGGTCGGGCTCATGTTGGCCCGCTGGACATTTTCGATCAGCGCGGCCTCATCAGCCTCGCCATCATCCAGATCGCGAACAAGGGCCGGGATCTCATACTCATCCCCGAACACTTTCTTCGCCGCACGCCAACGGCGTTCACCAGCAACGATCTCGTACCGTCCCGTCTCACGCGGACGAACCAGGATCGCCTGAAGTACGCCTTTGGATTTCACTGACTCCTCAAGCTCCGCCATCTCGGATGGATCGAAGTAACCGCGTGGGTTGCGGCCGGGGAAAATACTCCCGACCTTGATTGATGCTTGCAGCTGCATTTGTGCCTCCAATTGAAAAGGCGGGCAGCCGCATCCCCTTGCGGGATATTGACTGTCCCGCCGGTGGGTTAGTGTGTGTGGCGTTGCCGATATCGTTCCAGCACCCGTTCCCGAATTTCCTCGGGATTGATGCCAAATAGACGACAGCACGCCAGATAAGAAAATGCGTTCGACCGATCCTTCGGCGACAGCATCCATTCGAGAATATCTGCCCGTGTTGCAGCGGATACCCTCAAATCAAACAAGTCATGCAGCGACTTTTCCAGCAGATGCCCGTGCAGCCTGATGATGTCATCCTCAGTCCACTCGATATCTCCGCTTATATCCGCTACACCACCTGCGATGACTGGCGCCTGGGGTCGGAGCGTTTGCTCGTCTTCCATGCGCATGGCCGTCTCCGATATTGAGCGCCGGTGCCCTCGGTACAGAAAGAGGACATCGGCACGCTTCTCAGACCGATTTTTCGTCGGTCTTAAGAAGCCGGAACGGCTCAACTTCGAGCCGGTAGCCATTGCTTTCAATGACACTCAGGAGCTTGCTTCGCGCCAGAGTCACTGCCCCATCATCGTCCTTGGTCATGGACAACTCGCGGACACCTTCAAGCACCTGGACGGCACGAGCACAAATCAGAACCGCACCGAACTCGGTAGGCCCCAGTACGCTCATTTCCCTTCCTCCCCGAAAATGTCATTCGCCGAGGAAGATGCGTTGCTCAACGCGGCCTTGCGGCTACGATAGGCACGAAGCAACTGTTCAAGCTCACCACCTTCGAAGGAACCTTCCGCCCGGACATATATTTCGTCCAACTCATCAACAGATGCTGCCTTGCCGAGGTTGGCCAACATGTCATCAAGAGGCTTCACGGAACCATCGCGACGACGACCTGAGTCCTTGTCACCTTGGTCCTGACCGTTGGAGCTCTGGTCACCGGATTCATCTTCGATGATCGGCGCCCAAGAGCCGTCGATAGCCTCGGCAATCCCAATGTTCTGGGTTTCGCCACGCTCATTCAGCTCATCCATGGCAAGGGCCATGGCAAGCTCAGGTGATTTCGGCAGCAGATTGCACAAGCGTCGAATCACCGTCTTGAGGCCCATCGGAATAAAATGCGTGTCCCAGGGGCTCTCCTTACGGTACTTCTTGGCCATTTGGTAGCCACGGGAGTTATCCCGTACCTGCTCGATCTGATCCTTCGACATGGCGTGGAAGGTGCGTGTACCGTCCTTGAAAACAGCGACGGCGTAGAAACCTACGATTGCCCCCCTCTCCTCGTCTCCAGCCGGAAAGCCGTTCTTCTTCAACGGCTCATGCATCAACGAGCGATTCAGGCCGAGCACGATGTCGAACTTGTCGTTCATACGCACCTCGTGACCATAGATGTCCTGCACGATCCCGCTGTTGCGAGCAAGCTTCATGAGGCCCTGGTAGCCGGGAATCAGCTGACACTGGCTACCAAACGGTACGAGGTGGGCCTCTCCCATCAGGCCGACTTCAAGTCCGAGCTGACTGGACTGGATGACCGCCGCAAAAACGCTACGGGGATCCGTTTCAGACAGCTTCGGGTTCATGCGAAAAGCGGTCAGAGCAATCCGTACCATGCGGTCCGGGCTCAGATGCTTGGGCAGCGCACGGGCAATTTCACCCTTGAACTGTTCCAGCATGGCCGGAAATGGCACTACGTTGGTTGCATTTCCCTGACGAGACTTCTGGATGTTGCGCAAGGTTTGAGACATGGTTTTCTCCAAAGAAAAATGGCGGAGACACCATGCCTCCCGGAGCGGGGACTGGTATCCCCGCCGGGGTTAATGAACTACACAGAACCGCCGATCATGCGGCGTCCAACTCGAAAGCCTCGGCGTTGGCTGCCCAGCGCGGTAACGAGATCAATTCGATCTCGCCACCCGGCTGGTAGGCCGGCCAGCTTCCAGACTCCTGGCACCACTTCAGTAATTGAAGTGCGGCCCGGTACTTCTTGCGACCGACCTCGATGACTTCGGGATCGGCGCGATAGACCGCTACAGCATGCGGCGCTTCTTTTTCCACGGCGACAAACAGGAACGGAAGCTCCATTCCGGTCACGGCCCTGATCCCGTCGACGTAGAACGCCGCCTGGATGTCGTAGCCGAAGTTCGCAATTGAACGTGAGAAACCGCCATTGCTGGCATCGACACAGGTCTTGAGATCAACGATAGCTTCACCGTTGAACCAGTCTGGTCGACATTTGCAACTGAGTCCGGTGTTCGCATCTGTCCAGAATGCAGACAATTCAGCATCCCCCTGCCTGAGCAGTTTTGCTGCGCCCAGGTGGGAATGCACGGCGGAACGAACTCGGTTGAGCGCATCCATCTCCTCTGAGGTAATCAGCGCCTTACCCTGGTTAGCCTCTTCGAAGCGTGCCGCCGCCTCCTTGCCTTCCTTGGTGCGACGGTCAAACTTTTCTGCCACCACAAATTCGTCAGCAAAGCGCTCTTGTTCGAGCACAAACGTATGAACTGCGGTCCCAAACGCCATCGCCGGTGTCGGCGTATGCGGATGATCCAGATACTCGCGAAGATGAGCCGGACTCTTCAGCATCTTAACGATGCCGGAGTGACCAATGGCTCTGTCCGCGTGATACTGCGTGGCCGGCATGAGTAGCAGACCAGGATGATTCAGTTTCATAGTGCCTCCAGTGTGAAATGCCGGAAGCACCTCCCCATACCGGGGCGATATCCCCGGCTGGGTTGGTAGATGCTGTTTGTTTCGAGCGGCCAGCTACCGCTAGTTAATCGGGCGGATAACCGCTCGATCAAATTCTGCTTTCCGCAATGCGCTCATCGAACGCACTCGGGAAAGCCCCGGAATACCGGGGCGTGGTTCATTCAACCTTTCGGGTTTGCTTTGACAGTGCCAGAGCTTTGCGGAGCATGTCACGGGTTTCTGGGTCGGTACGCCCTGCCTTGAGACGTTGATAGAGATCACAGGCAAAAGCCATTGGTAGCGGGTCGAAGAGTCGAACGATAAATGGATTGGATTTCACGATTTTCTCCTGAGGTTGGTTGAACAGCCACAGCGAAAATCACTCCTGGCCTGGAGCGATCCTCGCAGGACAAAGAGCTCTAGGTAGAAAGCGCTTTGTCCTGCGGGGTTCCCCCACAGGCAGTACTGCACTTCAGATCCCAAGTGCGCGAACGATTGGGCGGCTGATGATCCAGCCTGTGATGCAGCAAGCAAGAAGAACGAGTTCCATGAGAGATGCCTCCAAAAAAAAGCGGGGGCATCTCTCCCCTAATGCGGAGGCGATGCCCCCGCATGGGGATGAAAGTTCAGGCGATTACTTCAAAGGAAGCATCACCATTTTTTCCGGAATCAGCTTCGATTCCATTCCGACGCATGTACGCAGGAATGTCGTACTGCCGCCAGTCAGTTGTTTTCTCCTCGACCAGATCGGGTGTTGCCAACCGTTCTGGGATTCGGTTGAAAAAGACCTTCATGCCTTCTGCAACTGATCGGAGAAATGACAGAATCAAATGAAGCCCCGCCAGCATGGCCAGGACGAGAATTACGCGTTCCATGAACAGACCTCCTGATGTGAATGGGGGCTGACTCCCGACCGGGGAGAGTGACCTCCCGGTTGGGAAAAGATGAAACGAAATTCTCAGAACGGCTCCATATCCGGCACATCATCGAAAGCCGGGCCGGTCGCCTGGGCAGGCTTGGTTCCACCGTTTGCACTGCGCTTGGCTTGACCAGACGGCTGCGCGTCCTTCTCAGACGGGCGAGACCCCAGCATCTGCATCTCACTGGCGATGATCTCGACCACGTAGCGATCCTGACCTTCCTTGTCCTGCCATTTGCGGGTCTGGATGCGACCTTCGACGTAGATAGGAGAGCCTTTTTTGAGGTACTCGCCAACGACCTCGGCCATGCGGTTGAAGAAGACGATCCGGTGCCATTCGGTAGTTTCCTTGCGTTCGCCGGACGACTTGTCCTTGTACGTCTCCGTCGTCGCGATTCTGATCGTAGCGATCGCTTCGCGATTTTGGGTATAGCGAACCTCGGGATCGGCCCCTAGATGGCCGATGAGGGTGACTCTGTTCAATGATGCCATGTTGCCTCCTGACAAATAATGGCAGGTAGGCCGCCGTATCCTGACGGGGCTGCCCCGCCGGGGTTTAGAGAAATATGCTGTTTATGAAGAAGGCCAGCTACCTTCACTTCGACCGCTATAAGCGGATCGAAAGATGGCTGAATTCTGTGCCGCGCCTTTCTTGGCGTGATGTCGAAATGCGTTCTTTTAGGTCACATTTCGAACTTCGGCATTGATGTCCAATGGATACGCTCCCCTTGATCGACATAACAGGAGACATCAAATGGCGCAGAAGCAGCGGAACGTATCCACGCAAATACCATCGGTCAGACAGGACAACAGCCGACCATTCCTCACGCAGAAAGCATTACTCAATTCTCTTCACGCCCAGCAAATCTTCGACCGCGGCTATGAGATGTGTGCCAACGCACTATTCTCATTGAGCGTGGTGTTGCGATTCATAGGAACAGAAGAACAAGCACAGGAAGTCGATGCGATGGTCGACGCACTGATCAACCAGGCCTTGGAAGACATTCACAAGGAATCGCTCCGACTCAAGGAGATCGCCGAGAGCAATGGCATCGAAACCACGATCGGCTACACCAGCGCCAAAGCAGTCGATGTTCAAATTACCTCGCCGCGCTCGATCAAATTTCTGGCAATCATTCGAGAGTTCGACAGCATGATGGCCAATATGGACGCACTTTGGCTCTCATGTGTCATCACGGACACCCAATACGCACGTGGGGTCTATGAATGGAAGCGGCGAATTCTTCGCCTTGCCGGCCAGATCAGACAAATCGCCACCCGTGCAGTTCTGGCTGCGCGCAGGAAAGAAACGGCCGAAATTGCAGCCGAACCCAGCGAACCTCAACTTTCTGACGTTGATAAACCGGCGACAGATGTCGCCAAGAAGGAGATCGTTGAAGCAGAGTAAGTGGACCTCAACCCATTCCAAGAGCGAGCGGTTAACACCAACGGACACTGCACCGTTCTTGCCTGTCCTGGATCAGGGAAAACACGCGTTCTCGCAGAGCGGGCTGCCAGACTTCTGAATAGTCATGAACGGGGGCGCCTTTGTGCCGTCACGTTCACTCGTGATGCCGCCAGCGAGCTGAAATCAAGGATCCTTTCTGCCTGCGGTCAGGCTGCCGCTGTCAGGCTCGCAATTGGCACATTTCATTCCATTGCTCTGTCGCAGATTCGCAGGCAGAGAAGCAACACCTTGGGGCGACTAATCTCCGATGGCGAACGCATCTCTCTGATCCGTCGATGTTGGCAGCAGCATGCAAAACGACTTCCATTGGAAAGCGTGGTTCAAGCAATCGATACAGCGAAATCTCGCGTCCAATGGTGCCCGGCATGGAGGCCTGAGATCGAAGCTGCAGTCACCGCATATTCCGACATCCTCAAAGCTGAAGGTGCAATGGACTTCGCTGACATCACCCTGCAAGCGGTTCGTGAGATCAATTCAGATGCCATGCCACCCTTGTCGATTCGATGGCTGCTGGTTGACGAAGCTCAGGATATGGATGAAGTGCAGCTTGAGTGGGTGAAGGCACACGGAAGTCGCGGAGTCGAAATCACGCTCGTAGGCGATGATGACCAGAGCCTTTACACTTTTCGCCATGCGCTTGGCTATCCTGGGCTGAAGCACATATCGGATCACCTGTCGGCGACGATGTTGCCGCTCCCAGTGAACTACCGGTGCGCTGAAAACATCCTCGGCCATGCCGTCAAACTTATCAACCACAATCAAGAACGTGCGCATAAGGAAATCGAGTCCGCACGAAAAATAACTGGTGAAGTCGCTGTGTTGCGGCTATCAGACAGGTGGAGCGAAGCTGATGAGATTGCGGCACGCATTCAATCCACCCGGCTATCGGAGCAATGGGTGGTACTCGCCAGAACAAATCGAATACTTGATCCCGTGGAGGTCGCCCTCTCGGATATGGGGCTTCCTCACTACCGCGTGGGCGGCAAAAGCGTATGGGACAAAACCGTCGGCAGCACATATCTCGGCTTGCTGCGAGCGGTATGCGACCGAAGCTGGACAGGCGTGAGCAACGCACTGTTTTTTGTCGGCATGGATTCAGCTTTGGTCAACAAGTTGTCTGACTTCCAAGGATCTACTTGTCATGACAGACTCAGCCAAATCGTAACCAAATTTGATCAACTTGGTGCCTCCGAGTCTGATGCTTCGTTGATATCAAACCTTCAGCTTGGGTTGCAGGCGTGGGAAGATCAGGAGTCGAAAGGGCGTGCCTTGCTGGTTATCCATGCGGTTGCTGCGTGGCTGGCGGAGCGGGCAACAGATGAGCAGGCTTTACTTCTTCGCCGTCTGGAAGGCGTTCTGTGTAAATTGAATGGACGACTCGCGAACCGGTTAATGCAGGCATCCTCCCGAGCCGCCAAGCCTGGTGACGGTACCGCGATCATGACGCTCCACGCTGCCAAAGGGCTGGAGTTCGACAACGTGTGGATTCTTGGAGCAGAGGACGGAAATCTTCCGCATGTCGATTCGACACCGGAAGAAGAGCGGCGGCTTTTCTATGTTGGGATGACTCGCGCAAAGAATCGCCTGATTGTAAGTAGCGCAACAGATGATGGCCCGATATCCAGGTTCATTCAGGAATCCGGTATAGGGTAGTTAGCAACTCCCGCCTGTTTCAGGGAAGGGGGTGGCACTCCATCCCATCAATCAGAAATGGTTTCTCCGACCAAGTAATTTGAAATGTGCCCTATGAGGTCGCATTTCGATTTCATCATATCTGCTTGCACAGTTACAGTCAGTCCATGCTTTCGAACCACAATAAATTCAGACAGCACTGATCTCGGATGAGCTGAACAATGATCGGGATACCCAGCACTAACTCTCTCCAGTCTGCCACTATCAGTGGTGTGTCCCACGAAGGACTAACGGTGAAGACACGCGATGGAGGGCAAGCTTTCCTCGCAGTCGTGGATGCGTCTGGAAACATCTTAGAATCCGGCCCCTCGGTTGCTCGCGAGGTCTGGAATGTTACTTTGGCCGTCTACAAGAACTTCTTGCTCGGAAAAGGACACCTGCGAATATTCAACGCGCCACCAGGAGATGGGGTAATACCTAACGAGTCGACCACCCCATAGCACGATCAGCCCCAAGTATGAAAAACCCAGGAATGCCTTGTGTTTCCTGGGTTTTTTTATTTCTACTCACTGGAAAGTATAAGTATATTTTTGCAATCTCTAGGGCAGCCGAGTGAAACAAAACCAACGGAAGGCGCGCTTATCTTGCTTTTTTTCATCACGGATTTACTTGGGTAATTAACTGAAAACAACTAAAAATGACTTGGGCCAATGGGGATTGACCCGATAAAGAATCCTGCCCGGTTTATCTTACGTTGCCTTTTTACCGCGGGCCGGTTTAGCTTCGTCGGGTGCCAGGTTGTCAGGAAATATTTTTCTCGCTTGCTCTTTGACGCGATCCTGCATTTGCTGAAACAGTTGTTGCGATTGCTCAACATAAGCGCTCATCATGTTCTGCATCGCCGGTCCCTGGAAATTCAAGAACTGATTCCACATTTCAGGCGAACCCAGTGCCGGCATACCCAAGGAAGCGCCACCGAACCCCGGCACAGCCTGGGCTGACAGCTTGGCCTGCATCTCCACGAAAGCCTTCATGTTGCTATCCAGATAGCGCCCCATCATGCTCTGCATGGCGCTGCCGTAAAACCGTATCATTTGGGAGAGCATTTCAGAAGAAAACATCGGCGCACCGCCCGCTTCTTCTTCCAGAATGATCTGCAACAAAATGGCCCGGGTCAGGTCTTCCTCTGATTTTGCATCAACGACCAGAAACTCTTCGTGCGCCAGCACCAGGGCTTTCACATCAGCGAGCGTAATGTAGCTGCTGGTCTGCGTGTCATACAAGCGGCGGTTCGGATATTTTTTAATCGTACGCCCCAACTCACTACGCTTTGGCTCCACCATGGTGCTCCTCCTTGTTTTGATTTAACTGCAATGGATAATCACGAACCATCTTTTTGCATTCACTCAACGGGTGATTAACTAAAATGCAAGCCGCCGTTGATGTTCAACGTTGCGCCTGTCATATAGCCAGCCAAGTCAGAAGCCAGATAAGCGCATAACCCGCCGATTTCTTCCGGCCGCCCCAAGCGCCCCATGGGGATGCTTGCCACAATCCCCTCGCGCACCGCTGGTTTGATCGCCATCACCATATCGGTCGCCACATAGCCTGGCGCAATGGCATTCACGGTGACGCCCTTTTTGGCCACTTCAGCCGCAACCGCCTTGGTAAAGCCCAAAATTCCTGCCTTGGCGGCCGAATAATTCGCCTGGCCAAACTGGCCTTTAATGCCATTAACTGACGAAATATTGATGATCCGCCCCCAGCCGCGATCTGCCATCCCGCCAATGACTTGGCGGGTGACATTGAAAACCGAGTCAAGGTTGGTTGATAAAACCGCATCCCATTGTGCCCTGTCCATCTTCTTGAACACCGCGTCCCGCGTAATGCCGGCATTATTCACCAGCACATCCACCGGCCCCACGGTCGCTTCCAACTGGAGAACCATCTTCTCGCAAGCATCGTAATCGGTGACATCGGCCTCAGCCACAACGACATCAACGCCTTCTGCCTGCATTTTGCGGAGCCACTCGGCCTTGGGCGAAAAATTGGGCAGGCAATTAGCTGCCACAGTAAACCCGCTTTGTACCAATGCCTTGCAAATCGCCGTACCCAACCCGCCCATTGCGCCTGTAACCAATGCAACCCGCTTTGCCATAAAAACGACCCCAATTCCTGAAACTTGCACAGACAAAAGCCAGACAAAAAACATCTGACGACAAAATTAAAACAGGGAAAATCCTGCAAGACACCCCCAGCCAGCCACACCCATGCCACAACGCGTGAAGAACGCTGAAACGGCGCCGGGCTAACGCACATAGCGCCGATGGACCGCCCCGAATCATGAAATCCATCCCCTTCGCTGCACGAAGGGCTGAACTAAGGGCTGAACTAAGGGCTGAACTAAGTGCTGAACTAAGGGCTAACAATGAACCCGCCCCGCCGCCCCTCTCGGGGAGGCGTCTTTCCGGCTCGCTGCGCTCGGTGATTACACAGCGTACACAGCGCATTTGCCCCAAGTCTTTCACATTAATACATATGCTGACCACCATTGATGGAAATATTCGCACCAGTCACAAACGCAGCCTCGTCCGACGCCAAATAAGCCACCAAACCCGCCACTTCCTCAGGCCTGCCCAAGCGACCAACCGGCAGTTGGGGCAGGATTTTGCTATCCAGAACCTCCTGCGGAATGGCCAAAACCATTTTGGTACCAATGTAACCCGGCGAAATTGTATTAACTGTCACGCCTTTTTTCGCCACTTCCAGCGCCAGGGATTTCGTAAAGCCATGCATCCCGGCTTTAGCTGCTGCGTAGTTGGTTTGTCCAAAGGCTCCCTTTTGGCCGTTAACTGAAGAGATATTGATCACCCGCCCCCAGTTGCGCTCCATCATGCCATCCATGACTTGTTTGGTCATGTTGAATACTGAGTCAAGATTGGTGCGCATCACCACATCCCAATCCGTCTTGGTCATGCGCTTGAAAGTCATGTCGCGCGTCACCCCAGCGTTATTCACCAGCACATCCACCGGACCGACTTCTGCCGCAATGCGTTCGATACATTGCTTGGCCGAGTCAAAATCACTCACATCACACGGGTAGGCTTTAAAGTTGTAACCCTGCTCGCCCATCCCGCGCAACCAAGCCTCCGCATGCGTATTGCTCGGGCTATAGGTGGTGACAACCTGATAAGCTTGCGCGGCCAGCTTGATACAAATCGCCTCCCCCAAGCCACCCATACCCCCCGTAACAACGGCTACTTTCTTCATTTCCCACTCCTCTGCCAGAAAACAACGTCAATCGTAATTAGCGTGCTGCCTCAATGACAAGTAGATCAATGCAATGGTACAAAATGCTGCAGAAAATGCGCATTATGCCTTTTCTTTGACATATCGCCCGGGCGCTGGCTCAATCTCAAAAAAGTCGGCGCTGCCAAGACGGCGTGGGGCAGCAACTTGTTTCCCGCCCCACTCGTTCAGCCAAGCCATCCAGCGCGGCCACCAGCTGCCTTGAACTTCTTTGGCAGAAGCAAGCCAAGCATCCGCTGAGATATTTTTATCTTCCCGCTTTTCGGCATGGCTATCGTGCACCCAATAACTGCGCTTGTTTTTCGCTACCGGATTAATCACGCCAGCAATATGGCCTGATGCGCCCAAGACAAACTCACTCCCCCCCCCCAAAAGCGAGCGCCCAAGATAGGATGTTTTCCACGGGACGATG